>Ga0207645_10001004_pt1 | contig 23325 bp, 17 predicted proteins | sample KBSM53metaG_FD_184331 | JGI IMG/M metagenome (GOLD analysis project Ga0207645, IMG submission 184331) | Miscanthus rhizosphere microbial communities from Kellogg Biological Station, Michigan, USA - KBS M5-3 metaG (SPAdes) (version 2) | ecosystem: Host-associated > Plants > Roots > Rhizosphere >...
GTACAGGTGCCCGAAGAAATAAGCGTGCTCGAAATTTCCATTGAGAAAAAAAATTATGAGGCTATACGGGCTGCGGCACATGGTTTAAAATCTTCTGTGTCTTTTGTTGGTCTGTCCCCCAAACTGCAACCCCTGTTGGAGCAGATTGAAAAACATTCTTCTGCTGAAAATGGTAACATGCAGGCCATTAGGCAAAACTTTGAGTTGCTGCAGAATATATGCAGCGAGGCTATTAAGGAAGCGAAATCATTGCTCGTATAGCCGCTCTTCGCCGACCATTTATTCCCTTTCAACGAAACGCCCCGCTTTCCCTGTTTCCTGTTTCTAACTTGCGCTCTGTTATTTAACCCTGCGTACGAATATTACCATGAAACCTGAAAAACAAATCTTTCAAACTTCATCTTCGGTCCGGTGGCAAACTTTTGCCTGGGCCAGCCGCTTGTTCATTTTTTTGCTGCTCCTGATGGTTCCCATTGTTTGGATTGCACTTAACCGGGCGCACAAACCTGGCTTACCACAATTAATTTCTGCAGATACTGTTTCGGGAAAAGCGATCAATCCCGTAGAGCCACGTCATTTGAGCAAAAAAGAAAATAAAAAATATAAAGGCTTTAATGATTTTCTGAAAGCAAAACGAAAAATTGAAGAGGTAATAAAGAAAGAAAAAGCAATCCCGTTTAATCAGCGCATCCGTGCCGGCTTTTATACGGATGAAGATCCACAGGCATTTTATTCATTGCAGAATTACATTGATAAGATGAATGTGGTTATACCTGAGTGGCTGCACATAGATAAAAATACGGATACACTTATTTTTCATGTGGATGAAGATGCTTACGCGGTGATGAAACGGCATAACGTTAAGGTGCTTCCGATCATTAACAATATTGATATAACAAAATACAACGGCACCTGGGATTCGGAAATGCTGGATAGAATACTGCGAAACCCGCAGAAAAAGACGCGTTTATTAAATGATATCGTACGTTATCTGCATACCTATGATATGCAGGGAATCAATGTTGACTTTGAAGAATTGAAAGAAACAAGTGTGGAACCGATGCGTAAGTTTCAAAAAGAATTGTATGATACGCTGCACAAAAAAGGGTATCTCGTTACGCAGGATATAATGCCGAATGATGAAGATTTTGATCCGAAGATACTGGCACCCGTTAACGATTACCTGTTTTTAATGGGTTACGATCAGCACTACAGTACAAGTACACCCGGCGGCATCAGCGAACAACGATGGGTTGAAAAAGTGATGGATGAAACGGCGTCATCTATTCCTTCCAATAAAATTGTTTTGTGTATTGCAGGGTTTGGTTACGACTGGCCCGTTGGTCACGAAGCATCTCCTGTTACTTATCAGCAGGCTATATCCACTGCAAAGATCAATAATGCAGAAATTGATTTTGATAATAACACATACAACTGCAATTATTCGTATACAGATAATGGAGCAAAACATGAAGTGTATTTCGTAGATGCGGGTGGCAATTTTAATACAATGCGTTTTGCTGATGAATACGGGGCAGCCGGGGTAGCACTATGGCGATTGGGTTCCGAAGATGATCGTATCTGGTCTTTTTATAATCGTGATCTGAGTAATGACGCGTTAAAGAAAGATCCGTTTGATTTTTCCGTGTTAAGCCAGGTAAAACTGGTGAATGAAAAACCGGATTATGTTGGTGAAGGCGAAGTATTGGATGTGGTAAGCGAGCCCGGTAAGGGGGAAACGGAGATACAGGTTGACAGCTCGGAAAATGTAATCAGTGAGCAGGTATTTAAACAACTGCCGACAAAATTTGTGATCCGCCGGTTTGGAAAAGTAGAGAACCAGGTATTGTTAACGTTTGATGATGGCCCTGACCCGGAATATACACCGCGCATATTAGATATTCTTGAAAAAGAGAAAATACCGGCAGCATTCTTTGTTATCGGCATGAATGCAGAAGATCATTTACCAATATTGAAACGGATTTATCGGGAAGGTTTTGAAATCGGCAATCACTCCTTCACTCATCCGAATATGGCGACTGTAAGTATCAGTCGCGCTGAGACCGAAATGGAAGCAACCCGTTTGCTGATCGAAGCTTCTACGGGCAGAAGCACCGTTTTGTTCCGTGCACCCTATAATGCCGATGCAGAGCCAACCACGCTTGTGGAGCTGGAGCCGGTAGCCCGCGGAAAAACTGATCATTATTATACAGTGGGTGAAAGTATTGATCCCGAAGATTGGGATACTGAAGATTCATCTTTTACCATGAATGCTGATACTATTTATAACAGGGTGGTACGGCAGTATGAAAAGTTTCCGGCAAGTGATAAAAAAGGAATTATTCTTTTGCACGATGCAGGCGGCGACCGCGAAGCAACTGTGGAAGCACTGCCGCGTATCATCAACTATTTTAAATCAAAAGGGGTAAAATTTACTTCTGTTGCTGACTTATTACACCTCAACAAAGATGCGATCATGCCGCCGGTGCATGATGATATTGTCAGCCTGAACAGTTGGGTCAGTACATTTATTTACTGGGCAGGTAAATTTTTATTCGGTGCATTCTGGGTGGCGATCATACTGGGATTGGGAAGAATTTTTTTACTGGGTGTTATGGCAGTATTTCAATTCAGGAAGAAAAAAACTGATCCGGCAATTGCAGGGACTTTACCCCTGAAAAAAGTAAGCATCATTGTTCCCGCTTATAACGAAGAAGTGAATGCGGTGAAAACAGTTAATAATCTATTGCAGCAGGATTACCCGGGCATTGAAATCATTTTTGTAGATGACGGATCGAAGGATAGTACTTATAAAACTGTAAGCGACGCATTTAAAAACAATGATCGTGTTCATGTATTGACAAAGCAAAACGGCGGCAAAGCTTCAGCATTAAATTACGGTATTGGCTATTCGAAAAGTGAATTTGTTGTTTGTATTGATGCCGATACGCAATTGATGCAGGATGCAGTGAGCAGGATGATGAAGTATTTTGCTGATGAAAAGGTTGGAGCGATAGCGGGGAATGTGAAAGTGGGAAACAACAAAAACATTCTTACACAATGGCAAAGCATTGAGTATACTACGGCACAGAATTTTGACCGTCGTGCTTACGATCTTATCAATGCGATTACGGTGGTACCCGGCGCCATCGGTGCGTTCAAAAAACAGGCAATTGAAAAAGCAGGCGGATTTGCAACAGACACGCTTGCTGAAGACTGTGATCTGACTATCCGCATTTTAAGAAACGGGTACATTGTTCGCAACTGCGTAGAAGCGGTTGCTGTAACGGAGGCACCGGAAACACTTGTGCAGTTTATGAAACAACGGTTCCGCTGGAGTTATGGCATTATGCAAAGTTTCTGGAAAAACAGGGATGCCTGTTTCAATCCGCAGTATAAAGGATTGGGATTGGTTGCACTTCCTAATATTCTGCTTTTCCAGATCATCATGCCACTGTTTGCACCTTTTGCCGATATCATGTTTTTCGCGGGGTTATTTATTAACCGTCATAGCCCGGAAAGCACGCATAAAATCCTGTTCTTCTATTTAATCTTCCTGTTGGTCGATGTAGCCGTATCTGTCCTGGCATTTTTGTTTGAGAAGGAAAAGCTGTATAAACTGATCTGGCTGATACCGCAGCGATTTGTATACAGGCAATTGATGTATATCGTATTGTTCAGGTCCATTCGCAAAGCGATAAAAGGCGAAGGACAGGGATGGGGAATATTGAAAAGAACCGGCAATGTGGTTGCATTGGAAAAACCTTTACAGTCCGGCCGGCAAATTTCAACGACAAATACAGCGGATTCACCGATTCTTCCGCGCAGCAGCGGATAGCATCCTTAGTTTTATGTCATCAAATTTTATAACGGAAAACTTGCATTAAACCATGAAGAAATTAATCATCGCGTTGATCGCCCTGTTGGGAATTAGCGCCGCATCCTTTGCCCAGACCGCTGCGACTCCAAAAGATGCTAAAGCAAAAAAAGAGACAGTAGCGAAGAAAGCAACGGATACAAAGAAAGATGCTGCTGCAAGCACAGCAACAAAGTCGACAACGGCTACGGATGCCACGGCACATACTAAAAAAGACGGCACTCCGGATAAGCGGTTCAAAGAAAACAAAGATGCTGCGAAGACAGCAACAACGACACACGTGAAGAAAGACGGAACGCCGGACAAACGATTTAAAGAAAACAAAGACACTAAAGCGAAAAAGCAATAAACGACTTGGTTTCGTATGGTTAAGGGTGAGCCCTGCTATTCATAGCGGGGCATTTTTTTTAGCATGAATTATGACCGCAGATTTTTTTGATTAAATATGATTACGTGGATTGAAACACATATTATAGGGATAGCGGACAGATTTCACTGTGCAGGATGATTTCTTATCAGCCGGTTTACTGTTTTCCCATACTTACGAAACAGATGTATGGGTTAATAGGCCCTGCACATATTTAAGCAATTGACCATCTTCCCAATCATAATGATATTTCTCTCCATTGATGAAAAAGGTTGGCGTTCTGTTTACTCCGCTCCTGATCCCGCTGTCAAAATCTTTTTCTACTTTTTCCTTTAATGATTTTTTCTCAATGTCATTTTTGAAACGCTCCGGATCAAGACCAATGCTCATGGCAAGAAGGAAAATATTCTCATCGTCCAATATCTTTTGGTTTTCAAAAACGCGGTCATGCATTTCCCAGAATTTATTTTGCAATGCAGCAGCTTCGGTCGCTATTGCGGCCTGGAAAGCATGCGGATGGATTTTACTTAAAGGAAAATTCCGGAAAACAAATTTTAATTCGCTTCCTAATTTTTGCTGGATGTCTTTTACAAGTGGATACGCACGGCCGCAGTAAGGGCATTCGTAATCGCCGTATTCTACTAGTTCAATTGTAGCCAAAGAATTTCCCGCGACATGATCGTTGCTGTTGACAACAGGTATTAATTGTTTCATTGGTTTACTATTTTTAAGTTATCAATTTCTTCCAGCGCATTCAGTATTCCATCAGCTCCCGGGTTTATACCCACAGGTGACAGGTAACACCACCGGATAGTTTTGTCTTCGTCTATAACATACAAAGCACGCTTGCATTCACCGGTCTTTTCATTGTATACTCCATATAGCCTGGCAACTTCACCTTTCGGCTCAAAATCAGCAAGCAATGGAAAATGAAATTTGCGGCTTTCTGTAAAGGCGAGATGGCTCCATTTGCTATCCACTGAAATGCCTATCAATTGTGCATTGTGTTCAGTAAAATATTTTCCCATTTCGTTGTACAGTGTCATCTGATCATCGCATACGGGACTCCAGTCTGCAGGATAAAATGCCAGGATTACTTTTTTATCGGTCATTTCGCTTAAGCGCAGTGTTTGATCAGGAGTAGAATACAATTCAAAGTCGGGCGCAATTATTCCTATCGGTAACATATAATCTATTTTTTTTTCATCATTGAGGATTTTTGCATGATCATCTTATTGCATCATCACAAAAAATGCCTTTGGTCCGGGCAACAGCATTTTTTGTGATGATACACTTTACCGGCACCAAACCGGTAGGCCGTGATTTGCTTTGAGATAAACAATTTTCCTCTATAACTTCCTTGCTGCTGAAATAATGAAGTCAGTTACTTTCTCGGGCTGAGATATCATAGGAACATGACTGGATGTCAATTCAAGTGTAGTGGCCTTGATCAGTTTAGCTTTGAATCGTTCCAGTTCAGGATTGATCATTCCATCTTTTGAGGCTACAATCACCCAGGATGGTTTGGTCTTCCATGCGGGACTGTATACTTTTTCCTGGGTGGCGGCCGCAGCCCAAGTTACCTGTGTTGCGTAAATAACTTTTCTTTCTTCGGCAGTTGCATCCTGTGCGAAATTTTCATTCACGGCTTTTGGTGATAAGGACAGGAAACCTTCCGGACTAAGCTGGAATTCTTTTTCTACACCCGTTGTTGCCATGGCAGCATTCACTTCTTGCACATTCTGTCCTTCTTCAGGAACCAATGCGGCAACATATACCAGGCCGGCCACCTTTGGATCTTTACCTGCTTCGGAGATCACCATACCTCCATACGAGTGACCTACCAATAATACAGGTCCGTCCATTTGTGCAATAACACGTTTTGCAGCAGCAACATCATCGGCGAGGGAGGTAAGCGGATTTTGTACAGCGATGACATTGTAGCCTTTTGCCTGCAGTCGTGCAACGACCTTTGCCCAACTGCTTCCGTCAGCGAATGCACCGTGTACCAATACAATATTTTTTACTCCTTTTAAACCGGGTTGTGCTACCACATCCTGCGGTTGTGATAAAATACTTACGGCACTCATCAACGTAGTTGCCATAATTTGATTAAAAGTGATCATGGTTTTTTGATTTAAAATGTGAAAAATGCTTTTTAAATAAATTGGTTAGTCATTTTCTTTTATAGTGGCGTGTTTGATTCCTTCGCCCAATGGCTGATCTTTCATCCGAAGGGAATCATCGAGAAATTCACCGCCATCGCTGGTGTTTTCATCGTGCTCATACGGATATAACGGTTCCGGAATTTCTTCTGAAGGAGTCGGGCCCTTGCCGGGATCCACTTTTACTGAATGTTTATGGTCGGAAAGCAAAAAGAAATGTTTCATGTTTAAATACGTTTAAGGTTGATGAATGATCAATGCTCGGCACCGGTCGTGTCGCCGTGTTGCTGACCGGGTATCCGCGGAGACACCGCGCCGGCCTGGGTTGTCTCGTACACGAACGGGTGGAAAGTGCACGCCCCTTACAGCCCCCTCTGCGACCTGACACCCGTCATCTCCGTTACGACAGGCCTCAAGCAAATGAATAAAGTGTGATTCGTATTATGCAGGTACCTGCTGCTGTTTGAACCATTTATCGTAGTTGAGTTTACCGAGATGAGCATCCGGGCCTGTGCACAGTTCCATGTCGTTCAACTTCGTGCCGAAATAACGGGCATGCACATCTGTAATTATTCCTCTCGGATCATTTGTCAATGCAAGGAACCGGCGTATCCATTCGTCAAACCTCAGTTTTTCAGGACCGCCGATTTCAACTGTGCCATTAACCGGTTCACCGACGGCTATCTCTGCCAGTACAGGAATAATTTCATCTGTGGCGATAGGTTGTATGAAAGCATGAGGCAAATGAATTTCCTGGCCGATCGTTGCTGCCTGTGCGATGGCCTTTGCAAACTCGAAGAATTGTGTCGAACGTAAAATCGAATATGGCGTGCCGGAAGCTTTAATCAATTTTTCCTGCGCCACTTTTGCCCGCAGGTAGCCGCTATCGGGCAGGCGATCGCAACCCACGATGGACAATGCCACATGATGTTTTACACCTTCGTATGCTTCTGCTGCCAGGATATTGCGTCCCGAGGTTTCAAAAAACTTAAGGACCGCCTCATCCTCGAATGAAGGAGAGTTGGCCACGTCCACCACCGTATCGGCATCTCTCAATGCATCGGCAAGTCCCTCGCCGGTAATAGTATTTACACCGGTATTCGGCGCTGCGGGTATTACCTCGTGGCCGAGTACACGAAGCTGGTTGGTAAGTTTTGAACCGATGAGTCCTGTGCCACCAATGATTACAATTTTCATGTTTTATTTTTTTATTGTGGATAATAACGTTCCCGTATAGGGTAAATTAATCAGTAAGTCCTTTGCGGATAAAAGCTGCCGCCTGCAGCAATGCTGTTTGTACAGCCGGTATGTTTGCAATGGGGTTTAATAATCCATAATCATGGATCAATCCTCCGTAGCGCGTAAGCGTTACCGGTACACCGGCTTCATCTAATTTGCGGGCGTAGGCTTCGCCTTCATCGCGCAATACATCATTTTCAGCCGTCTGGACAAGTGCAGGAGGCAATCCCTTTAATTCATTCAATGATGCCTGCAGCGGAGAAGCATGAATCTCTTTACGCTTTTTTTTATCCGGCAGATAATTATCCCAGAACCAGATCATCATATTGCGCGTCAGGAATCTTCCTTCGCCCAGCTCTTTATAAGAGCCGGTTTCGAAGCTGGCGTCTGTTACCGGCCATAGCATGACCTGTAATTTTATTTCCGGCGCTTTCCTTTCTTTCGCCATGATGGCAACCGCCGCTGTCATATTTCCGCCAACACTGTTACCCACTATGGCCAGGTTCTTCCCATTCACACCTATTTCGTTGCCATGAAGGCTAACCCATTTTGTAGCGGCATAAATCTGGTTAATAGCTACGGGATAGTTTGCTTCCGGCGATGGTGTGTAATCCGGAAATACGGCTACAGCACCACTGGCAACAACCAGGTCCCTTACTAATCTTCTATGCGTTGGGTAATCGCCTAATACCCATCCGCCGCCATGTATATAGATGAATACAGGAGCGTTTGCTGTAACACCCGATGGTTTTACTACATGTATGTTCACTATAAGTCCATCTTCTGTAATTTTTCGTTCAGACTCCTCAATCCCAGAATAATCTACCGTTACCGATTTTTGTGCGTTTACCAATACGGCACGAGCGTCAGCGGGACTTAATTGTTCAATTGGTTTTCCATCTCCTGAATTAAGTGCTTTCAGAAAACTTCTTATTCCTTTAAAAATGCGTGGGTCGTTTTCTGCTATTGCGGCCTGTGTTGTTTTTACTAATTGTTCTGCTTTTGCGGCCTCGATTGTTTTTGACATAACGATTGTCTTTAAGGTTATAATTAATATTACAGTCACCATTATCTTCGAAACGTTTATTTCTTTTTCTACCGGTAATGTTCACGTTATATATCAACATGGTTTTCGAGTTTCATGGCCATGTCAAAACTCATGTTCTCAGCGTATACGCCATAAGCATCCACCAACGTTCCCTTTATCTTTCCATCTTTTGATGATATAACATAGAGCACCGAACTATCATCAGGAGTTGAATCATCCTCGAACCGATAGGTCTCATCAACCGTAAATTCTTCGGGTGTCAACCGGATATCGAGCAGGCCGCAATAGATCGTGAAATACTCCATTTCAAAATATTGCGTGTATCCCCGTGTTTTTAAATCCCGCAGGGCGTCCACCAGTGATTCATAATTTTTCATCTTGTTTTGATTTTAGTTGCATCATTTAAAATGCAGGTGAATGGCTTGATTACTGAACAATTTTTATCGTATCATTTCTTCGGACCCGTTTCTGAAATCCAATTTTCGAATCATCTCTCTGCTCATATTGTCGGAATACACTCCGCACGTATCTACTAATATCCCCTTTGATCCATCGTGTGTGCTTATGGCATATATCATCCTGTCTGTATCGGGAGCCGGCGTTCTTTCGAAATAAAAAGATGCATCAACATCAAAATGACCGGGATAGATCCACCGGTACAATTCAATACAGGTTAGATGAGCGGGTTCCTTCCTGAATTTCAGATTGTATCCTTTGCTGGCCAGGTCCTTCAGCGTTGCCGGAAATGAGTCCGCATTTACTTTTATACTATAGAGATTATTCATTTCCATCTGTTAACCGTTGTTTGAATTGTCACATTTTTCCGGCGCGGATTGTTGAAATTGTCTTCACAGGTGTCGCGGGACCTGTTTGTAAACAGCCGTCGACAGGCCTTTACACGATCATCGCATACGAAGGATCCTTTTGCAGCAGAGTATAACGTTTAGGCACATGTCATAAACCAGTTTACCAAAACGCACTGTTCCTTCAGTCGTTGCCAGCCTCAGTGGCCCAACCTAATCTTCCGGGCAGGCGCCATGCCCGAAAGCAAAACCGGTTCTCGTCTTGTAGTTGATGGTGATTACTTGGAATGTATTTCCTTCTATTCTCCCCGTATCTTCTTACATGCCAGGAAAATTCTTTTTCGATGAAACGAAGCGCGTGCCAGATTTTTAGATAATTGGTTTGCAATAAATTAATTTTTATGTGCGATAGAGATTATTGTTATTTCAATAATTGTTGAAAATCTTCGCGAGTACTCTATTGAATAAGAATGTTTTATAGAGTGAATTGATTGTTTGGATAGATATCTGTTGTAATTTTATTTAGATAAGTTTATACCAATAATCCCGTCAAACATTTTTTGATTGAAAGCTAAAATTCTGATAGTAGAAGATCAATTTATTGAAGCGAAAAGTCTTAATGTTATACTCACCAATGCAGGGTATGCCACCTGTACTATTGCCCGTTCCGTTAGTTCTGCATTAAGTATTATCGACAATGAAAAACCGGATCTTGTATTGGTTGATATTTTCTTGCAGGGAGAAGAAACCGGTATTGATTTAGGCAAAATACTGCATGAAAAAAATATGGCTTTCGTGTATTTATCGGCCAATTCAAACAGGCAGATACTGGAAGATGCCAAACCAACAAAGCCTTATGGTTTTATGGTAAAACCTTTCCGTGCAAAAGATGTATTGATCATGCTTGATGTTGCACTGTACCTGCATAAGAACAGGCAGGAAGAAAAAATTAATATCACTTCATCACAGAAATCGGCGCCGGTTGTTCTTCCTCCTGAATTCAGTAATCTTGTTGGCAAGAGCCCGAAGTTTCTTGAAACACTTGCGCGGGCAAAGATGGTTGGCGCTACGGATACTTCCGTGTTAATACTCGGCGAAAGCGGCACAGGCAAAGAAATGATTGCACAGGCGATTCACAAAATTTCCACGCGGCGTTATAAACCATTTGTTGTTGTCAATTGCGGTACCCTGCCGAACAATCTTATCGAATCCGATTTGTTTGGTCATGAAAAAGGTTCTTATACAGGTGCAATCAATAAAAGAGAAGGGAAGTTTGAACTTGCTGATGGCGGAACTATATTCCTGGATGAGATCGGGGAATTGCCATTGGAATTACAAGTGAAGTTTCTTCGTGTATTGCAGGAAAGAGAGATTGAACCAATCGGCGGTAAACCAAAAAAAATAAATGTACGTGTTCTGGCTGCCACCAACAAAGACCTCGAAGAAGAGGTAGCTGCGGGACGTTTCCGGATTGATCTCTATTACAGGCTCAATGTTTTTCCATTGATGATGCCATCACTACGGGAAAGAAAAGAAGACATACCGCTCCTGGCAAATCATTTTATAAAGAAATACAGCAATGAGGCAGGGACGCAACCGCCGATGCTTTCTGCCGAAGCTGCAAACATGCTGGTACAATATGATTGGCCTGGTAATATCAGGGAGCTCGAGAATACGATGCAGCGGAATATCGTCATGGCAAACGGTGCTGTCATGGAATCACTGGACATACCCGTTTCAAAAAGAGCGGCCGTAACTAACGGCAATGGTAAAGGTGGATTCAAAACGATGATCGAAAATGAACGCGATCATATTCTTGCCGTTCTTGAAAGCTGCAACTGGAAAATATCCGGCAAAGGTGGTGCGGCGGAAGTACTGGATATAAATGTGAACACGTTGAACTCGAGAATTAAAAAACTGGGTATACAGCGAAACAACAATGGCGGAAAAAGCTAGTCCGCATCGTTATAAGCGTAAAGCATGCGATTGAAAATTACAGGCATTTCAACGTTAAATAAAACCCATAGTGTAAACAGGGAGGCCCATTCCGTTTGCCGCTTTATCCTGCTGTTGGGTTTAGCATTACCATTACTAAGCAGATCCCAACAACCAAGGTTTGAACATATCAACGCTCAAAACGGTTTATCCCAAAACAATGTGAACTGTATTATGCAGGGAAACAATGGCTTTATGTGGATAGCAACAAGAGATGGATTAGATCGGTATGACGGATATCAATTTTTGACGTACCGCCATAATCCGAAAGACAGCAATTCACTCAGCAATAATTTTGTCGACGATATTGCACAGGATAATGAAGGCAATCTCTGGCTCGCTACTAAAAACGGGCTTAATAAATTTAATCTCAAAACAGGATTATTTACGCGTTATCTGCATAACGATGCCGATCCCAAAAGTATTTCAAGTAATGTTTTAAATAAACTTGCATTGGATGCAGACGGCAACCTGTGGATCGCAACACTGATAGGCGGATTGGAATGCCTTGATGTTAAAAAAGATGTTTTTAAACATTATAAACATAAAGACAGTGATACAAAAAGTATCAGTGATAATAATGTACTTACTGTTTTTATAGATTCAAAGAATGGCCTGTGGGCAGGTACACTGGATGGTGGACTCAATCGTTTTGACAGAGAATCTGGTACTTTTATCAAATATCTTAATAAAGAAGCTGGTACCGGGCGACAAACCGGTCAAAATATCGCTTGTATATTTCAAGACAGCAAAGAACAACTTTGGATAGGCACACAGGACGATGGGTTGTATTTATTTGATCCGGCCGATGGTTCGTTCAAACAATTTAAACACGTAAACAGTTCAACAGAAAGCATTTCGAGTAATAATATACTTTGTCTTAACGAAGATGATAATGGTGATTTGTGGATAGGAACCGAAAACGGGGGACTTTGCATTCTCGATAATAAAACCGGGAAATTCCGCACTTATATTCACGATGATATTGACCGCTATAGCATCAATGGCAATTCTATTTACACGATTTGCAAAGACAAGCTGGGAAATATGTGGCTGGGTGCATTCAGTGCCGGCATAAACATCTACAAACGAAATACAAAAAGTTTTGCCCACTATAGGCACAATTCTACTACCGCAAGTTTATCTAATAATTTCGTCTGGGATCTGTTGGAGGACCGTAATAAAAATATCTGGATCGCAACAGATGGCGGTGGCGTAGATAAATTGAATACCCGAAACGGGCGCTATACAAATTTCAGGCAACCTTCCGGCAACAGTAATGGAATATCGGGCAATTATGTTATTACGCTGGAAGAAGATAATGAAGGGAAGATCTGGATGGGTACATGGGGCAATGGGATCAGCATATACGATCCGTCCAGCAATAAGTTCAGTTATTTAAAACACAATCCCGGAAACTCAAACAGCCTGGCCTCCACCAACGTGTTTGCTATAAAACAAACAAAGGATAAAAAGACATGGATTGGTATGCCGGATGAAGGACTGGACTGCTATGATAAAAAAACGAATTCATTTACCCATTTCAGGAATTTAGCCAACGATTCCACCAGTATCAGCAGCAATCTCGTTCTATCGCTCCTTGAAGACAGGGCCGGCAAATTATGGGTAGGAACGTATGATAACGGTGTAAACGTGCTGGACCCCAAAACAAATACGTTTACCCGTTATGGTTATGCCAAAAACAAAAACGGTTTAAGCAACGGTAGTGTGCCTGATATCTTCGAGGATCATGCCGGTAAAATATGGATCAGCACCTTTGACGGGCTGAATAAATTTGACCCCGAAACAAAAACCTTTACTGTATATACTACTGAACAGGGCCTGCCGGGCAACATCATTTATGCTGTACGGGAAGATGATGATAAAAAAATATGGATCAGTACCAATCATGGTTTATCTGTATATAGCCCGTTAACAGGTCAGTTTAAAAATTACACCACGGAAGATGGATTGCAGGACGATGAATTCAAACCGCACTCTGCTTTGAAGGCTTCGGATGGCCGGCTTTACTTTGGCGGTATCAATGGGTTCAATGCATTTTTGCCTTCTGAAATTATAAAACCGATGGGATTTTCACCGGTAATGATCACCTCGTTCAGAATTTTCAATAAGCCATTGACCACCGGAGTAAATGCCAAAAATACAACGGGCAACGAACAGGATATGCCGGGTACCAAATCACTCAGCCTGACGTATAAGCAATCTTTTTTTTCCATTGAGTATGCCGCGCTTGACTTTTCAGCCGCCGACAAAAAGAAATATGCCTTTAAGCTGGATGGGTTTGACGAAGATTGGAATTATGTCGGAAGCCGGAACACGGCTTCTTATACAAATGTGCCTGCGGGCAAGTATATATTTAGGATAAAGTATCAAAATAATTCGGGGGCCTGGTCACCCGAGCATGCCGCACTCCAGATTATTGTCAAACCACCGTTCTGGCTCACGTGGTGGTTTATTATGATCGCTGCATTTGCCGTAGTGGCAATCATTGTCGGTTATATCAGGATCAGGATAAATTCTATACGGCATCAGAAAATAAAATTGGAGATGCAGGTGAGAGCGAAAACTGCTGAAGTAGTGGCACAAAATAAAGCATTGGAAGCAAAGCAAATTGAAATCAATCAAAAAAACGAATCGCTCCAGCAGGTAGTGCGAGAAAAAGATAATTTGCTCGCAGAAAAAGAATGGCTGCTGAAAGAGATTCATCACCGTGTCAAAAACAATTTTCATATTGTAGCAAGCCTGCTGGAGATACAGTCGAGTTATCTTAAAAATAAAGAAGCATTGTCTGCCATAAAAGACAGCCAGCACAGAATTAATTCCATGTCAATCATTCACCAGAAGCTTTACCAGTCGGAAACATTTTCTATCGTCAATATGCCCGACTATATCTATGAGTTGGTAGAATACCTTCGTGACAGCTATGGGATCAGGGAAGATGTCAGATTCTCTTTACAAATAGACAATATTGAATTGAATCATGCATCTGCTATCACATTGGGGCTGATCCTCAATGAGACGATTACCAATTCAATCAAATATGCATTTGCGAGAATGAAACACGGTCAGATCTCTATTTCACTTACACAGATATCCGCATCACAGCTATTATTAGGAATTGCTGACAATGGGCGGGGACTTCCCGGTGATTTTGACTCGAAGAATGGCGCTTCTATGGGTATGGAATTACTGCGGGGACTTTCTGATGATTTGGGAGGAACGCTCACCATCGAAACTAAAAATGGAACGCATATAAAAGTAATTTTTGATTATAAACCCGTAGAGGTCGGCAATGTTTCGTTTTCGTGAGTGACGAACCGGATTATATTTTAGCTGTGCCCGGAAGATGTACACTAACCATAAGTCTCAATCGAAAAGCATAAATGAAACCAGGATATTCAATATTGCACAGAGCAACCATCCGATTGCTGCTGATTGTTACCGGGATCATCTCGCTACGCGCTGCACAAACACAGCAAACCGCACCAGGCGAGGTGAATACCATTTTCAAACAATTGCAGTCAAGTGTAGCCGATACGCAGAGAGTAACAATGCTGCTGGCGTTAAGCACTATTTATTTTGATAAAACATTGAACCCGGTCAACGACCTGGATAGCGCCATGGTGCTGGCGGGTGAAGCATTGGACCTGTCTCAGCGACTTGAGTTTGTTAGCGGACAGGAAGAGGCCATTTTTTTGAAAGGGAGGATTTATATCAAGCAGCAAAACATAGTCGGAGTGCAGCAGATGCTGGAAACTGTCACCAATGTAAATAAAATTAAACTTTTGCTGGAGCTTGGAAAGAGTATGCTGCGCACTCCGTATTTGGAGCAAAGCGAACCAGACAGTGCGATAAAGTTTTTCAGGGATGCAGAGAAACTAAGCGAGAAAAACGGTAACCAAAAATTAAAAGAAGAAAGCCAATGCCTGCTTGGTATAGGTTTTCTTTTAAAAGGGAATTGGAAACAAGGACAAGCTTACTTTACACAGGTTATTGAAGCCCGACAGAAGGCAAATGACAAAGCGGGGGAACTTAAGATTTTACTGAGAATGGCGACTGCTGTTTTTTGTGATGATTGTACAGAGATCATAACTGTCTTAAACCATGCACTGGAACTTTCCCGGCAAATCGGTGATCAGTCCGTTGAAGCGATGATTGATTTGCTGATCGGATATAAATATCTTAACGGAGGGAACACCACGCAGGCTGAAGAAAAAGCACTGGCAGCGTTGAGCATTCAGAAAAGGATTGGTTATCCTGCAGTTTGCAATGCCTATAGAGCATTGGCTACGCAAAGCGTTTATTACCCTCCCGGTGAGTATGGATACTTATCTAATGCTTATTATCTTCTTTCTGATCTCGGCCAAACGAAAGGAAATCTTGATCAAAAACTATTTTACATCTTCAAAGTTGTCGACGATGTAGAAGGCAGTGGCATGCCTGGAGAACTTGAATACACTTACTTCCGGCTTGGTAACGCCTATTGGGAATTGGGACAGTTTGACAAAAGTATCGGGTACCATCAGCAATCAATGGCGATCAGCTATCAAAAAGGGGAGCTTACACAAATAGGCATCGCCAGGCGAATGACCGTTGCCTTGCTCAAACAGGGAAAAGTTAGAGAAGCATTATTGCCCTTGCAGGATATTGTAAACAAAAGATTGGGATGCACCGTAGAAGATAAAATGTATATGGCCCAAAGCCTTGGATCCTGTTATAATGCACTTAAAGATTACAGGTTGGCAGAAAAATATTATCTTGAAAGCATAGGATGGAGTAATAAAGCGCCGCTCTATTACAAGTTTATAGCGTACCAGGGAATCAGCCAGTTCTATATTGAAAATCGACAGTATGCGCGGGCTGAACCGTACCTCGACCGGCTGTTGAAAGCTTCGCGGGAACAAATACTACCAAATTATTTAATAGCCGTACACCTGATGTCGTTCAAAGTTGATTCTGCCCGCCAGAACTACCCTGAAGCTATCAGGCATTATCAACAATATAAGGCCCTCCAGGATTCGTTGTACAGCGAAGCAAAAAGCAGGCAGATATCCCAATTGAGTATTCAATATGAAACAGAGAAAAAAGAAAGAGATATTAAAATCAAGGAAAAGGACATTGCATTATTGAAAGGACAAAACGAGTTCCAGAAAAATCAACGCAATGCATTCATTGTTGTAACAGGATTGCTTGCAGTTATACTTGCGCTTGGTTTTAACCGGTACCGGTTGAAACAACGCAAAAATCGGCAATTGCAATCCCAGCAACAGGCGTTGAATGTACAGCAGCAGGAGATCAAACAAAAAAATAAACACCTGTCTGAGCTGCTTACCGAAAAAGATCTTTTACTGGTACAAAAAGATACGCTTCTGGCAGACAAAGACCAGCTCATTATTGAGAAACAGTGGCTGCTCAAAGAAATTCACCATCGTGTCAAAAACAACTTTCACATTGTGGCAAGCTTGCTGGAGATACAATCAAGCTACCTGAAAAGTAAAGAAGCCCTGTCTGCGATAAAGCAAAGCCAGCACAGAATTCATTCAATGTCCATTATACATCAAAAGCTTTACCAGTCTGAAACATTATCCACGGTTCATATGCCCGAATACATTTATGAGCTGGTAGAATATCTCCGTGAAAGTTATGACATCAGGGAAAAAGTCAGCTTTTCGCTACAGATTGATAAGATCGAATTGAATCATGCCCCGGCAATAACGTTGGGACTGATACTCAATGAAACGATCACTAATGCGATCAAATATGCATTCAGGGGAACAAAAAACAATACTATCTCCATTTCACTGGCACATACTTCCGGATCGCAACTGTTGCTGAGTATTGCTGATAACGGCAGTGGTTTGCCAGGAGAGTTTGGATCGAGGACCGGGGCAACAATGGGTATGGAATTGCTGCAGGGACTTACTGATGATTTGGGAGGAACGCTGACTATTGAGACGAATAACGGCACGCTTATCCAGGTATTTTTTGACTATAAGCATGTAAATGCTGCAAACATCTCGTTTGCATGATCAGCGCGGCATGAAAATGACGTAATGCGTACCCGTGTAATATCCGGGCCTTATCAAATTTATTGTTGTCGCAAAAATGTATAACCCATGACCAGGTTTGTCAAGTTGATCGTCTTCCTGTTTATTGCCATTGCATCTTTTGGACAGGATATCTCAAGACATGATGCAGACTCTTTAATGAAAGCATTAACGGTAAGCAGAAATGACAATGACCGGATTGACGTTCTTTTTACTCTTGCGCAGTTTCACATGTTTAAGCCCGGTGAATACGCAGTTGATCTTGACAGCGCCAAAGACTGTATCGAAAAGGCCGGAATATTAAACGCGAAAGTAAAATCAGCGGATGCCAATGGCTTTCTTGTGTTGTTGAGATCGTTCCTTTCAAGGGAAAAGGGACAGATGAAAGAAGGAAAAGGAATGGCAGACAGTGCTGTTGCTTTGTTAAAGAACGGAAAGAACAAATATTACCTGGGTAAGGCATATTTCGCTTTATCGGACTACTATGATTATCTTAAACCAAAGGAAAACGCAGAAAAAAGACGGCTGGTTGAACTGGCTGCTGCCGCTTATCAGCAATCGGGAAACCTTCAGCTTCAGGCTTTCAGTCTTACGTTCCTTGCTGATCTGTATTATGCAGATGATGAGCGGACAAAAGCCCTGGAAGCACTCGACACAGCCCTGGCGTTATATAAATCCATCAGGTATGATAGACTGCAAAGTGTATATATTTTATATTCCACGATCTATTATCTTGACAATCTTTTCAAGCTGTCATTGAACTATGGATTATTGGCAATGAAAACTGCTGTGAGTACGGGGGATAGCAGTATGACGCTTTGCCAGATCAATAACCATATTGGTTTAATTTATTCTGAATTGAAAGAACATGAAAAAGCGATTGCCTATTTCTTAAACTCATACAAGATTGCAGTAAAGCATAACGACAACAATTCAGTGCTTTTATTGATGAGTAATATAGTCGACACCTATATGTTGCTGGATAAGCCTGCCGAGGCCCTTGTTTTTATGAAATCGATACCCGAAAAGCTTCTTGAATCCAGCGACGAGACCGCTTATATTCATGTGCCTTATTGCTATATGCAGATTTATTATGAATTAAACAGGTTTGCTGACATGCAGGTTTACGCCGGCAAAATAGACCAACTGATGAAAACACATGAAACCCAACAGCGTGATCTGCACAATTTTTACTCGCTGATGATTAAATATTATATCACAGCAAAACAGTACAAAGCGGCCGGTATTTATATGCACAGGTTTGACTCGTTAACCGGAAATGCCACTGAGTATACAAGAAACAAATTAAGATATCAATTTAAATTTTCGCTGGATACTGCTTTGGGGAATTATAGATCGGCAGTGGCCAATTTGCTTGCTTACCAAAAACTGAACGATTCGGTGTTTAATGAAACCAGCAATAGACAGATCAAACAACTCGAGGTAGAATATGAAACGGATAAAAATAAAAATGAAATAACGGTATTGAATCAAAAGAATCAATTGCAGCAAAACAACCTTGATCGCCAGAAGCTGGTAAAAAATTTTACGTTCGGTGGAATTGCTTTGCTGGTTATCATCATGGGCCTGCTATACAGGCAATACAGGCATAAGCAAAAAAGCAATACCGTTATACTTCACAAAAACGAACAGTTGCAGCATCTTTTAACCGAGAAAGAATGGTTGGTCAAAGAAATTCATCATCGTGTAAAAAACAACTTTCATATTGTTTCAAGTTTGCTTGAGATACAATCCAGTTATCTTAAGAATAATGATGCGTTGCTGGCGATAAAAGAAAGTCAGAACAGGATCCACTCAATGTCTATCATTCACCAGAAATTGTATCAATCCGAAACGTTGTCGACTATTCATATGCCTGAATACATTTACGAACTGGTGGAACATCTCCGGGAAAGCTACGCAATCAGGAACATCGCGTTCTCACTGCAAATAGAAAACATTGAATTGAACCATGCATCTGCCATCACCTTAGGGTTAATGCTGAACGAAGCAATTACAAATGCCATTAAATATGCATTTACAGAAGAGGAAGATGGTAAGATCTGCATTTCACTGGCACCTATGTCCGATTCACAGCTTTTGTTAAGCGTTGCTGATAACGGACGTGGTCTTCCCGACAATTTCGAAACAAAAATCGGCGCTTCCATGGGTATGGAACTGTTGCAGGGGCTTACTGATGATTTAGGAGGCAGCTTTAGTATTGAAACGGACCACGGCACACATATCAAAGTAATATTTGATTATAAAGCAGTACCTGCAGCGGCAAACGTTTCGTTTGTATAACGGGAACGGCAGCAGCTTACGGTTAGCCTACATGAATGCGCTGATACCGGCGAGCGTAAATAATTCGCTCAATTTCTTTTTTATCACCGGCGGGGTGCTGTGAATATAGTTTTGGTAATGGTTAACTAAAATGCCTTTGACATTGTGCCACGGCGCATAGACACCAAAAATGATGAGTTCATCGCCGTCTTCTTGCAGGTTAATTATTTTGTGATACTCGGCAATCGAAAATTCACCCACACGTATAAAAATCTTTTCCTGTATCCATAATAAGTCATTTCCAAAAAGCTGGAAATCGTTTGTATATCCTTTTTCATGCAAATGACAAACAGCATCTGCCCCGCTTAAAAAAATTCTCATAAAATGATTTTGATTGTTACATGCGGTAGAACTACTACCATCTTTTTTGTTTGGTATATAGGAATAGTCAAACAAAATGCCTGATTAAAAAACCACTATAAATCAAGAGGTTGATTTTTTTCCTGTCAAGTGGTTAACGAAATATCATGATTTCAATGATAGTTTTAACGAAAAGGAACACTTTGACCGGTTGTAATTAGGAATAAATCCCGGATCAATAGAAATATCATTTTTCATGTGTCAGCACAATGGAGTTATGGATTATTAAAGTCCTCTTCGGCAAAACCCGTAAAACTTGTTAAATAGTTTTTTTGGATAGATATAATTCTCACAACACGACTCTATCTATTTTTAATCGCGCTGGTCAACCAGGCAGTACCAAAATAGGAGAGATCGGACCCCTGAGACGCGATTGACCCAAGTTAAAAAAACAGGGTGTAATTTTTTCACACCCCGTTTGCCAATCATAAACAAAAATTATTATAATGCTTTAGGTTCATCGTAAAAGAAGTCATCCATTACCACCAAATCATAGGGGCCACCGTTAGTAACGTCTTTAACACCGGCACCTAAACTTCCATTTCCTGAAGTAATTTTTATACGTGTAACCTTTTCATCAGGAAAACTAACCCCTAAAAGAGAAAATCCTTGCGGAGCTGCAGGTGCTTTAAAAATGCCAAGACTTTTATTTCCATTAAAATACTCCACAGATGTGTAATTTGCAACGTCAACATCCGAGAATATAACGCCAAATCCTTTTACAAAAGCATCGGTATTAGTACCAGGCACTTTAAAAGTAATTTCAGTAACGTTAGTGCCTATAGAACTAAATAGCCTTTTTCTACTGAAGGGCTCAAATTGCGAAGCATACGATGCATCAATGTCAGCAAAATCTGTACTGTCAACACGTAAAGTAGTTCCCGTATTAACATAGATCAATCCACGCTTGCGGCCATTTGGTAAAAGAGGATCAAATGATCCAAAAAAATCAAATGGAAAATTGTTACTGTTTGTAAATGCAGGAGGCACCCCGTCCCAATTAACTTCTCTGCGGCCGCCGGTTGCTCCGGGAGCAACATTTACAGGATCACCTAAAAGTAAACGCAACTCATTAAGTTTGGTAACAATACCTGCACTGTCACCTGCTGCTGAAACAACTACCGAATTTACTTTTGGGTCGGGTTTGTCATAGCCACCGTTGTGATAATCTCCTTTTTTACAACTTGCTAATACAGCAGCTGCGCTCATCATAATTACTGTTACCTTGTTGAATACCTTTTTCATTTTTTGATAAATTTCATTTTTTTAATTATTAATTATTCCATGCTCACCCCGCAGCATTACATCGGGGTTATTTTTAACACGCATATACCTGCATATTTGTATGGTGAAAAACCCCACCAGGTTCGAATACCCGCACGTTTCCCCCAAGAACAAATTTTTTCATTCAAATAATTTTAATGATTAATATTAATTGCAATATTGCAATGACTTCAATTACATGATATCAGAAGTATTCCCTACTTAAGCATGAGCGATTTCCCGATTTTTATGATCTGGAATTTCTTTGTTAAGAAAATCGTGTTACCAGGTTTTCTTTGGTTTGGGAATAATGACCAGCCGCTGGTGTATCAGATTTAGAATGCGCTTCATCTGGGTTACGTTATTTATAGGCTCTTAAACGCAAAACAAGAATAGAAGGTTGCTTTGCATATGAAAATCAAATTGTATAAAACTTAAAGTTATTAATCACGAAAAATGGTTTTGTTCTATTTATTTGCTTCAGGATTTAAATGGTTCCCTCAAGAAAATCCGACGGGTATTTAAAGTTTTCTGCATAGTCAGCAAGTGCACAAGACTGAAAAGAGTTCCCCGAACGTGCATGAAACGTTTCGTCTAACAATTTTTCTGAAATAGATCTAATTGGCTTTTCTATTCAACAGTACCAATTTTTGTTTGAGTGGCTACTGTTAAGTTTTGAAAAGTTTTATTGAGACTTTTATCCTTTAAATACGATATTGTCAATAGAATATTTACCACTTCCATTTATCAGCGTTGCAATTGATAATCCGATAACCAGAAAAGCATATTCAAATCCTTCTCCTTTTTGAATACCATACCAGTTCATAAAAAAACCATTGCCAATATGTGCAGTAAATATTGTTCCGATAAAAATCATGACAAAATACGAGAGATGGTTGTCGGCAAACCATTTGAGATTGATGTGATCGCAAATTTGTTTGATAGCTTTGAGGAAGAAGTTCGATTTTAAGGTTATTGCATTATTGCGTCAGTCTACTGAGCTGTTACTGCTTGTCTTAATACACGCCGGAAGATATTCGGCTATAGTATGTATATAATTCTGAAAATTATTTTTCAGCCGATATAATCCGGGAAGAACAATTCATAATAAGCCTTCCGTAAGTCAGCCTGCCATTGCAATCTGCAAGCAAATCAGCTTTTATTTTTTTACGTGTTTCTTCACTTGCCTTACTTAATAAGTTTACCACTGGCTCAGACATTTCCGTTCTGTTCAGCCAATAATTCTCTGCTGTTTCAAAATCTACTGTGCCGGAAATAGTTTCTTCATTTACATTTTTAAAACCGGCGTCCTCAAACAATTGTTTCATTAAACCAGGTGCTGCACACCGAAACATGCCTGGTGCGTTTACAGGTGGCCGTGGAATTTCAATATGTTTTGCTAAAACTTTCGTTATTGTGGTAGACCAATCATTATTTTCCGCTCCAGCCCAAACACTGACCGCCATTTTGCCGCCATTTTTACAAACACGGAATATTTCTTTTGCCGCCAATTGCATATCAGGAAAAAACATAAAGCCCATCCGGCAACTTATTTTATCAAAAAAATTGTCACTGAAAGGAAGGTTGGAAACATCTGCCACTTTAAATTCTATATTATTTATATCCCGTTTTTGTGCATAAGCCTGTGCAATGGCAAGCATTTCTTCAGACAGATCGGTTGCATGTACTTTGCCTTCTTTTGCTATTGCTGCAATTGAAAATGCAGGCTCGCCTGTGCCCGATGCAATATCCAGCGTTACATCATTCGTTTTTATATCCAGCGCTTTTATAATAGCA
>Ga0207645_10001005_pt1 | contig 23303 bp, 18 predicted proteins | sample KBSM53metaG_FD_184331 | JGI IMG/M metagenome (GOLD analysis project Ga0207645, IMG submission 184331) | Miscanthus rhizosphere microbial communities from Kellogg Biological Station, Michigan, USA - KBS M5-3 metaG (SPAdes) (version 2) | ecosystem: Host-associated > Plants > Roots > Rhizosphere >...
AGCTTCTGCCTCAGCATCCTCGAAGCTATGTGCTTCGGCTGCCCGAGCGTCTCCACGCGCGTGGGCGGCATCCCGGAAGTGGTGGAGGACAAGCAAAGCGGCCTGCTCGTGCCGGCCGGCGATGTCGCCGCGCTGACCCAGGCCCTGGAGACCCTGATCCACGACGTGCCGCGACGCTGCGTCCTCGGGCGCGCGGCGCAGGCGCGCGCGCGCGAGCTGTTCTCCGCCGAGGTCATCGTGCCTCGTTACGAAGCGCTCTACCGCCGATTGTGCCGGTGACCGCCCCCGCACGCGCGCGTGGGGTCGGTCACCTTGACCAGGAGTGAACGGTGTGGGATGACTTTCACGGGGAGGCGACCATGAAAACTCTGACCTACGCATGCGTGGCATTCTTTGCCGTCGTCGCAACCGCGGTGCCCTCGCTGCTCACGGCCCAGACGCCGGCGCCGAGCCTGGCCAAGGAGCTCACGGCGACCTTCCAGCGCGCCGCCACCGAGATCCTCGACGTCGCGGAAGTGATGCCCGCCGAGAAGTACGGCTTCAAGCCGACGCCCGAGATCTCGAGCTTCGGCGATCAGCTCGTGCACGTCGCCGGGATCACCCAGCGCTTCGTCGACGCCGCCAAGGGCACCAAGACGGAAGCCGCTCATCACGGCGCGATGGGGAAGCCCGAGACCATCGATCTGCTGAAGAAGACGTTCCAGAGCGCGCAGGACACGATCGCGCCACTGACCGATGCCCAGCTCCTCGAGCCCGTGAAGTTCCCGTTCGGCGACCGCACGGTCACCCGGGCCACATTCTGGCAGGGCCCGCTGTACCAGATCCGCAACCACTACGGCCAGCTCGTGGTCTATCTGCGGATGAACGGGATCGTGCCGCCGACCACCGCGCGGCGGTAGGCTTCGCGTCCCTCACCCGGCGACGCCCATTCGGTTGCCGGTGGTATACCGCTTCGGCGAATTCGTCCGCTCTGGCGGCTCGATCGCGTCTGGACCTCGCGTATCCGATCAAGCGCGTCGAGCCGCCGCCTATGTGGACGGAATCCTCAACGGTGCCAAACCGGCCGGCCTCCCCGTCGAGCAGCCCGCCGCCAAGGCCCTCGGGTTGACGATCCCCCCTTCGCCGCTGCAGCGCGGCGATCAGGTGATCGAGTAGGCGAGGACCTCTTGCGGTCTCCCCCTCGGGCTTCTGGGCGGGGTTCTATCCGAAGAGCCCCGGAATGCTACGCGTGCAGCAGCTCGAGCGCCTCTTCGTAGATCTCCATGTTCTTGCCGTAGGAGATGGCCGACGCCTGGGCCGCGCTCACGAGATGGCGCCAGCGCCACGGCAGGCGGGTGGCGTGGAACTCCTCGACGGTCGCCTGATGGTGCTTGAAGGCGTGCATCTCGGTGAAGTTGTCGTGCACGACGATCGAGGCCAGGCGGCCGATGAGCGCCTCCGGATCGTAGCCGAGGTCGGCATACTGCTGTGCCAGGGTCACGGTGTTCTTCACCTCGGGCACCGCGCGCATCAGCCCGAGGTTGGTCACCTTCGACCAGTCGGTCGGCGGCTGGGCGTAGATGCTCTCCTCGAGCGCATCGAGCAGCGCGCCCTGGGTGCGTCGGGGCAGCGCCGCGACGGCTGCCGGATCCGGCTGGGGCGGTGGCTCCATGCGATTCTGCGTCGAGCGCACCTCGGGGCCGGTGTGCCACGTCAGGAGCGCGAGCAGCTTGTTGCGCAGGCTCACACCCGGGAGATTCAGGAGATACCGGCGCAGGTTCGCGCCCGTGTGCAAGTGCACGTCCATCGGATTGCCCGTGAGCGATCGCATGAACAGGCCGGCGGCCCCGATCGACAGGGCCTCGCCCGTGCCCTGGAGCGACAGCCCGTCCGCGAGGGCCTTCGCGAGCATCCGCGGGATCTCCGCATAGGTATCGCACCCGGTGATCGCCTCGCCCAGGAGGCCGATCGCCGATGTTTCCTCCGGGCTCGTGTGGAACCCCAGCGGGCGCGTCAGGAGCTCGTACTCCTCGAGCAGCGGCTCGATGTCCCTCAGCGAAGGCGGCGTGGGGAACCGGCTGACGTAACGGACGGCGGGGCGCATCAGGAACGGGGTGTATTCGCGTCCCAGCCAGTCGAGCGCGCGCCACGTGAACATCGGGAAGATGAAGTAGTGATCGTCGAGCAGGTTCTTCGGGATCGCCACGGTCAGCAGCAGGTCCAGCGCCTCGGCGTGCGGGATGTTGTCCCAGAGCCAGAGGAAGGCGTGATCCGCGGCGTTGTAGAGGCCTCGATCCACGGCCGCGAAGAACGCCTTCTTCGTGCCCTCGACGCCGCCCGAGTCCACGGGCCTGGCATCCGCCAGGATGTACGGGCCCATGCCGGGGTGATTGATGTGCTTGTTCGACAGCGCGACGTGCTGAAGGATCGGCAGGAACCGCTGTTCGCCCGACACGCGCTCCACCGTGTGGTGCAGCGCATGAAGCCCGACGAGGGGGTGAAGCGGCCCGCCATGATGGCCGGGCGGCAAGTCCGATGACCGAGTGACCGCGAGCGCCGAGGCGGTCAGGAGCTTCTTGACCGGCATGCCGGAGCGCAGCTTGCCCAGGGTGGCCTCGAGGATCTGGCCGGGGTCGGTCTCCTCGATGAACTGCACCAGGGGCTCGAGGTCATCGGCGAACCGGACGGGCCTGTGCATGGTCCCTCTCCTCTCGTTCCGTTTTGAGAGCGTGGCGCCTGGATCCTAACGCGGAGCCGGGTCCTGCGCAGCAAGCTTGTTGTACCCTGGCTCACTGTGTTCCAACGGTACCTGTTCCCTCTCGTTCTCTGCGTCCTGGTGCTCCTGGCGGTGGCCGGCGCCGTGATGAGCCCGGTGCGAGCGGAGCCGCCGAGATTCTCGGTACTGGCCCCGGGCATCGCACACGCGGCCTTCAAGGTACGGCCGCCAGACGCGGAGCCCTTCTCGGGCCACGCCTTCAGGATCGATCTCGAGGTGACGGAGCTCCGCCTGATCCCTGCGGGAGATCCTCCGGTGCGGCGCCCCGTGGAGCAGATCGTGGCGCCCTATCCCGTTGTCGTCGCTTCCAATGCCAGCTTCTTCGACACGGAGGGCCGAGCGATGGGCCTCGCGGTCGACGAGGGACGGGTCATGGCCTCGAGCAACCGGCGGATCTGGGGCGCCCTCGTGATCGATGGCAAGCAGGGGCAGATCATGCTCGGCGCCGACATCCGGGACCCTCCTGGCCATCGCCTCATCGTCCAGGGTATCCCCCGTCTTCTTGTCGAGGGAAAGGTCCCGCCGCTGAAACCCCAGATCGCCGAGCGGACCGCGGTGTGCGCCGGAGGAAATATCGTCGTGCTCGTCGTCTCGACGAAGGTCGAAGCCACCGCCTTCGCGCACTTCCTTGCCGATCCGCCTGACCAGGGTGGGCTCGGGTGCCGGGATGCCCTCAATCTCGATGGAGGCCCGTCGACTCAGCTCGTGGTGAAGCTCCCCGGACTGGCGCTGTCGCTACCCGGCGGATGGGGAGTGCCGAACGCGCTGGTCGTCGCTCCTCGCAAGCAGTAGACGCGCCACCCCGGCAGACCTCACGGTCGGCTGCGGTACGAACGGCCCGAGCGTTGTGGGCGGAATGCCCGGAACCGCCTGCGTCAACCACACCGACCCCGCGGAAATCTCAGTTAAAGAGTATCGCCGGCCGATCTGGCCGGCCCCTTGCTTAACGTTGACGACCAGACGGGGAAGGAGCCCGATGGTATTGCTTTGAAGGATCGAGAGCGCTAAGCTCTCGGCCTGCTGGGATGACCCGAGCAGCACGGAAGGATTCCCAGCCTCCTCGCCGACTGGCCGGCTTCGTCGAACCGAGGTGCGATCGATGGGATCGGTTGAACGAGTCCCGAGACGCTCCGTCCCGCTCGACCAGCTCTCGCATCGGGATGCCGCCGTCGGCGTCTGGCTGGTCGAAGTCGATAGCCCGGATTGGCGTGGCCTCACACGCCCCAGCGCCAGGATTCTCGGCCTCTGCCTCGGATCCCGCCCCTCAAAGGTTAGGTTTCCCTACGGGTTCAACAGGAAACCTCGTCTGACCCATCCGATCGATAGGCGCACATAGGAGTCGGTCATGGATGAGATGGCAGTCGGCCCCGCGAAGCCGGACCTGGTCGCGTGCTCCAGCTGCGGCCACCTCCATCCGACCACTACGAGATTCTGCGACCAGTGTGGCACCCCCCAGGGACGCCTGTGCCAGGAGTGCGGAGGGGTGAACGCGCACACAGCAAAGTTCTGCAGCGGTTGCGGCGCCCCGCTCGTCACGAAGGCCGCGCCCGAGGCCGCTCCTGCCGCGCCAGCGCTCAACGCCTACACTCCCGCCTATCTCGCCGACAAGATCCTGACGACGCGCAGCGCCCTCGAGGGTGAGCGCAAGCAGGTGACGGTACTGTTCGTCGACGTCGCCGACTCGTCCCTGCTCGCGCAGCGCATCGACGTCGAGAGTCTGCACCGGCTGATGGGAGAGGTTCTGCAGCTGGTGGCGGAAGCGGTGCACCGGTACGAGGGGACGGTGAATCAATACCTGGGGGACGGCCTGATGGCCCTCTTCGGAGCCCCATTCGCGGTCGAGGACCATCCCCTTCGGGCGGTTCAGGCGGCGCTCGCAATCCAGGAGACAATCCGAGGGTACGGTGCACAGGTCAGGCGCGATCACGGGGTCGAGCTCCGCCTTCGTGTCGGCCTCAACACCGGCTCGGTCGTGGTCGGCCGGATTGGCGACGACCTTCGCATGGACTACACCGCGGTCGGCAACACCACCCACATCGCGTTCCGCATGCAGGTGCTGGCGGAGCCGGGCGCGATCCTGATGGCCGAGGAGACGCACCGGTTCGTCGAGGGTTACGTTTTCTGCGAGTCGCTCGGGCCGGTCGCCATCAAGGGACAGCGTGAGCAGGTGACAGCCTACCGGATCTCCGGGCGCCGGAGGTGGCGGAGCCGGCTCGAGATGAGTGCGGCACGCGGGTTGACCCAGTTTGCAGGACGACGCCGTGAGCTGGCCCTTCTACACGATTGCCTCAAGCGCGTCGAGGCGGGACACGGGCAGATCGTCGGGATCGTGGGGGAGCCGGGGCTCGGGAAATCGCGCCTTCTCTACGAGGTGCACGCGTCGCTCCCGGAGGATCGCTTCAACTGGCTCGAAGGTCATTGCATGGCGTACGGGCGCTCCCTGCCCTATGGACCGGTCCTCGACATGATCCGGGCCCAGTTCCATGTCGAGGAAGGGGACAATCCCCTGCAGATTCAGGACAAGCTGCGCGACGGCGTCCAGCGCCTCGACCCGGGCCTCGAGGCCCTCCTGCCCTTCCTGGAGGCGCTCTTCGCGCTGCCGGGGGCCGATGACGCTCTCCGCCATCTCGACCGGGCTCACCGACGGCAGCAGACCCTGGAAGCGGTTCGGGCGGTATTCGTCGCGGCGAGCCAGAAGCGCCCCGTGATTCTGGTCTGCGAGAACTTGCACTGGATCGACCAGAGTTCAGAGGATCTCCTCGCTTTCCTGGCCGGTAGCCTATCTGGAGTGCCCATCCTCATCCTGACGACCCACCGGACCGGCTATACCATGCGCTGGGCCGACAAGCCTCACTACACCCAGATCGCCCTGGATGGGCTGGCCCGATCCGAGATCGAGGACATGCTGACCACGCTGCTGAATGCCCCCGAGCTCCCGCCCGAGCTCCTGCAGTTCATCGGCGACAAGGCGGATGGCAACCCGCTGTTCATCGAGGAGATCATCCAGGCCCTGCTCGAGCGAGGGCTGCTCGTCCTGGACGGGGAGCACCCACGCCTGATCAGCGACGCGATGATCGAGTGGCCGGCGACCATCCACGACGTCATCCAGGCCCGCATCGACCGGCTTGACGACGCGGTGAAGGATACGGTGCAGCTGGCCGCGATCATCGGCCGGCAGTTCGAGCTCCGCCTGCTGACGCGCGTCTCGGGTCTTTCCGGGCAGATCACCAGCCACATCGAGACCTTGAAGCGTCTCGACGTCATCCATGAAGCACGCTTCTTCCCCCGGCTGGAATATTGCTTCAAGCACGTGGTCATTCAGGACGTGATCTACAAGAGCCTGCTGGCCCCGCGACGCCATTTACTCCACGGGGTGGTGGCCCGCACCATCGAGGAGCTGTGCGCCGACCAGCTTGACGAGAACGCAGTGGTCCTCGCATACCACTACTCCCGGAGCGATCACTATGACGACGCGATCAAGTACGCCCTGCGCGCGGGCGACCGGGCCGCCCGCGTCTATGCGAACGCCGAGGCCGGATCCTACTACGACCAGGCCCTCACCCTCACCCGTACGCTCCCCAGCTCGCCGGAGCGCCTCGGGGCCGAGATTGACGTCTGCCTCAAGCGCGCCAGCGTCGGCAGCACGCGGGAGGCGCTCGAGCAGGACCGCGTCAACCTCGAGGGGGCGCGAGGGCTGGCCGAGAGCCTCGGCGACGAGGTGCGCCTGGCCCGGGTCCTGTACTGGCTCGGGCGCCTCGCCTACGTCCGGGGCGCCTTCGGGATCGCCACTGGCTATGCGGAGCAGAGCCTCCTCATCGCCGATCGCCTCGCCGACGAGGACCTGTCCGCCCCTCCGGTGAATCTGACCGGGCGCTGCTACTACCTCATGGGGGACTATGCCCCCGCCGGCGAGCTGCTCGCTCGGAGCGTCGAGCAGATGCGGCAGCTCGGCAACAGCACCGAGGAGGCTACCGCGGCCGGCTTTGCGGGCGTCGCCCTGGCCGCCCTCGGCGACTTCGAGCGTGCCCTCGCCTACGCCAACCACGGTCTCGAGCTTGCGGCCAAGCTGCGCAACCCGTTCGTGCTCGCGGCGGCCTACAACTACCGCGCGGTCGCATACTGTCACCAGGGCGAGGGACCGCAGGCCATCCAGGACTGCGAAGACGCGCGACGGGTCGCCGAGCGGGCGGGAGACCGCTTCCGCCTCTACCTGCTGCGATTCTACGAAGGACAGGCCCACGCCATGATGGGGGAACCCGGTCGCGGCAGGGAGCTGCTCGAGCAGAGCATCGGTATCGCGAAGCAGCTCGGGACGACTACCCTGCTCGCCTGGGGGCAAGGCCTGCTCGCGACCTGCCTGCTCGCCCTCGGCGAGCACGCGTCACTCCTGCCGCTCTGCGAGGAAACCATCCGTCTAGCAGCCGAAACCCACGACCGGCTGGCGAGAAGCCTCGCCCACCGGACCCTCGCTGAGGCCCTCGCGGTCATCGAGCCCTCGGAAGTCGACCGGGCTGAGCGCGCAATTCTCGATGCGATTCACACCCAGCGTGAGCTGGGAGCCCGCCCCGAACTGGCCCGCAGCTATGTCGTGTATACGCGTCTGTTGCTGCGGTGGGCTCGAGCCGAGGAAGCGGCGAAGTATCGCTCGGAGGCCATCGCAATGTTCCGGAGCATGCGGATGTCGCGGGACCTCGCCGCAATCGAGCGCGAGGAATCCGCTCCGATCTAGTTGCGACCGATCCGCGAAGACGAGGTGCCCTATGGCTTACACGCTCCCGATCGGAATCGTGCTCAGCGGCACCGCGCCCGCCATGACCCTCATGTCCGGAGCGATGCTCGCATTCGCGGAGCAAGACATCGAATTCGAGGTGATCAGCACGGCCGGCGTCGGGGGCCTGATCGGGATGCTGTATCTGGCCGCCAAGGGTAAGACGCGCGAGGAGGCGCTGCTCTCTCTGCCGGATCTCTTCGTCTCAGACTGGATCTACCGCTTCTTGCCGGTCAACTTCAAGGTGTTCTACAAGTACGGCCCGTACGCCACGGCCTTCTACCACATGCGCAAATCCCTGCCCAAGTTCGACCTCAAGCCTGGCGATTCTAGCCCGCTCCGACGATTCGCCAATGACTGGATGGACCTGTGGGCGACCGCACTCACCCCGCCGAGCCTTGGGACCTCTAGCAACGCTCTCATGAGCCATGTTCCACTCATCGATGACTTGGTTGACTTCAGTCTTCTCAAGGGCAGTCAAACCAAGTTCTACCTGAACGCGTTCAGCCTTCACGATCGTCGCCTGAAGCTTTACGACAACCAGACTGTGACTTCCGATGTCTACAACGGAGCGCAGGCGATGTTCATGCTCTTCCCCCCGGTGACAGCCGGCACTGATCTGCTTGTCACCGGCGCCTCCCACGACCCGACGGCGCTGCAGGCCATCTGGACTAAACAACGGGACTTGTGGGGGGTGTTGGCGCTCGAGCCCTTCGGCAAGCACTTCTGGCGCGCGCCTACCGGCGTCTACGACGCGTTCCAGCTGATGCTCATGAATCCGATCGCGTCGCTCCAGGAGATCGTGTTCGGACTCTACGCCCAGACGGAGCGCCTCATGAGCACCGTCCGTCAGGCTGGACTGACGCTGCCGCCGCTCTACATGATGAAGGTCGTGCTCAACCCCGACTCCACGCGGCTCTTGAACTGGAGCTACGAAAACGCCGTCGCTCTGCAGAGCATCGGCAAGACGGCGGCGAAACCGATCGCCGATATCTTGAGGGGGCGGCCGGACCGGACAACGCTCGAGAGCCGTCTCGCCTCTTACCGCTACGCCGGCGGCCTCCTGGACGAGCATCCCCGCCCGCGCCAAGTCATCCGCAGCATCTTTGATCCTCTCTTCTCGAACTTCGAGCTGTTCGCGACTAGTATCAACACCGAGCGCCACGGCTACGGTCGTGGCACGGTGACCCGATGAGTCCCTCCCTGGCGGCTCTCGCTTCGAGCTTCCTGGGACCACGCCTCGGGGTGATTGTGAGCGGCGGCGCTCCGACACTCCATATCGCTGCGGGCGCGCTCTGCTGTTTCCAGGAGCAGGGCCTGAGATTCCAGGCGGTCGGCGCCGCAGGCGCCGGAGCGCTCCCCGGGCTTCTCTACCTCGCTCCAGCCCGCCGGCCGGACAACCCCACCGCCGATCCGGTCGTCGCGCTCCGCGGCGTCGTGAACATGAACATTCACGATGCGATCTACGATCTGATCCCTAACAACTTCAAGGTGTTCTTCAAGTACGGCCCCTTCTCCGAACCGTTCTACCACCTTAGCCAGTTCATCAAGCGGGTGGTGCCGGTTCCGGAAAGCTACGGCTCGGACTACCGGCGCCTGGTGCACGACTGGATCGACTTCGCGACCGCGGCGGCAGCGCCGACAACCTTGACCTACCGCTCGCCATCGGTCCTGACCCGCGTGCAGGTCATCAACGAGCTCGTGGACTGGGATGCCCTGCGCAACTCTTCCCGAGACTTCTTCCTGAACACGTTCAACATGGAGACTCAGCGCCTTCAACCATTTACCAAGCTCACCCTGACCACAGATGCATTTTACGCGGCGCTGGCCATGCCCTGGCTCTATCCTCCGACGCGGGCCACGACCGACGGACCACGCTACACCGAGGGCGCATCCCACGATCCTTCCGGCATCGAGACCATGCTGGAGGATCGCACGCCACCAATGTCCGGGCTCGATGCCGTCTTGGCGCTCGACACTGTCCCACCCGACCTGTGGGTCGATCCGCAGAGCGTCTACGAGTCGCTCGAGCTGGCGATTATGGATCCGATCGTGACGCTCACCGAGAACATCGCCGCACTCTACTCGTTGCAGGACATGGTGTTCAACGAGTCGGGACTCAAAATCCCGAAGCTCTATCGGCTGCCGTTCCAGTTTCCTCGTTGGGAAGGCGGCAAGCTTCTGGCTTGGAGCTACTCCACCGCCCGTACGCTCTGGGATGTCGGGTACGCTGCTGCGCAGACCTTCTGCAATGACCTCCTGTCCACTTCCGTTAGTCAAGCCCAAATCGACGAAAAATACCGGTACTTCCGCACGCTCGCCAAGAACTCCCGGGAGGGCGACTTCCTCTCTCTGTTCGGAGATCCATTCAAGAGTCTGGGAAACACCGTCGTTCCCCCACCCGGCGGGCCGTCAGCATGACCGACGCGGCCTCCCCACCTCGCGAGGTCGTCATATTCCAGATCTGCCTGCTCGACCTCTACGACTCTATCCTGGAGGCCTGCGCCTGGGACGAGGCGAAGGTCAACGCCATGCTCAAGACATTCATGGCCTCCTTGCTTGCCCTGGTCCGGGTACAGCAGTCGCTCGGGCAGGAGGTTGCGACGTCACAGAAGGAATGGGTCCGGCAGTACCGCGCGCAGCTTGAGCAATGGCTCGAGGAGCAGAGCGCGCCCGCGGCCGAGAGCCGATGACGCTCGCCCGCCACTGGCTTGTTGACCGCTTGTCCGGGTTCGCCTCCCACGAGGCGGTCGTGCATCGCGATCGCTCGACGACCTACGAGCAGCTGTCCGGTCGATGCGAGGCGTGGCTGCGCGTGCTGGCCCGCGCCGGCTTGGCCCCGGGCTCGGTGGTGGCCATCCGCGGAGAGTTCTCCCCCGGCACGTGCGCGCTGTTCCTGGCCGCGCTCTCCCAACACAGCGTGGTCGCCACTCTCCCGCCCGGAGAGGAGGCGAACCAGTATCTTGACCAGGCCCACGTCGAAGCGCTCTTCGACTTCGCCGCCCCGGACGCCTGGGTTATCCACCGGCGAACGCCGGCCGCACCCCCGCCCCTCCTGACCCGCCTGCGAGAGCGCGGCACGCCCGGGCTCATCGTGTTCAGCTCCGGCACCACCGGCCATAGCAAGGCGGCCCTCTTCGACCTCGATACCCTGGTCGCCCGGTATCACTCCCCCCGTCCCGGGCGGCGCACCCTGGTGTTCCTCCTCCTCGATCATCTCGGGGGGATCCACACCATGCTGCACACGCTGGCCCACGGTGGGACCATGATCATCCCGGACGGGCGCCGGCCGGACACGGTGGCCCGCGCCATCGAGCGGCATCGCGTCGAGATCCTCCCCACGACGCCGACCTTCCTCCGGATGCTCGTCATCTCCGACGCGACCTCCCGGTACGACCTCTCGAGCCTCCGGCTGATCACCTACGGGACGGAGCCGATGCCCATGAGCACGCTCGCCGCGCTCGGACAGTCGTTCCCGGGGGTGCGCCTCAAGCAGACCTACGGCCTCACCGAGCTCGGCGTGCTCCCGACCCGCTCGCGCGGGTCGAACTCGCCCTGGCTGGAGCTGGGCGGCATCGGGTGCGAGGCGCGGGTGGTCGACGACGTGCTGTGGCTCCGGTCCGAGACCACGATGCTCGGATACCTCAACGCCCCGAGCCCCTTCGACGAGGAGGGCTGGTACAACACGCACGATCTGGTGCAGGTGGACGGTCCCTACATCCGCATCCTCGGCCGGGCGACCGAGCTCATCAATGTCGGGGGCGAGAAGGTGTATCCGAGCGAGGTCGAGAGCCTCCTGCTCCAGATGGACAACATCCGCGACGCGACCGTCTGGGGAGAGCGAAACCCGGTCACCGGGCAGGTGGTGGCGGCCCGGGTCTCTCTCGCCCAGCCCGAGGACCCGGAATCCCTCGAGCGGCGCATCCATCGCTTCTGCCGCGGCCGTCTCGCCGCCCACAAGATCCCGGTTGTGGTCGAGATCGTCGAGCACGACCATCACGGACCGCGCTTCAAGAAGGTTCGTCCACGCGCGGCCGAGACCCCGGCGGAGCCCGGGCCGGCCCGGTGATGGAACAGCCGCGCGTGCTGATCAGCGGCGGGAGCCGCGGCCTCGGCGCGGCCATCGCCCGGCGCTGCCTGGACCATGGATGTTTGGTGGCCACCTTCAGCCGGTCGCCCACCGCGTTCGTCGAGGACGAGCGGAGGCGGGACCCGGAAGGCGCTCGCTTCCACTGGGTGCCGCTCGACGCGCGCGACGACGACGGGGTCCGGAGCTTCGTGGACGCGGTCGCCCAGCGGTACGACGGCATCGACGTGCTGATCAACAACGTGTCGGTCGGGCGGTTCGGGCTCTTTCCCCTGATGCGACTGGGCGACCTCGACGAGGCCCTCGCCGTCAACCTGCGCACCAACCTGCTCCTGACCCGTCTGTGCACGCCGTTCATGGTGTCGCGGGCGGCCGGCTGCATCCTCAACATCTCGTCGGTGAATGCGCTGCGCGGCAACTCGGGGGTGGCGGTCTACAGCGCCACCAAGGCGGCGCTCGACGGGTTCACCCGGGCCCTGGCCCGCGAGCTCGGCCCCCGGAACATCCGCGTCAACTCGCTGGCGCCCGGCTACTTCAAGAGCGAGATGGTGAGCGGCCTGACCGAGCGTCAGGTGCAGAAGCTCGTGCGCTCGACCCCGCTGCAGCGCCTGGGCCGCGTGGACGAGATGGCCGAGGCCGCGATGTTCCTGATCTCGCCCGCCGCATCTTTCATCACCGGGCACACCCTCGTCGTCGATGGAGGCGTCACCTGCTGACCGACCGGCCGTCCGATACCGAGATCCGGGAGACCATTCGCCACGTCATCGTCGAGCTGCTGGAGCGGGCCTCGAAGCCGATCCCGCCCTTCCACGTGGACGACGATCTCATGTCCACCGGATTGACCTCGCTCGACCTCGCCGCGCTGGTCGCCAAGCTCGAGCGGCGATGGAGGATCGATCCCTTCCTGGAGGCCAGCACGATCACCGAGGTGCGAACCGTCGCCGATCTCTGCCGGGTCTACCGGGAATTCATCAATGCGGCGTAGCGCGTCCGCGTCCCAGGGCGGCTCGTGACCCCGGCGACCGGCCCGTGGAACATCGCCATCATCGGCATGGCGTGTCGCTTCCCGGGCGCCGCCCATCCGCGAACCTTCTGGGACAACCTCGTGCGGGGGGTCGAATCGATCACCTTTTTCTCGGACGAGGAGCTACGGGCCGCCGGTGAGGACGCGGCCTTACTCAGCCATCCCCACTATGTCAAGGCCGCCCCGGTGCTCGAGGACCACTACGCGTTCGACGCGGCGTTCTTCGGCTACTCGCAGAGGGAAGCGCGGCTCATGGATCCTCAGCAGCGCCTGTTCCTCGAGGTGGCCTGGGAGGCCTTCGAAGACGCCGGGTACGACCCGCGCGGGCCGAAGGGACGAGTGGGAGTATACGCGGGCGCGGGAGGTCTCGTCTCGAGTTATCTGGTCCGCGTAGATCATCCGGATTTGCGGGGCCAGACCGGTGACCTGGGCCATCTCGGCAACGACCGCGACTTCCTATGCTCCCGAGTCTCGTTCAAGCTCGACCTGACTGGGCCCAGCGTCAACGTCCAGAGCGCATGCTCGACATCGCTGCTTGCGGTCCACCTGGCCTGTCGTGGCTTGCTCGACGGAGAGGCTGATCTGGCCCTGGCCGGCGCCGCCGTGGTCCGAGTCCCGCATCTTCGTGGCTACCTCGCGGAGCCGGGAAGCATCTACTCCCGGGATGGGCACTGTCGGCCCTTCGACGCAGGGGCCACAGGAACTCTGTTTGGCAGCGGCGTCGGCGCGGTCTTGCTCAGGCCTCTCGAGGCGGCTCTCGCGAGCGGCGACCATGTCTATGCGGTCATAAAGGGGGCCGCGGTCAACAACGACGGTGCACAGAAGGTCAGCTACACGGCATCCACCGCGACCGGCCAGACGCGGGCGGCCCGGGAGGCGATGACGATCGCTCGCGTGGCCTCGGACTCCATCGGGTACGTGGAATGCCACGGCACCGCCACCACCCTCGGCGACCCGGTCGAGATCCAAGCGCTCACCCGGGCTTTCGGCCCGGGCGGACCGCGGGCTGGGGCCTGCGCGATTGGCTCGGTGAAGTCGAACGTCGGCCACCTCGAGCAATGTGCGGGTATGGCTGGCCTAATCAAGGCCGCGCTCGTCCTGAGGCACGGGGTTATCCCGCCCAGCCTGCACTTCGACACTCCCAACCCTCGGATTCTCCTCGAACGCTCGCCCTTCACGGTCAACACGCGCGCTCGCCCCTTCGAGTGGGCGGTCGGCCCGCGCCGCGTGGGTGTGAATTCGGTAGGCATGGGCGGCACGAACGCGTTCGTGGTGCTGGAGGAGGCGCCCCCTCGCGCGCCCACACCACCGCGGGCGCGCCCGGTCTCGATCCTGACCATGTCCGCCGGAACCGAGGCCGCGCTGCTCGATCAGGTCGGGAAGGTCCGCGACGCGCTCGCATCCGACGACTCGCTCGCGTTGCCCGACGTGTGCTTCTCCGCCAACCGCGGTCGTCATCACTTTGCTCGGCGGTTCGCGGGGATCGGGCGCGACCGGGACGAGATGCTAGCGGAGCTCGAACGGTTCCTCCAGACGCCACGACCGCCGGGCGGGGCCGTCGAGGCAGGGTCCCGCGGGCCTGTGGTGTTTCTCTTCTCCGGTCAGGGGTCCCAGTACGCCCGGATGGGCGAGGCCACCTACCGCGCTGAGGCCCGGTTCCGGGACGCCATGGATCGATGCTTCTCGCTGTTCCTGGCCGCCGGGATCCAGGTCGCGGAGACTCTCTTCGCGGACGACGAGCCGCGACTGCACCGCACGCAGTACGCCCAGCCCGCGCTCTTCTCCCTGCAAGTCGCCTTGGTCGAGCTCTGGCGTAGCTGGGGCGTCACCCCGGATGTGGTCATCGGGCACAGCGTCGGAGAATTCGCTGCCGCAGTAACCGCCGGGGTGTGCTCCCTTGAGGACGCGGTCCGGCTCGTCTCCACCCGCGCCCGGTTGATGGAAGACCTGGCACCCGACGGCGGGATGGTGTCGATCGGCAGCGACCTCGAGACCGTCCTGGCGGCGTGGCCGGATGGACGAGAGGATCTGACCCTGGCCGCAATCAACGCACCGGACCGGGTCGTGGCCTCCGGGAGCGTCACCGCTCTCACCCTCTTGGCCGACCGCCTCCGCGAACGCGACGTGCCGGTCGCCGCACTCGCCACCTCGCACGCGTTCCACTCGTCACTGATGGACCCGATGCTGGAGCGGTTCGAGGAGTTCGCGGCCACCGTCGCCTTCGAGCGCCCCCGCACTCGGTGGATCTCGACCCTAACCGGATGCGAGATGAGTGGCCCGCCCGACGCCGACTACTGGCGCGACCAGATCCGGTCGCCGGTGCAGTTCCGGGCCGCCATCGAGATCGTCGCCCGGGACCCCGCAGCCTTCGTGGAGATCGGGCCCGGCGGGACCCTGACCGGCCTCGCCCGGCGCTGCGTGAAGGCGCCAGATGTGAGGACCGCGAGCGCCTGGTTGTCCTCGCTGACCCGGGACGGCGACGAATGGTCGAGCCTGCTCGAGGCCGTCCGGCATCTCTATCTCCGGGGGCACCCGATCGACTGGCATGCACTCGAGGGCGAGAGTGGTCGGCGAGTGAGTCTTCCGACCAGCACGTTTCGCCGCCAACGGTGGTGGCTCGCCCCCCGCCGCACCCCTCGAGCTGCGCCGGTCCCCGCCGACTCGGCATCCGCCCATGGACCCCATCCGCTGCTGGGCGAGCGGCTCGGCAACGGCGGGTCGCATTTCGAGGTCCTCATCGACCTCGACCAACTCGCCTTTCTCCGCGACCACCGCGTCTTCGGGCGAGTCGTGCTTCCCACCACCGCCATCCTGGAGACGGTGACGGCTGCAGCGATCGAGACACTCGGATTCTCGCGGCCGGTTGTCCGCAATTTCCTGTACGAGGCCGCTCTCACGATTCCCGCGGATGAACCGGTCTGGATCCATCTCGACCTCGAGCCTTCGGGCAGCCGAGCGGCCTTCCGGGTGCAGAGCACCGGCCTCGCGGAGTCGGCCCCCTGGCAACTCAACGTCACCGGCAGCGTAGAGGACGACCTGGACCCCGCCGATCCGACCCCATTTCAGCCCCGTCCCGGGGGCTCGATCACCCGGGAGATCCCGCCGGACCACTTCTACCGCGTCCTCGACGCAGCCGGCCTGTCCTACGGTCCGATCTTCCAGGGCATCCGCGGCCTCTGGCGTCACGCCGACGAAGCGTGGGCCCGGGTCGCCCTTCCGGTGGACATACCGGCGGAACGTTACCGGCTCCATCCCGCTTTCCTCGATGCCTGCCTGCACGTCTACGCCGCCTTCGTTCCCGAGTACGGAGGCTTCGACCATGAGGCGCGGGGCGAGGTCAGGCCGTACGTGCCGATCTCGATGGACTCCTTCCATCTCTTTTCCTCCGGGGTGCGAGCGGGCTTGGTCCACGCGGTGCTCGCGCCCCGTGAGGGGGAGGATGAGCAGCGACTTACCTGCGACATCCACGCCTACGGCGAGGACGGCAGCCCGGTGGCGCTCTTCCGCGGGCTCACCATCCGCGGGGTCACCGAGGAGGTCATGATGTCGCCGCGAGGCGACGCGCCCCTGCCCCCGGTCCTCTATCGGCTCACCTGGCGCGAGGTGCCTCGCCCGCGAGACCCGCGCGTACTCGCGCGGCACTGGTGCGTCCTTGATGACGAGACCGGGGTGGGAGCGCGTCTGGCCGAGCATCTGCGGGCCGAGGGATGCGCGGCGCACGTCATCAGTGCCGAGTCGCTCGAAGTCGATTCCGCCTGTCTTATCGAGGCGGCGAGCTTCGAGACGCTCCTTCAGCACTTGGGAGACGAGTCCGTCGGCATTGTCTATCTCTGGACTCTGAAGACTCCGGCGGCCGACCTCTCCGCGGACTCCGTTTCCGCGACCACCTACCCCTTCGCCGCCGGAGCTTGCGTTGGGCTGCTCAAAGCCCTCGACCGCCGGCGGGCTCTCTCGCACCGGCCGCCCCGGGTGTGGGGAGTGACCCGCGGCGCCCAGCCCGGCGCGCATAACTCAACTGGAGAGGGGCTGACTCAGAGCACGCTGTGGGGACTCGCCCGTACCGCGGCCCTGGAGTACCCCGATCTCTGGGGCGGCTTGATCGACTTGCCGCCCCTAGCCGACGCGGAGACCGCGGCCTGCTTGCTCTTCGAGGAGTTCCGGAGCGGCGGCGACGAAAATCAGATCGCTCTAAGGCCCGACGCGCGTTTGGCTCCGCGGCTGGTCCGGCTCCCAGCCGAGCCCAGTCCCCCCCGTCGACGTCTCCGCCCCGACGCGACCTACTGGATCACCGGTGGACTCGGAGTGCTCGGCCTCGAGATCGCCCGTGCGCTCGTGGAAGCCGGAGCCCGGCACCTGTTGCTGACCGGCCGGCACGCCCCGTCACCGAGCGCGACCGCGACACTGAGCGCGCTCGGCCAGCAGGTCGAGCTCGTGATCTTGCCCTCCGACGTGTCCAGGCAAGCGGACGTCGAGGCCACCCTCGTTCACATTCGAGAGCGGATGCCGCCGCTCAAGGGCGTGATCCACGCGGCTGCGGTATTCGACGATGCGGTCATAGAGAACATCACGTGGGAGCAGCTCGACTGCGTCTCGCGACCTAAGATCGCGGGGGCGTGGCGGCTGAGCCAGGCGACCAGCGGGCTTCCTCTGGACTTTTTCGTGCTCTTCTCATCGGTGCTCAGCCTGTGGGGTGCCGCCGGTCAGGCCACCTACACTGCCGCCAACGGCTTCTTGGACTCGCTGGCTGCCTCGCGACGGGCGGCCGGTTTGCCCGCCGCCGTGTTCAACTGGGGGCCGTGGGCGCACCGGGCCTTGGCAGGCCGCTGGGGACCGGCCGGCGCCCGAGCCTGGAAGCAGCGCGGAACGTCACCGCTCAACACCACGGTCTGCCTGGATGTCCTCCTCCGCTTCCTGGACGGGGAGGCGTCGCCGCTCGCGATCTGCGACACCGATTGGGGCACGTTCCTCGCCCAGTTTCCCTCCGTCCCGCCGCTCTTTCGCGATCTGGCCCCAACCCTTCCGGGACCGAGCGCGGCCGAGGAGGTCGCGGAGGATTCGCCGTCGCTAGTGGACACGGTGCGACGGCACGTGAGCCGAGTGCTGGGCGAGGATCGCGTGATCTCGGTGACCCAGCCCCTCAATCAGCTCGGGCTCGACTCGCTCCTCGCGGTCACGCTCGCCAACCGGCTACGGGATTCGCTGAAGGTGGCGGTGCCGACTGCCATGCTTCTCAAGGGGTACAGCATCGCGGATCTAGTCGCCGAACTCTTTCCAGACGCACCCCCGCCGGCCCCAGTCCCCCTCTCGGGTCCAGCCCCCCGCACCGCCGGTGATGGCTGGCTCATCATGCATCGACCGGATCCTACCGCGGCCATGCGCCTGTTCTGCTTTCCGTTTGCGGGCGGAGGTGCCGCCACCTTCCGCCCGTGGGTGCAGAATCTCGATCCCCGTGTCGAGCTGGTGGCAATTGAGCCGCCCGGGCGCCAGACTCGCATCGACGAGCCGCCGATCCGCGATCTCCAGACGTTCGTCCAGCAGCTTGTACCGAGGCTCCTCCCCTTCCTCGACAAGCCGTTCGCGGTCTATGGACACTGCCTGGGGGCGTTGACCCTGTTCGAGACCGTCCGCACCCTGATTCGCGCGCACGGTCTCGCTCCAGTCCACGTCTTCGTCTCGGGTGCTCGCCCGCCCGACGAGCTCCACCGGCCGCAAGATTTCGAGACCGCGCTGCTGGAGAAGCTTCTGAAGCTTCCCGGCTACAGCCTGTTCGCCCCGATCCATCAGCAGCCGGACGAGGTATTCTCGACCGCAATGCTCGAGTTCAATGTTGTAGCGACGGAAGACCTGCTCGCCAACTCGGAGCTGCGCCGGCTCATCATGCCGGTGATCCGGGCCGAGTTCGAGATGAGCTCGAAATATCGCTTCGTGCCCGAAGAGCCCTGGGACGTCGCCATCACATGCCTGACCGGTACTCGCGACCTGTACGTGTCGGCCGCCAATGCGCGGGGCTGGTCGCGATTCACGAAACGACGCTTTCAACTATTGCTGGTCGACACGGAGCACTTTCTCGTCGTCGACGAGGACGAGCTCGTGCTGCGGGTTCTGAATCGGGAACTCGCGCATCCGCTCTAATTCATGACACTCGCGATGTCGTGTCATCGGCTCGGGCTAGCCAATTTGCGATCCGATGTCATGGCTCCGGAAGCGATCGGCACGGACCAGGTTCGCGTAGCAATCAAGGCAGTCTCGCTCAATCATCGGGACGTGCTCGTCATGCGGGGCGCTTACGGGCCCGGGCTTCCCTTGCCGTTGATCCCGTGCAGCGACGCGGCCGGTGTGGTGACCGAGGTCGGGTCCGGTGCCGCACCGCTCGTGCCCGGGGACCGCGTGTGCACCCACATGGTGCCGGACTGGCAGGCCGGGCGGCTCGAGTCGCAGATGCGGCTCACCACGCTCGGCGGTCCCTCGCAAGGCGTGCTGTGCGAGGAGCGGGTCCTTCCGCGAACCGCGGTGGTGCGCATCCCGGACTCGCTCTCGTTCGAGGAGGCCGCGTGTCTACCGGTGGCCGGGCTGGCCGCGTGGAGTGCGCTGACCACCGAGACCTCGATCGGGCCGGGAACCCGGGTCCTGCTGCAGGGAACCGGTGGCCTCAGCCTCCTCGGCCTGCAAATCGCGAAGACGCTCGGGGCCGAGGTGGCGGTCATCTCCTCCTCGGACGCGAAGCTCACCCGGGTGCGCGAGATGGGGGCCGACTTCACCGCGGACTCTCGCCGGGAGGGCTGGGGTGAACTGGTACGGCGCTGGAGCGACACGGGGGTGGACGCGGTACTGGAGGTCGGCGGGGGGCGAACATTTGACCAATCGGTGACGGCCACCCGCGACGGCGGCTGCATCGCGGTACTTGGCCTGCGGGCGCAGGACGCCTGCGCAGTGAATCTACCCGAGATCCTCCTCCGCCGGATCCGGGTGCAGGGCATCTTCGTGGGAAGCCGCGCCGAGCTCGAACGCTATGTGTCCTTCGTTGCGGTCAACGCGATCAAGCCGGTCATTGACCGCGCCTTCGAAGGCCTGGCCACCGCCCGCCATGCCTTTGCCTACCTGCTTGGCGGGCGACACATGGGAAAGATCGTCATCCGCGTGGCCAGCTGACTGCAGCGAGCGGCGCAGACGGCCACGCGAGAATGCATGGCGAGCGCTGGCCGGTTACAAAGACTGAACCCGGCCAGTCTGTGGGCCATTGCGAGTTTCTCGACAGCATCCCGGCCCAGAACAAGATCGAATAGCTCGCCTTTGGCCGCGGCGTGGTTGCCGGTCGGGCATCCCGGGTGTAGCCTCCATCCGTCCGCAATCGAACCACGCTCGAGAAGAGCGCACCGAGAGGAGACCACGTTGGCACACAGGACGATCGCTCGCCTGACGATGATCGGGATGCTCCTCGCAGTCTTCACGCTCGGCTATGTGTGCGGCCTGAGCACGCCGCGCGCCAGCGCCCAGCTTCCCCAGGTTCCCGGGATGAGCAACCCCCTCGCCGCCGCGGGTCAGATGGGCTCATCCCTCACCGAGATGGAGCAGCACGTCAGCGGCCTGCAAAAGAACCTGGATGCCCTGAAGAAGATCCAATCCATGCTGGGCGGCGGTAAGTAGCGGCTCAGCGCCGCTTGACCGCGAGCCGGTGCGGGCCGAGCTCGGCCCGCGCCGGACCCGCGTGCCGCCACCTTCGCCCGGCCCGGCGAGTATGCTAGTTTCGGCATCGTGACGACCCTCGGCGGAAAGGTGGCGCTGGTCACCGGCGCCTCGCGCGGCATCGGTCGGGCGTGCGCGATCAAGCTGGGCGCGCTGGGGGCCCGCGTCGCGGTCAACTACAACACCAGTGCCGCCGCGGCCGATGATGTCGTCGCCCGTATCAAGGCCGGCGGCGGCGAGGCCACCGCCGCGCAGGGCGACGTGAGCGACTTCGCCACCGCGCAGGCCGTCGTCAAGGCCGCCATCGCCGCCCACGGTCGGCTCGATATCCTCGTCAATAACGCCGGAACGACCCGCGATGGCCTGCTCGCGACGATGACGGAAGAGGACTTCGACGCCATCATCCGGCAGAACCTCAAGAGCACGTTCAACTGCAGCCGCGCCGTCCTGCGGCAGATGCTGAAGCAGCGCTACGGCCGCATCGTCAACATCACCTCGCTCGTGGGGCTGATCGGCGGCGCGGGCCAGACGAACTACGCGGCCGCGAAGGCGGGGATCATCGGCTTCACGCGGGCGATGGCGAAGGAGTACGGCGGACGCAACATCGCGGTCAACGCCGTCGCGCCGGGCTACATTCCCACCGACCTCACGAGCGGTCTGCCGACGGAGATCACGGAGGGCCTGCTCAAGCTGACGGCCTTCGGGCGGGCGGGAACGCCCGAAGAGGTGGCCAGCGCGGTCGCGTTTCTCGCCTCCGACGAGGCCAGCTACATCACCGGACAGGTCCTGTCCGTCGACGGCGGCGTCGCCTAGGTGCCCCCTCTGGGCGTCGCTCTGGCCCGTCCGCATCCGGGCCCTGCCCTGACGTTCGGGGCGGACACGTTCGCGTTTCGCAACGACAGCCGGATCCACCACAAGGGCAAGCCCGATCTCTACGCCAGCCGGTGCTTCGTGCTGGCGCGGGCCGTCGTGCAGTTCCAGCGCTTCGCCCGCTTCGAGCCCGCTGCCCCCCGCCTCACCGCAGCGGAGTACACCGAGCTGGTTCGGCGCGTCACGCGCCGCGCTCCCTGGCGACCGCCGCTCCCGGTGGCCGAGCGGATCGTCATCCCCGGGTTCGAGTCGCTGCACGAGCTGACGCGCGAGGCAGAGGCCGCGGTGAAGGCGGGGCTCCCGAGGCGCCTCTGGACGATCCTTCACTGGACGAACTGGCGCATCATCTTCCCGCTCCCCAGCGCGCAGCAGGAGCGCGTCGCGGCCGAGATGGTCGCCGAGCTTCAGGCCGGCAGACCGGTGCAGCTGCTGGTCTCGGACTTCCCTCGGATCCGCTTCAACCACTCGGTGCTCGCCTTCGACTTCAAGGTGAGCGCTCCCGACTCAATCGACTTCAGCGTCTACGACCCGAACGACCCGACCGTTCCGGGAGTGATCCGCTTCGACCGCCGGGTGCGCCGGTACCGTCCCGCGCCCCTCTGTGGAGTAAATGTTCCCCACTTCAGGAGCTTTCGCATGTACTACTCGCCGTTCCTGTAGAGAAGGCCCGTCGGATCGTGCTAGGCTGACGCGTGGCCGTCCGAATGACGTCGACCCTCGAGGACGCAGCGCCGCGCTGGTACTCGCACCCCTACAATCGCGCGAATTTCTACCGGCTCGCGGCGGCGTTGACCTGGGTGCCGCGTCGGTTGCGGCTCGCCGTCGCCCGGCAGGTCGGCCGGCTCGCCCCGTCGCTCATGCCGGGCGAGCGGGCCGCGATCGAGACGTCGATGGCGCGCTTCACCGGCGCCACCGGCCCCGAGCTCGAGAAGCTCACGCTCCGCGTCTTCACCGACTTCGCGATGTGCTTCAGTGACCTGGTCTCGACGAACCGACGGCCGACCACGCTGCACTCCCCCCACCTCGGCCACGTGGAGGGCATCGAGCGGCTGACCACCACCCTGTCGGGCGGGCTCATCTCGCTGACCGCGCACGTGGGCAACTGGGAGCTGGCCGGGCGCCTCCTGGCGGGAAAGAGCTCGCGGCCGACGCACGTGGTGGTCGCCCCGGACGAGCTGCGCGAGCTGGAGCGCTGGGTGCGGCGCGACGGCGAGGGCGTGCGGTTCGTCTCGCGGGCTCGCCCCACCGTGTCGCTGGAGCTGCTCGCCGCGCTCCGACGCGGCGAGGTGGTGGGCGTGCAAGGGGACCGGGCGCTCGGGACCAGGGGCGACATCGAGGTTCCCTTCTTCGGCCGGCCGGCGCGGTTCCCGCTCGGGCCGTTCCTGCTGTCCAGCGGCGTCAAGGTCCCCCTCCTGCCGGCCTTCTGCCTGCTGGACTCGCAGTATCGGTACGTGGTGAAGATCGCCGAGCCGTTCGTCGCCGTGCGCGGCGAGGAGGAGGCCGCCGCACGCACCTGGGTGGCGGCCCTCGAGGACATCGTGCGGCAGTACCCGACTCAATGGTTCAACTTCTTCGACATCTGGGAGCCGTTCGCCCGGTAGGGCGACGGGCTCGTCCACAGGAGATGGGCGTGGAGACCGACAAGGTGCTCGAAGAGCTCAAGGACATCATGGTGGAGCGGCTCAAGTTCTCCCCGAGCCGGCTTCCCGATCTCTCCCTGGCCACCGCGCTGCCCAAGGACATCGACGGATCGCTCGGGCTCGATTCGCTCGACTTCATCGAGCTGTCGATCGGCATCGAGGAGCGCTTCGGCTTCGTGATCGACGAGGCGCAGGACCTGGCGCCCCACTTTCACACGCTCGGCACGCTGGTCGAGTACATCCAGTCGCGCCTGGCCTAGCGCTTCACGTCATGGCGTTGCTCCCGACCAACGCCCTGCCCCAGGCCGAAGCCGCCGACGTGCTGCTCCGGGAGATGCTGCCTCCGTATCTCCTGCACGTCATCGACTTCTCGTTTCTCCGGTCGCACTACCTCTACGACGAGTTCGTCTACCGGTTGACCCTCCAGGTCATCCGCGAGACCGGGCTCGAATCGGCCATCCAGGAGGGAGGTAGCG
>Ga0207645_10001008_pt1 | contig 23291 bp, 20 predicted proteins | sample KBSM53metaG_FD_184331 | JGI IMG/M metagenome (GOLD analysis project Ga0207645, IMG submission 184331) | Miscanthus rhizosphere microbial communities from Kellogg Biological Station, Michigan, USA - KBS M5-3 metaG (SPAdes) (version 2) | ecosystem: Host-associated > Plants > Roots > Rhizosphere >...
GGTATCGCGGCCGCGATGGCAATTTTTGCGATCACTGCAGCGGCCAGCGTGAACGTTGCAACCATAGCCACCTCGACGGTGTCGATTGCGCTTTTTCGAGCGCCCCGCGCTCCAACAGATTTCATTTTATGACGACGCCGACGGTGCCGCAGACGGGGTCGCAGACCGTCTCCGACCCCGTCTCGCAGACCGTCTCCGACCCCGACTCGCAGACCGTCTCCGACCCCGTCTCGCAGACCGTCTGCGACCCCGTCTCGCAGACCGTCTGCGACCCCGTCTCGCAGACCGTCTGCGAGCCCGTGCCGCAGACCGTCTGCGACCCCGTCTCCGAGACGGTCTGCGACCCCGTCTGCGACACCTGTGCGATGATGCGCCCTCACGGAGGAGATGCGATGAGACTATTCGCTGCGGTGAGCGTGTTGTTCGTGCTGTCGGGAGGAATGCAGGCCCAGCCACCGGCGGCGCCGCAGCCGGCGCCGACCGATCGGACCAAAGCCAGCCACATGTCGGCCGATGCGCTCAGCGCCGCGCTGGCGAAGCTGCCCTCGGATCGCCCGGCCGGCAGCGTGCGCGTGTTCTCGCTGGCGCCTTACAACGTCAACGTCGAGCGCCGCCTGCCGCAGACGCAGGGCGCGTCGGTCCACGAGGCGCAGGCCGAGCTGTTCTATGTCATCGACGGGTCGGCGACGATGCTCACGGGCGGCAAGCTGGTGGGCGAGACGAGAAACGGCACCAACCTCGCGGGCAAGGGGATCGAGGCGGGCACCTCTCAGAAATTCTCGAAGGGGGACTTCCTGATCGTCCCGTCAGGCGTGCCGCATCAGTTCGTCGACATCAAGAGCCCGGTCGTCGTGATGTCGATGTATCTGCCGAACGCGCAATAGCGGCCGCGCTCCGAAAATCATTCACGCCGGCCTGCCGGTGAAGATGCTCGCCGCATCGACGAAGCACAGCGGGTTCCCGAAGGGGTCGTGCATGTAGAACGACCGTTCACCCCACGGCCGCCTGGCGATCTCACCCATCGGCAGGCGGCCGTCTCCCGTTTCGGTCGAGAGCCCGCCGGTGCGCTCGGCGCGTCGATAGACCACTTCCAGTTCCTCGACGGCGAAGTACACGTGATCGAAGTTCGGTCGCGGCGCCCGCGCGTCGCCGTCGGCGGCGGGATCGTAAAGAGCGAGCGTGACCTCGCCGCACCGGAAGTAGTGCCGGCCCGGGGACACGCGGATGCCGGCGTCGTCGAGCAGAGCCGCGTAGAACTCGACCGCGGCGGCGAGGTCGTTCGTCGGCAAGATCACCCGATACAGGCGCGCAGAAGACATGCGTGAGAATCTAGCCATGCCCGGAAGGATCGACAAGAGGGCACTTGCAAGTACCCTCGCGAACGTCGAGACGATGCACGCGAGCAACCAGGAGCGGGCGGCGTGCCCGCTCTACACCGCGATTGGCGTCATCGACGGCCGATGGAAGCCGATGCTGTTCCAGCGTCTCTCCGCGCGGCCGCAAGGGTTCGGTCAACTGCGACGCGCGCTGCCGGGGGTGACGCCCAAGGTTCTGCGCGAGCAGCTGCGGCAGATGGTCGCAGACGGTCTCGTCGCGCGGCGGCCGCTCACGCCGGCGTCGGCCGGCGTCCGCTACAGCGTCACGCCGTACGGGCGGACGCTGGGACCGGTGTTCGACGCGTTGTGGCGCTGGGGCACGTCACACCTCGCGCGGCGTCAGGCCGCGCGCGGCACGCTGGTCTGGCCGCCGCGGGTCGGCTGACCTCCGGGCTTGCCCGCCGAAGCTCGCGCAGAACGCTGGCGAGCGAAGGTGGGAGGAACCTCCCGCGCCGCCGCTACGTCAACGGTCCTCAGGAGAAACCATCAATGGGAGCTCTGCTTCAGGATCTGCGGTTCGGGGTGCGCGCCCTTCGAAAGACGCCGACGGTCACGGCGGTCGCCGTGGTCGTGCTGGCGCTCGGCATCGGCGCCAACACCGCGATGTTCAGCATCGTGAACGGCGTGCTCCTGCGACCGCTCCCTTACGCCGAACCCGACCGGCTGATGCAGCTCTTCACGAGCATGCCGCAGTTCCGCGAGGCCTCGGTGTCCTACCCGAACTTTCTCGACTGGCGTCAACGGAGCCGCTCCTTCGACGCGATGGCCGCCTACCGGGGCGAGACGTTCACGCTCACCGGGCAGGCGACGCCCGAACGCCTCCGCGGTCAGATGGCATCGGCGGAGATGTTTCCAACCCTCGGCGTCAAGCCGATCCTCGGGCGCGCGTTCACATCCGAGGAAGACCGCAGAGGCGCCGCGCCGGTCGTGGTGCTCACCTCGAACTTCTGGGATACGCGCTTCGGACGCGATCCCGGCGTCCTCGGCCGCAGCCTCATGTTGAACGAACAGCTGTACACGATCGTCGGCGTCGTGCCGAGCGACGACGTGCTCTGGCGGCGGGTGTCGGTGCTGGTGCCAATCGGCCAGTGGACCGAGCCGCTGTTCTGGAATCGCAGCGTCGGCATGGGCATGCGCGTCGTCGGCAAGCTCAAGGCCGGCGGCTCGGTCAGGCAGGCGCAGGCCGAGCTGGATGGCGTCGCCGCCGGTCTTGCAAGCGAGTATCCGGTCGAGAACAAGGACCGCGGCATCTACGCGGTGTCGCTGCACGAGAACCTGACCGGCGACGTGCGCACGCCGCTCCTCGTGCTGCTCGGCGCCGTCGCGTTCGTGCTCCTGATGGCGTGCGCGAACGTCGCCAATCTGCTGCTGGCGCGCGCGACCTCTCGACGCCGCGAGCTGGCCATTCGCACGGCGCTCGGCGCCACGCGCGGCCGCGTCGCGCAGCAGTTGCTGACCGAGAGTCTGCTGCTGGCCGCCTCGGGCGGCCTGGTTGGCCTGGCCGTCGCGGTGGCGCTCAATCGCACGCTGGTCGCGAAGATCGCGAGCCAGCTCCCGCGCGCCGAAACGGTGCACCTCGATGGCACCGTGCTCGCGTTCACCGCCGCCGTCACGTTCGCCACCAGCATCCTCTTCGGCATCGGGCCGGCGCTGCGCAGCGCGCGTCCCGACGTCAACGACGCCCTCAAGGAAGGCGATCGGGGCAACACCACCCGCCACCGTCTTCTCCCGGCGCTGGTCGTGGTCGAAGTGGCGCTCGGGCTGGTCCTGACGGCATCGGCCGGGCTGATGATCCGGACGATGTCGCAGCTGTGGAGCGTGAATCCCGGCTTCGATCCCCGGCAGGTGCTGTCGTTCGGCGTCGCCGGATCGCCCGCGGTCCATGGCACGCCGGACGCCGTCCGCAACGGGCTGACGCGGACCACCGATCGACTGCGATCGGTCCCCGGTGTCTCGGCCGTCAGCATCATGTTCGGCGGCGTGCCGATCAGCGGCAGCGACTCGGAGCTGCCGTACTGGGTCGAGGGACGGCCGAAGCCAGCCGAGCAGAGTCAGATGGACCTGGCGCTGATGTACGGCGTCGATCCCGACTACGTCAACGTGATGCGCATTCCCCTGCGGCGCGGCCGTTTTCTGACGCGACAGGACACCGAGAAGAGTCCGTGCGCCGTCGTCATCGACGAGGAGTTCGCCGCCAGGGCGTTCCCGCAACAGGACCCGATCGGCCAGCACATCAACCTCGATCTGGTGGCCATGAAATGCGAAGTGGTGGGCATCGCCGGCCATGTGAAGCACTGGGGTCTCGACACCGATGCCTCGGCCAAGGTGCGCTCGCAGATGTACCTGACCTTCCGCCAGTTCCCCGACAACGTCATGGATCTGGCGTCGACCGGCGGCGATTACCTCGTGCGGACCACCGGCGATCCGCACGCCGTCGTGCCCGCTCTCAAGCAGGCGATCGGCGAGGTCAGCTCCAACATGGTGCTGTTCGGAGAACAGAGCATGGAAGAAGTGATCAGCGACTCGCTGTCGGCCAGGCGCTTCACGAGGCTGCTGCTCGGCGCCTTCGCCCTGCTGGCGCTGGTCCTGGCTGCGGTCGGCATCTATGGGGTCGTGTCCTACACCGTCACCCAGAGCACGCACGACATCGGCGTGAGGATGGCGCTCGGCGCCGACAAACGCACGGTGCTGGGAGCGGTGCTGAAGGGCGCGATGGCGATGGCCGGCGTCGGCATTGTGCTCGGGGCGGCCGCCGCGTTCGCCGCGACGCGGGTGATGAAGGAGCTGCTGTTCGGCGTGAGCGCGACCGATCCGCTGACCTTCGGCGCGGTGGCGGCGCTGCTCGCGAGCGTGACGCTCGTCGCGAGCTACATTCCTGCGCGGCGGGCCACGAAAGTGGATCCCATCGTCGCCCTGCGCTGCGAATGAGGATCGAGGCTCATGCTCGACCCGTCGCGTGCACCCGGACGAGCAGCGCGGCAAATGCCGGCAGATAGGCGAGCGTCCAGTAGACGAAGTGCTTCACGTAGTCGAGGCCCTGGGGGTTGAACGGCATCCAGATGCCGGAGATCGCGTAGAAACCGAGCCCGGATCCGACCGCGGCGACGAGGCTTCTGACGGCGACCGCGCCGATCGAGTCGCGCTGCTGCAGCACGCGGCCGGTCAGCAGGCCGAGGCCGATCCACATCGCGAAGAACAGCGGAAACATCGCGGCGTAGCCCATCGCCGGCTGCAGGACATAGAAGCCCGCGGTCGCCGCGCAGCCGATCGCGATCGCGCCGAGCGCACCGGCGAGCGGCCGCCGCGACGGCAGCCCGAGACACAACCCGATCGTCGCAAACAGCACGATCGCGTGCGCGAACCAGTAGACCGGCAGACCGTGCGGCAGCACGTTCTTCCACAGATAGTCGCCAAGCGTGCTGACTGCGGCGGTGATCAACGCGCCGGCGATGGCAGCCCTGAAGGGCTGCGCTACGAGAGCCATTTCAGTCAGCTCCGGTGATGGCGGCTCTGGACGAAGCTTTACGACCGAGGCAGCCAGCCCCCAGGCCCAAGTCCCCAGCCCCTCCTCGGGCGGCCAGCGCGGCGATGCCAGCGGCGTACGCCCGTCGGTGTTCCTGTGTCCACGGCGGACCGGCCGGCCGGCCCGTGTGGGTGACGAACGCGTCGACCTCGGCCGGTGTGACGCCGAGGAGCCGTGCGGCCCATGCCGTTTCGTCGCCGCGCCTGAATACCTCGACCTCGAGCCCGAGCCGTCGTGCCGCACGACAGATGGCGAGCTGATACAGCATCCCGTCCGCCGCGCACAACAGGCGGTACGACGCGCGGACCGCGGCGACGTGTGCAGGAATCCGTGGAAATGGCGGCTTCCGGATCGCGAGCGCGACGGGGGCGTGTGTTGCCGACAGCTCGCTCACCAGTCGATCGAGCGCGAGCGTCGTGCAGTTCGTAATCGATCGCCGCACGCGTTCCACGAGCGCCTGGGCCTCGTCGTCCCTGATCGCGGCTGAATCGTGTTCATAGGGTTGCGTCGGCAGGCCTTCATCGATCAGCGTCACCCTCCGGCGCGTGATCACGTCGGGGACACCATGCTGCGCCGCCACGCAGAGCACATGAGCCCACCCGGTGTGTTCCGCGACGCTGATAACGTATGGAACCCGTTTCATGACACCTGTGGGGGCCGAGCTTGCTCGGCCCTCGTCACTCGGGCAACTCTTCCCGCGACGGCTCGGGCAACCACGCGCTCGCCGTCAGTCCGACCACGTACGCCACCGTGCCGACGATCGCCGACGCGTACGCGAGCTTCGCGGGCGCGCCGGCGCCCGGCATGCTGTTCGCCAGCTGCGTCGTCACCAGCGCCGCCATCGTGCCGATCATCCGGCCGCCGACGTTGGCCGCGAAGCTTTCTCCCGTGCCGCGCAGGTAGGTCGGATAGACGCGCGGCAGATAGTTGCCCCAGAAGCTGAATTGCCCGATCGTCGCGATGCCGTAGAAGAAGATGCCCCACTTCATCAGCTCGAGGCTGCTGGTCGCGACCACGGCGAAGACGATCGGCACGAGGATGAGGCCCGGCACCTGGAACAACCGAATCAGCTTGCGGCGGCTGACGATGCGCACGGCGAGGAAGGCGAGGAGGAAGCGGCCGACCAGCCCGCCGATCTCCTGATAAGACTGCACCGCGCTCACCGTCTGCTCGATGGCGGCGCGCGGCAGCCCGCGCAGCTCCGGCAGCCCGGGCACGATCCGCGGCGCCTGCTGGATCGCGCCGAACGCGCCGGCGTAGGCCGCCGCCATCATCACCGTCGTCACGATCGTGGTGCGCGAGAAGCGCGGCTGGAACAGCTCGCCGAAGCTCGGACGCTTCAGCGTGCCCGCCTCCTTTTTTGCGCGCCAGGTCGGCGACTCCGGCAGGAACGGCCTGATGAGGATCAACGGGATCGCCGGGATCACGCCGGACATCAGCGTGTAGCGCCACGCCTCGTGGGTGCCGCGGACCGCCGGCAGGTTGTGCCCGTAGGTGACGAGCAGGTAGTAGGCGCCGGTGACCATCAGGCCGCCGAACGAGCCGAGCACCTGCGTGTAGCCGACCACCGCCTCACGCCGCTTCGGGTTGGGAAACAGCTCCGACAGCCACGCGACCGCGGCGACGAACTCGACGCAGACGCCGACAAAGGTGCAGCAGCGCCAGAAGAGCAGCCAGTAGACCGAGGTCGAATAGCCGGCGAAGAACGCCGAGAAGGCGTAGAGCAGGATGCTCCACACCAGCACGCGCCGCCGGCCGAATAGATCGGTGAGATACCCGCCGAGCAGCCCGAAGATGCCGCCCGCCACCGCCGGAATGTAGAAGATGATGCCGACCCAGTCGTTGATGACGGGGCTGGTGGGCGCCACGCCGAGCAGCTCGACGAGCGCCGGCCGGACGATCAGCGGCAGCATCAGCAGCTCGTAGGAATCGAAGGCGAAGCCGATCGCGGCGATGATCGCGATCAGCCATTGCAGTCCCGTCAGGCGGACGGAGGAATCGTCGGCCAGCGAGACCGGTGTCTGGGCCATCAGAAGTACCTCGCCAGCGTCGCGGCGCCCGGCCGCGCGCCGGGCGTCGAACGCGACACGATTACCATCAGCAGCGCCGAGCCGATCGTCATCGGCACCACCGGCAGGAAGCCGAGCACCAGGGTGCCGGCCGCGGCGCGCGTCACCACGTCGACGCCGCCGATCTGCAGCACGCTCACCGCCGCACCCGGCGGCGGGGCGGGCACCACCGACTGCAGCACCGCGATCGCCATCACCGCGGCCGCGGTCCACACCGTCGCGGCCAGCGCGCCCCAGCGGGTGCTGCCTTTCCAGAACAGCGCCGCGACCAGCAGCGGCGCCAGCGCCGAATAGCCGGCGAACGCGTACTGCGTCGCGATGTCGAAGATCGACTGCGGCACGACCAGCGCGATCGCGTAAGCGACCGCGGTGACGCCGGCGACGAACAGGCGTCCGATCTGCACCAGCAGCGCGTCGCGCGCCCGCGCCGCGCCGAGATAGAACGCCACCACGTCCTCGGTGAACATCGTCGACAGCGCCAGGATCTGCGAGTCGCTCGCCATCACCGCCGCCATCACCGCCGCGCCCAGCAGCGCCGTCAGCCACAGCGGAGCATATCCCTGGACGAGCGCCAGGATCACATCGTCGCCGGCGGCGGCGGTCCGCAGCACGTCGCGCCGCTCCGGGGTCAGCGACGCGCCCTGGGTGGCCAGCGTGGCGCGCGCCTCGACTTTCGCCTGGATGGCCGGCACCTCCTGCGCCCGGTTGGCGATGACGCCGAGGAAGACCGACGGCAGCCAGATCGCGATCATGCAGATCGGGTAGAGCACGACGGTGCGGCGGAAGTGTTCGAGCCGCCGCGCGGTGAGACAGAAGATGCCGATGTGCGGAAACGCGATCGACGACAGCGGGATGAAGGTGTAGCTGAAGAAATAGAGCGGCGAGACGCGCTCGCGCGTCAGCAGCGGCGCGGTGGCCGGCGAGGCGAGCATCGATTCGATCGCCTGGCGGAACCCGCCCATGCCGGCGGCAATCACCGCGACCGCGGTGGCGCCGAACGACAGGAACAGCACGGTCTGAAACGCGTTGACCCACGCGGTGCCGCGCATGCCGCCGAAGAGCACATAGCCCATCACCACCGCGGAGACGACCGCGCCGCCGAGCCAGAACGGCACGAGGCCGCCGCTGACCGCGCGCAGCGTCGTGCCGCCGCCGATCACGGCGATGACGATGTAGGGCACGAGCAGCACCGCCTGCACGGCAAAGATCGCGGTGCCGATGTGGCCGCACTCCCAGCGGTCGCGAAACATCTGCACCGGCGTCATGAAGCCGTGCCGCTTGCCGAGCGCCCACAACCGCGTGCCGATGACGAACAGGGTGAGCGGGATCACGAGCGCCGACGAGGAGGCCATCAGGCCATAGGTGACGATGCCGTTGGCGAACGCGTGACCCGATGCGCCGAGAATCGAGAACGCCGTCATGTTGGCGCCGAAGAGCGACAGCAGAAAGACGGCGGGACCGAGCGATCGGCCGGCGAGGAAGAAGTCCTCGGCGTCGGGCCGCCGCGCCGCGGCGCGGCGGGCGGCCAGGCCGATGGCGAGCACGGCCGCGAGATAGAGAAAGACGACGGCCGCGGGGATCATTCGCCGGACGCGGACTCGAGATGCGCGGGCCAGTGGCGGCGCACCAGCATCCCCATCAACGCCGAGACCGCGAGCGTGTAGGCCGCGTGATAGAAGAGGCCGATCGGCATGAAGCCGAAGACGAGCGGGCGCGCCTCGCGCCAGAACCAGAAATCCTGATGCAGCGCGTAGAGCGCCGCCGCCATGAGGGCCGCCGCCATCGGGCTATACTACGTCATCATGCAGGCCTCTCCGTCCGATCCGGCCGCGCGCGTCGGCGTGTCGCCGGATGTCTCGCGCGCGCTGCTCGACCAGTGGGTGCGCGAGATCGTGGCGTGGCACTTCGATCCGGCCACCGGCACGCCGTATTGGCTCGACTACGCGAAGCAGGCAGGGTGGGATCCGCGGAAGGCGATCACCGGCTTCGCCGATCTGCAGCGGTTCGGCGAGTTCCAGGACGAGGCGCTGCGCGGCGGCCCGGTGCAGCGCTGGATCCCGAAGGGGCTGCAGGGCAAGCCGGTGTTCGTGTTCGAGACCGGCGGCACCACCGGCATCCCGAAGACGCGCGTGGCGATGGAAGACTTCCGCACCGACTACGAGATCTTCAGCGACACGCTGCCCGACCAGTTCTTCCCGCGTGGCTCGAACTGGCTGATGCTCGGGCCGTCCGGCCCGCGGCGGCTGCGCCTGTCGGTCGAGCACCTCGCGCAGCATCGCGGCGGCGGCATCTGCTTCTGCGTCGATCTCGATCCCCGCTGGGTGATCAAGTTGATCAAGAAGGGGTGGAGCGAGCACCTCCAGGCTTACAAGGATCACGTCATCGATCAGGCGGTGACCATCCTGAAGGCCGGCCACGACATCCGCTGCATGTTCGCGACGCCGAAGCTGCTCGAAGCGCTGGCGCTGCGGCTCGACTCGATGGGCACGACGATCCGGCAGATGGGGATCACCGGCATCTTCTCCGGCGGCACCGAGTTCACGCCGCAGTGGAACCGCTTCGCCCACGAGGAGCTGCTCGACGGCGCCTACATGACGCCGACCTACGGCAACACCCTGATGGGCCTGGCGGCGAGCGCGCCGACCGGCCCGCACAACAACTACAAGATCAGCTACTACGCGCCGCAGCCGCGCGCGGCGATCGAAGTGGTCGATTTCGACGATCCGAATCGCCTGGTCGGCTACGGCGAAACGGGACGGGTGAAGCTGACGACGCTGACCAGGGAATTTTTCATGCCCGGCTTCCTCGAGCGCGACGAAGGCGAGCGCGAGCCGCCGTGCGAGAAGTTTCCGTGGGACGGCATCAGCGGCGTCCGGCCCTATCGAGGCTTCGCGTCCACGACCACCGTTGGGGTGTATTAGCGTCGACTGCGCCAGGGATTAGGGACTGGGGATTAGGGAGTAGTGGGTAATAGGGCGTAGGGGGAAGGGATCTGGGGTTAGCTGGAATGCGTCCTCATCCCCAATCCCTACCCCCTAACCCCTGACAGCGACATGATCAATATTCCCGTTCTGCGCTGGGGTCAGCCCTACACGAGCATGGACGTCGATCCGGTCGTGCACTTCGCGACCGGCGAGCCGATCGCCAACGTCAGCCGCGCCAATGGCGGCCTGATCCAGCGCGACATGCGCAAGGCCTCGCGCGCGCGCGAGGTGCTGCGCGCGATCCCGATCGAGGAGCTGATCGAGCGCGCCGGGAAAGCGGGCGAGCTCTACATGAATGCGACGCTGCCGATCGGCGACGGCACCCAGTCGCCGGCGGAGTTCGCGCGCGCGCAGTCGGCGTCCACCGGCCTGCCCGAGCGCATGTGCCTCGCGAACATGAAGAAGAACGGGTTCGTGCTGGCCGAGATGCGCCGCATCCTCGACTCGCTGACGCGCGGGCTGTCGCTCGACGTGCTCTCGACCGGCTACGGTGAAGAGCGCGGCGTGCCCATCAGCTATCAGGCGCAGAGCCCGGTCGTTGGCCTCGTCCTGCCGTCGAACTCGCCGGGCGTGCACACGCTGTGGCTGCCGGTGATCCCGCTGCAGATCGGCCTGGTGCTGAAGCCCGGACCGCAGGAGCCGTGGACGCCGTACCGCATGGCCGAAGCGTTCTTCCAGGCGGGCATCCCGCGCGAGGCGATTTCGATCTACCCTGGCGGCGGCGACGTCGGCGCGGCGGTGCTCGAGAGCTGCGGCCGGAATCTCATCTTCGGCGGCCAGCCGACCGTCGACAAGTACCGCGGCAACCCGCGCGTCCAGGCGCACGGCCCCGGCTTCTCCAAGATTCTCATCGGCGACGATCAGGTGGACCGCTGGGAAGAGTTCATCGGCGTGATGGCCGACAGCGTCTTCCTCAACAGCGGCCGCGGCTGCATCAACTGCTCCGGCATCTGGGCCAGCCGGCATACGCGCGAGATCGCCGACGCGCTGGCGAAGCGGCTCGCGGCGGTGCGGCCGCTGCCGCCCGATCACGCCGACGCGAGCCTCGCCGCGTTCACCGTGCCGGGCGTCGCCGAGGCGATCGCGCAGTCGATCGACGCGGAGGTGCAGGCGCCCGGGGTCACTGATGTCACCGCGAAGTACCGCGGCGACGAGCCGCGGCTGGTCAAAGAGGGGCGCGCCGATTACCTGCTGCCGACCGTGGTCCACTGCGAATCGCCGGAGGCGGCGATTGCGTCGAAGGAATACATGTTCCCGTTCGTCACCGTCGTCGAGTGTCCGGAATCGAAAATGGTGGACGCGATCGGGTCGACGCTGGTGTGCAGCGCGATCACCTGTAATCCGGCGTTCCGGAAGACGCTGGTCGACGCGGTCAACATCGATCGCCTCAACCTCGGACCGGTGCCGACGACGCAGCTGAACTGGCTGCAGCCGCACGAGGGGAACATCATCGAATTTCTCTTCCGCGCCCGGGCGTTCCAGACGGCGAACCTGTAGTCAGGTGGGTCGCGTAGGTCAGGTAGGTTGGTTGGGTTCGAGCTATGGGTTAATGGGGAAGTCTCAGTGCCACCCTCTGTGTCCTCTGTAACCTCTGTGTCGTCGGTGCGGCCCGGAGCGCCGTGAGGGTTCTCTCCGTCACGGCGGGGGCGGCCGGGATGTACTGCGGCAGCTGCTCGCGCGACAACGCGCTGGCGGTCGAGCTGATCGCGCGCGGGCACGACGTCACGCTGCTGCCGCTCTACACGCCGACCAACCCCGACGAGCCGAACGTCAGCCGCGACCGCGTGCTCTTCGGCGGCATCAGCATCTATCTGCAGCAGTACGTCCCGCTCTTCCGCAAGCTGCCGCGCGTCTTCGACCGGCTGTGGGATTCGCCGCGGGTGATCAACGCGTTTGCCAGCCGATCGCTGTCGACCGATCCGCGCCTGCTCGGCGACATGACCGTGTCGATGCTCGAGGGCGACCGCGGCGTGCTGCGCAAGGAGTTCGACAAGCTGCTCGAGTGGACCGCGGGCGAGCCCGCGCCCGATGTGATCAACCTCTCCAACTCGTTGCTGATCAGCCTGGCGCGGCCGCTGCGCGAGGCGTTCGATCGGCCGGTGTGCTGCACGCTGCAGGGCGAGGATCTGTTCCTCGAGGAGCTGATCGAGCCCTATCGCACCAAGGCGATCGAGCTGATCCGCCGGCAGGCGGCGGAGGTCGAGGCGTTCATCGCCGTCAGCGAGTACTACGTGCCGGTGATGGCCCGGCTGCTCGGCGTCTCCGAGAGCCGCATCGCAGTGGTGCCGCTCGGCATCAACATGAAGGGCTACGTGCAGCGGCCGCCGCGCGCGCAGTCGACCGATGCCTTCCGCGTCGGCTACTTTGCACGCATCGCGCCGGAGAAAGGGCTCCACTTCCTCGCGCAGGCATACGAATTGTTCCGCCGCCGGGTGTCGCAGACGGGGTCGCAGACCGTCCCGCAGACGGGGTCGCAGACCGTCTCGCAGACGGGGTCGCAGACGGTCTCCGACACCGTCTCCGACCCCGTCTCCGGCACCGTCTCCGACCCCGCGCGGCCGATTCGCCTCGATGCCGCTGGCTACCTCGGACGCGCGCACGTGCCCTACCTCGAGGGCGTCAAGCGGCAGCTGGCGAAAGCCGGCCTCCTCGACGAGTTCACCTACCACGGCGCCGTCGATCGCCAGGGCAAGCTCGCCTTCCTGCAGACGCTCGATCTCCTGTCGGTGCCGGCCACCTACGACGAGCCGAAGGGCGTCTTCCTGCTCGAGGCGATGGCCAGCGGCGTCCCCGTGGTGCAGCCGCGCCGCGGGTCGTTCACCGAGATGGTCGAGACGACCGGCGGCGGCCTGCTCGTGAAGCCGAACGATCCCGAGGCGCTCGCCGAGGGGCTGTTCGAGCTGTGGCGCGACCCGGCGAAGGGCGATGCGCTCGGCGCGCGCGGCTTCCAGGGCGTGCGCGCGCATTACAGCGTCGGCCGCTCGGCGGATCTCCAGCTCGACGTCTACGAATCGATGCTCGCGCGGCCGCGGGTGCGGCAGGCGTAAGCTCGATGCTGACGGTTGCACGCCTGAGCAAGGAATATCCGACGCCGCGCGGCCCGCTCGCCGTGCTGTCGGACGTCTCGTTCTCGCTCGCGCCCGGCGACGCCGCCGCGATCATGGGGCCGTCCGGCAGCGGCAAGAGCTCGCTCCTCTACATCGTCGGCGCGCTCGAGCCGCCCACGTCGGGCAGCGTCTCGCTCGACGGGCGCGATCCGTTCCAGCTGCCCGACGATCAGCTCGCCGCGTTCCGCAACCAGTCAATCGGCTTCGTCTTCCAGGATCACTGCCTGCTGCCGCAGTGCACGGTCCTCGAGAACGTGCTGATCCCGACGCTGGTCGCCGCCAGCGACAACGGCGACGGCGAGCGCGCGCGCGGCCTGGTGGAGGCGGTCGGGCTCGGCGCCCGCGTCGACCATCGCCCGGGTGAGCTCTCGGGCGGCGAGCGTCAGCGGGTCGCGATTGCCCGCGCGCTGGTGCGGCAGCCGCGGCTGCTCCTGTGCGACGAGCCGACCGGGAACCTCGATCGCGCTTCCGCCGAACAGGTGGCGTCGCTGCTGCTCGATCTCCACCGCCGGCAGCAGGGCATCCTGATCGTCGTCACCCACAGTGCGCAGCTGGCGGACAGATTTCCGATCCGCTTCGAGTTGGTCGATCGCCAGCTGCGGCGCGCGTAGGTGTGCAGCTCGGGCCCTCAATTCACCGCCATGCAGGCCACGAAAGACACGAAAACACGGAAGACACGAAAAAGAATGGTTTGGTTTCGTGTGTTTCGTGGTGAGCGGGTGAGGGTATGAGGTCGCGCGATCTCATTCGCCGCGGGGTCTTCTATTACTGGCGCACCAACGCGGCCGTCGTGCTCGGCGTCGCGACGGCGGTCGCCGTGCTCGCCGGCGCGCTGCTCGTCGGCGACTCGGTGCGCGGCAGCCTCCGCGACCTCGTCCTCGAGCGGATCGGCCGCACCGATTCGGCAATCGTCTCGACCAGTTTCTTCCGTGAAGCGCTCGCCGCCGACGTCGCCACTGCCGGGGTCGAGAGCGTCACGCCGCTGATTGCGGTCGAGGGAACGGTCGCCGACCAGGCGAGCGGCCGCCGCGCCTCACGCGTTTTGGTTTACGGCGTCGACGATCGGTTCTGGCGGTTTCACGGCGCCTCACCCCGCGGCCCGACGGGGCGCGATGCGCTCGTCAGCGGCGCGCTCGCCGCCGACATCGGCGCCGCGGTCGACGGCACCGTGGTCGTGCGCATCGAGCGGCCGTCCGCGATCCCGATCGAATCGCTGCACGGCCGCAAGGAAGACGCCGGCCGCACCCTGCGCCTCACCGTCCGCGCCATCGTCGGCGCGGGCGATCTCGGCGACTTCTCGCTGCGGCCGCAGCAGGGTGCGGTGCGCGCGGTGTTCGTGCCGCTCGCCCGCATCCAGCAGGACCTCGATCTCGCCGGCCGCGTGAACACGCTGCTCGTCTCGGGCGGCGCCGGCCGCCTCGAGCCGCTCGTGCGCGCGCGGTTCGCGCTCGAAGACGTCGGCCTGCGGACCCGCGCCGTCGGCGGCGCGATCGCGGTCGAGAGCGCCGCCGGGTTGATCGACGCGCCGCGCGCGGCGGCGATTGACGCGGCGGCGCGGGCCGCCGCGCTCGAACCGCGCCCCGTCCTCACCTATCTCGCGAACAGCATCCGCAGCGGTGACCGCCAGGTGCCGTACTCGCTGGTGGCGGCGATGGATCTCCGTTCGCTCGGGGCGGAGCAAGCTCCGCCCCTACGGGAGAGGGCCGCGCTTCCGCGGCCCCCAACACCGACACCCGCGCCGCCGATTGTTCTGAACGAGTGGACCGCGCGCGATCTCGGCGTCAAGGCCGGCGATCCGGTGACCCTCGAGTACTACGTCTGGGAAGATCCCGGACGGCTCGTGACGCGATCCGCGGACTTCAGCGTGGCGGCGGTCGTGCCGATTGCCGGCGCCGCCGCCGATCGCGATCTCGCGCCGGTGTATCCCGGCATCACCGAAGCGGCGACGCTCAGCGACTGGGATCCGCCGTTCCCGATCGATCTCAAGCGGATCCGCAAGGTCGACGAACAGTACTGGGAGCAGTACCGCACGACCGCCAAGGCGTTCGTGCCGATTGAGATCGGCCAGGCGCTGTGGCGATCGCGCTACGGCGATCGGACCTCGGTGCGGCTGCCTGCGCCGCCCGCCGGCGCCGAGGAGCGGTTCGTGACCGCGCTTCGTTCGTCGATCGATCCGCTGGTGATGGGGCTGTCGATTGTCGACGTCCGCGCGTCAGGACTCGCCGCGTCGCGCGGCGCCACCGATTTCGGCGAGTACTTCACCTACTTCAGCTTCTTCCTCGTCGCCGCTGCGGTGCTATTGGCGGTGCTCTTCTTCCGGCTCGCCGTGGAGCAGCGCGCGCGCGAGGTCGGCCTGCTCCGCGCGGTGGGTTTCTCGACGCCGCGCATTCAACGCCTGTTCGCTGCCGAGGGCTTCGTGCTGGGGCTGGCCGGCAGCGCCATCGGCGCCGCCGGCGCCGTTGCCTACGCCGCCGTGATGATCTACGCGCTGCGGACGTGGTGGGTCGGCGCGGTGGCGACGACGGCGCTCACGCTGCACGTGTCGCCGATGTCGATTGCCGCCGGCGTCGCCGGCGCGCTGGCGGCGGCGATGGCGTGCATCTGGTGGACGCTTCGGCAGCTCGCAGCCGTGTCCGAGCGGGCTCTCCTCGCGGGCGAGGCAGGCAGGGCTGGTGGGGCAGGTGGGGCAGGTGGGGCTGGTGGGGCAGGTGGGGAGGCAGGCAGGGTTCACGGGGCAGGTGGGGCGAGGCCGTGGTGGGCGGCGATTGGGTTTGCTGTCGTCGGCTTGCTGCTGATGATCGCGAGCGCGGCTGGCGCCATCGACGCGGCCGGCGGCTTCTTCGGCGCCGGCAGCGCGATCCTCGTCGCCTGCCTCTCTGTCGCGGCCGCGATCCTGCGCGCGCCGCCGCGGTCGCGGATCGCCGGCCGCGGCTGGCCGGCGATTGGACGCCTCGGCCTTCGCAACGCCGCCGATCGCCCCGGCCGCAGCGTGCTCGCGATTGGAGTCATCGCCTCGGCGGCGTTCATCCTGATCTCGGTCGACGCCTTTCACAAAGAGCCGCCGTCGGTCACCGATCGCCGCTCCGGTGTCGGCGGCTACGCGCTGCTGGTCGACCTCCTGATGCCGATCGCGCACGACCCCAACAGCCGCGAGGGGCGCGATGCCATCGGGCTCACCGGCGACGACCGCGACATTTCGATCGAGCCGTTCCGCGTCCGCCGCGGCGACGATGCGAGCTGCCTGAATCTGTATCAGCCGAAGGACCCGCGCGTGCTCGGTGTGCGGCAGTCGTTCATCGACGCGGGCCGCTTTGCGTTTCAGAGCTCGCTGGCGCGAACCGACGCCGAGCGCGCCAACCCCTGGCTGCTGTTGAACGGCGGCGGCGCCGGCGATCCGGTGCCGGTGATTGCCGACGCCAACTCGATGACCTACGTCCTGCACAAGGCGCTCGGCGACGAGATCGTCGTCGAGCGCGGCGGGCAGCCGCTGCGGCTGCGGCTGGTGGCGGCGCTCGCCGACAGCATTTTCCAGGGCGAGCTGCTGATGTCGGACGCGAATTTCCGGCGCGTGTTTCCGGGCGAAGACGGATATCGCCGGCTGCTCGTCGAGGCGCCGGCGGAGCGCGCGGCGGCGGTCGCCGCGGCGGTCGAGCAGGGCGCCGGCGATCTGGGCGCCGATGCGGTGCCGACGCTGGAACGGCTGGCGGAATTCCACGCCGTCGAGAACACGTATCTCTCGACCTTCAAGACGCTCGGCGGCCTCGGGCTGCTGGTCGGCACGATCGGCCTGGCGGCGGTGCTGCTGCGCAACGTCCTCGAGCGGCGGCGCGAGCTGGCGCTGCTCGGCGCGACCGGCTACCGGCGCGGCCACATCTTCGCGATGGTGCTGGCTGAGAATGCGCTGCTGCTCGCGGCCGGCCTCGCCGCCGGCGCGCTGTCGGCGGCGATTGCGATTGCGCCGGTCGTGGTCGAGCGCGGCGGGCGGCTGCCGGCGGCGGCCAGCGCGGCCGGGCTGGTGATTGCGGTGTTCGCAAGCGGGTTGATATCGTCGATGGTCGCGACGCGCGCGGCGCTGCGTCAGCCGATTCTGGAAGCGTTGCGATCGGAATAAATACCGTCTGACGCTCGTGGTTCTGGGTTCTCGGTTCGAGGTTCTGGTTCTGGGTTCGAGGTTCTGGGTTCTGGGTTCGAGGTTCGTTTTATGGCGCCTTTTTTATCCGTCATGCGCGTTCTGATAGTTCTCGCAGCGCTCTCGGCGTCGTCGATCGGATCGTCGGCGGAGAACTGGCCGCAGTGGCGCGGCCCGTCGCTGAATGGCGTCAGCGGCGAACGCAACCTGCCGGTCAAGTGGTCGACCACCGAGAACGTCAGCTGGAAGCTGGCGCTGCCGGCGTGGTCGGGCTCGACGCCGATCGTCTGGGGCGACCGGATTTTCCTCAACGTCGCCGAGGACCTGCGTGTCCGCGATGGCGACAACCTGCACCTGTGGTGCGTCGATCGCGCCAACGGCGCGGTTTTGTGGAAGCGCCCGATCGGCCCAGGCAACCACCAGGAGCGGAAGCAGAACATGTCGTCGCCGTCGCCGGTCACCGACGGGACGCATGTCTGGGTGATGACCGGCACCGGCATCCTGAAGGCGTTCGACTTCAGCGGCACCGAGAAGTGGCGCCGCGACATCCAGAAGGACTACGGCCGCTTCGGCCTCAACTGGGGCTACGGCTCGTCGCCGCTGCTGTATCACGACGCGCTCTACGTGCAGGTGCTGCACGGGATGCGCACCGACGATCCGTCGTACGTGCTGCGCCTCGACAAGCTGACCGGCCGCACCGTGTGGAAAGTCGAGCGTCCGACCAGCGCGCGCTTCGAGTCGCCCGATTCCTACACCACCCCGGCGCTGCTGAAGTACGGCACCGCCACGGAAATCGTCGTCACCGGCGGCGACGTCGTCACCGGCCACGATCCCGACAGCGGCCGCGAGCTGTGGCGCGCCAACGGCCTCAACCCCGACAACGATGGCAGCAACCGCATCGTCGCCTCGCCGGTGGTGTTCGGCGATCTGATCGTCGCGCCGTCGCGCGAGCGGCCGATGCTGGTGCTGAAGGCGGGCGGGCGCGGCGACGTGACGCGCAGCCACGTCCTGTGGACGTTCGGCAGCGGCCCGGATGTGCCGACACCGGTCACCGACGGCACCTACCTCTACGTCGTCAACGATCGCGGCATCATGTTCTGCCTCGATCTGAAGACCGGCCGCGAGCATTACGGCCGCCAGCGCCTGCGTCCCGGCACCTACAGCGGGTCGCCGGTGCTCGCCGACGGGAAGATCTACATCACCAACGAAGACGGCTTGACGAGCGTGATCAAGGCCGGTCCGGCCTTCGAGCTGCTCGCCGAGAACGATTTCGACGACTACACGCTGAGCTCGCCGGCGGTGTCGGAGGGTCAGATCTTTTTCCGGACGCGAGGGTTTCTGTACGCGATCGGGCAGCGGACGCCGAGAAGTTGAAACCCTGGCTTGATTCAATATGCGTCTGATCTGCGCCTGCCTCATCGCCATTCTGGCCGTTCCGGCCGCCGCGCAAGACCGCCCGTTGCCCGACTACGCCACCTTCATGGCCGAGGCTCGCAAGCGCCTCGCGGCCGACGATGTCCGGCAGAGCGAGTACGTCTACGTGGCGACTCAGCGCCAGCAGAAGCTGGACGCGAGCGGCAAGTCCACGAAGGAAACGCTCGACGTCTTCGAGAGCTATCCGGCGCTTCCGAACGAGGCCCGTTGGCGGCGGCAAACCGTCAAGGACGGCAAAGCGGTATCGCCGGAGGATCTGGTCAAGGTGGATCGCGAGCGCCAGAACAAGGTGTTCGAGTACGCGAAGAGATTGGAGCAGAATCCCGAGAAGGTGCGCGCCGCCGAGCAGAAGAAGCGCGACGAGGAGCGGCGCGACACGGAGCGCGCGATAGACGACGTGTTTCGCGTCTACGACATCAAGATGCTCGGCCGCGAAGTGATGAGCGGCTATGAGACCATCGGGTTCTCGTTCACGCCCAGAAAGGACGCCAGGCCGCAGACCAGCGACGGAAAGATCATGCGCCACTTCGCGGGGAAGGCATGGGTGAGCGAGTCGGAGTACGAGGTCGTGCGGCTCGAGGCCGAGGCGATCGAGACGGCGTCGTTCGGCCTGGGGCTGCTGGCTCGCGTGCACAAGGGATCGAAGGCCACTTTCGAACGCCGCAAGGTGAACGGCGAGCAGTGGCTGCCGGCACGCGCCACCTACACCGCGAGCGCGCGGGTGCTGCTGGTGAAGGTGATGCGCATCGGCGGCACGCTGGACTTCTCGGACTACCGCAAGTACAGCGTCGAGACTGACACAAAGATCGGCAAGCCCCAATAGGACCGCGGCGCTACTGACGTCTCGCGTCGAACTTCCCGTTGCGGGCTTCGTTGCCGGCGTCGAGGCGCCAGGTGCCGGTGATCGTGTTCGTCGCCTCGTCGAGCGTGCCGGTGAACACGGCGGTCAGCTCGTTGTTCCGGCCGGTCTTGACGTCGAACGTCACGCGGACGCCGTTCACCTCGCCAGTGATGGGGAGCCCGTTGCGGCCGCAGTCGATGGTCAGCTTCCGTTCTTCCTGGACGAACCGACACGGAAAGCTGTCTTCGTTGCCGCCGAAGTCCGGATCGAGGTGGAGCCGCCACGATCCGGTGAGATCCGCGGCGGCCGCGGATGTTTCGAGAAGCGCCAGCACGAACACCGTCGCCATCAATCGCATCGCCTTACCCCGCTTTCCTGGGTCCACTCTGATTTCGACGCGCGCGGACAAGGTTCGGCCGGCCGCCGACGACGGGGTGGCGGCAGGCGAGAAAAACGTGACACGATGACGCTCGTGCTGGCGCATGCACTCCTCGTGCTCGACATCCTGTCGATCAAGCTCTTCGTGCGCCTGTTCGGCCGCGACGGCGAGCTGCTCGACTCGCACCTGTTCTTCTACCACCGCTACACCGAGCTCTCCGATTATCATCGTGCGCGCGGCCGGATGAAGAAGGCCGATCGACTCGAGGCGATCGCCGAGGCGTACTACCAGGCGGCGCCGGACGACGACCCCCCGCGCAAGACCGCGGCGATGGCCATGCCGGTCCCGCGGCCGTACGTGAAGACCAACGCCGTCGGCACGACGCCGGTCAAGGCGGCGCGCCGGGCGAGGCGTTCGGACGAGGCAGAAGTGACACATTGAGCCGCGTCGGCGGCTCACGCTTGTAGAGGAGAACGGCATGCGGATGCTGCGAATCGTGGCAGTGGGTGTGTTGGCGTGTGCGGCGGCTTCGGCGCCGATGTCGTCCCGCAGCGTCGCCGCGCAATCCGGGCCGGCGGCGAAGCGCGCGGCGCACGATCATCGCGCCATGGAGCAGATGCTGACCGCGTTCGCCGACGCCTGGAACCGGCACGACGTCGATGCGCTGATGTCGATGATGACCGACGACGGCGTGTTCGAGTCGTCCGGCGGCAACACCGTGAACGGCGAGCGCTACGAAGGAAAGCAGGCGGTGCGCGCCGCTTACGCGTCGATCTTCGTCACCTACCCGGACGCGCGGTGGAACAACGCGCGCCATGTCGTCGCCGGCGACCGCGGCTTCTCGGAGTGGACGTTCACCGGGACGATGAAGGACGGCAAGCGGGTCGAAGTGACCGGCTGCGATTTGTTCACGTTCCGCGACGGCAAGATCGCGCTGAAGAATTCCTACCGCAAGAATCGCCCGCCGATCGGGTGACCTCAGTCGCCGTGGAACGAATCCTCGTCAACGGCGACTGGGTCGATGCCTGCTCGCCCCGGGCGCTGACGATCGCCAATCCCGCCACGCTCGCCGAGCTTGGCGCCGTCCCCGACTGCTCCGCGGCCGACGTCGATCGCGCCGTCGCCGCGGCGCGCGCGGCGCAGCCGAACTGGTGGAAGGTGCCGGGCGTCGAGAAGGCCCGGCTGCTCCGGCAGGTCGGCGCGCGCATCCGCGAACGCGAGCGCCAGCTGTCCACGCTGATGACGCTCGAGACCGGCAAGCCGCTCTGCGAGTCGGTCGACTGCATCGACTGGGTCGCGGCCTGCTTCGAGTACTACGGCGAGGTGGCGCGTTCGAGCTACGGCAGCTCGATTCCGCCGGTCGCACGCCATCAGTTGAACTTCACGATCAAGGAGCCCTTCGGGGTGGTCGCGGCGATCGTGCCGTTCAATTTTCCGCTGCTGCTGATGGCGTGGAAAGTCGCGCCGGCGATCGCCGCCGGCAACACGGTGGTGTGCAAGCCGCCGCACCAGAACCCGCTGTCGAACCTGCTGCTCGCGCAGGTCTACGACATCCTGCCGCCCGGCGTGGTCAACGTCGTGACCGGCGGCGAGGCGACCGGCACCGCGCTGGTCGAGCATCCGGACGTGGACATGATCGCGTTCACCGGATCGACCGCGGTCGGCCGGCGGATCGCGGTCGCCGCCGCCGCCCAGCTCAAGAAAGTCAATCTCGAGCTCGGCTCGATCGACCCGTTCATCGTGTTCAAGGATGCCGATCTCGATGTCGCGGTCCCCGGCGTCCTCTGGGCGCGCATGCTCAACGCCGGCCAGGTGTGCACCTCCAGCAAGCGCATCTACGTGGAGCAACCGATCGCCGCTGCGTTCCTGCAGCGCCTGGAGTCGGAGCTCGGCGCCCTGGTCGTGGGCGACCCGATGGATTCATACACCGACATCGGCCCGCTGATCTCGGCGCAGGCGGCCGTGAAGGTCGAGGAGCAGGTCGCCCGCGCGACCGCCGAGGGCGCCCGCTTGCGCCGCGGCGGCCGTCGCTGCCAACCGGCGGGCCTGGCCGGCCATTTCTTCGAGCCGACGCTGCTCACCGACGTCCGCCACGGGACGCTGCCGACGCGCGAGGAGATCTTCGGTCCGGTGCTCGCGACCACGGTCGTCGCCGACGCCGACGAAGCGATCCGCCTGGCCAACGATTCCGAGTTCGGGCTCGGCGCGTCGATCTACACCAACAACCTCGCGGTCGCGATGCGGGCGATGGAGTCGATCAAGGCGGGCACCTTCTGGATCAACGACCCGCTGACCGACAACGATGCCGGGCCGTTCGGCGGGATGCGCCACAGCGGCATCGGCCGCGAGCTCGGCGCGGAAGGCCTCGACGCGTTTCGCGAGCCGAAGCACGTGCATCTCGACCACGTCATGGAGCGCAAGCCGTGGTGGTATCCCTACCGCAACCGCGCGCTTCCACAGATCGAGCGCGAGTGACTTCGCCGTCGAGCCGACAGTCCACGTCATCAATCGCTGTCATCGGGGCCGGATGTTTCGGCGCGTGGACCGCGCACCATCTTGCCCGTGCCGGCCGCGACGTCATGCTCGTCGACGCGCACGGCCCGGCCAACAGCCGCGCCAGCTCCGGCGGCCACACGCGGTTGATTCGCATGGGCTACGGCGCCGAGGAAATCTACACGCGCTGGTCGCTCGATTCGCTGCAGCAGTGGAAGGCGCTCGCGGAGCGCACCTCCTCGACGCTCTTTCATCAGACCGGCGTGCTGTGGCTGGCGCGGGCTGCCGATCCGCTTGCCGCCGCGACGCTGGCGACGCTCGAGCGGGTCGGCGTCGCGCACGAGCGGCTGGTGCAGCCTCAGCTCGCGGCGCGCTGGCCGCAGGTCGTATTCGACGCCGGCGACTCGGCGATCCTCGAGCCGCACAGCGGCGTGCTGATGGCGCGCCGCGCGGTGCGCGCGCTCGTCGGCGATCTCGTCAGGCGCGGCGTCCGCTACCTTCCGGCTGCGGCGCGGCCGCCTGCTGCCGCCGACGGGCGCGTCGACTCGATCGAAACGCTCGACGGACGGACCTGCCGCGGCGCGACGTTCGTTTTCGCCTGCGGCCCGTGGCTGCCGGCGCTCTTCCCCGATCTCCTCGGCGATCGCATCTTCACCTCGCGCCAGGAGGTGCTCTACTTCGGCTGCCCGGCGGGCGACCTGCGCTTCACTTCCGCCGCGCTGCCGGCGTGGATCGAGTTCGGCGCCGAGATCTACGGCGTCCCCGACATCGACGGCCGCGGCTTCAAGGTCTCGGTCGATCGCCACGGCCCGACCTTCGATCCCGAGACCGGCAGCCGCGTCGCCGGCGAGACGCTGCCCGAAGCGCGCGCCTACCTCGCGCGCCGATTTCCGGCGCTGGCCGGCGCGCCGCTCGTGGCCGCGGAGGTGTGCCAGTACGAGAACACTTCGAACGGC
>Ga0207645_10001011_pt1 | contig 23250 bp, 22 predicted proteins | sample KBSM53metaG_FD_184331 | JGI IMG/M metagenome (GOLD analysis project Ga0207645, IMG submission 184331) | Miscanthus rhizosphere microbial communities from Kellogg Biological Station, Michigan, USA - KBS M5-3 metaG (SPAdes) (version 2) | ecosystem: Host-associated > Plants > Roots > Rhizosphere >...
CGACGGCCACGGCCATGCGGCGGTCGACCACGGCCACGACCATGGCCACGATCACGGCCATGCGCACGAGCCGCACGAATCGAAGCCGGTCGTCACCTTGCCGCTGATCGCGCTGGCGATCCCGTCGGTCGTGATCGGCTACCTGACGATCGCGCCGATGCTGTTCGGCGACTTCTTCAAGGGCGCGATCATCGTCAACCGCGAGGCGCATCCGGCGATGGAGAAGCTGGCCGAGGAGTTCCACGGCGCGTGGGCGATGGGCTTGCACGCGTTCACGTCGCTGCCGTTCTGGTTCGCGCTCGCCGGTGTCGCGATGTCGTACTGGTTCTACCTCGTCAATCCGTCAATCCCGGTGGCGATCAAGGCGCGCTTCGGCGTCGTCTACGACCTGCTCGACAACAAGTACTACTTCGACTGGATCAACGAGCACATCCTGGCGCGCCTGGCGCGCCTGACCGGCACCGGCCTGTGGCGGGGCGGCGACGAAGGGCTGATCGACGGCGTGCTGATCAACGGCTCGGCCAGCGCGGTCGGCAGCGTCGCGGCGATCGGGCGCCGGCTCCAGACCGGCCACATCTACTGGTATGCGCTGTTCATGATCGTCGGCGTGATCGGGCTGATGACCTGGATGCTGTGGTGGCGCCCGCTGGCCGCCTGGGCCGGCCTGTAGCCAAGAACACAGCCACGAACTGGCGCGGAGAACAAGAACATGGGTTTGTTGAGTCTGTCGATCTGGTTGCCGATCGTCTCGGGGGTCGTGCTGCTCGCGGTCGGGCGCGACCCGCACACGGTGCGCTGGATCGCGCTGGCGGCGGCGCTGGCCAGCCTCGTCGTCACCTTGCCGCTGATCAGCGGCTTCGACAACACGACCAGCGCGATGCAGTTCCAGGAGCGCTTCGACTGGATCGAGCGCTTCAACGTGCATTACCACCTCGGCATCGACGGGCTGTCGATGTGGTTCATCCCGCTCACCGCCTTCATCACGGTGATTGTCGTGATCTCGGCTTGGCAGGTGATCACCGAGCGCGTCAACCAGTACATGGGCGCGTTCCTGATCCTGTCGGGCCTGATGGTCGGCGTGTTCGCGGCACTCGACGGCCTGCTGTTCTACGTGTTCTTCGAGGCCACCCTGATCCCGATGTACCTGATCATCGGCGTCTGGGGCGGGCCGCGGCGCGTTTATGCGGCGTTCAAGTTCTTCCTGTACACGCTGGCCGGCTCGCTGCTGATGCTGGTCGCGCTGATCTTTCTCTACTACAAGTCCGGCGGCAGCTTCGACATCCTGACCTGGCACCGGCTGCCGCTGGCGCTGAACGCGCAGACCCTGCTGTTCTTCGCTTTCCTGCTCGCCTTCGCGGTCAAGGTGCCGATGTGGCCGGTCCACACCTGGCTGCCCGATGCCCACGTCGAGGCGCCGACCGGTGGCTCGGTGGTGCTGGCTGCGATCATGCTGAAGCTCGGCGCCTACGGCTTCCTGCGCTTCTCGCTGCCGATCACGCCCGATGCCAGCCACAAGTGGGCCGGCTTCATGGTCGCGCTGTCGCTGATCGCGGTGGTCTACATCGGCTTCGTCGCGCTGGTCCAGCAGGACATGAAGAAACTGGTGGCGTACTCGTCGGTTGCGCACATGGGTTTCGTCACGCTGGGCTTCTTCATCTTCAGCGAGCTTGGCATGTCGGGCGGCCTGGTGCAGATGATTTCGCACGGCTTCGTCTCGGGCGCGATGTTCCTGTGCATCGGCGTGCTCTACGACCGCGTGCATTCGCGCGAGATCGCGGCCTATGGCGGGGTCGTCAACACGATGCCGAAGTTCGCGAGCTTCGCGGTGCTGTTCGCGATGGCCAATTGCGGGCTGCCCGGCACCGCCGGCTTCGTCGGCGAGTGGATGGTCATCCTGGCCGCCGTCAAGACCAACTTCTGGCTCGGACTGCTCGCCGCGACGACCCTGATCTTCGGCGCCGCGTACACCTTGTGGATGGTCAAGCGCGTGTACTTCGGCGCCGTCGCGAACCACCACGTCGGCGAGCTCGACGACATCGGGTCGCGCGAGTTCGGCATGCTCGCGCTGCTCGCCGCCGCGGTGCTGGTGATGGGCCTGTACCCGAAGCCCTTCACCGACGTGATGCACGCGTCGGTCGACAACCTGCTCAAGCAGGTTGCCGTCAGCAAGATCCCCAGCCAGTAAATCAGGCCCACAGAAAAGCCATGAATCAGATGAACTGGTCCGCCGTCGGCCCCGAAATCGTTCTGCTCGCGATGGCGTGCGTCGTCGCGATGGTCGACCTGTGGGTCACGCATCCGCGCCGCCTGCCGACCTACCTGCTGACGCAGGCGACGCTGGCGGTGGTCGCGGTCATGCACGGCCTGGCCTTCGACGAAGGTGCGACGGTTTATGCGATGCAGCACATGGTGGTCGCCGACCCGATGGGGCATCTGCTCGGCCTGTTCGCGACGATCGCGGTGATGGTTTCGCTCGTCTACGCACGCCCGTACGCCGCAGAACGCGAGATGCTGCAGGGGGAGCTCTTCACCCTGAGTCTGTTCTCGCTGCTGGGCATCGGCGTGATGCTGTCGGCCAACAACTTCCTGGTGATCTACCTCGGCCTCGAGCTGATGTCGCTGAGCTTGTATGCGCTGGTCGCGATGCGCCGCGACCACGCCGATTCGACCGAAGCCGCGATGAAGTACTTCGTGCTGGGCGCACTGGCCAGCGGCTTCCTGCTCTATGGGCTGTCGATGATGTACGGCGCGACCGGCTCGCTCGAGATCGCTGACGTGTTCAAGGCGATCGGCACCGGCCAGATCAACAAGTCGGTGATGATCCTGGGCATCGTGTTCATCGTCGCCGGCCTGGGCTTCAAGCTCGGTGCCGTGCCGTTCCACATGTGGGTGCCCGATGTCTACCAGGGCGCTCCGACCGCGGTGACGCTGCTCATCGGCGGCGCGCCGAAGCTGGCGGCGTTCGCGATCACGATCCGGCTGCTGGTCGAAGGCATGCTGGGCCTGGCGGTCGACTGGCAGCAGATGCTCGTCGTGCTTTCGGTCGGCTCGATGCTGCTGGGCAACGTGGTGGCGATCGCGCAGAGCAACCTGAAGCGCATGCTGGCCTATTCGAGCATCGCGCAGATGGGCTTCATGCTGCTCGGCCTGTGCTCCGGCGTGGTCTACGACAACACGGTCTCGGCCGGCAATTCATACGCGTCGTCGATGTTCTACATCGTCACCTACGTGCTGACGACCCTGGGCAGCTTCGGCACCATCATGCTGTTGTCGCGCCAGGGCTTCGAATCCGAGCAGATCGACGACCTGAAGGGCCTGGCGCGCCGCAGCCCGTGGTTCGCGCTGGTGATGACGATCTTCATGCTGTCGCTCGCCGGCCTTCCACCCACCGTCGGCTTCTACGCGAAGCTGTCGGTGCTGCAGTCACTGGTATCGACCAATGTGGCGGGCTTCCTGTGGCTCGCGATCGCGGCGGTCGTGCTGTCGCTGGTCGGCGCGTACTACTACCTGCGCGTGATCAAGGTGATGTACTTCGACGAGCCAGTTGACACGCAGCCGGTCGTCAGCACCGCCGATGTGCGCGCGGTGCTGTCGCTCAACGGCGTCGCGGTGCTGGCATTCGGCATCCTGCCCGGCGGCCTGATGACGCTGTGCGTGCAGGCGATCGTCAAGGCGCTGGCGACCTGATCGCGCGCGGCGCATGGCTTCGTCGGCGGCCGTCTGGCTGGTGCTGTTCGTCGCGGTGGTGGCCGCCAACCTGCCGTTCGTCAATGAGCGTCTGTTCGTCGTCGGGCCGCGCCGGGCGCCGAAGTCGCTCGGATGGCGGGTGCTCGAACTGGTCTCGATGTGGGCCTTGACCTTGGCCGTCGGCGTCGCGCTCGAAGCGCGGCAGGGCCAGGTCCAGCCGCAGGGCTGGGAGTTCTATGCGGCGATGGGCTTTCTGTTCCTGACGCTCGCGTTCCCGGGCTTCGTCTGGCGCTACCTGAGGCGCCGGCGATGAGCCACCCGCCGACCGAGCCCGACGTCGCCCCGGGGGCCGATCCCGACGCGGCGCTGCGCGAGCACACGGTGCTGTCGGAGCAGGTCTACCGCGGTGCGTTCCTCGACGTGCGCCGCGATCAGGTCCGCCTGCCGGACGGCGCCGGCGCGCAGCGCGAATTCATCATTCACCCTGGCGCGGTGATGGTCGTGCCGCTGCTCGACGACGGCCGGATCGTCGTCGAGCGCCAGTGGCGCTACCCGCTGGCGCGGGCGATGCTCGAGTTTCCCGCCGGCAAGCTCGACGCGGGCGAATCGCCGCAGCAGTGCGCGATCCGCGAGCTGATCGAGGAGACGGGTTTTCGCGCGGCCGAGTGGGCGCGCGCCGGCATCCTGCACAACGCCGTCGCGTACTCCAACGAAGGCATCGAGGTCTGGTTCGCGCGCGGCCTCGTCGCCGGCGAGCGCCATCTCGATGCCGGCGAGTTTCTCGAGGTCGGCACGGCCAGCCTGGCCGAACTCGACGAGCTGGCACGCCGCGGCGAGCTCACCGACGCGAAGACGCTGATCGGCATGCTGTGGTTGCAGAATTGGCGCGCCGGCCGCTGGCCGCTCGAGTGGCAGCCTGCACCGTGACGCGGCCGCGCCGATAATCCGGCCATGAAGGTCCTGAACCTGCGCTGCGCACGCGATCACCGCTTCGAAGGCTGGTTCGGCTCGGACGACGACTTCGCCGAGCAGGGCCGGCGCGGCCTGATCGCCTGCCCGTTGTGCGACGACAAGGCCATCACCCGGCTGCCGAGCGCGCCGCGGCTGAACGTCTCGACGCAGCGCGGCGAGCCCCAGGCCCCGGCGGCCGACGAGGTCGCACGTGCCCAGGTGCAAGGCGGCTGGATGCGCGCGGTGCGCGAATTGCTGATGAAGACCGAAGATGTCGGCGACCGCTTCCCGGAAGAGGCGCGCCGCATCCATTACGGCGAGGTCAAGGAGCGCGGCATTCGCGGTCGGGCGACGCCGGAAGACGCGCACGCCTTGCGCGAGGAAGGCATCGAGATCGTGTCGGTGCCGGTGCCGGCGCCACTGAAGGGAACCGTCCAGTAGCGCCGGCTGCGGCGTCTGAGACTTCTCAGTGCGGCCGTGGCGCGGCCGGGTCGAGCAGCACGAAGCGAGCATCGTCGAGCGCGCTGATCAGGGCGTCGCCGCCGCGGTCGATGCTGAAGCCTTCGCCGTCGTTGACGATGATGTCGCGCCGGTCGTTGTCGAGCGTGATCCACAGGCTGCCGCCCAGCGATTCGACGCGCCGGCCGAGCCCCTCGGACAGACGGTAGATGGCGCCCTTGGGCAGGCTGATCGAGCCGCGGAGCAGATCGGTGGTGTTCATCGCATTTCTCCTTTAGCATGAAGCGCCGGAATGCAACGCCTCGGTGTCCCGGCGCGGTGTGCTGCACTTGGGCCGTTGCCCACAGTCTCGGGCCGAATGGCGTGGCGCTCAAACGGTGAATTCGAATGCCTCGCATGCCATTTCGGAATGCCAATATCCAGGGGAGCTGACCGCGATGCGCCACTACGACTTGCCGCCGCTGGCCCAGCTCGAGGCTTTTGAGGCGTCGGCCCGCCACCTGAGCTTCACTAAAGCCGGCGACGAGCTGGCGCTGACCCAGTCGGCCGTCAGCCGGCAGATCGCGGCGCTCGAGGAGCACTACGGACTCGCGCTGTTCCGGCGCTTGCACCGCGCACTGCGCCTGACCGACGACGGCCAGGCGCTGTTCCAGGTCGTCACCGAGGTGCTCGGCCAACTGCACCAGATCGGCGCCGCGCTCAAGCGCGAGCGCCGCGCGAAGACCGTCGTCGTCACCACTACGCCGGGCTTTGCCGGCCTGTGGCTGATCCCGCGCCTGACTGGCTTCATGGCCGCGCACGCCGATGTCGACGTGCGCATCTCGGCGGTCTACACGCTGGTCAACCTGAACCGCGACGGTGTCGACCTCGCGATCCGCTACCAGACCGAGGAAGGCGCCGGCGAGGGCGCCGAGCTGCTGTTCGGGGATGTCGTGATGCCGGTGTGCAGCCCGCGCCTGTTGCGCGACCCGGCGCGCCCGCTCAAGGTGCCCGACGACCTGCGCCACCACGTGCTGCTGTACCTCGATTCCGGCCCCGGCGCCGACATGCAGGACTGGCCGATGTGGCTGCGGGCGATGAAGCTCGAGGGCGTGAAGCCGGCCAGCGTGCTGCATTTCTCGCAGTTCGATCAGCTGATCAATGCCGCGGTCAGCGGTCAGGGCGTGGCGCTCGGGCGCAGTCCGCTGCTGCAGCAGATGCTGCGCACGCGCCAGCTGGTCGCGCCGTTCAAGAAGACAGTCGCGTCGCCTCGCAGCTATTACCTTGTGCGCTCGGCGACCGCGGCGCGCAAGCCGGAGGTCGAAGCGTTCGCGGCCTGGGTGCGCGAGGAGGCGCGCCGCGCCGCCGGCGAGCCGGCCCTGCAGGTCGCGTAGCGCGCGCGGCGGCGCGCTGCGCTACAGCAGCCGCCCCGGGTTCATCAGGTTGTGCGGGTCGAGCGCCTGCTTGAGCGCGCGCATCATCTGCAGCGCCACCGGCGACTTGCGCAGGCTCAGCTCGTCGCGCTTGAGCACGCCGATGCCGTGCTCGGCCGAGATCGAGCCAGCATGGGCTGCGACCGCGTCGTAGACGAGCCGGTTCACCGCCGGCTCGAACTCGCTCAGGTAGGCCGTGGCATCGACGCCGTCGGGCGGCTGGACGTTGTAGTGCAGGTTGCCGTCGCCGAGATGGCCGAAGTTGACGAGCCGCACGCCCGGGAAGGCATGGGTCAGCGCCGCGTCGGTGCGCGCGACGAAGCCGCTGATCGCCGAGATCGGCAGCGCGATGTCGTGCTTGATGTTCGGCCCTTCGACGCTCTGCGCCATCGGGATCGATTCGCGCAGATGCCACATGGCCTTCGATTGCTCCAGGCTGGCCGCCACGGCGGCGTCGCTGATCAATTCGCGTTCGAGGGCGGTTTCGAGCAGCGACTCGAACAGGCCGTGCGCATGGGCTTCGCTCTCGCTGTCGGATTGCTCGAGCAGCACGGTCCAGTCGCTCGGCGGCAGCGGCTGGGTCAGCTGCGCGAAATGCTTGCGCACCAGGCCGAGCGCATAGCGGCTCATCACCTCGAAGCCGGTCAGCGCCGGGCCGAGGCGCGCCTGCGCGAGCTGCAGGAACGCGACCGCGTCGTCGAGCGTCGCGAGCGCGGCCAATGCGGTGCTGACCGCGGCCGGCCGCGGGTAGAGCTTCAAGGTCGCGCCGGTGATCACGCCCAGGCTGCCTTCGCTGCCGATGAACAGATGGCGCAGGTCGTAGCCGGTGTTGTCCTTGCGCAGCCCGCTCAGGCCGTCCCAGAGTTCGCCCTGGGCGTTGACGACCTCGAGACCAAGGCAGAGGTCGCGCGCATTGCCGTAGCGCAGCACCTGCGTGCCGCCGGCATTGGTTGCGAGGTTGCCTCCGATCGTGCAGCTGCCTTCGGCGGCCAGGCTCAGTGGGAACAGCAAGCCCTGCGCGGCGGCCGCTTCCTGCACGGTCTGCAGCACGCAGCCGGCGTCGACGGTCATCGTCAGGTTGGCCGCGTCGACCGCGCGGAGCTGGTTCATGCGCGTCAGGCTCAGCAGCAGCTGCGTGCCCGATGTATCCGGCACCGACGCGCCCACCAGGCCGGTGTTGCCGCCCTGCGTGACGACCGCGACCCGCTGCGCGGCGCAGATCTTCAGCACGGCCGCGACCTCGGCGCTCGATCCGGGCCGCACCACCGCGCACGCATGGCCGCGGTAGCGCTTGCGCCAGTCGAGTTCGTAGGCTGGCAGATCGCCCTGCAGCACATGGGCGGCGCCGACGACCGCGCGCAGATCATCGATCAAGCTCATCGGACGACCCTTCGCGCTGCGCGCTGTGGCATGAGCGCTTCGAAGCGGCCGGGCGCGGTCATAAGGCAGGCTCCGTGCTGCGCACGCCAACATTCGCCTCGGGAGCGGCCCGGCGACTCACAGGACCTCCCCGGCGCTCGCCTTCGCGGCCCGCAGGCGCCAGCGCACGTGCGCGGCGCAGGCCGCGAACAGCACCAGGCACAGCAGCACCTCGGCGAGGGCCAGCGGCACACCCGCGCCCCGGTCGCTCGCGGCGCGCACCACGCCTTCGATGAAGTACAGCCACACCAGCAGGCTGAGCCAGCGGTAGGTGTACATGCGGTTGCGCAGCAGCCCGGCGATCGGCAGCAGCAGCGGCACGACCTTCAGCGCCAGCGTGCCGCGCCCGGTCGGCGCGAGCCAGAGCTCCCAGGCCAATCCGAGCGCGATCAGCGCGAGCAGGCTCGCGACCGCGACGGCGCGGGTCCAAGCGACATGGGCGGGAAGGGCAAGGGTGGCGGTCATCGCTGGCTATGATGCCAGCAATGAATCCTCCGCTCACGATCCGGTCGGCGTTGCGTGAGCAACTGCCCGATCTGGTCCAGACCCTGCAGTCGTGGCCCTGGCTCGATACCTTGCGCACCTTGCGCATCCGATTCCGCGAAGACCGGCTCGGCGTGACCGCGAGCAGCCTGACCTTCACGACCCTGATCTCGCTGGTGCCGCTGCTGACCGTGATGCTCGCGGTGTTCTCGGCATTCCCGATGTTCGCGAACTTCCAGTCGGCGCTGCAGAAGTACTTTCTACAGACGCTGGTGCCGCATGACATCGCCAGCCAGGTGCTGGGCGCGCTGACCCAGTTCGCAGCCAAGGCCAAGGGCGTCGGCAGCGTCGGGCTGGCGCTGCTGTTCCTCGCTGCGCTGGCGCTGATGCTGACGATCGACCGCACGCTCAACGGCATCTGGCGCGTGCGCAAGCCGCGCCCGATCGCGCAGCGGGTGCTGGTCTACTGGGCCGCCGCGACACTCGGCCCGCTCGTGCTGGGCGTCAGCCTGAGCCTGACCTCGTATGCGATCTCGGCATCGAAGGGCTTCGTCGACGTGCTGCCCGGCGGCGTCAGCTTCTTGCTGGCGGGGCTCGAGTTCCTGCTGCTCGCATTGACCCTCGCCGGGCTGTTCCATTACGTGCCGAACACGCACGTGCGCTGGCGTCATGCGCTGGCCGGCGGGGTCGCGGGCGCGATCGGCTTCGAGTTCGCGAAGAAGCTGCTGGGCTGGTACCTCGCGACAGTGCCGACCTACTCGATGGTCTACGGCGCCTTCGCGTTCGTGCCGATCTTCCTGATCTGGATCTACATCGGCTGGGTCAGCGTGCTGCTCGGCGCGGTCATCGCGGCCTACGCACCGAGCCTGCGCCTGCGCGTGAAGCGCTGGCCCGACGGCCCCGGCGCGCGCTTCCAGCTCGCGGTCGCCGTGCTGCGCGAGCTGGCCGCGGCGCGCGCGGCCGGCGAGCGCGGGCGCAGCGGCGGCGATCTCGCCGAAGCGCTGCGCACCGATCCGCTGCAGACCGAGCCGATCGTCGACACGCTGATCGCGTTCGACTGGGTCGGGCGACTCGAAGAACCGGGCGACCCGCGTTTCGTGCTGCTGTGCGAACCGTCGCGCACGCCGGCACATCCGCTGTTGTCGCAGCTGTTGATGGAGCCGTCGCCGACCTCGCGCGGGCTGTGGCGGCGCGCCGGCTTCGACACGATGACGGTGCAGGAGCTGCTCGACACCTGAGAACGTATGAACAGAGCGGCTAGCGCGTCGACTCGAACGGCACCGTTGCGCAGTGCATCGCGCGGTTCTTGCCGGAGCGCTTGGCCGCGTACATCGCATCGTCGGCGAGCTGGATCAGGTTCAACGGTTGGTGGGCGTCCTGCGGCGCCAGCGCATAGCCGATGCTGGCGCTGACGACGCCGGCGAGCGCGCCGCTGCCGGCCGCGCGGTGCACCGCGGCGAGCATGTGCAGTGCCAGTGCGTGCGCGCCTTCGGCATCGCGCACCGAGGCGAGCACCAGGAATTCATCGCCACCGAAGCGGCCGACCGCGTCCTCGGCGCGCACCGAGACCTGCAAGGCCGCACCGACCGAGACCAGCAGCGCATCGCCTTCGCGGTGGCCGAGCCGGTCGTTGACGAGCTTGAAGCCGTCGAGGTCGACGAAGTACAGCGCCACCGGCGCGTGCGCGGCGTCGACGAGCGCGGCCTCGATGCGGTCCATCATCGTGCGCCGGCTCAGCACGTCGGTCAGCGAATCGCGCTCGACGCGGCGTTTCAGCTTCTCTTGCGCCACCGTGAGCTCGTGCACGTCGATCGTCACCGTGTACAGGCCGCGCACCGTGCCGTCGGGGTCGAGATCAGGCACGTAGCTGGTGCGCATCCAGCGCGGGCCTTGCGGCAGCGCGCTCACCAGGCGCGTGTACTGCACCGTCTTGCCCTGCAGCGCGCGCTGGAAGTATGGCTCGTGCTCGGCCCAGCGCCGCGGGCCGCGCACCTCGCCGATGTGCCGGCCGATCAGGCGCTCGCGGGTCTCGTTGGTCGCTTCGGTGTAGGCCTTGTTGACGAAGCGCAGCACGAAGTCGCGGTCGACATAGGTCAGCGGATACGGGATGTTGTCGGTGAAGTGGTCGAGCCGGCGCTGTGCCAGCGTCAGGGCCTCGCGCGCGACGACGTCTTCATGGATGTCGGTGGCGATCGTGAACACCGCTTCGACGGCGCCGCTGGCGTCGGTGTCGGGGAAGACCTGGATGCGCGCCCAGCGGCCGGGCGTCGGGCCGTGCAGCAGCTGGCGCTGGTAGCGCACGGTGCGGCCGGTGAAGGCCTGCGCGAACGACGCCGCGGCGGCCTCCCAGGCGGCGTCGCCGAAGAGCTCCTGCAGGCTGTGCCCGAGCAGCGCTTCGCGCGGTCGCGCCGCCCATGACAGGTAGTGATCGTTGCAATAGACGAGGCGGGCCTCGCGGTCCCAGCGGCCGATCGGCAGATCGATCGATGCGACCAGCCGCTCGATGTGCGTGAGGCGGGGATCGGCGGCGGCGACCATGTCAGATGGTAATGGCGGCCCTGCGTTCAGGCCAGCGCACGCCGCAGCGCCGCGAGCACCGGGTCGGGCGCCTCGGCCATCAGGGCATGGCCGGCATCGACGACGCTGACCCGCGCCTTCAGCGCCTGGCCGAGCGCGTGCGCCTGCTTCGGCAAGGTCATCTGGTCGCGCGCGCCGAGCACGAAGTCGACCGGGCAGCGCAGCATGGCTGCGGCTTCGAGGCCGTGCGCATAGCGATCGCAGACGCCGAAGTCGTGATGGAACAGGTTCACCGCCGGCTGGCCGGCCTGCAGCCGGCGCATCAGCGCCCGACCGCCACCGCGCAGCCAGCTGCCCGGGCCGGGGTAGGACGGCTTGGCCGCAAGGCTCGAATGCGCGAACGCGTTGACCATGTCGATCGCCTTCAGCGGCGCGTCGCGCGCGGTGTTCAGCAGTGCCTCGGAGACCTTCATCGGATAGGCCGTGCCCATCATCACGAGACGGTCGATGCGCTCGGGCACGCGCGCCGCCGCTTCGAGCGCGACCAGCGAGCCCATGCTGTGACCGACCAGCGTGGCGCGCGCGACGCCAGCGGCGCCAAGCAAGGCCGGCACCCAGTCGGCCAGGGCCTCGACGCTGCCCAGCGGCGTGCCGGCGCTGCGGCCGTGGCCGGGCAGGTCGACCGCCAGCACGCCGTGGCCGTGGTGGGCGCACCAGCGCGCCAGCAGGGTCCAGACGCTGTGGTCGTTGAGCGCACCATGAATGAACACGACCGTGGGCAGCGCCGCGTCGAACGGCTTGCCGCCGGTGTAGGCGTAGACCGCCGCGGGGCCCTGCGGGCCGTCGACGAGCAACTCCATCACGCGCCCGCTTTCTCGGCCGCCTTCAGCGCCCGCTTCAGGTCGTCGATCAGGTCGTCGGCGTCTTCGAGGCCGATCGACAGGCGGATCGTGCCGGCGCTGATGCCGGCCTGCGCGAGCGCCGCGTCGTCCATGCGGAAATGCGTCGTCGACGCGGGGTGGATCACCAGCGAGCGGCAGTCGCCGACATTCGCCAGGTGCGAGAAGATCTTCAGCGCCTCGATGAAAGCAACGCCCTGCGCACGCGAGCCGCGCAGGTCGAAGCTGAAGACCGAACCGCAGCCGCGCGGCAGCAGCCGGCGTGCCAGCGCATGGCTCGGGTGCGACTCGAGCTCCGGGTAGCCGACCGCAGCGACCATCTTCTGCGCGGCCAGAAAAGCCACGACCTTGCGCGTGTTCTCGACATGGCGCGCCATGCGCAGCGGCAGCGTCTCGATGCCCTGCAGGATCAGCCATGCAGTGTGCGGGCTCATGCAGGCGCCGAAGTCGCGCAGGCCTTCGCGGCGCGCCCGCAGCAGGAACGCGCCGACGCTGCTCTCTTCGGAGAACACCATGCCGTGGAAGCCGTCGTAGGGTGCGGCGAGCTCGGCGAAGCGGCCCGAGCGCGCATGCGCCGCATCCCAGTCGAATTGGCCGCTGTCGACGAGCACGCCGCCGATCACGGTGCCGTGGCCCGACAGGAACTTGGTCGCGGAGTGGAAGATCAGGTCGGCGCCGTGCTCGAACGGCTTCATCAGCCACGGCGTCGTGAAGGTCGAGTCGACCAGCAGCGGCAGGTCGTGGGCATGGGCGAGGGCGGCGACCGTGGGGATGTCGAGCACATCGAGGCCGGGGTTGCCCAGGGTCTCGCCGAACAGCAGCTTGGTGTCCGGCCGGATCGCGGCGCGCCAGCCGTCGATGTCGCCCGGCTTGACGAAGGTGGTGGCGATGCCGAAGCGCGCCAGCGTGTAATGCAGGAGGTTGTGCGAGCCGCCGTACAGCGCACTCGAGCTGACGATGTGCGAGCCGGCGCCGGCGAGCGTCGCGATGGCCAGGTGCAGCGCGGCCTGGCCGCTCGCGGTCGCGATCGCGCCGACGCCGCCCTCGAGCGCCGCGACCCGCTCCTCGAGCACCGCGTTGGTCGGGTTCGACAGCCGGCTGTAGACATGGCCGGCGCGCTCCATGTTGAACAGCGAGGCCGCATGCTCGCTGCTGTCGAACACGAACGAGGTCGTCAGGTGGATCGGCACCGCGCGCGCCCCGGTGGCCGGGTCGGGGGCGGCGCCGGCGTGCAGCGCGAGGGTGTCGAAACCGGGGTCGGAGCTTCCGGGCATGCAGTCTCCAGAGTGCCCGCCTGCCATGCGCGCGGCAGGGCCCGCAGGGGTGTTGTGGCATGGGATTGTGGGCTATATTGGCTTCAAACCACCGCGCGGGAGACCCGTATGAAAGTCAGCGACATCCTTCGCGTCAAGGGCGGCACCTTGTTCACCGCCGGTCCCGAACAGCCGCTGCAGGAGGCCGTCACGACGATGGCCGAGCGCGACATCGGCTCGCTCGTCGTGATGGACCACGGCGAGCTCACCGGCATGCTGACCTTCCGCGAGGTGATTCAGGCGATCGTCAAGAACGGCGGCGCGCTGGGCAACCTGCAGGTTCGCGGCGTGATGGACGACCACCCGCTGACCTGCACCCCCGACACCGAGATCGACGAGGTGCGCCGCATGATGCTCGGCCGCCACGCGCGCTACATGCCGGTGATGAGCCAGCGCACCCTGATGGGCGTGATCTCGTTCTACGACGTCGCGAAGGCGGTGGTCGACGGGCAGGATTTCGAGAACCGCATGCTCAAGGCCTACATCCGCGACTGGCCGGTCGACGAGCCGCGCGACGAGCAGACCTCGTGAGCGGGCGGAGGGGCCGCCAAGAGCCCTGCCGCCTTAGAATTCGCGTCACCGTGCCGCCACCGCCTTCGGGCGGTGGTTGCGTTTGCAGGGTCCATCTTTCTCGATCACGTCCACCATGTCCGGCAGCACCCTCGGCGAGTTGTTCCGCGTCACCAACTTCGGTGAAAGCCACGGCCCGGCGATCGGCTGCGTGATCGACGGCTGCCCGCCCGGGATGGCACTGAGCGAAGCCGACATCCAGCCCGAACTCGACCGGCGCCGCCCCGGCACCTCACGCTTCGTCACGCAGCGCAACGAGCCCGACACGGTCGAGATCCTGTCGGGCGTGTTCGAGGGCAAGACCACCGGCACCCCGATTTGCCTGCTGATCCGCAACACCGACCAGCGCAGCAAGGACTACGGCAACATCCTGAACACCTTCCGCCCCGGCCACGCCGACTACGCCTACCTGCACAAGTACGGCCTGCGCGACCCGCGCGGCGGCGGCCGCGCCTCGGCCCGGCTGACCGCGCCGATGGTCGGTGCCGGCGCGGTCGCGCGCAAATGGCTGCGCGAGAAGCACGGCACCACCTTCGACGGCCACCTGGCACAGATCGGCGACATCGTGATTCCGTTCGAGTCGCTCGAGCATGTTCCGAACAACCCGTTCTTCGCCGCGAACGCGAGCGACATCGCCCGGCTCGAGGCCTACATGGACGAGCTGCGCCGCGCCGGCGACAGCTGCGGCGCGCTCGTCAGGGTCGCGGCGCGCCACGTGCCGGTCGGCCTCGGTGAGCCGCTGTTCGACAAGCTCGACGCCGACATCGCGAAGGCGATGATGGGCATCAACGCGGTGAAGGGCGTCGAGATCGGCGCCGGCTTCGCGAGCGTCGCGCAGCGCGGCACGACGCATGGCGACGAGCTCACGCCCGCGGGCTTCCGCTCCAACAACGCCGGCGGCGTGCTCGGTGGCATCTCGACCGGGCAGGACATCACCGTCAGCATCGCGATCAAGCCGACCAGCTCGATCCGCAGCCCGCGCCAATCGATCGACCTGGCGGGGGCGCCGGCCACCGTCGAAACGCTGGGCCGCCACGACCCCTGCGTCGGCATCCGCGCGACGCCGATCGCCGAAGCGATACTGGCGCTGGTGTTGATGGATCACGCCTTGCGCCACCGTGCGCAGTGCGGCGACGTGGTCGTCGCGACGCCGCCGATTCCCGCCGCGGCAGAGCCGCGCTTCTGACGCTGGCGTCGGCCCGCGTCGCGCAGCCTGCCGCGCTCGGCGACCTTCCGACCCCCACAATCTGCAGTCTGTCGCAGGCCGGCTTGCGCGGCTATTTTGCGTGCCTACACTGGCGCCCCAGGACGCAAAACAACCCCAGGAAAGGACGCCCTCATGCGCAAGCTGTGGTTGATCGGCAGCGGCTTGGCGGTCATCGCCGCCTTGTCCGCTGTGGTCGTGGTGTCGCGTGCCAAGAGCAGCGACAACGCCGACACCAAGAACAAGCCGCAGGTCACGCTCGAGTTCACGCCGGCTGAGGTCGTCAGGCCGGTGCTCGCGGCAATGCCCGAGCGCATCGAGTTCTCGGGCCCGCTGATGGCGCCGCGCACCGCGGTCGTCCGCGCCAAGGCGGCCGGCACCTTGCTGAGCCTGAACGTGGCCGAGGGCAGCCGCGTCAAGGCTGGTCAGACGCTCGGCACGATCGATCTGTCGGATCTGCAAAGCCGCGCCGCCGAGCGTGCCGCCGGCGTCGATTCGGCCAAGGCGCGCCTGGCCGAGGCCGAGCGGCTGCACGCGTCGAACATCGATCTGGCGAACCAGAAATTCATCTCGGCGAACGCCCTCGAATCATCGGCCGCGACGCTAGAGGCGGCGCGCGCGCAGCTGAAGTCGGCGCAGGCGCAGCTCTCGACCCTGGCGCTGGGCATTCGCGAGGCGGCGCTGACCGCGCCGATCAGCGGCGTGGTCGGCAAGCGCAATGTCGTACCTGGCGAGAAGCTCAGCGCCGAGCAGGAGCTGCTCACCGTTGTCGATCTGAACGAGCTCGAACTGGCTGGCGTCGTCGGCACGCACCAGGTGACGTTGCTCAAGCCAGGGCAGAAGCTCGCCGTCCGCGTCGAAGGCGCCCCCGCGGCGGTCGAAGGGCGCATCGACCGGATCGCGCCGTCGGCCGAAGCCGGCACGCGCGGCATCCGCGTCGTCGTGCTGGTGCCCAACCCGGGCGACGCGTTTCGCGCCGGCCAGTACGCGAGCGCCGTCGTGATGCTCGACGACAGCGCGCAGCGCCTGACGGTGCCGGTGTCGGCGGTCGGCCAGGCCTCGGGCCAGGATTTCGTCTGGACGATCGAGAAGGGCGCGCTGGTGCGCCGCCTCGTCGTCACCGGCCGGCGCGACGAGAGCGTCGGCCGCGTCGAGGTGACGCAAGGCCTGGGCGCCGACATGCAGCTGCTGGCGGTCCGCTTCGATGCGCTGAAAGAAGGCGCGCCGGCGCGCATCGTGGCGCACGGTGCGGCGTCCGGCATGCCGGCGGCACAGGCGAGCGCGGCCTCGGGCAAGTCGTCCTGAGCCGCCGGCCGACCCGACCTCCCGCCGACCGCAACCGACGCCCGCGATGTGGTTCACCCGCGTATCGATCAACAACCCGGTGTTCGCGACCATGGTCATGGCCGCGCTGTGCGTGCTCGGCCTGTTCTCGTACAGCCAGCTGCGCGTCGAGCGCCTGCCCGACATCTCGCCGCCGATCGTGTTCGTCAGCGTCGCCTATCCCGGCGCGTCGCCCGAGGCGGTCGAGACCGAACTGACGCGCCCGATCGAGCTCGGCCTGAACGGCATCGCCGGCGTCAAGATGATCCGCTCGAACAGCGTCGAGGGCAGCAGCGAGACGGTGGTCGAATTCCAGCTCAGCGCCGACATGGGCCGCGCGGTGCAGGACGTGCGCGACAAGGTTTCGCAGCTGCAGCCGGCCTTTCCGCGCGACGCGAAGGCGCCGTTCATCTCGCGCTTCGACGGCGACAACGCGCAGCCCACCGTCAACCTCGCGCTGATGGCGCCCGAGCGCAGCGCGCGCGAGCTCTCGCTGATCGCCGACAAGGAGGTGCGCAAGCGCATCGAGCGCGTCGCTGGGGTCGCGAAGGTCGACGTCAGCGGGCTGACGGTGCGCCAGGTGCGCATCGACCTCGACCCGCAGCGCCTGCGCGCCTATCAGCTGACGCCGGCCGACGTGTCGGCCGCACTGCAGCGCGCCAACGCCGACGTGCCGGTCGGGCTGCTCAGCAGCGCCAAGGAAGACGCGCTGGTGCGCGTCGAAGGGCGGGTGCGCGACGCGAAGGCGTTCGCCGACGTGGTCGTGGCCAACCGCGGCAGCCTCGTGATCCGGCTCGGCGACCTCGGCCAGCTGGTCGAGCGCGAGCGCGAACCGATCTCGATCGCCCGGGTCGATGGCGTGCCGGCGATCGGCTTCCAGGTCTACAAGCAGCAGGACGCCAACATCGTCGAGACCGGCGAGGGCATCAAGCAGGCGACCGAAGAGCTGCGCAAGGCCTTGCCGCCGGGCGTCGAGCTGCGCCTGGTCTACGCCGACAGCGACTGGGTCAAGGACTCGCTGAACGGCGTCAAGCGCACCTTGATCGAGGGCGCGCTGTTGACGGTGGCGATCGTTTTCCTCTTCCTGCACAGCTGGCGCAGCACGATCATCACCGGCCTGACCTTGCCGATTGCGGTGATCTCGGCCTTCATCGCGGTCCATGCGTTCGGCTTCACCTTGAACTTCATGACGATGATGGCGCTGAGCCTGTGCATCGGGCTGCTGATCGACGACGCGATCGTGGTGCGCGAGAACATCGTGCGCCATGTGCACATGGGCAAGTCGCATGTCGTGGCGGCGCGCGAAGGCACCGACGAGATCGGCCTGGCCGTGATGGCGACCACCTTCGCGATCTGCGCGGTGTTCGTGCCGGTGGCGTTCATGAAGGGCATCATCGGCAAATTCTTCTTCCCGTTCGGCATCACGGTCGCGGTCGCGGTGCTGGTGAGCCTGTTCGTCAGCTTCACGCTCGACCCGATGCTGTCGAGCATCTGGAAGGATCCGCCGGGCAGCCGGCTGATCAAGCTGTGGGGCATCGGCCACCTGATGCGCGCCACCGACCGCCTGCTCGACGCGATGCACGCCGTCTACGAGCGGCTGATCCACTGGGTGTTCTCCGACCGGCGCTATCTGCGCCTGCTGCGGCCGCGCGGCATCGTGCTGCTGGTCGGCGTGGGCAGCTTCGGCGGCGCGCTCCTGCTGGCGCGGCTGGTGGGCACCGAGTTCATTCCCGATGCCGACAACAGCTTCATCTCGATGAACGTGCGCATGCCGGTGGGCACGAGCCTGACGCGCGGCAGCGAGAAGATGCGCCAGGTCGAGGCGCTCGTGCGGGCGATGCCCGAGGTGCGCCTCGTCTCGAGCCAGACCGGCGATGTTGATGGCAGCCGCAACGTCGGCAACCTGAGCATCCAGCTGACGCGGCGCAGCGAGCGCAGTCGCTCGCAGAAGCAGGTCGAGGAGGCGATCCGCAAGGCGCTCGCGCCGATCCCGGGCGTCGATGTCGCGCTCGGGCAGCGGCCGATCTTCATCTCGCTGCTCGGCCCGGAACCGAAGGTGCTCGACGCAGAGATCCTGAAGCTGCAGGATAAGATGCGGCAGATCCCCGGCATCACCGACCTCGAGACCTCGGTGCAGCCCGGGCTGCCGGCCTACGCGGTGCGGCTGCGGCCCGATGCGGTGCGCGAACTGGGCCTGACGCCGACCCAGCTCGCCGCGAGCCTGCGCAGCTTCGTCAACGGCGATGTCGCGACCTACTGGACGGCGCCCGACGGTGAGCAGGTCGAGGTCGAGTTGCGCCTGCCGCAGCTGCTGCGCGAGAACATCGCCCAGCTCGACGGGCTTCCGGTGGCCTATGCGAAAGACGGCACGCCGATCCCGCTCGGGCGCGTCGCCGATGTGGTGCCGGTGGTCAACCCGCTCGTCATCAAGCGCCAGGACCTGCAGCGCCGCCAGGCGGTCTATGCCGGCGTGACCGGCCGGCCCAGCGGCGACGTCAGCAGCGAAGTGCGCAAGCTCGTCGATGCGACGCCGCTGCCGCAGGGCTACCGCTTCGACATGGGCGGCGAGTCGCGCGACCAGGCCGAGGCCTTCCACGGCATCGTGCTGGCGCTGCTGGCGGCGGTGATCTTCATCTACATCGTGCTGGCCTCGCAGTTCGGCAGCTTCCTGCAGCCGTTCGCGATCATGGCCTCGCTGCCGCTGGCGCTGATCGGCGTGATGCTGGCGCTGCTGGTCACCCGCTCCACGCTGAACCTGTTCTCGATGATCGGCCTGGTGATGCTGATGGGCCTGGTGACGAAGAACGCGATCCTGCTGGTCGACTTCGCGAACCACGGCCGCCGGGCCGGGCTGAGCATGGCCGAGGCGCTGCTGCAGGCCGGCATGGTGCGGATGCGCCCGATCATGATGACGACCGCGGCAATGGTCTTCGGCATGCTGCCACTGGCACTCGCGCTCGACGAAGGCGGCGAGATCCAGGCGCCGATGGGCCGCGCGATCATCGGCGGTGTGATCACGTCGACCCTGCTGACCTTGATCGTCGTGCCGGTGGTCTACAGCTACCTCGGCGACCTGTCGGCCTGGGCGAAGCGGCGCTTCGGCGCCCGGCACGCCGCCGAGGCGCCGGTGCCGCCGGCGAGCGCGGGCGGCGCGATGCCGGCCCACATGCCGGCATCGAAGGACTGAGCCTGGGCTACTGCGAGACGTGGATCACGTCGCGCACCAGCGGGTAGATGCTGTTCTGCCAGCGCTTGCCGCTGAACACGCCGTAGTGCCCGACGTTCGGCTGCACGTAGTGCGTGCGCATGTAGGGACGCAGGCTGCTCGCCAGATCCTGGGCCGCCAGGGTCTGGCCGATCGCGCAGATGTCGTCGCGCTCGCCTTCGATGGTCAGCAGCGCGGTGCGCCGGATCGCCGCCGGGTTGACGACGCGGTCGCGGAACGCCAGCTCGCCCTTGGGCAGCGCGTACTCCTGGAACACGCGGCTGACGGTCTCGAGGTAGAACTCGGCCGACAGGTCGGCCACCGCCATGTACTCCTCGTAGAAGGTGCGGGTGACCTCGGCCTTGTCGAACTCGTCGTCGACCAGGTGCTGGTAGTACGCCTTGAACGCGTCGACATGCCGGTCCTTGTTCATGCTGAGAAAGGCCGACAGCTGCACGAAGCCGGGGTAGACGCGACGGCCGCCACCGCCGTGCCGCCATGGCACATGGCTGATCAGGTTCTTCTCGAACCACTCGATCGGCCGGGTGGTCGCGAGCTTGTTGACCTCGGTCGGGCTGATGCGGCAGTCGATCGGGCCGGCCATCAGGGTCAGGCTGGCCGGCGTTGCCGGGTGATCGTCTTCCGACATCAGCGCCACCGCGGCGAGCGCCGCGACGCAGGGCTGGCAGACCGCGATCACGTTGCAGTTCGGGCCCATCACCGCGAGGAAGTCGATGATGTGCTGGGTGTATTCGTCCAGGCCGAACCGGCCGGCCGACAGCGGCACGTCGCGCACGTTGTGCCAGTCGGTGACGTACACGTCGTGGTCCTGCAGCGTGGCCCTGACGGTGTCGCGCAGCAGGGTCGCGAAGTGGCCCGACATCGGCGCGACGACGAGCACCTTGGGGCTCGGCTGCAGGCCCGGCTTCGCAAAGCGCAGCAAGGTCGCGAACGGCGTGGCGTGCGCAATTTCCTCGACCACCGGCACGCGCTCGCCCTTCACCATCACGTCGACGATGGCCCAGGGCGGCCGCTTGTGCGTGACCTCGGCGAGCTCGAGCACCTTGCAGGCCGCCGCGAGTTGCCGCATCGAGGCCTGCGACGACATGCCGAAGCTCGGGTCCTGCAGCATCGGCACCGACATCTTCGCCATCGTGCGCAGCGGCCACATCAGATCCGAATGCGCCTGGTAGGCCTGGTACATCATGGAGTCTCCGGCGTTGTAGGTGTGCAGCGACTGCTGCAACTTGCGCGCCAGCGACGTGGCACAGGCCTTGCAAACGGGATGCGACAGCACCCGGAGCCCATCGCATGCCCGTCGCCACGCCCGCCAAGAACAAGCCCGTGCCGCGCAAGCCCGCGGCCCCCGCCAAGCCCGTCAAGGCGGCGAAGGTCGTCAAGGCCGCCGCGGCGACGCTGACACTGAGCAGCAAGAACTACTCGTCGTGGTCGCTGCGCGGCTGGCTGATGGCGCGCTTCGCCGGGCTCGATTTCACCGAAGAGATGGTCTCGCCCGACGACGCCGACGTGCGCAAGGAACTGCTGCTGCTCGCACCGTCGATCCGCGTGCCCTGCCTGACCCACGACGGCGCGAAGGTCTGGAACACGCTGGCGATCGCGCAGTACCTGAACGAGATCAAGCCCGACGCCGGGCTGATGCCCGACGAGCGCATCGCGCGGGCGCACTGCCGCTCGGTCAGCGGCGAGATGAACTCCGGCTTCGCGAACCTGCGCGCGTCGCTGCCGATGAACCTGAAGGCGCGCTACCCGGGCCACAAGGTGTGGGCCGGCGCGCAGCCCGACATCGACCGCATCGTCGAGATCTGGACCGACTGCCTCGCGACCTACGGCGGGCCCTTCCTGTTCGGCGCGCAGCGCGGCATGGCCGACGCGATGTTCGCGCCGGTCGTCACGCGCTTCCTGACCTACGACGTCAAGCTGCCCAAGCCCTGCATCGTCTACTGCCAGACGATCATGGCGATGCCCGAGATGAAGGAATGGGTCGCGGCGGCGAAGCTCGAGCCGGACGACATCGAAGAGCTCGACATGGATTTCTGACGCCGCGCAGGCATGGCCGGCGCGTACCCGTCACGCACTGACGTGCTCAGGCCCAAGCGGAGGGCTGCGGCACCTCGCACACCGGCGGCATGTCGATCGACTTGAAATCGGCCGGGCCGACGATCTCGAGGTACTCCATGTCGGGCGAGTAGTCGAACAGGTAGTGCACGATGCCCGGCCGCTGGTGCACGCAGTCGCCGGCCTCGACCAGCGTGACCTGGTCTTCGTACATGAACTTGGCCCAGCCCTTGGTCATGAACACGATCTGGAACTCCGCTTCATGGCGGTGCCAGCCGGTGCCCTTCTCTGGTGCCATGTTGGCCTTCACCAGATGCGCGATCACGCGGCCGGCGGTCGCGGCGGCCACGCCCAGATCCTTGTACAGGAAGAAGTCGCGCAGGCCGTCGCTGCGCCACGGCGTGTCGGCAGGCTTGACGTGCGAAAACTTCGTGGTCGTCTTGTCCAGCATGGGGCGGTCCTCCTGCGAGCGGTCGAATGTGCAGGCGCCATATGCATAAGATGTTCCACCGGTGGCGCGGCCGGGTGCACGCCGATAATCCGGCCCAACAGGAGCGACATGAGCGGCATCCCTTTTCTTGCAGTCTTCGGTGGCGCCGGTTGCGGCGCCTTGCTGCGCTGGTGGCTGGGCGGCGTGTTGAACCCGCTGTTCCCGACGATCCCGCTCGGCACGCTGGCGGCGAATCTGATCGGCGGGCTGCTGGTCGGCTTCGCCAGCGCATTCTTCGCGCACAACGCGAGCGTGCCGCCCGAGTGGCGGCTGCTGATCATCACCGGCTTCCTGGGCGGCCTGACGACCTTCTCGACCTTCTCGGTCGAGGTCGTCACGCTGGTCGGCCGGCAGGAATACGGCTGGGCGCTGGGCGCGGCGAGCGTGCATCTGCTGGGCTCGCTGCTGCTCACCGGCGTCGGCATCGTGATGGCGAACGCACTCGTTCGCGCCTGAGCAAGGAGGCCCGACATGCAAGGCGTCTACCTGAAGTTCTATGTGCAGGAGAGCCGCCGTCACCACGGGCTGCTGGCCTACGAATGGCTGCTCGAGACCGCGAAGAAGTCAGGCATCCCCGGTGGCTCGGCGTTCCGCGCGATCGCCGGTTACGGCCGCCACGGCCGGCTGCACGAAGCGCATTTCTTCGAGCTCGCGGGCGAGCTGCCGGTGGAGGTCGGCTTCGCACTCACCGAGCAAGAGGCGCAGAGCCTGCTCGCGCGGCTCGCGACCGAGCAGCTCGAGCTTTTCTACATCAAGCTGCCGCTCGAGATGGGCGTGGTTGGCGACGGCGCCTGAAACGCCCGGTCCGAGCCCCACGCGTCGCGCGGGATCAGCATTCGACGATGTTCACCGCCAGGCCGCCGCGCGCAGTCTCCTTGTACTTGGTCATCATGTCGGCGCCGGTGTCGCGCATCGTCTTGATGACCTTGTCGAGGCTGACGTGGTGGGTGCCGTCGCCGCGCAGTGCCATGCGCGCCGCATTGATCGCCTTGACGGACGCGATCGCGTTGCGCTCGATGCACGGGATCTGCACCAGCCCGCCCACGGGATCGCAGGTCAGGCCGAGGTGGTGCTCCATGCCGATCTCGGCCGCGTTCTCGACCTGCTCGGGCGTGCCGCCCAGCACCGCGCACAGTGCGCCGGCGGCCATCGAGCAGGCGACGCCGACCTCGCCCTGACAGCCGACCTCGGCGCCACTGATCGATGCGTTTTCCTTGTAGAGCATGCCGATCGCCGCGGCCG
>Ga0207645_10001022_pt1 | contig 23137 bp, 22 predicted proteins | sample KBSM53metaG_FD_184331 | JGI IMG/M metagenome (GOLD analysis project Ga0207645, IMG submission 184331) | Miscanthus rhizosphere microbial communities from Kellogg Biological Station, Michigan, USA - KBS M5-3 metaG (SPAdes) (version 2) | ecosystem: Host-associated > Plants > Roots > Rhizosphere >...
GAAATCAGGCTAAATGGTACGAGGAGGGCGTCAAAAAAGCAATATAAAAATTGCTTGTGTACACCCAACTGCCGTGGAGGCGGATGATTTTCTAGTGGAACTAATGGCGCTATTCGGGAATTGCGTCCAGAGGATCCATGACACCGATCATGCTGTCGCGCGTCACGAGCTTGGCAAGATCGGCTTCAGACCAGTTTTCGGTCCCCTTTGGACGAAGAGGCAGGATCAAATACCGGATATCTGCTGTGCTGTCATGCACTCGGACTTCGACGTCGTCGGGGAGATTGAGGCCGAACTCGCGCATGACACTGCGTGGGTCAACCACCGCCCGCTGTCTGTAATTGAAACTCTTGTACCAGTCGGGCGGTCTCCCCAAGATCGGTCGCGGATAACAGGAACACAGCGTACAGACCACCATATGACGCACACTTTCGGTGTTTTCCAGCACCACAAATTCGTTGATCGCCGTCGCATCGATGCCCATTTCGGCGCACGCCGATTTGGGATCCGCAATCAACCGGCCTTTGAAAGCGGCATCCCCCCATGCACGCGCCACGAGATTGGCGCCGTTCGCCGGCGAACGCGCCTCCTGATATTCAATCTGACACTGAATGTCTTTTTCGGTGATGACGCCTTTTTCGATCAATAGGTCGCGAATCGCGTAGATCCGTTTGGCGTAATGACTCAACTCGTGCTTCGGGTGGTCATGCCCATGCTCCGCGTTCCCAGCATCACTCATGGCTCACCTCCTCTCGCTCCTGTGCGGAGGACTCCAACCAATGCTCATAGATGTCGACCAGCAGCTTGTCTTTCGGCGCCGCAGTCCTACCCCAGACGTCGCTCTGATTGAAGGCAACCAAATAGAGAGTCTTCTTCGGCAATCCATCGTGGCCGAATGCTAACGACTCGGGGTTTCTAAATTCACCATGCACTTGCTCGATCCAGCCGCTTTTCCCGCGAATGTACCACGGTGTGCGTAGGTGCCCAGGACGGTCTTGGAATTTAACCGTGACCCGATCGCCGGGTTTGAATTGGGTTGCCGAGTTCACGGCTCACCCCATTTGCTTTCGAACTGAGAGAGCTTTCGGTCAATTTCCTCTTTGGTGAGAATCTTTTTCTCGATGAGGATGGCCTCGATGCTGGCAATCCACCGTTCGTAGTAGGTCATGTCGCGGTAGGCAGCGGAATCCATTTCTTCTCGCGCCCGCCGCATTTCGTCCGTGCGCTTCACGCCTCTGGCTCCCAACGCCTGATTGACGGCGTCCGCGAGGATTTCCCAATCCGAAAGCGTATGCTCGCTCTGGTCAATTGGGCCGGCGCCCGGAAGTCCGCCGATATCGTGATGGCCGCGTGCCATGGACAGTTAACCTTTGAGCCGATTCGCCAGCGCTCTATGCTCTTCTTTGATTCCTGCCGGCAGATGGTCGCCGAAATTATCGAAATATTCGCCCTGGCTTCTCAGATTGTTTTTCCAACCTTCGCGGTCGACGGCGACCAACTGATTGAGATCGGATTTGGAGATCTTCAAATCGCCGCCGTTCAAAGCCGAAACTTTCGGTACGTAACCGATCGGCGTTTCTTCGGCTTCGCCGCCGCCTTTACAGCGTTCAACGACCCAGCGCAGCACACGCAAATTTTCGCCGAATCCCGGCCAGATAAACTTTCCCTGCTCGTTGCGCTGAAACCAATTGACGCGGAAAATCTTCGGCGAATGTCTCGCCCGTTGCGCCATCGACAGCCAGTGCGCCCAGTAGTCGCCCATGTTGTAACCGCAGAATGGTAACATCGCCATCGGATCGCGCCGCACCACGCCAACAGCGCCGGTTGCGGCCGCGGTGGTTTCGGAAGCCAGAGTGGCGCCCAAAAAAGTGCCGTGCTGCCAGTTAAACGATTGATAAACGAGCGGCACGAGTTTGTTACGCCGCGCGCCGAAGAGAATCGCGCTGATAGGCACACCCTGCGGCTTGTCCCACTCTGAAGAATAGGTCGGACACTGCTTAATTGAGGCTGTGAAGCGCGAATTGGGATGCGCCGCCGGATGACCGCTGTTCGGAGTCCAAGGCTTGCCGCGCCAATCCTCGGCGCTGCTCGGTGCTGGATCATCGTGCCCTTCCCACCATACGGTTCCGTCCGGGCGCAGCGCCACATTGGTGAAAATCGTGTCATGCTGGACGGTGGTCATGGCATTGGGGTTCGTCTTGGACCCCGTTCCCGGAGCTACGCCGAAAAAGCCCGCTTCAGGATTAATCGCCCAGAGCCGGCCGTCAGGACCAACCCGGAGCCATGCAATATCGTCCCCGATGGTATGAATTTTCCAGCCCTTCATGCTTGGTGGCGGCACCAGCATCGCAAGGTTGGTTTTGCCGCAGGCGCTCGGAAATGCGCCGCAAATGTAATGGACCTCGCCTTCGGGATTTTCCACGCCCACGACCAGCATATGCTCGGCGAGCCAGCCCTCTTTCTGGCCGAGCTTGCTCGCAATCCGTAGAGCGAGGCATTTCTTGGCCAACAAAGCGTTGCCGCCGTAACCCGAGCCCACGCTCCAGATCGTATTGTCTTGGGGATAATGGCAAATAAAGCGCCGCTCGATGTCGAGATCGGCTTTGGAATGGAGACAGCGCGTGAAATCATCTGAATCACCCAGGTGATCCAAAGCGATTTGCCCCATACGCGTCATTAAACGCATATTGAGGACGACGTAAACGCTATCGGTGATCTGGATACCTACTTTGCTGAACGAAGAGCTTGCTGGACCCATCAGGAAGGGAATGACGTAAAGGGTGCGCCCGCGCATCGCGCCGGAAAAAATCTTTGCCAGTTTATCGTACGACTCAGCGGGTGCCATCCAGTTATTGTTGGGCCCTGCGTCCTCGCGCTGTTCAGTGCACACGTAAGTCAGGTTCTCGGTGCGCGCGACGTCGTTGAACGCGCTCCGATGAAGATAGCAGCCTGGTAATTTTTCTTGATTCAAAGCAATGAGATCGCCGGACTTGAGCGCGACGGAAGTCAAATTGTCCTTCTGTTCTTCCGATCCATCGCACCAATAAATATCATCCGGCTGGCACATGGCAGCCATGTCCTTTACCCACTTTTGAATATGCGAATTGCTCGGGACCCTACCTGTCGAGGAGCTCATGGATTAGCCAATGTTTCCTTTCGTTTAGATCTTGCATCTCGCGGGGTTCACGTGGAGCGAGCGGGACAATCCGGTCGTCGCGAAAAAAAATGCGCGCCAGAGCGGCAACGCGTTCCCACAACAGAAGCCTATCGATGAGCCGCGGCGATGTCAATATTCGCGCTAGGAACGAAACACGCGGAAAAGACGCCAGCGTCCGCCGGGCATATCGTCCACCCATTTAGCCAATGCCGCCAGCGCGCCGCGCGGCTCGAGAATCGCGACGAACTCTTCACAACCTTGCCGCGGACCGATTTGCCCCAAGACTTCTTGCTGTCCCAAACGCAAACGCGACACCAGCCGGCTCTGCCAGACGACTGCGCGCAGGTGATTCAAGGCGGTCTCTAGCGAAACGAGCGGAATCTCTGTTGCGGATCCGATTTTGACCAGGTCCTCGACGCGTATTGCGCGAGCGACATCGAGGTGATCGCAGCCAACGCGCCGAAGCGTTTTGAGATAGGCGCCGCAACCCAGCTGGCGACCCATGTCTGCCGCTAGCGTCCGTACGTAAGTTCCGCGCGAGCAAGTCACTGCGAATTTTAGTTCTCGTTCGTTCATCTTCTCAATGCGCAGCTCATGGATCCAAATCGGACGCGGGTCACGTGGAACTTCCTTGCCTTGGCGCGCCAATCGATATAGGCGCACGCCGTCTCTTTTAAGTGCCGAGAACATCGGCGGCACTTGCTGAAGCGCTCCGGTAAAATCCTTTTCTACCACTTGCAAATCTTTTTCCATGATGGCCGGCACTGGCAACTCCTTGAGCACTTTGCCGGTGCCGTCCTGCGTGTCCGTTTCAACGCCCAGAACCATAATGCCGTGGTAGCGCTTGGTTCCGCTGAGAAAAATCTCAGCGATTTTTGTTCCCTCGTTGACGCCGATCAAGAGAAGACCCGATGCGAAGGGATCGAGTGTGCCGAGGTGCCCCACTTTTTTGGCCGCCAGCATGTTTTTAACGCGAGAGACGATTTGTGCGGAGGATGGGCCTTCGGGCTTATCGATCAGCAAAATTCCGCTTCGGCTCATAGGCATGGGCAAGAATTAACCTGTTGAATGAACGCGAAAGCCGGGTAGGAAATGAATGAACTAAGGCTTAGCCGCTCGGAGCAGTGATTCGATGCGCTGGGCTTCAGCCTCGGTATCATCGTAGCTAAATTCAATCGACGGCACGAACCGAAGGCTCAGTTCTTTGCCAAGCTTTGACCGAATGAAGCCAGTGGCACGCTGGAGACCTGCGAGGGCGTCGTTTTTATCGGCCGCCGCGCCGAAAACACTGAAAAAGATCCGCGCGTGGCGTAAGTCTTTGCTCAGCTTAACGCCGGTTAAGTTTATCGATCGCACCCGAGGATCACGAATTTCTCGAGCGAGGAGCTCCGCCAAGACTCTCAGCAACAAGTCGCCAACCCGATCCGAACGTTGAAATTCCATGCGCTATAACAAATTCTTCTCACATTGAGTATCTGCCGAGCTCAGCAATGAAAACACTCCATTGCGGAATCGCTCAGCTCGGCGAGCCCGAGGGAATCGACAAAATCGACAACGCTAGCCAAGGTCTTTTCGACTCCCGGCTGCGTCGTACCCGCGGCAGCGAATCCCAAAATTGCGCTCTGCCAGAGCTCCTGATCGCCGCACTCGGTCACTGCGACATTGAATTGACGGCCAACGCGACTCTGAATGCTTTTGAGCACGCCGCGTTTGCCCTTGAGCGAGTGGTTCTCAGGAATCATCAGCTTGAGCTTAAGGACTCCCACAACCATGGACGTAACAGGATTCGGTCGAGATTAAGTCTAAATTATACTCCGCTCACGCGCGGCGCCTCGCGGCCCTGAGGCATCGGGTTGATGCGCCGCACCACCGGAATGCGCTCGTAAGCTTCGATGACGTCACCCTGCTTGAGGTCCTGGAAACCTTCCAATGAGAGCCCGCACTCGTAACCTGCGGCAACTTCGCGCACGTCATCTTTGAAGCGCTTAAGGCTCGCGAGTTTGCCCTCATGAACGACCACTTGATCGCGCAGCAAGCGCACCGAGTTGCCGCGTGCGATTTTGCCTTCGGTGACGTAGCAACCGGCGATGGTCCCGACCCCCGCGATATTGAAGATCTGACGCACATCCACCCGCGCCTGCGTCTGCTCTCGATACGTCGGCTCGAGCATACCTTCCATCGCCGCGCGCACGTCGGCAACAGCCTCATAGATGATCGTGTAGAGCCTCACGTCGACGCCCTCTTTCGCCGCCAACGCCGCGCCCTTCGATTCGGGACGGACATTAAAGCCGATGACAATCGCGTTGGATGCGGCGGCGAGCAAAATATCGCTCTCGGTAATTCCCCCGACTGAACCGTGGATCACTCTCAATTTGACCTCATCCGTCGACATGCGGGTCAAAGCATCGGTGAGCGCTTCCACTGAGCCCTGCACGTCCGCTTTGAGCACGACCCGGAGCTCTTTCACATCGCCGGTTTTAATTTGATCGTACAATTCTTCCAGCGAAACCTTGCTCGATTTCACCAGTTCGGTTTCGCGCTGCTTGCTATGCCGATATTCGGCGACTTGACGGGCTTTGGCTTCATCGGCGACTGCCACAAACGAATCACCCGCCTGCGGCACGCCCTGCAGGCCGAGAATCTCGACGGGGAATGCAGGCGGCGCAGACTCGACCTTTCGGCCATGATCATCGATCATGGCGCGCACTTTGCCGTAGTACACGCCGCAAACAAAGGCGTCGCCGCCGTGCAAAGTTCCTTCTTGAACCAGAACCGTGGCCACCGGACCCCGGCCGCGGTCGAGCTTGGCTTCGACAATTGTGCCGCGCGCTAGTTTCTCGGGATTGGCTGTGAGCTCCAGAATATCGGCTTGCAGTAAGAGCATTTCCAGCAGATGCGGAATGCCTTCGTGCGTTTTTGCCGATACCGGAGCGAACACCGTATCGCCGCCCCAGTCTTCCGAAGCCAGGCCGTATTCCGCAAGCCCGCGCTTCACTTTTTCGATATTAGCATCCGGTCGGTCCATCTTGTTCACCGCGACGATGATCGGCACTTCGGCGGCCCGCGCGTGGTTGATCGCTTCCACAGTCTGGGGCATGACTCCATCGTCTGCCGCTACGACCAAGACGACGATGTCGGTCACTTTCGCGCCGCGCGCCCGCATCGCGGTAAACGCCTCGTGGCCAGGCGTATCCAGGAAGGTAACGCTCCGGCCGTCTACTTGAACGTGATAGGCGCCGATGTGTTGGGTGATGCCGCCGTGTTCCTGTGCCGTCACGTTGGTGCTTCGAATCGCGTCGAGCAAAGACGTTTTGCCGTGATCGACGTGTCCCATAATCGTCACCACGGGAGGACGCGACACCAATTGCGCCTCCTCTTCAACTTGATGCTCGAGCTCGAGAGCCGTATCCACGTCGAAAGCGACGTTTTCCACTTGATGATCAAACTCGGAGGCGATCAGAGTCGCGGTATCGGCGTCGAGCACCTGGTTAATCGTCGCCATCATGCCCATCGCCATCAACTTCTTGATGACCTCCCCGGCTTTAACGCCCATTTCTCGCGACAGGTCGCCCACCGTGATCACTTCCGATATCTTCACGACCCTTTTGCTCGCGCGCGGCACGGTGATCTCGGTCTTTCTGATTTCCTTTCCCGGCAACGCGCGTCGTTTTTTCGGGATACGACCGCCGCCACGCAGCTCCTTTTCTCGTAACTCCAGCACATCCTGCTTCTTGACGACCCTGCGTTTGTGCCGCCCGGCCTTCGGTTTGTCGTCCGTGGCGGTTGTCTCGCCCGCACCGACTTGTGGCTTTTCGCCCTCCGCTACGCGCGCGCCCGGCTGTCCAGGAACAGCGCCCGGCGGACGCCGCACCGGAGTGGGTGCCGGTTCGATGCGCATCGTTTGCTTGAGATCGATGCGCCCAAGAATGCGCGCGCCACGCGGTGCCTCTTGCGTCGCGGGTTGCTGAGTTTGGCCGTTGACTTGCGGCTTCTCCGGCTGTGGCTGAAAAATCGGCTCCGCGCCACTGGGCTGCGCCGTCTCCGGCGCAACCGACGGCTCTTCAGTCGGCGTCTCTGGCGCTGCGCTAATTCCCTCATCGGCTTCGACTTGCGGAAACTCCTCAACGGGAATTTCTTCGATGCTCGGAACCGCCGGCTCGAGTTCGGGCGAAGCTTCGACATGGGGCGGCTCCGGCGCAGGCGACGGAGCTTCGGCAGGAGCAATTTCGGTTCGGTTCACACGCCGACGAATCACGTTAGCGCGCACGCGGCGCTCCACGACAGTCTCGCGCGCCTCGGCGCTGTGGTGCGTTTCGTCCTCGGTTTTTACCATCCGGTCAGCGACGACTTTTTCCTCGCCGACATGGACCTGGGGTCGCTCCTGAGCAGCCAACGCGCTCCGCACCCGGGCCACTTCGTCGTCTTCCAGGGCACTTTGAGCCTTTCGCCCGCGTAAACCCAAACGATCCAACTGCGCGATGAGATCCTTTGTCTCAACGCCCAACTCTTTGGCCAACAGATGCACTCTCGTCTTGCCCATTTCTCTCACTCCCGATTTCGACACTGCAATTCCTGAATCAATTGTTCTTTGGCTGCGCGACTCACGTCGCCGTGAAAAGCACGATAATGACTTTTCCGAGCGATAAAAGCCCGCCAGCAATTTTCGTTTCGGTGTAAATACCCACCGCGCCCGCGAGTTGCGTCAAGAACCAACCTATTCTGATCAGCCAAAGCTATCCGGATCAACCGCTCTTGAAAGTCGCGCATCCCGCAGCCGATACACGTACGCTGCGGTCGATGGTGCTTTTTGCCCATCTATTCGGATTGCGGCTCGGCGGGCTCCCCTGCTGTAACGCTTGCTGCGGCGGCCGCTGCTGCTTCTGCTTCGCGGGCTCGCTTTTCGGCCACGTACTGCCGCGCCGAGTTGTGCAACGCCTCGGCCTTTTCTTTGCTGATCCCCTCGACGTCAAGAATCTCCGCGAGATCGCTGTCGGCGATATCTTCAGCCGACTTGAAACCCTCCTGATAAAGCAACTCAGACGCAAAATCCCCGATGCCCGGAATAGCGCCGATCGACTGGCGCGCCCTGCGTGTTTCCTCCTCGGCTTCCGCTTCGCTCCGAACATCGATGCGCCATCCTGTCAATCGAGAGGCAAGACGCACGTTCTGCCCCTTTTTACCGATCGCAAGCGAGAGCTGATCATCGGGCACGATCACTTCCATCGTATGATCCTCGTCGTCGATCAGAATTTTTGAAACCTTGGCCGGCGCCAGGGCCCGGCAGACATATTCCGCGTGATCCGGTATCCAGTGCACGATATCGATCTTTTCGCCGCGCAGCTCTTGCACGACCGATTGCACGCGGGTGCCTTTCATGCCGACACAAGCGCCCACCGGATCGACATCGAGATCATTGGAAGCCACAGCGATTTTGGCGCGGCCCCCGGGTTCCCGCGCCGCGCCTTTGACCTCGACGATCCCCTCATAGATTTCCGGTACTTCTTGAGCAAAAAGCTGGATCAGCATGCCCGGATGAGTCCGTGACAAAACGATTTGTGGGCCCCGGCTGGTAATTTCTACGCTGACGATATATGCGCGAATGCGGTCGCCCTGGCGGTAGCGTTCGCGCGGCACTTGTTCCTTTTCCGGAAGAATGGCGTCGGTACGCCCGAGATTAACAATAATGTTGCGTTTCTCGAAGCGCTGCACGATGCCGTTCACGAGTTGCCCTTCACGGCCCTTGAACTCGTTGTAGATGATCTCACGCTCGGCGTCGCGCAAGCGCTGCACGATGTTCTGCTTGGCCGCTTGCGCGGCAATTCGTCCGAACAAGCTCGAATCAAGCTTGCACAAGAGCTCATCGCCAACCTGCGCATCGGGATCGAGATTCTCTTGAGCGTCGGCCAAGGTGATCTCGGTGGCCTCGTCCTGCAGATCCGCGACAACCGTTTTGGCCTCGAACAGCTCGACTTCGCCGATCTCGGGGTTGAACTGCGCCTCGATTTTCCGCTGATGGCCGAATTTTTTCTTGGCCGCGGAAACCATGGCGTTTTCGAGGGCGCTGATGAGAATCGCTTTCTCGATCCCCTTTTCCTTGCTCACCTGCTCGATGACTCTATTTAGATCCTGCTGCATATGGCGCGCTCCAGTCGTGCTCGTAATTCGATTTTTCGATTTGCTCAAATGGAATTTCGCACCGAGTCCCGTCTTGGTCCAGCGCGATGTTAACGGTTGAAACATCCAGTAAGCGGCCCAAAAAAGATCTTCTGCCGTTGATCATATCCCGTGTGCGCACGCGAATCCTTTTTCCGATAAATTGCGCAAAGTGCTCGGGTCGCTTGAGTGGACGGTTAATTCCCGGTGAAGAGACTTCCAGGGTATAAGCCTCATCGATAATGTCCTCGCCATCCAAGATTTCACTCAGTTCCCGGCTGACCTGGCTGAGCTCGTCCAAGATCGCGCCGCCCGCTTTGTCCAGAAAGAGCCGCAATGTGCGGCCGCCCCGACCCCCTTCACGCCTGAACTCAACGTCGATTATTTCCATTCCGCGCGCGCTCGCCAAGGGCGTCGCGAGTTCCCAAATACGGGCGGTGGTCGCATCCATCCACTGGCTCCAGAAACAAAAAAAGCGGGCATAGCCCACTTTGAGTCTGACTCCTAAAGTGTAAGAAAATTAATAGCATGTGGAATATTGCCAATGCAAGTCCCGGCTTTTCGCGCCATTGCGCGCTAGCCGCTATTTGCTATGATTCCGGTTTTAAAATTCGACCTAGATCATGAAAAAAGGTGCTGCGGCCAAACGGCAATCTCCCACGCAGATATCGTGGGAACAGATCCTGGCCAACTTGGACGATGGCGTAATCGCGCTCGATACCCAGAGCAAAATTATTTTCTTCAATGAAGCATCGGAAATGCTGACCGAGATCTCCTCCGGGACCGCCGTCGATCAGTCGTTTGCGAAGATCTTCAAACGCGAGCCATGGTTGCTCGATCTCGTCAAAACCACCCACGCGCCGCCCCATAAGCGGGTGGGCGCCGAAGGTGATTTGGTCAGCCGGTGGGGCCGCAAGCTGCCCGTCGGTGTGACCGTATCACCGTTGCGAGACCGGCAAGGCCAATTCATTGGCACGATTCTGCTGCTGCGCGACATCAAGCGTCGGAAAGAACTGGAAGAGGATCTCAAACGTGCCGACCGACTCGCGTTGATGGGAACTCTGGCCGCCGGGTTAGCCCATGAGATTCGTAACCCCCTCGGCGGCATCAAAGGCGCCGCGCAACTGCTGCGCCGTTCGGCGGACGGCGACGCTTCGGTCCATGATTTTACCGATATCATGATTCGCGAGGTCGACCGCGTGAATCAATTGATCGAACAGCTCCTGGATCTTTCTCGTCCTTCACAAATCAAGTTTGCGGCCATCAATATTCACGAGATCCTAGAGGACGTCTTGCTGCTCGAGAACCAGGCCCTCACCGGCAAAGAGCTGCACGTCCGTAAGCGCTTCGATCCGAGCTTGCCGCCCATCCGGGGAGACCGAGCGCAACTGACGCAAGTCTTTCTCAATCTAGTGAAAAACGCTTTTCAAGCGATGGATGCGGGCGGCGTGCTCACCCTCACGACACGATTGGAAACCGATTATCACATCCGCGAGCCGGGCACCGCGGCCAATCGTTTGATCTGGGTCGACTTCGCCGACGATGGACAGGGCATCGCTGAAGCGCACCTGGCGCATATTTTTTCACCGTTCTTTACGACCAAAGTCAACGGCACGGGTCTTGGTCTCGCGACCTGCGATCGCATCATGCGCGAGCATGGCGGCACAATTCGCGTGGAAAGCGTTGCGGGAAAAGGCAGCACTTTCAAAGTGTCGCTGGTGGTGGCGGACTGAGCAAGATGGATCAAGGAAAAATTCTCATCGTTGAAGACGAAGAGTCGCTGCGGTTCGTATTGCAGAAAGCTCTCGAAGCCGAAGGCTACTGGGTTCAATTAGCAGCCAATGGCGGGCTTGCGCAGCGGCTTCTGACGGACACACACTTCGATGTCTCACTGATGGATATCAAACTACCGGACATCGATGGCTTGGATCTCCTCAAAGAGATTAAAGAGCTCGGTGTCGATACGGCAATCATTGTGATGACCGCGCAAAACACCATGCGTAATGCCATCGGCGCCATGAAAAACGGCGCTTTCGACTACATCACCAAACCGTTCGACCTGGAAGAAATGTTGGTGTTGGTCAAGCGCGCTATCGATAGCCGCAAGCTCAGCCGAGACTTTCGCGAGCTCAAGGAAGAGGTCAAGAAGCGCTTCGAGCCCGGCGTCAACATTATTGGCACGAGCGCAAGCATGCAGGGGGTCTACAAAACCATCGGCCAGGTGGTCGACACCCAGGCGACCATTTTAATTCTGGGCGAAAGCGGCACGGGCAAAGAGCTCGTGGCGAAAACAATCCACTACAATTCGCCGCGCTGGAATCAACCTTTTGTTGCCATAAACTGTGCGGCGATCCCGCGCGACTTACTCGAAAGCGAGCTCTTCGGTCATGAGAAAGGCGCTTTCACCGGCGCTCTCGATCGCCGGCTGGGAAAATTCGAACTCGCCGAGGGGGGCACGCTGTTTTTCGACGAAGTCGGCGATATCCCGCTCGATCTCCAAACCAAGTTGCTGCGCGTACTGCAAGATCACGAATACAGTCGGTTGGGCGGCAGAGACATTTTTAAGGCCGACGTGCGTATCCTTGCCGCCACCAACCAGGATCTTGAGAAAGCGGTCAAAGAAAAACGCTTTCGTGAAGATCTTTATTTTCGCTTAAAAGTGATTCCGATTTATCTGCCGCCGCTGCGTGAACGACGTGGGGATATTCCGCTTTTGATCGGCTATTTCATCGACAAGATCAACCGCGAAATGAGCATCCAGATCTCGGGTGTCTCGCCTGAAGCACAGCGGCTGCTCGAAGCGCACAGTTGGCCAGGGAATGTACGGGAGCTGGAAAATACGCTGATCCGTGCCGCGGTTTTGTCTTCCGGTCCGATTTTGTTTCCCAAAGATTTCGCTCTGCAAAACAAGCCCGCGACGACTCTGGAAGTCGACCAATTGTCGCTCGAAGAGATTATTCGCCACAAACTCGATGACTATTTCCGCCGCACAGAAGGCGTCGACATAGATAATCTCTACTCGTTGGTCATTGACCGGGTCGAGCGGCCGCTCATCGAGCTCACGCTTAAAAAAACCAAAGGCAATCAGATTCGCGCCGCCCAGATTCTCGGCATCAATAGAAATACGCTACGAAAGAAAATAACCGACCTGCGTATCGAGCTTAAGAAAGAAGCCTCCTGAGCCATGGCCCTGAAGCTGCCGCCGCTCTATGCCATACTCGATCCCGAGCAGACCCGCGGTCATCCCGCCCAGCGAGTTCTGGCCGCGCTTCTCGAAGCCGGCGTGAGCATTTTACAATTGCGCGTCAAATCGCTGCCGCCGGTCGATTTTCTCGAGCTCGCTAAGCATGCGCGCGCAGTGACCCGAGCGCATCACTGCCAACTCATCGTTAACGATCGCGTCGATATTGCTCTGGCTTGCGGCGCCGACGGTGTTCATCTTGGGCAGGATGATCTGCCGCTGAGTGCTGGCCGAAAGCTGATGGGACAAAAGATCATCGGCATCTCCACTCACGATCTCGATCAGGCTCGCGCAGCCGAGCGCGCTGGCGCCGATTATATCGGCTTCGGTCCGATGTTCGGTACGCGGACGAAAGCGACCGGCTATGAAGCGCGCGGTCCCGAAATGCTGCAGCAAATTCGCCGTGCGGTGACACTTCCCATCGTCGCGATCGGCGGCATCACAGAGGCCAATGTACAAGAGGTTTGGCAAGCCGGCGCGGATTCGGTGGCGATCATCGGCGATGTTCTTCATGACAACGATCCCGGCGCGAAAGCCCTGCGGATTCTCAGTCAATACCGAATGGTTCAGCAGCGAGGGTAGGCCTCGACAAAAAATGACTTTCGACCATCCTCCGGATGACCGTTACTTCGAGGATTACCTTCCTGGCAGCGTCCACGAATTCGGCTCTATCAGCGTCGAGGAAGAGGACGTGATCGAATTCGGCAAGCGCTATGTGCCGCTCTCGTATCACGTTGATAAGGAAGCGGCGCGAAAGAGCATTTACGGAGGTCTGATCGCCAGCGGCTGGCAAACCGCGGCACTGATGATGCGCATCTACACGGAGAACTATTTATCCCATGTCGCCAATCTCGGCTCGCCGGGGGGCGACGAGTTGCGCTGGAACAAACCGGTTTTTCCCGGCGACCAACTCTCCGTACGGGCGACGGTGATGGAGGCGCGCCGCTCAGAATCGCGCCCCGACCGTGGCATCGTCCGCACATGGATCGAGGTGCTCAACCAGAAGCGCGAAGTGGTGATGACCATGAAAATGGTTAATTTCGTAAAATGCCGCAATCCGTAGGGGCGACCGGCGGTCGCCCGACACCGGCCGGCCCGACGATCAGCGGATCGTTGTAGGGCGCAGCACTTTGCGCCCCGCATATCGAGGGATAGGCAATTGGCCATGGGCGTAGGTTTCACTTTGGAGGCCGAGGAATCTTTCCTGGCTTTCACTCGGTGGCCAGCGCAAAATTATGAATCAGTTTATGGAGCGCACTATCGGCATTGACCTCAAGCCGACCCCACCGGCGTTAATGTTTTTAGTTGAGGGTCAAAAGCCCAGCGGCTTAGTTGGTTGTCAAACTGACAGACAAGCGACGAGCGTGGACTTTAGCCGGATTCGCTGTCCGCTCTGCAAGTGGCAGCCCAAACCGGCACACCGCTGGTTTTGCGCAAGCTGCGGCTATCCTGAATATTTCGAGGGAGGCTGCGGAACGTGCTGGAACACTTTCATCACTCGCGGCCGCTGCCCAGGTTGCAGTCATCAATGGCGCTGGACGGCGTGCTTGAATTGCGCGGCATGGTCGCTCCATGCGGACTGGTACGAAACCGATTCGCGCCGGTAGGGGCGACCGTCGGTCGCCTGATTCTTTATACGGGCGCCGCATGCTGTTTCAATCACACCGGCACAATCGGCTAGTTCGCCGATTCCCTTTCAATCTCAGAATTCTTCGTGTATCCGAAGATAGCTGGCGAATCGCGGCACTCCCGTTTTCGTGAGACCGCGATAGGTGTATGTGATGATGGTGCCAACCGGCGGCGGATTCTTCCGAGTCGCATCGTTAAAGCCGGTGCCGATCAGAAACAGCTTGCCTTCCGGCGAGCGAACGCGGAGCGCGCCTAGCATTCCCTGATATTTTCCTTTCCCGGGAATGTGCTCGAGCACCACGGCTTCGGTATCTTGCAATGGTTTGAGCTTGAGCAGCACGTCACTGCGTCCGGTCGAATAGGGCGCGTCAGTGAGATGCAGCATGAGCCCTTCCCCGCCTCCGCCTACAACCTCATCGAGCTTACGCTTGAGCGCGGCGCGATCTGTCACACGAAACTGCTCCACAGCGATGAGCTGCGGCCAGTTGACTCGAGCAACAATTTCCTTGATTCGGCGCGCGCGCTCGCCAAACGTCCCGGGCGCCTCGGGCAGCTCGAAAATCATATATTTAATCTGCCGCCACTCTTCATCTTCGGGCTCGGTTTTCCGCACGATTCCCGAAAGGGACTCAAACCGTCCGCGCCCCAGCCAGAGCTCGCCATCGAGCGGCTCGCGCGGCAGTTTGGCGATAAACCATTGTGGAGCGCTCACCGGCCGACCGCTCCGAAAGCGCAGCGTTTTGCCGTCCCACACGGCGCGCACCCCGTCATATTTTTCACTGACCAGATAATTGACGGGATTGATTTCCGGGCGCAGCTCATTAGCGAGCAGCAAAGCCGGTGGCGCGCTCCCGGCCCTGCTCTGAGCAACGCTCAGGCAGGCAAGTAGCGTCCAAAAGACGACGACAGGCAGCAGGCGTTTATGACTGCCTGAGGTCATCGATGAGTACGGGATGTGAATGGTCCTGGAAGCACTCCTGATCAATCAACGGGCTAAGCCTCGTCCGCTTCATCGAAGCTATAATCGTCCCGTTCCGTGTAGTTTTCGAAGCGAGTGTATTCTCCGATGAACGTCAAGGTAATCGTGCCGGTTGGCCCGTTACGCTGTTTCTCGACGATGACTTCCGCTTTGCCTTTGACGTCCTCGTTCGTTTTGTCATAAACCTCTTCGCGGTAAATAAACATGATGACGTCAGCGTCTTGCTCGATGGCGCCGGATTCTCTGAGGTCCGACATCTGCGGCTTTCTGCCGGTACGATCTTCCACTTTTCGATTCAGTTGCGATAACGCGATCACCGGGACGTTGAGCTCCTTGGCGAGCGCCTTCAGTGATCGCGAGATCTCGGAAATTTCTTGCTCGCGATTGTTGGCATTCCCCATGCCGCGCATGAGCTGGAGGTAATCGACCACGATCAGGCCAACCTTCTTGGAGCGATCGCGCAAGAGCCGGCGCGCTTTGGCGCGCAATTCGAGCACGGAAATTGCCGGAGTATCGTCGATATAAATCGGCGCTTCGTGGAGCCGACCCGCGGCTTTGGCGAGTTGCGGAAAATCCCGCTCGCCCAAATATCCCGAGCGGACCTTAGAGCTATTGACCCGTGCTTCCGAGCAAAGCATGCGCAAAACTAGTTGCTCTTTGGCCATTTCCAGTGAGAAAATCGCCGCGCCGACGCCAGTGTAAGCGGCGTTAGCGGCCATGTTCAGTGCAAATGCCGTCTTTCCCATGCCGGGCCTGCCGGCAATGATGATGAGATCCGCCGGTTGCAGACCCGCGGTAAGCTTGTCGAGGTCTTCATAACCGGTCGGCACACCGGTAACCATCTCTTTGCGCTGGTAAAGCTTGTCGATGGTTTTCAGGGTGTCGGTGATCATGTCGCCGACCGCCATAAACGAAGCTTTAATCTTCTTCTCGGAGATTTCGAAAATCACCTTTTCCGCGCTATCGAGAAATTCTTCAACGTTCCCCTGCTCTTCGTAGCCGCGCGTGGCGATCTCGGTGGCCGTAGAGATCAGGCTTCGGAGGATCGCCTTCTCACGGACGATCCGCGCATAGTAGGAAATGTTCGCTGCAGTGGGAACAAAATCGGCGAGCGCCGCCAAATAAGCGCTCCCGCCAACTGCCTCGAGCTCATTTTTGCTTTTTAAGAAATCACTGAGCGTGATCAGATCCACCGGCTCGTTGCGATCGGTGATCTCGATCATCGCGCGAAAGATTTTCCGATGCGATTCGCGGTAGAAGTCTTCGGCCCGAAGAACCTCGATCACTTGGTTGATGGCTTCATTCTCGAGCAAAATTCCGCCCAGAACCGACGACTCTGCCTCTAAATTTTGCGGCGGAATCTTGCGGAGATTATCGTCTAGCGTAGGCATCTTAGAATTTTCGTGACCGGATGCCGCGAGAAAACCGACGTGCGGCTCAGCCGAAATTTGAGTTAGGCGAATGTAAAGAATTTAAATTAAAAAGCAAGGGAAAATTGACCGCCGGTGAAAAAAAGTTCTCGCGGTCGCTGAAAAAAAATCGCTGTGAAAAAAATTTTCGCCAAATGCATAGGGTTTTGCACAGCCGACGAACAGCTTATTTACAGCTTATTCACAAACCGGTGGGAGAGCGGAACGCGTCAATTGTTCGCGTTTCGGATCGGCGCAACTTCGCTCGCTGGATGCGAAGCGGTGACCGTCGTATGAATTCCGCCGCGGATATTGAAATCGCCGACCACGGTCATTTTACGCGGGCGGCACGCGGCAACCAGATCGTCGAGAATCTTGTTGACGACCGCTTCGTGGAAAGTGCCTTGATCGCGAAAAGACCAAAGATAGAGTTTCAGCGCCTTCAACTCGATACACAGTTTGTCCGGCACATAGTTGATTTTGATCGTGGCGAAATCGGGCTGGCCGGTGCGCGGGCACACACAGGTGAATTCCGGACACTCCATATGGATCTCATAGTCGCGTTCAGGCCGCGGATTGGAAAAAGTTTCCAATTGTGTGCTTGGAGCAGTAGCCACACTTCATTCTACCTCGCCGCAAAACCGTTTCCAAATTGCCCAGTTAACTTGACTTGGATGAGCCTCGATGATAGCCCAAAAAACAGCATTTTGGGGAGGATTACGTGAGCACGCTAACAGAACCGAAGGCGGGGGAAAAACTCAGCGAGCCGCAAGCCAAAGCTTACGTCGATTATCTCTATTCAACGCTCTACAAATACGCACACGAAAAGATCTACCAAGGCGTCTTCATGACGCAGCTCCGCGAGGGCAAGCTACCGCTCCCCGTCATGCGCCAATTTTTCAAAAACTGGGGACACTTTTCCTTGGAGGTCAACGCGCTGAACGCCGTATCGTATTACACTCACCTGCCTTTTTTTGTCCGGCATTTCGACTTGCTTGGGCCGTTCTGTGCGAAGATCGCTGACGAATTGATTTCGCCGCGCGCCCCAGGACACGTCTTGGTGCTGCTGCAAACCGCGGAAAAGATGGGTCTCAACAAAAAGGAAATGCTCGAGGAGCCTTATCTTCCCGCTGCGCGAGCGATCAACGACTTCTGCCACAAAATCTTCATCGACGGCTCCATCGTCGAGCTTTGGGGATTGCATGTTTTCGAGGAATCATTGTCGATGTGGTCCGGCCAATGGTTTACCGCATTGACCAGTCATTACGGATTTTCCAAAGAGGATGCGATTTATTTTTCCACGCACGAAGAAGCCGACATGGACACCCACAAGCTCGGCGAGGATGGCGAGGAAGCAATGGGACATGGCGCGTTCAACCGCACCGTCCTGACTCGCGCGCTCCAGGAAAGCATTGAATTTCGTGCCGGCTATTCCATGGAATATTGCGCCCTCACGATGGTCGATCTGCACGCGCAAATGAAACAGGCCGCACTGGACAATCCATACAATCCATAATCCAGAGCCCACTCGGCCGCAGGAGTCGAACGCTCTATGCCGGCAATCCCAGTCATGAGTGACAGCGAACTTGATTCCTTGCGCTCGATTCTCAAGGACTTGACGCCCCAAGGCCGCAGCGCCCTGCTTCCGGCCCTGCAGGCCGCGCAGCAACTCTATGGCTGGGTCAATGAAGAAGTCGCGAAAGAAGTATCCGTCGCTTTGCGCGTCCCGCTCGCCGATGTTTTCGGCGTTCTGGATTTTTACGCAATGCTCTATCGGCAACCCGTCGGCCGAACCGTGCTGCGTGTGTGCAGCGCGCCCGTGTGCGCGCTCGCCGGAGGTGACGCGGTCGCCGAGTCGTTATGTCGTCATTTGAAAATCGTACCGGGTGAAATCAGCTCCGACGATAGCTTTACCGTCGAGCACGCTCCCTGCCTGGGGTTGTGCGATCACGCGCCGGTGGTGCTCGCGAATGAAGTGGTCATCGCGCCTGCCGATCCGGGCGCGCCCGCGTCCACCTGCGCGCCCTCCAAGCAAAGCGCAGCGAGTTTTGTCGGCGGCGATATTCGGCTGCTCACGATCAATTGCGGCGCAGGCCGCACCACTTCGCTTAACGAGTATCGGCAGCGCGGCGGTTATGCCGGACTAAAAAAAGCGCTCACGATGACACCCGAGTCGGTCGTGGCCGAAGTGAAATCAGCCGGGCTGGTCGGCCGGGGCGGTGCGGCGTTTCCCACCGGAATCAAATGGGAAGGCGCGGCCAAGGCGCCCGGCCAACCCAAATATATCGTTTGCAACGCTGACGAATCCGAGCCCGGCACCTTCAAAGATCGTATTTTGATGGAAGACGATCCGCACCGAATCCTCGAGGGAATGATCATTACTGCGTATGCCGTCGGTGCGAGCCGCGGCTATATCTATGTCCGCGGTGAGTATCGTCATGCTTTCAATGTGCTGAGCGCCGCGCTCGCCGAAGCGTCCGACGCGGGCCTCCTTGGCGCAAATATTTCCAGCTCGGACTTCAACTTCGGGATAGAAATGCGGCTCGGCGCCGGCGCGTATATTTGCGGCGAAGAAACCGCGCTGTTGGAATCCATCGAAGGCAAGCGCGGGCTGCCGCGCATTAAACCGCCTTTTCCTACCACGTCCGGTTTATTCGGCAAGCCCACAGTGATCAATAACGTCGAAACCTTCTGCAATGTCCCGCTGATCATTGAACGTGGTGCCGCCGATTATCGCAAGCTGGGTACGGAAAGATCGCCCGGGCCAAAGCTGTTTTGTGTATCGGGCCAAATCGAGCGGCCGGGTTTGTATGAAGTGCCGTTCGGCATTTCACTCCGTCATCTGCTTTTCGATCTTGCGGGCGGCATGAAACCCAACCGCAGGCTTCGAGCGGTCCTCATGGGTGGCGCTGCGGGCGCATTTGCGCTGGAAAAAGATCTCGACGTGATCTTGTCGTTTGAGAGCCTCAGTGCGGCGGGGTTGCCGCTCGGCTCAGGCGCAGTGATGGTTTTCGATGAAACGGCGGATATTGGAGAGGTGCTGAAGCGACTGGGCCATTTCTTTGCCGACGAAAGCTGCGGCAAGTGTTATCCTTGCCAGCTCGGCACGCGCCGCCAGCACGAGATTCTCGATCGCGCTGCGGCCGGCCATGCGCTCGCCGGCGACCGCGAACGCTTATCGGATGTAGGCGGCACGATGATCGACGCCTCGCTCTGCGGCTTGGGACAGACTGCACCCATGGCGGTTTTGAGCGCTATGAAATTATGGCCAGAGATGTTCAAATGAACCTTCGGGTACTGGAGTGTTGGAGTACTGGTTTCTAAGACCATCACTCCAGCACTCCAATACTCCAGGGTAATTTCATGGCTGATATAACTCTCACCATTGATGGGGCTTCGGTCAGCGTGCCCGCCGGGACGACGATCCTCAAAGCTGCGGAGAAGCTCGGCCGACAGGTTCCGACCATTTGCTATCATGATCACTGTACAGCAAACGGTCTCTGCCGCATCTGCGTGGTCGAAGTCGACGGCGTGAAGCCGCTTCTGCCGGCGTGCCTGAGCAGGGTGAGCGAGGGCATGAAAGTCTCCACCTCGAGCGCGCGCGCCGAGCGCAGCCGCCGGACGATCCTGGAGATGCTCGCATCGGCCATCGATCTTTCCGAGGCGCCGGAAATTCAAAAGTTCATCGACGATTATCGCGCCGACCGCGCGCGCTTTCCCGACGCCGAGCGGCGCGAGGTTCCGCTGCTCGATGATAATCCGATGTATCTGCGCGACTATGCCAAGTGCATCTTGTGCTGGCGCTGCGTTCAGGTGTGCGCCGAGGACGCGCAGTTTACCTTCGCGATCAACTTCAAGGGACGCGGATTTGACACCGGTATCGGCACCTTCTTTGACAAGCCTATGCCTGAAACGACCTGCGTTTTCTGCGGCCAGTGCGTGGGCGTCTGCCCGACCGGCGCGCTCAAGCCCAAGCGCGAGGCGCTGCTCGAGCAAGGCATTTCATTGGAGGAAATCCTGCAGGCCACCAAAGGCGGAAAAAAGCGCCGAAGGAAGTCGTCATGATCACCGCCGATCGTGTAGTACCGACCACGTGTCCTTACTGCGGGGTGGGATGCAATCTTCAGCTGCACATCAAGGACGACTACATCTATAAAGTCACTTCGCCATTCGAGGCCACGGTCAATCACGGCAACCTGTGCGTCAAAGGACGCTTCGGCTACGATTTCATCTACAACAAGGACCGGGTGACGACGCCGCTCATTCGTAGAAAAGCGCAGGCGCCCGGCGCGCGCACGCAGGCGTTCGACCGTGACCAGTGGCGCGAAGTCTCGTGGGATGAAGCGCTCGATTATATTACTGATCGGCTTGTCGAAATTTACCGGCGCGACGGCGCGGACGCCATGGCGGTTTACTGCTGCGCCAAGGCGACCAACGAGGACAATTACCTGCTGCAAAAGCTTTTCCGCGCCTTGTTCCGCAGCAATAACATCGATCACTGCACCCGGTTGTGCCACGCCGGCTCGGTGGTCGCGCTCCAGATGGCGATCGGCTCGTCGGCCATGAGCAACACCGCCGCCGAAGTGATTCACAGCGACGTCTTTATCGTGACCGGTTCCAACACCGCGGAAACCCATCCGATCATCGCGTTGCAGATGAAAGCTGCTGTCGAAAAGCACGGCGCCAAACTGATCGTCGTCGATCCGCGCCGCGTGGAAATGGTCAACTGGTCTGCGCTCTGGCTCCCCGAAAAACCGGGCACCGACGTGCCGGTCTTCTCCGCCATATCACATGTCATCCTCAAGGAACGGCTTTACAATCAGGATTTCATCGACCGGCGCACCGAGGGCTTCGATGAGTTCGCCAAATCCATGGAGAAGTTCACTCCCGAATACGCCGAGGCAATTTCCGGGGTCGATCGCAACCTGATCGTTCAGGCGGCCCGAATGTATGCGGGAGCGAAGAACGCGGCGATTTATTGGGCGCTGGGCATTCCCGAGCATTCGCACGGCACCGACAACGCCATGTCGCTGATCCATCTGGCGCTGCTCACCGGCCATATCGGCCGCCAAGGTACGGGACTCAATCCGCTGCGTGGACAGAACAACGTACAAGGCGCGTCCGACTCCGGTGCCATGCCCTGGCATTATCCCGGTTATCAGCGGGTCGATGACGAAGCGTCCGCACGCAAATTCGAGCAAGCATGGAATATCGAGCCGGGCGGACTCAATCGGAGACTAGGCTTGACGACGACTGAAATCATGAGCGAGGTCCGGCCGGGTGGCGTGCGCGCTCTGCATATCATGGGTGAGAATCCGATGATGTCCGAGCCCAATTTGAATCATACGCGCCATATGGTCGAGCAGTTGGAATTCCTCTCGGTACAGGATCTCTTTATCAACGAAACGGGCGCCTACGCCGATGTGTTCTTACCCGCCGCTTCCTGGGCGGAAAAGGAGGGCACGTTCACAAATACCGACCGCCGAGTCCAGCGCGTGCGCAAGGCGTTGGAGCCCCGCGGCGAAGCACGCGCCGATTGGCAGATCATCTGTGATTTTGCCCGGCGTATCGAAAAGAAGCTGGGCCGTTCGCAAAGCGCTTTCTGGGATTACCCGAGTCCCGGCGAGGTGCTCGAAGAGATGGGCCGCGTGGTGCCCGAGTATGCCGGAGTGAAATATCCTCGCATCGAGAAGCAGGGCCTACAAACGCCGGTGTGGGATGACAGCCATCCTGGCACCCCCTACTTATTCGCCGAAACCTTCCCGCGCGGCCGGGGTAAATTCTATGATATCGATTACGTACCTTCCGTCGAAATGCCCGACGAGGAATATCCTTTCATCCTCACTACCGGACGTTTACTCGAGCATTGGCACGGCGGCACGCTGACGCGCCATTCGAAGCTCGACGAGCTCAATCCACAGGCGCGCATCGAAATCAATCCCGCCGACGGCGCACGCCTGAAAATCGTAGACGGACAGGCGGTGCGCGTCTCGTCGCGCCGCGGCACCATCGTTCTGCGTGCTTGGGTGACTCAGCGAACAACCGTGGGCGTGGTTTTTATTCCCATGCATTTTGCCGAGGCCGCCGCCAACCTGCTCACCATCGATGCTCTGGATCCGCTGGCCAAGATCCCGGAGTACAAAGCCTGCGCCGTGCGCATCGTGCCCGCTGATAGAGCAGAACTCGCACCCAACGTGACGAGAGGCAGATACTGATTTAACGGCTTCCTTTATACGCTTGAACGCTGTGGGACAGAAAAGGCATTCACCATGGATATCCGCGAGGAGCGAAAAGAAGGTTTTCTCATTCTTTTTCTCGAAGGGCGGCTCGACGCCAACAACACGAAGATCTTCGAGGAAAAAGTTCTCAAGTTAATCGATCAGGGAGAGACACGGTTCGTCATTGACCTCTCCCAGGTTGACTATGTGAGCAGTGCGGGGCTCAGAGTATTTCTCCTCGCGTCCAAGCGCTTAAGTCCCGATCGCGGCAGAATTGTCTTTTGCTCTTTGCAGGAACCCGTCAAGGAAGTTTTTGATATCGTAGGTTTCTTCTCGGTTCTTTCCATATCT
>Ga0207645_10001023_pt1 | contig 23127 bp, 16 predicted proteins | sample KBSM53metaG_FD_184331 | JGI IMG/M metagenome (GOLD analysis project Ga0207645, IMG submission 184331) | Miscanthus rhizosphere microbial communities from Kellogg Biological Station, Michigan, USA - KBS M5-3 metaG (SPAdes) (version 2) | ecosystem: Host-associated > Plants > Roots > Rhizosphere >...
AGTTTCAGGAAACAGTGGAAGGAAGGAGCGCGGTAATGCGACCAAACAACGGCTTCACGACATCACGACGCCTCACTTTGGCGTTGCCTCTCGTACTACTCGGCGGCGCGGCATGCGACAACGCGGCGCCGGCCGACGACGACATAACGACCAAGCAGTCCAAGCTAACCCCCTCGACGGCCCCGCAGATCGATCCCACGACGATCCCGCGGTTCGCGACGAACTTCACGCGGCCGTATCCGTTCGTTGCCACACGAAATGCCGCGGGCCAGAACGAATACACCGTCCAGATCAACACGTTCCGGGCCCAGCAGCTGCCTTCGGGGTTCCCGCAGACGACGCTGTTCGGGTACGGCGGCAACGTTCTCACGGATCCCAGCGGCAACCCGTCGGTGGACGGAACCGGCCAGGTGGCGTTCAGGCTCACCTCGCCGGGCCCGAAGTTCGAGCAGACCAAGGGCGTCCCGGCGCTGATTCACTACCGCAACATGCTGACCGGATCGCACCCGCTGGCCGTCGACCCGACGCTGGACTGGGCGAACCCCAACAACTTCCCCAAGCCGACGCCGCCGTTCGCGCCGTTCCCGCCCGGGTACCCGCAGGCGCAGTCGCCGATCGCGCACACGACGCACACGCACGGGATCGAGGTGCTCCCGCAGTTCGACGGGACCCCCGACACGTGGTTCACGAACAACGGCATCCACGGTCCGGAGTTCGTGTCGAACGACTACACGCAGCCGAGCAGCAACCAGTCGGCGGCGTTCTGGTACCACGACCACGCGTTCGGCGTGACCCGCCTGGACGTGGGCATGGGCCTGTCGGGCTTCTCGATGCTGCGTGACCCGAACAACGCGCTCGACCGGCTGGGGAACTCCGACATCCTCGGGATGGAGGACGTCTACCAGTGGAAGCGGACATCGGGTGTGGCGCCGAACAACAGCACGACGCGCACCCAGGGCTCGTTCTCGGTGTCGCTGACGAATCCCGGCACCACGGAGCTCCGGAGCGATCCGTTCGCGGTGACGGCGACGCTGCCGTCGAGCTTCCTGATCGACGTCTTCATCCCGACCGGCGGGGCGGTGGGCAACGCGTTCCTGTTCGTCGACTGCCCGAGCAAGGGGTTGACCCGCTTCAGCATCGGCAACGTCAGCCTGTCCGGCCGCACGCAGAACGCGTTCAACACGCTGACCTTCAACCAGGTGCCGGTGAGCCAGATCGGCAACTCGTGCGTCGACTTCCGCATCACCGTCAGGCTGCAGGGTGTCGGTTCGGGCACCTACCGGCTCGACAACATCCGAGGCCCGGCCGTCGTCCAGTCGACGCCGCTGCCCACCCGCGAGTTCGAGGTTCCGCTGCTGGTGCAGTCGCGCTCGTTCCGCACCGACGGCGAGATCTTCTACCCGCTGGCCACGGAGGCCCCGCCCGGTGAGACGGTCGGCGCCAACCCGGACGTCAACCCGTACTGGCTGCTGATGTTCGACGGCGAGACCAACGTCGTCAACGGCACCGTGTGGCCGAACATGAACGTGCAGCGGCACGCCTACCGCTTCCGGTACCTGAACTCGTCGAACCAGCGCTTCTACCGGATGAAGCTCTCGAACGGGGCATCGTTCAAGATCATCGGCGACGACGGCGGCTACCTGCGCACCGCGCAGAACGTCACCGCCTTCAACGAGGGCGTCACGGAGCGCGTCGACACCATCATCGACTTCTCCAACCTCCCGGTGGGCACGCAGGTCGTCCTGCAGAACGTCGAGCAGCGGCAGCCGCCGATCGGCGCGGCCGCGAATCCGAACACGGACGGCACTGTCATGCGGTTCACCGTCGTGGCCGGCCCGACGGTCCCGGCGCGCGCGCTGCCCGCCACGCTGAACACCATCGCGACGCTGACGCCGGATCGGCCGACGCGCTTCCTGGTCCAGAACGTTCAGTCCGACGACGCCGGCCGCCTGCTGCAGGCGGAGCTGGACGGTCAGCTGTTCCATACGCAGACCACGGAGCTCCCGACGATCGGGTCGACGGAGGACTGGGCGTTCATCAACACGACACCGCTCACGCACAACAAGCACGTCCACCTGATCGAGTTCCTGGTGGTCAAGCGCCAGGCGTTCGACGCCGCCCGATACCTCGCGGACTGGAAGCGGGCGAACGGCAACCCGCCGTTCACCCACCCGACGCTGCGCATCGATCCGGCTGCCTACCTCACCGGCCCGGTGCTGTCGCCGGCGCCCGAGGAGAGCGGCTGGAAGGACACGGTGCGTACGCCGGCCGGCGAGGTCACCTGGATCCGGATCCGGTGGTCGCCGCAGCAACTCGGGACGGGCACCAGCTCGCCGGGCCTGAACCAGTTCCCGTTCAATCCGGTGTTCGGCATCGGGTTCGTCTGGCACTGCCACCTGGTCGAGCACGAGGACAACGAGATGATGCGGCCAATGACGGTCATCCCGACGTGGGCGCCGGGTGTCGCGTACGCGGTCGGCTTCCGTGGCTCGCCCGGCGTCGCGACAGGCTTGGTCGACTTCAACGGGGTCGACTACTCGGCGCGCGTCGCTCACACCTCGGTCGCGGGCGTCACGCCCGACACGCGGCCGGATCTGTGGGAGCGCATCAACAACCAGAACGGCGATTGGGCCGTCCAGACCATCTACCAGGTGGGAGACAGGGTCTTCTTCGGAGGCCACGTCTACCAGGCCCTGCAGGTGAATCAGGCGACCAACGCGAACCGCCCGGACGTCGCGCCCGCGGTATGGCAGCTGGTGTTCTAGCGATACGCGACACGTAAGCGGCCAACAGGACCCGGCGGAGGGGGCTCCGCCGGGTCCCGCGCCTGTTGAGAGTTCAAGAGCCCCCACGCGCATCCCCATCGATGGAGGAGCCCCCATGCGCCCAGGTTTCGTTTCGTCATCCCGAATGATCGTTCTTATCCGCGCGCTGCTGATGACGCTGGCCGCTGCCGCCGTCGTGACCGGGTTCGTGTTGACGCGCAGGAGCGCACCGACGCCCGCCGCAAGCAGCGATGTTTTTGTCTGCCCGATGCACCCGGCGGTGACGTCGGTGACGCCGGGCGAGTGTCCCATCTGTCGGATGGCGCTGGAAAAGCAGGCTGGCGGCGCCGGTGCCGCCAGCAAGGCCGGCGCGCCCGCCGAGCCCGAGTCGCTGACGCTGCCGCGCGGGATGCGGCTGGCCGGCTTCGACTCCGTCTCGCGCGTCAAGCAGTTCGAGAGCACGTTCGCTATGCGCGCCTGGGCCTGGGCCGAGAGCCGCGACGTCGGCGTCGCCCTTTACCCGCGCGACCAGGCCGAGATGCTCAAGCCGGGCGAGGAAGGTCTGTTCGAGCCCCAGAGCGGCCCGCGCGGCTCCAACCCGCACGGGTTGAAGGTTCACCTCACCACGCAGGCGCCAGAGCCCTGGGACGACGCGACGGTGCTGGTGCGGTTTCGCGTGGACGACCACGCGGGCGTCGCGCTGGAGCCGAAGGAGATCGGCTCGGTCAAGTTCGCGCTGCGACTGCGCAACGGCCTGGTGGTCCGCGAATCCGCGGTCATTCAATCGCCCGAAGGGCCGTACGTCCTGATCGCGTCGGAGGACCGGAAGACCTTCACGAAGCGGCCGGTCCAGATCGGCAGCACGCTGTACGAATACGCCGACGTCGTGGGCGGCGCGCGCGAAAATGAATACGCGGTCGCCCAGCACACCTTCGTGCTGGACGCCGAGCGCCGGCTGGGCCGCGGGAGGGCGCGATGATCGCCCGGGTGATGGAGCGCTGCGCGCGCCGGCCGTGGCTGGTCCTCGGTGCGACCGCGCTGGCCGCCGCCGGCGCCTACGCCGCGCAGCGGTCGCTGGCGCGCGACGCGATCCCGGATCTGTCCGACCCGCGCATCGGCGTCATCGCCGAGTGGATGGGCCACCCCGCGACCGACGTCGCGGACCAGATCACGCGCGTCGTGACCGCCGGCCTCGATCACATCCCGGGCGCGACGGCCGTGCGCGGCCAGTCGATGTCGGACATGGCGTACGTCGACGTGGTGTTCGGATCCGAATCGTCGCTCGCCGCCGGGCGGGCGGAGATCGTACGGCGCATGGCGGAGCTGCGCCCCCGCTTGCCCGGCGGCGCCGTCGTCACCGTCGCGCCGGCCGCGTCCGCGACCGGATGGGTGCTGCAGTACGCGCTGATCCCGGGGCCGAAGATCCACGCGCCGATGGGCGAGAACGCGCACCAGACCCACCAGAGCAAGATGCGCATTGTCCGCAAGGTTCAGGATCTGATGCTGCGCCCGGCGCTGGAGGCCGTGCCCGGCGTCGGCGAGGTGGCGACCCTGGGCGGCGAGACGAACGAGGTCGTGGTGCAGACCTCGGCGGACCAGCTGCGCGGCGCGAACGTCGCGCTGTCGGACGTCATCGCGACGCTGCGGGCGAAGATGGCGACCCACCCGAAGACCGCGGAAGAGATCACGCGCGACCCGCTGCTCGCCAAGGTGACGCAGGCGAGCGTCGTGCCGACGATGGCCGGCGGCGAGGCCGACGTCGACGGCGCGGAGCAGGTCGTGATCGGGACCGTGATCGCGAAGCGCGACGCGGATCCGATGACGGTCATCAAGCGCGTCAAGGAGGTGATCGAGCAGCACCGGCACCACCTGCCCGAGGGAGACCGGATCCACGTGCTCTACGATCGCTCCGAGCTGGCGGGCCGGGTCCAGCACACCCTCGTCCGCGCCGTGTCCGAGGAGGTCCTGGTCGTCGTGCTCGTCGTCCTGCTGTTCCTGCTGCACCCGAGGAGCGCGCTGGTCCCGATGATGACGCTGCCGCTCATCGTGCTGCTCACCTTCGCCGGGATGAGGCTGTTCGGTGTTCCGGTGACGGTGATGAGTCTGGGCGGGATCGCCATCGCGCTGGGCATGGCGGTGGACGCGGATCTGGTCGCGCTGGAGGCCTGCCACCGGCGTCTCGAAGCGCGCGGGGCGGACGCGGTCGGCACCGCTGGGGATCGACGGCGTCGTCTCATCGCCGCGGCCGGATCGCTGGTGCCGGCGATCCTGACGTCGCTGCTGATCGCCGCGCTGGCGTTCGTGCCGGTGTTCGCGTTCGGCGGCGAGACCGGGCGGCTGCTGCGGCCGCTGGCGCTCAGCAAGACGCTGGTGGTGCTCGCGGCCGCCCTCGTCACGCTGACGCTGGCGCCGGCCCTGCGCGATCGCCTGGTCCGCGGCCGCATCGTCCCCGAGCTGCGCAACCCGCTGACCGCCTTGCTCGTACGCGCGTACCGACCGCTGGTGCACTTCGTCCTGGCCCGCCCCGCGATCACGCTGGTGACGGCGGGGCTGCTGGCGATCTCCTGCCTGCCGATTGTCTCGCGTCTGGGAAGCGAGTTCCTGCCCCGCATCGACGAGGGCGAGCTGCTGTACATGCCGACGGCGGCGGCGGGGCTGAGCGCCGCCGACGCGAGCGGCGAGCTGAAGGAGCAGGACCGCGACATCCAGAACCTCCTCGGCGTGCAGGCTGTGTTCGGCAAGATCGGCCGCTCCGACAGCGCGACCGATCCGGCGCCGTTCTCGATGGCGGAGACCACCATCCGGCTCACGCCCCGCGCCGACTGGCCCCGGGTCTTCCACGCGCGCTGGTATTCCAGCTGGGCGCCGGCTCCGGTCAAGCGCTTGCTGCGGCGGATCTGGCCCGAGCGCGGGCCGATGACGCCCGACGAGCTGGTCGAGCACCTGGACGCGAACACCGTCCGGCCGGGCTGGACGAACGCCTGGACCGCGCCGGTGCGCGCGCGCATGGATATGATGTCGACGGGCGTGCGCACGCCCGTCGGGCTGCGCGTGGTCGCGGCCGATCCCGCGCGGCTCGACGCCCTGGGCGCTGCCGCCGAGGCCGTCGTGCGCAAGTTGCCCGGCACGCGCAGCGCCGTGTACGAGGGGTTCGGCGGCGAGCGTCGCCTGGACTTCGAGCTGGACGCGCAAGCGCTGGCGCGATGGGACGTCGATCCGGCGCGTGCCCGCGCGGTCGCGAACTTCGTCGCGACGGGCGGCGCGATCGGCGAGATCCCGGCGAACGAGAAGAACGCGAAGCGCCCGATCCCGGTGCGCCTCGCGCTGGACGCGCCCTTCCTGCACAAGCCGCCGCAGGACGTGGTCCGCGACGCGACCGTGCGCGCCGGCCGCGACGGACAAGGCCAGCCCGTTCCGCTCGCGTTCCTCGGACGTCCGAAGTGGGTCGTGGCGCCCGCGATGCTGCGCTCGGAGCACGGCGAGCTGTGCGGGTACGTGCACGTCGACCTCAGCGAGGGAACCGCGCTCGACGGTTACCTGTCCGTCGCGCGCGGCGCCGTCGACGGCGCGCTGAACGCGGGCGCGGGCGCGATCGCGCTCGCACCCGGCGAGCGCATCGAGTGGATCGGGGAGTACGAGCTGCTCTCGGCCGGGCAGAAGCGGCTGGCGCTGATCGTGCCGATCGTCGCGCTGCTGATGCTGGGCCTGCTCTGGCTCCAGTTCCGCAGCCTGCCGGAGGCGCTGATCGTGCTGGTGTCCGTACCGTTCGCGCTGGTGGGCAGCTTCTGGACGCTGTACCTGCTGGGCTATCGACTGTCCGCGCCCGTATGGGTCGGCCTGTTGTCCGTCGTCGGGTTGGCCATGCAGACGGGCGTCGTGATGGTGGTGTACATCGACGAGGCCTACAAGCGCCGCCTGCGCGAGGGGAAGATCCGCAGCCGCGCGGACATCATCGAGGCGCACGCGGAGGGCACGGTGATGCGGCTGCGGCCCAAGCTGATGACCATCGTGACGATGGCCGCCGCGTTGCTGCCGCTGCTGTGGGCGCAGGGCGCGGGCGCCGAGATCATGCGCCGGGTGGCGGCGCCGATGATCGGCGGGCTCGTCACCAGCGCCTTCTTGACCCTGGAGGTGATCCCGGTGCTCTACACGATCTGGCGCACGCGCCAGCTCGCCGCCGTGCTGGCCGGCCGCGCGCCGGAGGCCGCCGTCGCATCCGGCTCGGCCCCGGACGTCGCCGCCTAGATCCAGGACGTTGGGCGTCGTCGTTCACGTCCGCCAGCGCCAGTTGGCCGCCGGATGATTACAAGGATCGTCGGGGGAATGACCATGACGCGACATGGACTCTATGGATTGGCGCTGGCGGCGCTGGCAACGATCTCCATCGGTTGTGGCGGCGGCTCGAGCTCGTGCCCGGCAAACGTGGCTGCGGAATGGATCGTCACGGAGAACAGTGTCGTCGTTTCATGCCTGCCCGGCGACGAGGTCGACATCAACGTCGACAGCATGCGCGCGACGTTTGCCTGCTCGGACATGGCGGGGATAACCCCCGATCTGGCCGGAGGCGTGACCCACGGGATCTCGCTGACGCTGTTCGACGCGGGGAACAACGTCCTCTCCCAGACGCCGACGATGAGCGTGTTCGTCGGGTGCAACACGATCACGGACATCGGTCAGGTCGAGTTCTCGCTCACGCCCTGACAAAAACTACTGCGGGCCCACGCAGCGCTGAACGACGGCGGGCACGTCGATCAGTCCGCTCGCGTCGCGACATTCGAGGTAGCCTGGGGGCCTGCGATGAAGGTCGCTTCGCTTGTGATCGTGGCGGCTGCGATCGGAGCGCTCGGCGCGTGCCGATCCGCGCGTCCTCTCAAGACGGACGGTGGCGGTGGGTCCATGGGCGGCACCGGCGCCGGGGCGGCGGGCACGACGGGCGCGGGCGGATCGGTCGGCGGCGCGAACGCAGCGGGCACGACCGGCGCGGGCGGATCCGTCGGCGGTAGCGGCGGCGCAGCGGGCACGACGGGCGGCGGCACGGGCGGCGGCGCAGCGGGAACGACGGGCACCGGCGGCGCGGGCGGAGCCTGCTATGGGCTGTTTCAAGCGTGTGCGAACGCCCAGGAGTGCTGCGCGCCGTATCTCTGCATCAGCATCAATGGTGGGCCGAAGTGCCAGCTGGAAGGACCGATGACAGGTGGCGGCGGCGCCGGCGGCACGGGCGGCGGCGGCGGCGCTGGCGGCGCGGGCTTTTGCGGGGGCGATACGCCGCGCATGGTGGTCAACGGCGTCACGACCACGCCCACCGTCGTTGGGCAGGAAATGATCCTCGATTGCTGCCGGGCGGCCCGGTTCGTGGTCACCACGAGCGACTTCAGCCAGCCCATCGCCTTCGACTGGCGGTGGGAAGGGCCAGGTCCGCTTCCCGCCTCCATCAGCCTTACCAACCTGCCGGATCGCTGGCGTGTGAGCCTCCAGGCGGGTTGCAGCGTGACCCAGTTTGGGTGCCTCGGCCCCCTCGACAGCTTCAACACTGGCTTCGGCGGCGAACTATCGGTCAGCCGCCTGGACGCCGGCATCGGGATGGACATGAGCCTGTGCCTGCACTTCGCAGAACCTGCCGGTAAGCCCGGCACGCTCCTGCACACGCTCGATCTCTACGCGCCGCACGTCTCGACCCGCAACTGAGCTACCCGGTGAGGATCAGCAGGGTGTCCTCATACTTGTTCGCGTAGTTCTTCTTGATGCAGGCGTCCAGGAACTTTCGAAAGCGAACGAGGTAGTGCATCACGTAGTCCCGATTGTCGACGAGGTCCGACTCACTCGGCCAGGACTCCACGCGCGCGCAGGCCTCGGCGAAGTATTGATCCGAAAGCGGCGCGATCGCGTCGCGGAGCTCACCCGCGGCCCGCGCGTGCAAGGACACGAAGTCGCAGTCCAGGTCGGCCATGCGCCCATCCGGTCCGTGTCCCTCTCCCAGAGCGCCGAACACTTCCTCGACGACTGACGTCTCCGCCAGCGCGCGCCGCATGTCGGGCCACGCTTTGTCGAGGCCGGTGGTGGCGGCGTTGAACTCTTTCTCTTCCTCGTCCTCGTCCGCGTCGGCGCCCTCGTACTTGAACTTGAAGCTGACGATCTCGAAGCCGCTCTTCTTATCGGGCCGTATCGGCGTCGTCCTCAGCTTGTCGAGGATCTTGGGGTTACCGTCGCCTGTGTTGTAGAGGATCTCGGATTCGTACCACGGCAGCACGTAGAGGCTGGTCAGCACGCCCATCGTTTTTCTCCTTCGTTCTTCAACCCCACCATTCCAGCTTGGGACGGCCTTTCCTGTCGTGGCTGACGATGGCCCATGCGCTTTCGCGGCCCGCGCTGAGACGGAACACCCAGGCCGCCTCGTCGCCCATCGCCACTGACTGCAGGTACTTGATCTTCGGTGGCTTCCACGCCGGCCGCCGGCTGCTGAGAAGAAACTCTTTGACGATGAGGTCGCGTGACAGGGGACAGCGTTCCTCTCGATCGTCAGCGAGCCGCTCGACCTGTTCCTCGTTCTGCAGGCGCGAGATGATGTCCCCCAGATCGCGCTCGCGCGGCTGCGAACCGAGCGGGCGGCCGCCCTCGAGGCCCAGATCGATTCCCTCGGAGAGCGACACCTTGATGTCTGCGAGCTCGTCGGGATGCGCCAGCAGCACGTCCTTGAGGGCCTTCGCGATCGGCCCGTCGAGGTCGCTTCGCGCCATGCGACCAACGAGGCGCACGTCCTCTTGGCCCAGCACCAGCTGAACCTGCGCGGTCAACCTGCCCGCGTCCTGCACATCCAGCGCGATCGCGAGCTCGTCTTCGGAGCTGGTGTGGCGGATCAGATCCGCGACGTCGCCTTCGTCCACTCCGAACAGGTACGCCAGCCGGCCCAGGACCCAGGAGGCGATCGCAACCTCTTCGTCGGACCGTCTCGAACTGTCGCCACCGAATTTCCCGGGCAGGCGCTCGTCCTCTTGAAGTTCGTAGCGGAACTCGCCGCGAAACAGCACGCGCCAGCCGGCCGGTGGCTGCTGTTCCTTCACCAGCTGGAAAACGTATGGCGGGCTCTCGATCCGCGTCGCCTTCATCGGTGATCCGACGATCTTAGACGACGGCCGTCGATCAATGTCGCGTCACCGGCAGGCTGACTACAATTCTCGCCGCGGGAGCGACAGAAACCGCCGGAGCATCGAGTCCATGCGCGGTTCGAGAAACTCGGCCCACCACATGGTGATGTCTTCCTCCTCATAGAAGCGCATCCAGGGATCGTTCGCGGCCGAGAACCAGCGCGCGGGTTCCATGTCCGATTCGCGGTACTCGGGTAACTCCCAATCGTAGAGCGGCGGTTGCTTCACGTTCTGCAGCTTGGCGACGATGCGATTCGTGAGGGCGATCCAGACGTCGCCGTCCGCCGCTCCATCGACGAGCTTGCCGAATCGACACTGCAGCAGGGGAACGTTCTTTTCCCGCATGTCGGTGAGGCGGAAGTTGAGCGTGAACCGGTTGCCATCCCAGGACCACCCGTTCTTGTCGGCCTGGAACAGGAGATCGAGCATCAGGTCCTTCTCCAGCGCCTTCCACCAGACGCCGCTCGAGCCGTGCGCGGTGTAGCCGGCCTGCTTGAACCATTTCGCGTTGGTTCGCTTGAGCAGCTGATACATCCTCCGGCTGTTGATCGGCGGCGCGGGTTCACGCGTGCCGCCTTCCGGAGGTCTGGCCAAGCCTCGATACTATCGCGGCGTGCCGGGCGTGAAGAACTTCTGGTCGGGCGTGATCCAGCCCGTGTAGATGCTCCAGTTGTAGAGGTGGTACTGCTGGGGCAGGCCGGGCTGGCTGGGGGCGGCGTTCAGGTCGCAGCCGCCGTTCGCGTAAATCCACGCCGTCGTGTCGTCGTAGACGATGACCTCCTCGCGCGCGTCGCCGCACAGGTCGGCGTGCAGCGCGAAGTTCTGCTCCTTCCCGCCGGGGTACGCGAACGACGCCACCGTGTTCATGCTGCCGTCGTACAGGTACGCGCCGCCGGTTCCGCGCCGCCACGAGAAGATGTTGTCGCTGCCCTTGCCGTCCCAGTTGTTCAGATTCTCCGTGACGGTCAGCCAGCCCGAATTGTACGGGCGGTTCTCCTGCCAGATGACGGCGTCGCGCCGGTCGACCAGGATGTTGTTGCTTTTGAGACCCAGCGCGTCCGTCCGCAGGCGATCGAGGAGCACGACCTCGAGACCGGCGATGTCCGGGCGGTAATCGCCCATCCCCACCTGCTGGACCTCCGTGGTGTGGTTGTCCTGCCAGAGGCGCGTGCCCGTCTTCCAGTCGAACGCCGCGGCCACGTCGCCGCACACGACGATCTCCTTGCCGTTCGACGGATTGCCGTCCATGTCGCCGGTGACCAGCGAATCCGCGTGCAGCTTCAGCGTGGTCACCGACCACTGCGTCTGGCCCGCGCTGTTCATGAAGTCGTAGCCGCCCATGACTTCATCTTTGCCGTCGCCGTTCCAGTCGTAGACCAGCGGGTAGTGCCCGGTGCTGAGATCGGAGAACCCGGTGGCCGGCCCCTTCTGGTGCGTCCACAGCACGGTCCCGGCGGGCGTTGCGCCGTTGGCCACGCCGGTGATCGCCCAGAACTGCGAGTAGCGCGTCTTGACGATGATGTCCTGGGGGTAGGCGGTCCCGCGCAGGTTGGTGAAGGCGATGGAATCGTTGGAGCCCTTCGCGGGCAACGGGATCTTGCGCAGCAACTTTCCCGTTCCGTCGAGGACGGTCATCTCGGTATCGCTCATGTTGGCGAAGATCTCGGCCTTGCCGTCGCCGTCCATGTCGTAGACCTGGATCGGGATGTCGGAGCTCGCGACGTGGAAGCTGTTCGGCGTGCCGTATTGCCAGAGCTGGTTGCCCTTGAGATCGAACGCCGTCACCGCGGCGACCCGCTGCGGGGTGTACGAGTCGAGCGAGTTCTGATCGACAGGCTGACCGACGACGATCTCCATGCGGCCGTCGCCGTTGATGTCGCCGAGGCGCATCCCCGGACAGCCGCTAGCGCCGCGCAGGTTGATGGTGCTGACCAGCACCGGTCCGGTGATCGTGCTGCCGGTGCCGCCGCTGCCGGTGCCGCCCGTGCCGCCTCGTCCTCCCGTGCCGGTGCCGCCGCCCGTTCCCGCGCGGCCGCCCGTTCCTGCCGCGCCTCCGCCGCCGCCGCCGGTCCCGCCGCGGCCGGCCGCGCCCGCGGCGCCGCCGATCCCCGACGTCCCCGCGACGCCGCCCGCGCCTCCGGGGGCGGACGTACCTGCCGCGCCGGTGGTGCCTGCGGTCGCGGACGTTCCCGCGGCGCCCGTCGTCCCTGCGGTCGCGGACGTTCCCGCGGCGCCCGTCGTCCCTGCGGTCGCGGACGTTCCCGCGACGCCCGCGGTGCCGGTGGTGCCGGCTGCCGAGGACACGCCGCCGGCGCCTGACGCGCCACCCGTCGCGGACACGCCGGCCGCGCCGGTCACGCCGCCGCTGGCGCCGCCCTTTCCGCTGGCAGAGCTGTCCGCCTGATCACCGCCGGGCTGGCACCCCGCAGACGCGAACTGGAGAAGACCCGCTCCCACGACGACCGCCAGCCCTCTCCGCGCTCCCTTGGCCATGCCCGTGAATGTCGCCAGACCCGGGAATTGGTACGGAAATCGACTGCGCGGATCAATGTCGGTGGACGATCAGGCCGACGATTCCCGCCGCGACGATCACCACGGGCTCCGGCAGTTTCTTGAAGCGGCTGAACACCAGCCAGGTCGCGACCGCGATAGCAATCGCGCCCCAGTCCGTCAGCGCGCGCCGGCCCAGCACGAACGCCGCGCCCGCGATGGCGCCGGTTGCGGCCGCCGTGACGCCGTCGACGAACGCCTTCACGCGCGGGTTGTTGGCGAACCGCCGGAAGTACGGCGCCGGAATGATCACGAACAGGTAGCAGGGCAGGAAGATGCCGACCGCGGCCGCCGATGCGCCCATCGTTCCGGCGACGAGGTAGCCGATGAACGCGACGGTGATGACGACCGGGCCCGGCGTGATCATCGCGACCGCGATCGCGTCCAGGAACTGGCGTTCGTTCAGCCAGTGGAACTCGTTCACGACGCCGCCGTGCATGAACGGGACGATCGCCAGGCCGCTGCCGAACACGAACGCCCCGGCTTCGGCGAAGTAGAGGGCGATGCGCCCCAGCAGCGGCCACGATCCGACCGCCGGGGCGACCGATACGGCCAGCGACAGGTTCGCGCCGACGACCGGCAGCAGCGCGTTCGTCGTCGCCGCGCCCCAGCGCGGCGGAACGCGAACGACCAGCGCCACGACGCCGCTGGCGATGAACAACCAGATGATCTCGGACTCGGTCCACGCCGTGGCGACCGTGCTGATGGCGAACAGCGCCCAGAGCAGCCGATCGCGCGCGAGCGTCAGCTTGACCAGCTTGATGGCGCTGCGCGCGATGATCGTGATGACCGCGGCGCCGATGCCGTAAAACGCGCTCTGCATCCACGGAAGGCCTCCGTAGCGGACGTAGAACGCGGAGATGATCAGGACCATCACGAACGACGGCAGGATGAACGCCGCGGCGACCAGCGTGGCGCCGAGGATCCGCGCGCGCAGCCAGCCGAGGTAGATAGCCAGCTGGGCGGCGAGCGGACCGGGCGCGAGCTGCGCCAGCGCCAGCCCCTCCAGATAGTCGCGCTTGGAGATCCAGCGGCGCTTCTCGACGAGATCGCGCTGCATGTAGCCGGCGAGCGCGATCGGTCCGCCGAAACCGAACGTCCCCAGCCGCAGGAAATAGAGGAGGAAGTCCCAGAGAGGGGCCTCGGTGACCTCTGGCTCGGCGGCGGGAGCGGAGCCGTCGTCAGGGCGCGTTGTCATGCTTCGTCTCCTTGAGGGCCGCGACCACCGCGCCCGCGAGATCCGCCGCCTTTCCGATGCCCCAGTAGTGAAGGAAGAGCACGCGCGGTTGCTCGCCGGTCATGTGCTGATGAATGGCGACGACGTTGATACCACTCTTGCGCAGCGACTTCAGCACGGTCTGCAGCTCGGATTCTTGCATGGCGAAGTCGCCGTCGATCACCGCCTTTTCGTCGGACCCGGCGAGCGCCGCCCAGGTGTTCACGCCCATCGCCTTGCCCATCTGGTGGCCGCCCATCCTGGTGGCGCGTCCGACGACGACCTTGTAGACGCCGTCCTTGTAGTCGCCCGGCGCGCCGCGTCCCTCGAACACGGCGTCCAGCTTCTTCGCATCCAGCGTGCTCTTGACCGGATCGATCTCGGCCTTGGGGACGTCACCCTTGCCGCCGGCGGTGTCGCGGATCTTGGTGAACACGGCGCCCACGCCCGTCGCCAGCTTCTGCTCGTCGCCCATGCCCCCGATGTGCATGAACATGATCTTCGGCGAATCCCAGAAGAAGTGATTGTGGAGGGCGGTCACCTCGAGGCCGCTGTCCAGCGCGGCGCTCATGACCGGATTTACTTGATCCTCGGTCAGGACGATGTCGCCCATGACGGTCGTGTGGTTTCCGGAACGCGTGAACGCGGCCCACGACGTCAGGCCCATCGGCGGCGTGATGTGCACGCCGCCGGAGGTGACCTTGAGATCGGTCCGCGGCGCGCTGACCTTGAACACGCCGGCCTTCTCATCCAGCTTGCCCTTCGCGCCCGTGAGCTGCTCGATGCGCGCCTGGTCCAGCTGCGGGCCGGCCTTCGGCGCGCCCAGAGCAACCGTCGAAGGAAGCAAACCCGCCAGCGCTGTCCACAACGCAAAGACACGCATCGGACACCTCCGCTCGAATCGATAGATCTCCGCGACGAGAAGTTCAAGCGTCTCGTCCCCTGAAAGATCGTATTGGCCGTCCTTACAATCAAATCTCGATAATATTGACGCCGCGGCGCGGCCGCCGATCGACAATGGGGCCATGAATTATTGGCCACGCGTTCCGTTGCTTATCGTTCTGGTCGGGATCGTGAGTGTCGGTTGTTCCGAACCGCGCAAGGCGTCGCCCGATGGTGGGGGCAGCGGCGGGGGCGGTGGTAGCGGCGGTGGATCCGGCGGCAGCGCGGGCGGTGCGGGAACTGGCGCCGACGATGGCGGCGCCGGCGCCGGTGGTGAAGCCGGCTCCGCAGTCGACGCCTCGACGGATGGCCCGCCGCCCGGTCTCCAGCCGATCCTGATTCGCGGCGGCGATCCGAACGGCCTCTTCTTGCACATGCGGATGGCAGGCGAGGGGCTCACCGAGTTCGAAGGGCGGCTGGTGACCGTGCGAACCGGATTCTGGCCGGATGGTCGCTGGTCGTCGGGCCAGGCCCGGATCGTCGACGGCCGGTTCTCGCTCGAATTCCCGCAGGGCCACGAAGCCTCGCTCTACACGCAGAAGACCGTGCTGTTCGACGTCGACGGTGACGGCCGCTGCAGTCCGGGCGACGCGGTATGGAACGACTTCAGCGCCACGCCGACGACGCCGGAGCTGATGGAACGCGACTTCGGACCCGGCGCGACCGGCGGAATCGCCGCCACAGGGGGATTTACGGGACCGGCCGGCGGCGGGCGGCCATTGGACGCTCCGACCGCGGATGACTGCCGGCGGATCGAGATGTGCGCACCGTATGCGGCGCGCGCCTTCGAAAAGCGCGCGTTCATCGACCAGATCGTCCGCGGCGAGGGGTTCGACGCGTTCGAAGGCCGATACGTCCGTCTCGCCGCCCGCACCGCCGGCGGCGCGACGAAGCTGGGCTCGGCGCGCGCCAAGGTCTTCGGCGGCCGGTTCACGATGCTCCTGCCGGCGGGCATCCCGCGTCAGGTCGCTCCCGAATTGCTCTGGTTCGTCGACGCGGACGGTGACAACAAGTGCAGCGCGACCAGCGGCGATCTGCTCGGCTACACGGCGCCCGCCGCGTTCGATCCGCCCGCGAACGAACCGGCCACCGTTTCGATCGGGCCGGCGGCGGCGACGGTGCCCGGCAACGTGGACGTCTGCGCCGCCTTCGAGGCGCCGCCGACGACGACGGTCACCGGCGCCGGCTTCGCGGTCGACGAGCGCCATCCGTTCTTCGTGATCACGCGAATGCCGTCGGGCGCGCGGCTCGGCGCCTTCGGGACGCACGTATCGGGCGGCGCGTTGCCCGCCGGCCTGACGTTCGAGCGCAGACCGGGCCAGGAGGTCGTCTGGTACGACGACGCCTCGGGTATTGGCGAGTGCGTGGCGGCCAACGCTCATACGGGCGCGGTCTCGACGGCCGGCGCCGACCCCGCGGGCAATCTCACCCTGCCGATCACCGACACCCGCGCCGTCACCACGCCGGGCGGTGACGACGTCTGCGCCGTGATCAACGGATGCCTGTGACGAAACGCCTGGTGGGCGGCGCCTTGCTGTTCGCGATCGTCGCGCTCGCGGGCTGCGCGACCAGCCGGGGTCCGGTCGCTACAGCGAGCGAGCCTCCAAGACGCATCGATCCAACCGCTGGAACCGTCATCTACCAGGGAAAGACGATCGTTTTCGACGAGGCGGCCGATCCACCGCGGCTGGTGATCGATGGCAAATCGATCGCGGTGTCCCGGTACGGCGACAGCGACGCCGAGCTCACGAAGTTCGGGACATCGGTCATCGCCTATGCGGACTACCCCTCGCTATGGCAGCTGGCGCGCGCTCTCGTCGACGGTCATCTGCTCGATTGGGCCGCCGTTCGCTGACGTCGCTCAGAACTGCGAGAAGAAGTTCCAGAGCGTGGTGCCCGAGCTGGGCGCGAACTGGTGGCCGGCCTTGTACTCGCACTCGATCACGGGGTAGCCGGTCTTGCAGTTCTGGTACTGCACGCAGCTGCACGGCAGGTACTGCGAGGCGACACCGTCGCACCAGCTGGGCGTCATCGCCGTCTTCGTCGTCGAGCAGCCGTCGCGCGTGACGAAGGTTTGAACCGCGGACCGGTGGCCGCTGAGCAGGCTGTCGTCGGTGCCGATGAAGGACATTACTGCCACCGATCGGTTGCCCGCGGCGCAACCGCCGCTGGTCGTCGTGTTGCCGGCCATGGGCGCGATGGCCCGCTGCATGCTGTCCGCGGTGCACGCGAGCGTGAACGAGAACATCGCGCCGAAGCTGAACCCGGTGGAGAAGATGCGGTTCTGGTCGACGCACAGCTGGGCGCCGAAGCGATCCATCATCGCGTGCGCGAAGGCGACGTCCTTGCCGCCCGCGTTTCCCCAGCCGAGGCCGTTGTTCTGGTAGTCCTGACCCTCGGGCGCGACCAGGATCGCCTGGCCGGCGCTGGGCGACTGCAGCCCGAAGTACTGCATCTGCTGCGTCTGCATCGCCGATCCGCCCCACGGGTGCCAGCCGAAGATCAGCCGGTACGGCTTGTTCATGTCGTAGTTGGTCGGGAGGTAGAGGATGTACTCGCGCATCTCGCCGTTCACGTCGATGCTCGCGCGGCCCGCCGTGAGCCCGGCGGGTTTGCCGCAGCCCGAGCTGGGCATGGCGGGCGTCGCGCCGGTTCCACCGGTGCCGGTCGTCCCGGCCGCGCTGCCGCCGCCGGTTCCAGCCGCGCCGTTGCCTGCGTTGCCGCCGCGGCCGGCGGTCGATCCCGCGGCGCCTGTCGTACCGCCGCGGCCGGCAGCGCCTGTCGTTCCGCCTCGGCCAGCTGCGCCGGTCGTTCCCCCGGCTGCGCCTGCTGTGCCGGTGGTACCGCCTCGGCCAGCCGCGCCTGTCGTTCCCGCTGCGGCGCCCGCGGCGCCTGTCGTACCACCGCGGCCGGCGGCGCCCATCGTGCCCGCCGTGCCGGTATCAACGATGCCGCCGGTTCCGCCAGCGCCCGGCGTTCCGGTTCCGGCTGCGCCCGTCGTGCCACCGTTGCCCATCGTGCCCGCGCCGCCCGACGTGCCCGCGTCACCCGACGTGCCCGCGGCGCCCGACGTTCCGCTCGAACCGGCGGTTCCTGTCGACGAAGTTCCCGAGCCACCGCAAGACAACTGCAGCGCGAAGGCGGCGACCGCCGCGCAGACCACGAGAGCCGAGCCGGAAGGACGAGGTAAGCGAAGCATGGGGGGCCTCCCTTCAACGAGCGGACAGGCCCGTAGACTACGTTCGAAGCTTTTTTAAAGCCAGCCCGGTGACGGAGCGCGTCGCCACGCGACCGACTATGCGCGCGACTATTTGCTTCGGGACCCTTACTTGCTCGTGAGGGGCGGCGACGCCCAGCTGACGTCGTCAGTCAGCGACGGCGCGCTCCACGGCACCCACTTCGTCAGATCCGCAGTGCCGGCCGGCTGCGGCTCCATGCGCCCGTCCGGCGCCGCTTTCTTCGTGAGGTGCGCGCGAATCGCCCTGCGCAGCGGGTCGCCCTGCGTGTTCGCGTAGAACATGCAGTGGTTGTGTGGGTCGGACGGGTTGCCGCCGTGGTACGCGATGTTCGATCCGATGCCGAGGGCCGCGTACAGCTTCTGACCGGCCGCGCTCGCCGCGTGCTGACAGGTCGAGCACAGTTCGCCGATGCGCGAGTTGTCCAGCACCAGCAACCCGCGCGGCGCGTACATCCCGACCAGCGACGATGTGTCGCCCGGCGCCATGTTGACCTTGGTCCCGCTCGTGTACGTTTGAAAGACGGTCCCGAACCAGCCCTGCGCTTCGGTCCAGGCGGAAGATAGCGACTGCGCCGGCATGTTGTTCGGTCCGCGCGGTGCGGTGTTCACGATGCGGAACGCGGACACGCCGCCCGTGCCGGATTCCTGCGGGATGCCCAGCGCGATCCGTTCGTCGAACGCGCCGACGGTGAACGCGGCCTTGCCGTTGCGCGAGCAACCGGTGATGCCGACGGCGGTGGGATCGATGATGTTGTTTCGTCCGGCGTCGCGCTCCGCGATCAGCACGTCGATGACGCGGCTGATGCCCCACGCCCAGCCGACCTGGGCGCTGGCGCCGGTGCCGGTGCCATAGATGTTGGTGAACAGACCGCTGCGGCTGGTCTCGCTGGCCATCTGCTGGTGGTTGTAGTTGCCGGTCGCGACGCCCTCGGCGCTGACGATGCTGGCATCCAGGCTGGACCCGCCCATCCCGATGATGATCGGAACCGGTCCGGTCGCGCTGGCCGGCACGCCGCTGACCGTGACGCTGAAGCTGATGCTCTTGCTCATGTGGGTCACCATCACGTTGATGGCGGTCTTGCTCACCGTCCCGGTGACCGTGTCGGGTTTGCCCGGCTTGGGACCGTGGATGTATTTCTCGACGATCTTCTTCAGCTCGGCGCGGCGGCACTTCCAGTCGGACTTCTTCGACATCATCGTGCCGTCGAGCTTCGTGAACAGGTTTGGCAACTCGGTGATGTTCACGTCCTTGGGATCGGCGACAGTGCAGTCGTCGCCGTAGAACTCCTTGAAGTTGGGGTTGTAGACCGGGCCGGTCGAGCTGCCGCCGCTGCCGGTGGTGCCCGCGCTGCCGGTGGTGCCGGCCGTGCCGGTGGTGCCGCCGCGACCCGCGGCGCCGGTGGTGCCGCCGCGACCCGCGGAGCCCGTGGTGCCCGCGCTGCCGGTGGTGCCGGCCGCGCCGGTGGTGCCCGCGCTGCCCGTCGTGCCCGCGGCGCCCGGACCAACATTGCCCGCGGTCCCCGTGGTGCCGGCCGTCGACGTGGAACCGCCGTTGCCGGTCGTGCCGGCGTCGCCTGCTGGACCGACATTGCCCGCCGCTCCGGTCGTGCCGCTGGAACCGGTGGTGCCGGCTGACGAACCGCCGGTCCCCGCGGTGCCCGTGTTGTCGCCGCCTCCCGCTGGAACGCAGGCGCCGGTCAGCGCCACCGCGATCGCGGCCGCGCACATCGTGAAATGGACAGAGCCGAAATTCGGGGCGAGCCGCTGCATGGAGTTCTCCTCGTGGCGAACGCGAACGCGAACGCGATCCCACAGGCCCAGCAACGCCGACCCATCGTCGAACGCGCCAGAAATGAGAGGTGGCGGCAAGAAATGAAAAAAGGTGCTCCGTTTTCGAGCGCTGGTGACGTCTGTGAGGACAGCAGGTCACCATGCGCGCAGCCATCCTGGGGTTCCTCGTCGTGTGTGGCGCGTGCTCGAGCGGCGGCGGCAAGTCAGACGGCGGCACCGGCGGGGCAAACGGCGGGAGCGCGGGCAGCGGCGGCAACGGCAGCGGTGGAACGAACGCCGGTAGCGGTGGCGCGGCGGCGAGCGCGGGCAGGGGAGGGGCCGGCGGTGGCGTCGGCGGAACGGCGGGGATCGGCGCGGCAGGGACCGGCGTCGCCGGTACCGGCGTCGGACCCGGCGACTGCACGTTCGACGTGCAGCACGTTCCCAGCTGGGCGGTCGGCACGGTCGAGATCGTCACCTTCTCGGTCGACCTGCCGAGCCCGAACTACGCGCACATCGATTTCGGGCCCGCGGGCGCCGCGCCCACCATGACCGCGCCGGTCGATCTGGACGACCCGATGCACCGAACCGTCCTCGTCGGCATGAAGGCGCAGAAGCCCTACACGTTCCACGTCGTCGCGACCAACGGCGCCGAGACCTGCACCAGCGCCGATTTCACATTCACAACCGGCGCGCTGCCCGCCAACGCGCCCAAGATCACCGCCACGAAGATGCTGCCGGCCGCGGCCGCGAAGGGGTTCATCGTGACGACCTACGGCCTGGGCGTCTTTGGCGGCGCCAGCGTGCCCGATGCCTTCATCTTCGACACTGACGGCGACGTCGTCTGGTGGTCGCCGTCCACCCTGGGCGCCAACAGCGACGGCGTCAGCCGCGCGCGCCTCACCTGGGATGCGAGCGCGCTCTGGGTCGTCGCGAGCAGGAGCGGCCAGCTCATGAGCGTTTCGATCGACGGCATCACGACCACGGACTACCGGGGCATCACCAAGGACGCCCATCATGATCTCACCCCGCTGCCTGACGGGGCGGTCGCCCTCCTGCTCAAATCGAGCGCCGCCGTGTACTCGGTCGTCGAGATGAAACCGGACGGGACGATCAAGTCAGTCGTCGCCGACGTGACCAAGACGCTTTACGCGCCGGGCGCCTACACGAACGCGCTTCACTACTACCCCTCCGACGACAGCTACACGATGAGCGATGACAGCCACGCTCACTTCGTCAAGTTCAAGCGGAACGGCACTCTCGTCTGGCAGCTCGGTGGCAAGAATCCGCTCGGTAAGTCGTTCCAGCTCGTGGGCCTCTCTCAGTGGATACGCAACCACGGGCATCACCTCACGCCGGACGGGCGGTTTCTGTTCTTCAACAACGACGGCCTGACGGGTACGGAGGCGGCAGCGGTCTGGGAGGTGATGCTCGACGAGACAGCGGGCACCGCCACGAAGACCTTCGAGTACCACTTCACCGATCTGGGGCGCGGGGTCGCGCTCGGCGACGTGGAACGCCTGCCGAACGGGAACGCACTGCTCACGCACGTCGGCGGCTTGATGGTCGAGGTCGACCGCTCCGGAGCGGTTGTGCAGTCGTTCAGGAGCAATTCATCAGGCTTCGGTTTCGCAGATTTTCGGACATCGCTTTACGGCCCGCCGCCGCGCTGACATCGCGCGCTTGCGCCGATTTCGCCAACGGCCCATGCTCCGGGCGTGCTCCCGTCGATGCGACCGCGGGCGCTGGTGAGCGCGTTCGCTCTTTACGTTCTGGGCTGCGCCGGCGCGGGGCCGGGCACGCAGCCGTCACACGATGCTGCCGGCGGCACGACCGGTGTCGGCGGCGGTGGCGGTGCGGGCGGCAGCAGCGGCGGTGCGGGCAGCGGTGGCGTGGGCGGCGGTGGTGCGGGCGTCGGCGGTACAGGCGGCAGCAGCGCGGGCGGCGGCGGTGCGGGTGGCGGCGGTGGCGCGGGCGCCGGCGGGATGGCCGGCGGCGACGCCAGCGCGCCCGCCGATGCGGTGACCAGCGACGCGCCGGTCGACGCGCCGAGCGACGCGAAGACCGGCGATGCGCCGATCGACATGACCGTCCCCCGCGACACCATGCCCAGCGAGCCGGCGCCCCCCGCGCCGGGGAAGGTCTACGCCCACAGCGCCGACACGCTGTACCTGCTCGAGCCGATCTCGAAGCAGGTCACGATGGTCGGGACATTCAACAACTGCCCGGGGTCGATGGTCGACATCGCCATCGACAAGAACGGAAAGATGACAGGCGCGGCTGCGATCTCGTTCAACGGCGCGCTGGGAGGCGCGATGGTCACCGTCAACCCGGCCAACGCGCAGTGCGAGGTCCTGAGCCGTGGTCCGAACCTGCTGACCTCGCTGAGCTACGTGCCCGAGGGGACGCTGCTCGCCAACGCGGAGGCGCTGGTCGGCTACGCGGAAGACCGCTACGTCCGCGTCGATCCCAGCACCGGTGCGGTCACCGACATCGGCGTGCTCAACAACGCCGCCAGCGGCGGCGTCCGCTGGATCTCCAGCGGCGACGTCGTGTCGATCAAGGACGGCGGAACCTACCTGACCGTCAAGGCCGAAGGCGCGGGCCCGGGCACGCCTGGCGGCGATCGCATCGTCGAGGTCGACCCGAAGACCGGCGCGCTCAAGCGCATCATCGGCGCGACCGGAATGGACGACGTGCTCGGGCTCGGGTACTGGGGCGGAGTCGCCTACGGGTTCACGATTGCGGGCAAGTTGATCCAGATCAATCTCACCAACGGCGCGGCAACCAACATCCCGATCCCGGCCGCGCCCTCCGATCTGTCGTTTCTGGGCGCCGGCACCACGACGGTCGCGCCCATCATCTTCGAGTAGCGCGCGCTAGGGCGTGATGTAGCAGATCGCCCAGTTGAACGTTTCGGTGAACCAGATGTTGCCGTCGGCGCCGGCGGCGATCCCGCCCAGCCGCCCCGTCGAATCGGTGACGACGAATTCGGTCACCTCGCCGGTCGTCGTGATGCGGCCGACCGATTTTGTCCCGGTGTCCGTGAACCAGAGGCCGCCCGGGCCCGCGGTGATCGCGACCAGATCGTTTCCGGCGGGCAGCGGAAATTCCGTGACCGTTCCCGTCGGCGTCATGCGCCCGATCTTGGCGTTCCTGCCGCTCTCGGTGAACCAGAGGTTGCCGTCGGGGCCGGCGGCGATGTCGGACGGACGCGCGGCCACGTCGCCGACCGGGAATTCGGTGAAGGTTCCGTCGGGCGTCAGGCGCCCGATCTTCTGGGCCTCGGTGAACCAGACGTTGCCGTCGGGACCCTTCGTGATGCCGCCCGGAGCGGCGCCGGCTGGAACGATGAAGTACGTGACGAGGCCGTTGGGTGTCACACGGCCGATCCGGTTGCTCGCCGCGACGGAGAACCAGACGTTTCCGTCGGAGCCGGCCGTCATGTCCCCGGGAATCTCGGAGGTGTCGAAGATCGTGAGCACGCCCGCCGGCGTGGCGCGG
>Ga0207645_10001025_pt1 | contig 23111 bp, 26 predicted proteins | sample KBSM53metaG_FD_184331 | JGI IMG/M metagenome (GOLD analysis project Ga0207645, IMG submission 184331) | Miscanthus rhizosphere microbial communities from Kellogg Biological Station, Michigan, USA - KBS M5-3 metaG (SPAdes) (version 2) | ecosystem: Host-associated > Plants > Roots > Rhizosphere >...
CGCCCCAGCGAGTTCCCTGCGATCCCGTGAAAAGTCTCTGTCGTGAGACCATGCCGCCGACGCCGGCGCGGCGAGTCCAATTAGACCCGCGATCAACGCGAGTCCAGCGATAACGTTTTTAGCAGATTTCATTAGTTACCTCCCTTTCTAATCCTTTGACGTTTTGGCCGCGGAAAGGTTGCATCCAATGCGGCCCTCCATTTTCAGGCGGAATTCTCGGCAAATTCCGACAAGTCAGTCCGTGAAAATCATGCATCGAACCCCGCACAGCTCATCGATGCAGGAAAATATCGTGGTATGACGCGAATCTGATTTTTGTTGTCGTGGCATGGACGTTGCGCCCAACCGTGCGGGGATACTTCACCGCGCTGAGCGAATCAGCGTCACACTCGAGCCGCTGCTAAATTGCGGAGGAAATCCATGAAGAATCGTTCTCTTTTGGTTCTGTGCATTTTCCTACTAAACGGGCTCGGTTGCAGTCTCGCACCAAACAAATTTCGGCACCGACAGCGGTTCGGCGCGATTTTCCAGACGAAGCAGGGGCCCGGATTTTGTGACGCTGGCCAAGCAATTACAGCCCGCGGTAGTGAACGTGTCGGTGACGATGTTGCCTGTGCCGCCGAGTATGCGCGGTGTTCAGCCCCAGGGGAGTTTCAGCGACGGCACCTTTGGCGAATTTTTTGGCGTGCCGCCGACGGCGCCGTCTTTGCCACAGCGCCAGCAAGGATCGGGCTTCATCATTGGCAGCAATGGTATAATTCTCACCAACGCTCACGTGGTTGCCGGAGCGAAAAAAATTATGGTCAAGCTTGGCGACAAGCGGGAATTGGAGGCCCGTGTGATTGGCGAAGACGCGCCCACTGATGTCGCGATACTCAAGATCGACGTCAAAGACAGTTTGCCGACGATTCGATTAGGCGATTCAGATAATCTTGAAGTCGGCGAATGGGTTATGGCTGTAGGAACTCCCTTTGGGCTAGATAACAGCGTCAGTTCTGGAATCGTCAGTGGTAAAGGTCGCCACATCGGCGAATCCTACGATCGCCTCATTCAAACAGATGCACCTCTCAATCCTGGAAGCTCAGGCGGACCGTTAATCAATCTCAACGGCCAAGTCGTCGGCATCAATAAAGCGATCGTCAGCGAAACCGGCGGCAGCATTGGGATCAGTTTCGCCACCCCAATTAATTTGATCAAGGAGATTTTGCCGCAGCTTCAGAGCAAAGGAAAAGTTACGCGCGGCTGGGCAGGAATTTCAATCCAGGAATTGAACTCGGCTCTCGCGGAGACGCTCGGTCTCGACAAGCCCATAGGCGCTCTCGTTGCTGGTCTTGCCAAAGATGGGCCAGCCGATCGTGGCGGAATCAAACTCGGCGATGTCATTCTAGAATATGACGGAATGCCGGTAATCGACGCATTGGATCTGCCGCTGTGGATCGCGCGCACGCCAATCGCCAAACGGGTCGGAGTGAAAATTCAGCGCGACGGAGAAGCAATGAGTCTGAACCTGACGGTCGCTGAATTGCCTCAGACTCAACTCAGAGTAGGAAATCAAATCGGTTAATCACATCTTTTCATCGCGAGAGCCCGGCCGAGACAACGGGTGAACCTCTCTCGGCGGGCTTACTTCCATCGCGCGCTTTGCCTATTGTTGGGGTTCCAACGTAAACATCGGACTGGCTCAGCGTTACATCCATCGCCGCTGCGCAGGGTTAGCTCGCCCACAGCGGTCTTGTCGCAGCGCCAGACTTCGGTATGATGTAGGCGTGATTGGTTTGTCGTTTTTATGAAAGACCTCATCCAGAAGTTAGGTCCAATCCTTGTTGGAAGCGCAACTGTAGTCGCCAACCTTCGCAAGTTGCTCGCCGAATCTCGTCCGAACGGCGCAGATGCGCGTATTGACGCGATTGAAAATGCGCTGCAGGTACAATCCACCCTAAACGAAAGCCTAGATGTTCAGGTGCGCTTGATTCATGAGCTGCTGAAAAAAACCCAGAAGCGGCTGCAAATCGTTGTTGTCGCGCTGATCGCAACGGGAACCGTCGCAGCTCTTGCGCTTGCGGTCGCAGCGATGAAGTAACCGCTCCCCACGCGAAATTTTCTTTCCTAGACGATCTCGATCCGTTCTGACGTTATCATGCCGATGCTGCGCTTAGAAAACATTTCTCTGGCTTATGGGCACTTGCCGCTCCTCTCCCACGTCGAGTTGCAAGTCGAGCTTGGCGAACGCGTTTGCGTCGTCGGTCGAAACGGCGCCGGAAAAACCACCCTTTTCCGCGTCATCATGGGAACCGCCAGCGCAGATGAAGGCGAGATCTGGCGCGCTGATACCCTCCGCGTTGCTCACCTGGAACAGGAAGTGCCGCCCGACACGGAACAGACGATTTTCGAGGTAGTGGCAGGGGGCCTCGGAGAGTTGGGCTCGGTCCTCAGCCAATACCACCGTCTCGTTCAAGGTGCTGGTATTGAGAAGCGCGACTCGCTTGATGAATTGGCACGCCTGCAGAGTCGGATCGAAAGTCTTGGCGGGTGGAATGTAAACCAAAAAGTCGAAACCGTTCTCACCCGCTTGAGCCTGCCCGAACATGTTAGACTTTCAGATTGCTCCGGTGGAACTCGGCGTCAGGTGATGCTCGCCCGCGCGTTGGTCAGTGATCCCGACCTCTTATTGCTCGATGAGCCAACCAATCATCTCGACATCAATGCCATCACTTGGCTCGAGAAATATCTCGAGAACTATCGCGGCGCCCTGATGTTCATCACACATGACCGGACATTCGTGCGCCGCCTGGCAACGCGCATCGTCGAGCTGGATCGCGGCAAACTCGTTTCATTTCCCGGGGATTTTGATGCTTACCTACGGAAGAAAGACGAGCTGCTGGATATCGAAGAGCGTGCTAATGCAAAATTCGATAAACAGCTCGCCGAGGAAGAAGCCTGGATTCGGCGCGGGATCAAAGCACGGCGAACTCGCAACGAAGGAAGGGTCAGAGCACTGCAAGTCATGCGGCGTGAAAAGGCGGAGCGGCTCGAAGCTCAGGCAAAAGCGCGCTTCGGGATTGATTCGGGCGCCCTTTCCGGGAGGCTTGTCGTCGATGTCCGGAGCGTGAGTTTTAGGTTTGGGGAAAACGTCATTATTCGCGATCTTTCGACGCGTATTTTGCGCGGAGATCGGGTCGGAATTATCGGACCCAATGGCTCCGGCAAGAGCACGCTTCTACGGCTCGTGCTCGGCGAACTGAAGCCCGACCGGGGTGAAGTCGTGCTCGGGACCCAGCTGCAGGTTGCTTACTTCGATCAGCACCGACGAACTCTGGACCCGAATAAAACCGTGCGGGAAAACCTGAGCGACTCAGACTATGTGAGCGTTAGAGGTCGCTCACGCCACGTGATCGGCTACCTGAAGGATTTTCTCTTTCCTCCAGCGCGAATCGATTCGCCCGTCAAGGCGCTTTCTGGCGGTGAGCGAAATCGGTTACTCCTGGCTAAAATTTTTACCCAATCGGCGAATATGATGGTGCTGGATGAGCCGACCAATGATTTGGATGTCGACACTCTGGAGCTCTTGGAAGAGCTGCTGGCCGCCTATGAGGGCACTCTTTTGCTGGTGAGCCATGATCGCACGTTTCTCGATAATGTCGTTACCAGCACGTTGGTCTTTGAAGGCGAGGGCAAGTTTCTCGAGTATGCGGGCGGCTATGAAGACTGGGAGCGTTATCAGCGACAAATCCCGCCAGCGAACTCAAGGGCTCAGCGCACCGCCACAGCCACTGCCGTCGCGGTACCAGTCAAATCCAGGAGCTCCGAGAAGCGCCGTAGGCTCAGCTATAAGGAACAGCGCGAACTCGACCAGTTACCCGCGAAAATCGAGGCGTTGGAGGCTGAGCAGGTTGAGCTGCATGCGCGCATGGGCAGTGGCGATTTTTATCGGCAATCGAGCGACAAAATTGCCGCCGCCGTAGAACGCCTCGAAGCCGTGAAGTGCGAGCTTGAATTGCATTACGAGCGATGGCAGATCCTGGACTCCATCGCCGGGGAAGCGGCAACCGACTGAACCGACTGTTGGGTCTCTACTGTCTCAGGGCTGGCCACTCGCGCAGGACTTCTCCGTAGCCGCTTATTGCATGTTTCAGCTGAAGTTTTGACAAGAGATGCCAAAGCATCGCGGTGTTGCTCGTGACGACGGGTATCCCGAGTCGATTCTCGATCTGCTGGATGATCGGCAAAGGATCCATGGTGGCGCCCTGGAAATAAATCGCTTCTGCCGGATGCGCCGCGGATGCCTTCTCGACCAGGCCGAACAGCTGCTCAGGGGCTAATCCGAACGATGATCCTGGCACGCGGTTATCGAAGGCTGGGCCGAGAGACATCGTGAAACCGAGCTGCTCTACGTGCACCTTGATCGTTTCATCCGATGCACGATCGAATGGCGTCATTAACAGCACGGATTTGGCCGATAGCGCCATTAACGCAGCGATAGCGGATGAAATCGCGCTCACCACGGGCAGCCCAATCGTGGCGGCGAGCTTCGCTTCAATACCGGGATTAAAGAGCGTTACGAAACCGCCCGTAAGCATCACACCGGCGATGTGATGTTTGTCCACCAACGCGCGGCCATGAGCGAGAATCACGTCCTCCTTGCCCGCGAGATCCTGATACGATTCGCCGAGCAGACCTAAACCGTCGTGGGCAATCGAGATAGCGGGAGGCAAAATACTCTCGAACGATTTGAAGTGCGGACGATTGGGAGTAGCCGGCGATAGGACGCCGAGGCGAACGGTAGGTTCTGTCATGGGCTGATCTCCTATAGCACAAGGGGTGATCTTCTGAATAGCCGCACCAGGAATTTGACCCAATCCGGCGAATGCCGCATAGTCACTCGTTGGAAAGGGTTCTAGGGAGGAGCGAGGGTGAAATTTCGCGTTGCAGCGGTCGACCTGATTAGCAATACCTGTTTTCCGGCGCTCGCGGCGGACGAGCTGGGTTATTTCAAGGCGGAAGGCTTGGGGGCGAGCATCGAGCTTTTTCCGATGCTGAATGCAACCAAGGCTTTGCGTGCTGGCGATGCCGACGCCATGATCGCCGGTTCGGTGCACGACGTTTTGACCGAGTTTCCCAATTGGGACGGTGTGAAGATTATTATCGCTTTGTCGCAAGGAACGCCCTGGCTGTTGACCGTGAGGTCAGATCTGCCAGCCAAGCGCGGAGACTTGAACGCGGTTCGCGGGCTGCGCTTGACCGCTGCTCAAGGGCCGGACCTTGCGCTCAAGCGCATGCTGCAAATTGCCGGTATCGACCCCGCGCGCGACGTCGAAATTGTCGAGCTGCCCAACGCAAAATCCCGCAACGTCTCCTTTGGTGTATTCGCCGCGCAAGCATTGCAATCCGGACAAATTGACGGATTTTGGGCCAACGCCATGGGAGCGGAGACCGCAGTAAATCATGGAGTGGGAAAGGTTCTGATCGATGTCCGCCGCGGCGACGATCCCGACGGGGTGCGCTTTTTCACCTTCGCCGGAGTGGCCACAACCGATGACTTCATCCAACGCGAGCCAAAAACCATTGCGGCGGCCGTGCGCGCGATCGTCAAAGCGCAAACAGCGTTGCGTGCCGATCCTTCGCTTGCTCGGGAAGTCGGCGTGCGGAAATTTCCGGCCAACGCCGCTCAGTTGATTGCCAACGTCGTGGCGCGAGATGTTGAATTTTACGATCCGGTCATCACCGAAGGCGCTATTGCGAAAATGAACGCGTTCGCCCAATCCGTCGGCCATCTATCGCAACCCGTGACCTACAAACAAGTTGTCGCCGTTCAATATCAGAGCTTGTGGCAAGATCCGACTTGCGGCCAATCCGAAATATAGAGGCCTCTGCCAAATAGGACACTTTATTCACTCATCCGCGGACTACTCGCCTGGGTGGGCGGTAACGGTTTTTTGACCGATGCATAAAGCAAGCTTGCCACCACCAACAGAGCGGCGGAAGACCAGATCACAATCTCGTAGCTTCGCGTGTGATCGTAAATTGCACCGGCGCTGACCGGACCGATGACGCTTCCCCAGGTGGAGACGAAACTCATCGAGCCGCGTATCTTGGCAAAATTTTTTCGTCCGAAATATTCGCCCACCGTCGACCAGTTGACCGGGAACGTCGATTCGACAACGCTGAAAAGCGCGATAAAAATCAAAATCGCCCATTCGGAATGTACGCGCGCAAGCACACACATCGACCCAAAGGCCAGAAGCATGCAAGTGGCCATCAATTTGGGTTTGGGAAGAAGATCGCCGATCCAGCCGAAGAGCAGGTGCGAGGGAACTGACATGAGCGCCTGAGCCGCGAGAAAATACGCGGCACGTTGCTCGCTCACACCTTTCCAAACCATCAGCGCGACATAGTGGACGTTGATCGCGCTGAGAACAATAACCCGTATCGCGGTCGCACTCACGATAAACCAAAACGAAGAGGTGCGCAGCGCCTGCGCGAGAGTAAAATTGATTTCTTCACTGGCGCGCCCATCCTGCGTCTGGTCGATATGCCCGGGTAGGACGTGATCACCGTCTGGAAGCAGGCCGATGCTTTCCGGCGAACGGCGAACCAGGAGCGCTAGTGGCATGCCCACGACCATGAAGACAATGCCGCAGGCAAACGCGGCCTGACGCCAACCAAAGGCATGAACGACCGCGGACAAAATGGGTGTAAAAATAAATCCACCGATGCCAATGGAGCCGCTGATCAAAGCCATGGCCATCGTGCGCTTGCGGATGAACCAGGTGTTGGCGATGAGCATCGGTGCGTCCATGAAGCCGGCGTGAAACGAAAGCGATACCACTCCCATATAAACGATCAGCAGCGTGACGTAACTGTGCACTCCTGATAGCAGCATGTGGCCGATACCGGTCATCATCAGCGCCATAATCATGAGAGGGCGCGGCCCGTGTCGATCCATAAAATAACCGGCGATCGGGCCTTCGAACGCGCCTTGTGCTCGCGCCAGTGAAAAGACCAGTGACGTCGATGCACGACTGAGACTCAAATCCTGACTCAGCGGCAGAAAAAAAACCGAGAAGCCGTAGAAGTAGAGACCGCCACCGAGAATGCGTAGCATTGAGCCGACCGCGATCATGCGCCAGCCATAGTAAAGATCGGCCAATCGCCCTCGCAAGGAGTGAAGCACGTAGCTGCCTATACGCATTTGTCGCAACCAAGTCCGCGGCGGGATCATGCGGATGGAATGCTAAAAGTAACCAAGTGACCGCGCTAAAGCAACGCGAAGCAGAAGTTTAGTCAACCTCCGCCCGATGTGACCGCGCTTCGTGACTGAACTCTTCGAACAGGCTTCCCAGGGTTTCAAAATCAGCAAGGGTGCGAAGCGTCGCAAAAGTCGGAAAAATCAGCGGCAACTCGCCGCGCTCGAACAGTTGAATCGCCCGATCGGGGGTGAGCCAAAGGCTATGGATGACTTCGTAAGAGCTTGGCAAGGGCGTTTGGGCCGGCGGTAATACCGCGAGGAAAAAACGCGTATCGAAACGGAGCGAGTTTTGCGCTGGTGTCTGCCAATGGGAAAAGTAGGCCAGAGCCGACGCATTGCAGTAAAGATTTTCGCTCTCCAGCAGCGCAGCGAAAGTCAGTGATCTCGCAATCAGCGCGGCATGCTTTTCCGCGAGCGGATGGCTCCGCATCCCATCGATAGAAATGGGGCTTCCGGAATCACCCACGCTCAAAAGAATTCCCACCTCTTCAAATAGCTCGCGTATCGCAGCGATCCAGAACCCAAGAGCGGATTGCGGTCGAAACTGCGCGCCAATGATTTTGCGTGCTTGCTGCGGACTCACACCCGAGCACCGCGCCAACGTCCGAGGCGAAGAATCTTCTTTGTTGACGCTCCCGCCGGGAAAACAATACATGCCGCCCAAAAAACGCATGCCCTCGGGGCGCCTCGTCAGGAAGACTTCGAAACCCGTTGGCGCCGACGGTCGCAGAAGAATCACCGTAGCTGCTGCGCGTACGTTCGTTGTTTCACTCACGATATATCTAGTCCCAGTGCATCCCCGAAAGAGTTACGGCATGGCGGGCCTTTGCAATAGTAGCTCTCAAATCGCGATCTCGACTGAGAAAAAAACAAAATGCTCGATGATACCGTGCCGGAGGTCTCGCGGTGAACGCAAATCGCGTCACCCGGATTGGTAGAGCCTTGCGGAAGGGAATGGTCCGCGAGCACGGCTTGCAGCATTTTAATTGAGGCGGACAAATCAAAACCCAGTAGCGGCACGCGATTTTTCACCTCGGCAAAAAGCGCCTCGGCTCGCCGTGCTTTGCTCGAATGTAGTTCGAAATCCGCCGCGCTGCTGAAAACGTGCAGCCCGGCGTCGAGTCGTTGATTGAGGATCGCTTGGTCTTCGTTGTGCGCCACGTATGCTGCGTGTGGATCGGCAAACAACACCGTAAAAGGATTGTAACGAATCCGATGACCGCGAAGAAGCTCGGTGGCTTCAGTCGCCGAGTTCTGCATGAGCAAGTCCAGACAGAGCGCGCCCCGAGAACGGGCGCTTGGCAGCAGAGGAGGGTCATCGTTCAAATGGCGATTTAAGATTCCGACCGCGAGACCGCGCTCATTGCAACCCAACCATGTACCGCCGGCGCGAAGATCTCGGCCGCTGCAGATTTTTGGCGTCGTCGGCAAGAGGCTCGGCGCCGCCGAGGGCCGATCATAATGCTCGTCGCGATTAGCGGCGATAATCAATGGGAAGTCATCGAAGGCGCGAAAATAAACGGCTAGCGTGCACACTTTTTCAGCTTTACCGAATGAGGCGAACATCTGCAAACTTGCCGGTTGATTGTCGTTATAGATCCTTTGTGTTAGCCTCGAAAAAGTCGGAAAGGGCAACCATGTTTCAGTCCGTCAATGATGTGATCTCGGGTTTCGGCGCGCAAAAATATATCTGTAACAAAAACGTCGCCACCGTGGTTTATCTCGGTACGAGCTTGCAAAAACCGATTCTCGTCGAAGGACCTGCTGGAGTGGGTAAAACCGAACTCGGCAAAGTGCTCGCCGATGCGCTCGGCATGCAACTGATTCGCTTGCAGTGTTATGAGGGTCTGGATGAAGCCAAGGCTCTTTACGAATGGGAATACGCTAAGCAACTGCTGTACACACAGATTCTCAAAGAAAAAATCAGCGACATTCTGCAGGGCTCCCAAACCCTACAAGAAGCAGTGGATTGCATCGCCAATCAGGACGGGGTCTTTTTTTCCGACCGTTTTTTGCTGCCACGGCCGTTGTTGCGCGCGTTACTTTCGGAAAGACCGTGCGTCCTATTGATTGACGAAATCGACAAGTCCGATGCAGAATTCGAAGCGTTTTTATTGGAAGTCTTGAGCGATTTTCAAATCTCGGTGCCGGAAATCGGCACGCTCAAGGCGAGACATATTCCGCTGGTGATCTTAACCAGCAATAACAGCCGGGAAATGTCCGACGCCCTCAAACGCCGCTGTTTGCACCTGTATATTGATTTCCCCGATTCAGAGCGCGAAATGGAGATCATCAAGCTCAAGGTGCCCAATGTCGGCGCTCGACTTGCCGAGGAAGTCGTGCGGCTGCTGCAAAGGCTACGCAAACTGGACTTAAAAAAAATTCCGAGCATCAGCGAAACGCTCGATTGGGTGCGCGCCCTGACCTTGCTCAACGTCAAACAGCTCGATCAGGAGCTGGTCGAGGAAACGCTTTCCACCTTGGTCAAGTACGAGGCCGATATCCGCAAAGCGCATCACGAACTCAAAGCCTACCTGGCGGAAAAACAAGCTCAGCGCGGTGTGCCAGGAAGCAGTGACAAAGACCACCTGCACTAAGATCTCCAGCCCGCGATTTGGACATGGAAGATCGTCTGATCGAATTTGCCAGCGTGCTGAGACGAAACGGCATCCGTGTGTCCCTGGCGGAAAACATGGATGCTTTTCGCGCCCTCGAGTTGGTCGGCATCGCCGATCCAGCGCTATTTCGGCATACACTGCGAAGCACGCTGGTCAAACGCGCGAGCGATGTCAAACCCTTCGAAGAGCTGTTTGACTATTTCTTTTTAGGCATCGGCCAGGCGCTCGACGCCATCGATCGCCGCATCATGGAAGAGCTTGGATTATCGCCCGAGCAATTCCAGCAGATGCTTGATCAGCTGCAGCGTCTGGTAAAGCAAATGGAGGGCGAGCTGTCGCAGCTGACGCGCGCTTTGCTCAACAATAATCGGGGCGAGATCGAACGGTTGCTACGCGACGCCCTGCAGCAGGAGATGGAACAAAGCATGCCGGACGGCTTTCGTTATACGCCGTACACGCGCATGGCCGCGCGCTTGCAGCTCGATCGCGTGCAGAGCGAAATCGAGCGCTTCAAGGGCATGCTCCAGATGCTCGGTGAAAACGGTGAAGATCTGCAAAACGTGCTGCGCTATCTCGATGAGCGCATGCGCGATCTCAATCGGCTTTTGCGCGAAGTCATTCAGCAGGAGCAACGCAAACGCGGGTTGGACCCCAAAGACTCGTCGCAGCGTGCTGCGCTGGCCGACAAGAGTTTTGCGTTTTACACCGAAGACGATATCCGCCAGATGAACGAAGCGGTCGCTCGTCTCGCGCAGCGATTGAAAAACCGGCTTTCGGTGAGAAGAAAAAAGGCGGCGCGCGGCCGCTTCGACATAAAAAAAACCTTGCGCGCCAATCTTCAATACGGCGGCGTGCCGTTTCACATCCGGCTTGACCGGCGTAAGAAAACCAAGCCGCAGGTGATGGTGTTGTGTGATATTTCGGACTCGGTTCTGAATGCTTCGCGTTTCATGCTGCAGTTCGTCTATTCGATCCAGGATCTCTATTCCAAGGTGCGCAGTTTTGTCTTCGTCGCCGAGCTCGGTGAGGTAACACAACTGTTCGAGACCAATGACATTCAAACCGCGGTCGAGGCTGCTCTCAAGGGCGATGTCGTCGACGTCTTCTCGCACTCCAATTTTGGCCGCGCTTTCGAGCACTTCTACAAAAACTTTTTTTCCGCAGTGAACGGCAAGACCACCGTGTTGATCATCGGCGACGGGCGCAACAATTATAACCGGCCGAACGATTGGGTGTTGCGGGAGATTCAACAGAAAGCCAAGCAGCTCATCTGGCTCAATCCCGAGAGCCGGATGACTTGGGGCATCGGCGACAGCGAAATGCCGCGTTACGTGCCGTATTGTCACATCGCCGAAGAGTGCCGCAGCATTAATCAGCTTTATAAAATCGTCGATTTGATCGTGCCATGAGCAAAAAGATTTACATCCAGACCTACGGCTGCCAGATGAACCAGTACGATACGGAGCGCATCCTCCGTGTCATGGCGCGGCGTGGCTATGAGCGGACCGATGCCATCGAGTGCGGCGACCTACTCGTACTGAACACCTGCAGTGTGCGCGAAAAAGCGGAACAAAAAGTCTACAGCGCGCTCGGTAGCTGGAAGGAGTTCAAGAAGCGCCGCGACGGCGTGGTGATCGGTGTTGGTGGCTGTGTGGCGCAGCAGGAAGGCGAAAATTTGCTCAAACGTGTGCCGCACCTCGACTTAGTATTCGGCACCCATAACATTCACAAACTGCCCGATCTGGTCGAACAAGTTTACACAGCGCGGACGCGTCCGGTCGAGACCGCGTTTTATCGCGACCCGGCCTACATGGAGGACTCGGACGAAGAGACCCAAGTTGACGGGGTCAAAGCGTTTGTGACCATCATGCAAGGATGCAACAAAGTCTGTAGTTTTTGCATCGTGCCGCATGTTCGCGGGCGCGAGCTGAGCCGGCCGAGCGGGAAGATCGCTGCGGAAGTGGAGTCTCTGGTGGCCCGCGGCGTTATTGAAGTGATGCTGCTGGGGCAGAACGTCAACTCGTATGGCAAGCTCACACCAGGAGAGCTGAGCTTTTCTGAATTGTTGGCGCGCATCAACGCGATCGCCGGTCTGCGCAGGATTCGCTTCACGACATCGCACCCGCAGGATCTTTCGCCGGAATTGATCGAAGCCTTCGCGATCCTCGAAAGTCTTTGTGAACACCTCCATTTGCCAGTCCAGTCCGGTGCCGATAGCGTGCTGTCGCGCATGCGTCGCGGCTACACCCGCGATGAATATCTGCAGCGCATCGAAGGCTTGCGCAAACGCTGCCCGAACGTAGCGCTCAGCAGCGACATCATCGTCGGATTTCCCGGCGAAAGCGACAACGAGTTCGTTCAAACTCTGGAATTGCTGGAACGAGTGCAGTATGATGAAATTTATTCGTTCACGTATTCGCCGCGGCCGCAGACCGTTTCAGCAAAGATCTATACGGACGACATCCCCAGCGATGTAAAAAAGGAGCGGCTCAAAATCGTGCAGGCGCTCCAGCAGCAAATCTCGCTGAAAAAGAACCGGAGTCGCATTGGCGCGATCGAAGAAATACTCATCGAGGGCCCGTCGAAGCTCAGAAACGGACAAGTCATGGGTCGCACTCGCAGCAATCGCATCGTGAACGTGACAGGGGTGGAACAATTTGTCGGCCGGCTCGTGCCGGTTCGGATCGCCGGCGCCACGGCAACCTCGTTGATTGGCGAGGCGTGCTCGAATGACAGGAGTTTGAATTCCCAGCAAGAAGGGGACATGGCATGATGAAAAAAGAAGACACGATCCAGATGTCGGTCGGCGGTTTGACTCTCGACCCGGTCACTAAAACGCCCATCGTGATTCTTAAGGATACCGAGAACAAACTCAACCTGCCGATCTGGATCGGTCTGCTGGAAGCTACGGCGATGGCGACGGAAATCGAAGGAATCAAAATGGCACGCCCGATGACGCACGACTTGCTGAAGACGATTCTTGGAGAAGTCGGCTGCTCGGTCGAATGCGTAGAAATCACCGAGCTCAAGGAAAATACTTACTACGCGGCCGTCAATCTGCGTGTCGCAGGACGCGAAATGATGATCGATTCACGCCCCAGCGACGCAATCGCGTTAGCTTTGCGTACGAAAAGCCCTATTTACGTTGCCAAGGCCGTGCTCGAGGCCTCGAGCATGCTGCAGCAGAGCGAGGAAGGAAGTGAGCGAGGCGTGGAGAACGTCTCTAATGTTTCCAAGGAAAAATGGGCTGAAATTCTCGAGAAGATGGGTCCGGAAGACTTCAAGTACAAGCAGTAGGGCGAAGCGCTTCCAAACCCTCACGATCGCTATTCCAAGCTAGAATTCCCGCAGTTCGATAACCGATCACTTCCATGGCCGCTGCGAGCCGACGCATCACGCGCAAGCAATTACGCCAGCCGGACAAGTTCCAGGTTTTCTCGGATCAGGCGCTGGAGTATTTCTCCGAGCATAGGGCGTTAGTGTTTGCAGCCGCCGGCGCGGTGATTGTTTTCGCGCTCGCATTTTGGGGTTGGCAATCCTTCAAGGAACGGCAGAACGTCGCCGCGTCCCACGATTTTACACGAGCGCTCGCCTTGTATCAGGCAGACAAGTATGCCGAAGCCATTCCGGCCTTCGAGAACGTACAAACTTACCGCTGGTCGCGTTACGCCGTACTGGCGCATCTTTATCTCGCCAACAGCTATCTCGCGACCAACCAGCTCGATAAGGCATTGAATGCCGCTGAACGATCAGTGGTCGCGACCAAACCGGAAAGCCTTTATCGTCAGATTGCACTGGTCACATTGGGCGAGACCGAAGAACAAATGCAGCGATGCAAACCCGCCATCGAGCATTTTAGCGAGGCACAAAAAATCCCCAGCGCATTAGGATCGCGCGCGACCCTCGGAAAGGCGCGTTGCGCCGAAGCGCTCGGCGACAGTCAAACAGCGCTTCAGGCTTATAAGGATTACCTCAAAGACAACCCCGGTTCACCGCTTGCCGTGAAAGTAGCCGCCCTCGAGGCGAAATCCACCTCGCCGACTGCACCCAAGTAATTCCCGCAATTCAATCTCTCAAGCATCGCGTTAATCCGATCGATCCTCCGTGGAGTTGCGCCGACTGGGCGACCAAAACTTAACGTCTGATAAGATATATTATGTCAACTTTTGTGTACAGGCGCTTTTACCGTCGAAATAACTGCGGTATAGCGTTCCCCTTCCTACTTTGCGCATGTGCTTTTTGCGTCTCTACCGGCGGAGCTCGGTTTCGAGAGATTCCCCGAAAATTTGTGAATTTTTTATAAACTTAAGATCAGAAGTAGCGCCAGAGCCACCATTTCTCGAAACCGATCTTCGCCCAGTAGATCATGCGCGACGGGCCCCAGGTCCGCGGTTCGGTAACTCCAAACGGCGGCCATCCGGTTGGATAAGTGGTTCGATTTGCGGCGGCGCGTCCAGCGCCGAATGCCAGCAGTCATATCGTATGAAGCCAGAGATCGACCGGTCTTCCTTTACCAGTGATCTCAACCGACAGATTATGCGCCAGCACATCGGCTTCTTGGTGGGCGACGCCGCCGGCTTTGGATGCCGGCATGTCGGCACAGTCGCCGATGGCGTAGACGTGCTCCCACTTGGTTTCTAGCGTTTCGAAATCGACTCGGATGCCGGTTTCGGTATCGGCCAAACCGCTGTCCAGCAGGACTTGCGCCGGCCGATGCGGCGGGACCATGACCAGCAGGTCATACGGAATGTTGTAGTTGTACAGTCCCTGCACTAGCTTTCGTTCGGGATCGATGGCGCGCACGACGAAGTCATAGTTTTGCTTGATGCCGCGCCGCTTGCTCTCCGAATCCATCCAGACTACCGGATCATGCGCCTCGCCGGTCGGTTCAGGCTCGCGGGTAAAATATTCGATCTGGACCCGATCGCGCATGCCTTTTTCGCGGAAATACCCATCGAGCATCCATTGCGCCTCATAGGGCGCCGGCGGGCAACGATACGGCCCAAGCGGCACGCCGACGACGACCCTGCCGCCGCGAAAATTCGCCAAAGCCTCGCGCAAACTCAGCGCGGATTCCATCTCCCAGGGGTGCAGCGACGACTCAGCGAAACCGGGAACTAGATCGGGTCGTGTTTGTAAACCGAGCGAAACGATCAGGTAGTCGTAATTGACCTTTTCATTCTGCAGCGAAATTTCCTGGCGCGCGGGATTGATGCCGAGAATTTCCGACTGAATTATTTTTACGTTTCGCTTCTCCAAAATTTTCAGGCTGCGGCTGATGTCCCGTGGTTGGCGTTGGCCGAGCATCAGGAAGAGAAACGCCGGCATAAAAAGATGCTCGGCGCGCCGATCGACGAGAATGATATCGTGATCTGCGCCAAGCTTTCTGCCCAGGTGAGTGGCCGCAACTACCCCGCCGCAACCTCCGCCGAGGATCACGATCCGTTTTCGTTTCGCAGATGATGCCATGTTGCCGAATCGCGAGATGCGTTGAATGATTATTTTTTTAGCTTGAAACGCTCTTGTGAACGGAGAGCTAAACCGCGCAGGTTCCGGAGCCGCTGCTCACGCCACAACTCTTGCTCGCGTTTACCGTCGATGGTGAGCTCTTTGCCGAATCCGGAAGAGACGCGCAAAAACCAGATAATCAGCCGGTCCGAAAGATCTTTAAGCCATTCCATGCATCACCGCATATCAGGCGCGGCAGTCGCCACCTTAGCGAATTAATCTGTGTTTGGGATCGTCAGCGCAGGAATGTATCTTCCTGCCGCAGCGTGTCCTGGGCAGCAATGAGCGCCTGCGGCGTTGGTCCCGCTTCACCGATCAATCCGACTTGTCGCAGGAATTGACCGATCTGCGCATGATGGCGCGGACTCACAGGCGCGTACGGACGGCATGGATTTCCTATGTCGACACCGAAGTGCTTCATCGCGGACTTCATCACCGGCGGCAGGCCGTAGGCCGCCCATTTCCCCGGAAACAACGCATAACAGCGCGCCCAGAAACGCGCCGTTTCCAAATCCCCTGCCCTAAACGCCTTGACGATTTGCGCCCCGATTCGCGTACCGGGCGGCGGCATGGTCGCTCCGGAGCCGCCGAGCATGAGAGTGACCAGCAAAGGCTGCATCGTCGTAAAATAATGGCCGCGGCCGGCCAAGTCAATTTGCTCAATTAGTCTAGATATTTTAGTAATATCTCTCGAGCTTTCCTTAAAGTAACGAATGTTGTCGATCTCGCTGATTTTGACGAACGCATCCTGCGGCGGATCCGCGCCGGGCCCTGGATTGTGATAGCAAGTCACCGGCAATGGACTGGCCGACGCGACTTGCGTGTAGAATTCCATCAATTCGGCGATCGTCGGTTGTCCTCCCCAAGGGCGGAGCGGCATAAGCACCTGCACGAGATCGCCGCCGACTTTTGCGGAGTATTCCGCTAACTCGATGACCTCCCTGGGCGATGGGCTCGAACAGCCGAGAATCACCGGCACTCGCTTGCCGACCATCTCGGTGGCGAGTTTTAAAAGCTCCTTGCGTTCGTCACGCGACAACATCGTGTACTCAGCGGCTTCGACGGCCGCGATCGTCACTGCGTCGCAATCCGTGACGAGAAAATCGATTTCGTTTTCAAGCGCCTTGTAGTTCACCCGATCGTTGTCGTCGAACGGGGTCAAGCAGGCGCCGATGATTCCTTTGATCGGCTTGGTGAGCGCCATAATTTAATGCAGGACTTCAGCAATAATCCGCGCGTGACCGGCGTCGCTACCTTTGACGCGCAAGGGCAGCGCGAGAATGCGCGTTTGCTTGCCCACAATGCTGGCCAGATTCGTCACGTTCTCGGCGATCAGCACATTGTTACCGAGAAGCATTCGGTGTACCGGGAAATCAAATCCCTTCGGCCGCAGTGGCGTGGGCAAATCCACCGTGATGCAGTCGATGCCGAACATCTTGATGCCTCTTTTCACCATCCATTCCGCCGCATCTACGGAGAGATAAGGATGAAGGTTGTAGTCCGGACTGTCGAATTTTTCGTCCCAGCCAGTGTGCAGCATGAGAATGTCGCCGCGCCTCACTTCAACGCCAGACGATTCGAGGTCTTTGGCTGTCACCTCTTCACCGCCGTTTTTTGTAACGCTGATCACGGCGCCATTTCCGGCGAAAGATTCAAGCGGTAGCTCATCAATCGATTTGCCGTTCGGAACGATGTGAACCGGCGCATCGACGTGCGTGCCCGCATGACAGGGCAGCGATAGCTCGGTGACATTCAATGGATGCCCTTTTTCGAGGCTCAAAAATTTTTGCACGTGCACGTCCGGTAAGATTGGAATCTTCGGCATCCCGTCATAAATCAGGCGTGAGAGATCGATCATTTTCATCGTCAAGCTCCTAAACCCTATTTGCCGTTGTGCCAGCGCGAGTACAGAGGGTCCTGGTCGACATACGCCCGCTTGATGCCATCGAAAGCAAGCCAGAATTGGTCGAGAGTTTTCTGCACGGACGCACGCACCATTGCCTGTTGGGGCTCACTGACGGCATAGCGTTCAACCGCAAGCGGCCCGACCTTCATGTGCTCTTCGTCCACGCCCATATGGAGTGTCCAATAGCGAATGTCTTCGGATTCGCGATCGAAGCCGTAGTGCCGCGTCAAGCCGTTGACGACCCGCGTCATGCGCTCGTTGGCGGTGCCCTCGAGACAAAAACCTTGGCAGGCATAAAGCTCGAGCCAGCTGCGCTGATACATGAGTAACTCGCGCCAGTCGAGAAATGCCGCGGTCTCCGGTAACGGTTCGACAGCATCGAGTTCTTCCTTGGTGTAGCCGCACGCTTTGGCAAAACGGATGAACAAGCCCTTATGACTATCGGTTCCGGTAATTTCGCCGGTGCCTTCTTCAATGACATTCTCAATCCACATCTTTTCGAGTTCCGGATCGTCCGGGCAGCGACTCAACATCGCCGCGATCGGCTTTGGAAAAGGCTTGGGAAAGAATAAATAGAATTGCCCTACGAACCCTTTGAGCTGATCTCGGTTGAGTTTTCCATCTTCGACCATGCCGATGATCGGATGATCTTTGGAGTGTTTGCTCCGCACCATCCGCTGAATTTCACTGACGAATTCCTTGCTCGATATCGCCATCTCACCGTCCGTCCTTTCGGCCTTCACTGTCGCGGAAAAATACTGCCGGCGCATCCTGGGACAAATTTCTATTATCAGTTCACTCCTGTTGAGTCCAGTTCGCTGAGCGCGAGCTCAGGATTGCTAGTGTCGGATCGAACAGGCGCGAGACTCACGAGAAAAACTTAGCCCGAGCGGCGATCCGATCTTTTTAGATACATGCGGATTCCAAAATCGTATACATTTTCCCGTGTGAAGAGCTCCTCTGTCCCATTGTGCTGAACCGTAATCAAATGAGGCGACCACGAGATGGAAAACTCGCGGGCCGATTTCTTATCCAGATAATCGCCGAGTACACGCAGCACAAAGGACAAGTCGCGAACATCCGTCGGACTGCCGGTTCGTCGTTTTGCCTGACGTTCGAGATTTGAGATCAAGATTTCGGAACGGCTGAAGAAAAATCGAGTTGAGGCGCTCCGATCGGCCTTGGCCCGCCGAAAGCGGTTTCCGAGCCATTGGTCCAAAAACGCCTTCCTTGACGGAACGCTTACCGCTGGCTCGGAGGCGTGCGGCGTGACGACATAATCATCGCCGGCGGTGATCAGGTCAAAGGAGTCACAATTGACGGAAACCAGGTTCTGACCGATGACCCTGAGCGCTTGTGAATGAGAGAGAGTGATGGCTGGCATCGTCGCATACGTAGGCCGTACATCGGTGTGAATTCGAATCGAGCAAGCTCATTTTTGGCGCGAAGAATGGGCTTGTCAACATGCCCAGCCGCGCGGTGATAAAGGGTTGCTGGAACTAATTTCCGCGCCGCGGCTCTTCTGTTTGGCCGCGCTTGTCATAGAGCTCGAGAAAGAATTTGTAGAATGACGTCACTGGACGGTCCTCGGTTTCATCACGTCCTGATTTGTCTCGGTACTGAAGTGTGATAGAGATCGGCCTTTTCTGCAGCTCCAGCAGTTTCACTCCTTTGGAGTCGAGGTAGGCGCCCACCGTACGAAGAATATTGGAAAGCTCACGAAATTGGGTGAGCTGCCCGGCTTTGTCACGGCGCGCCCGGCCCTCGGCTGAAAGCCTTGTAACCTCTGCTGGGGATACCGTCAAGGATTCAGCGCGGGTACTGTAAGGCGCTCCATGAAACCAATTTTGAATGCGCGAGCTGAACGAAGCCGTGTGCTCATGAAGGTCCTGAATGAAGTAGCCGGAATCCACGTGCTTCAACTCAAAATCAACGATATTTCTGCCCGCGAGCATCTGGCCGATTGCTCTGAGCTCCTCAACATAATGCGTTGAATCCGTCATCGTTTCGGTCCTCCCTCCGCCGTATTCTAATCACTTTAGGCGGCGGGACAAAGAAAAATATTGTAAAGAAGAGAGCTGGAACGATGAATAGACGGGAGCAGGATACTGCCTTACAACTTGCCATCCTGCATAGCGCCGTCTCGCGCATACAGCCGGCGTACAGCGACTGAGTCTTGGCTGTAAAACAGCGCGACCTATTGTCGGGTTGACTAGCTCAACAATGTGAAACTCAGCACAGACATACTCCGAGACGATTTACCATGTTGTATTTTCACTGGCTAACCGGACAGGCCGTTCGGGAACTCGTTCGAGCTATCGGTGTGCATGCAGCCGACTGAAGGAGGGATGCCATTGGCCACGATGGCTGCCGATATCGTCTTCCTGCGCAAATCCTGTCCGCAACCGTGTTTGGCTTTCTTTTAAGTCTCTGAGGGATCTGTCGTGCGGCTCTAAAACCCGCGGGTGTGTTTGACGAAAAATCCAATACGCGCCGCCAAATATGAACGCAAGCATGCCGAAACAAATCCAGAATCCCCAAAGCCAAATCGGCTGCCAGCTCAATTGCGATTCAGCGTTAGCAACGCTTTCCTCCAGATCGCTGCTTTTGCTTTCGAGCTCCCGGATCCGCTGATCTCGCTTAATCAGTTCTTGTTCCAGAGCTTTAGTTTCTCTGTAAGTGCTGAGCGGCAGTTTAAGTTTCTGGCCTATCTGGAGATTGCTCTCTGAAATTCCGGGATTTTGTTTTTTAATTTCCTCTTTTGGAATCTCCAATGTCGACGCAACTATGTCGAAACTGTCTCCTGCGCGCACCGTCCATGTGTGGCTCTCGGCGGCTGCTGAAATACGCGCAGCAAGAACACAGCAGATCAAGGCAACCAACAAAGATATCCTTTTCATGACTACCTCCTTTCTCACAGCCAAACACGTGCGTGTGAGCGGCGCACAAGAAAAAGATAACAGGCGAGTATAGCGTGGCGCTACGGCCGTACTGAAAATATGTTCAGAAAATGTATCACTTAGCAACAAGTCGCTACGGAGGAGGTTTGCCTCCGAGCGTTGAGCGGAGATCTGGCTATCGAACTGGATTCCAAACGGGGATAAGACTCTTCGGATCGATCCAAAACCCCATCTCGAAACACTCATTCAAAATGGCTAATCTTTACTTCAGAAAGAAGGGAGGCTCGGGCCAAATGGCACAGCAAAACACAACAAAAAACCGCGAGCGGTTTCAAATGGCGTTGCAGGACGCCGCATCAAAGCAGGCAATCCCGCTCGATCGTCTCAGTTGGCGCGACATTCCAGATCGTGATGCATCCGATCTGATTGTCGAAGTTGGCGGCAAGAAGAGAGTTTTCACGATCACCAATAACGATATGCTCAATGATGTGGAAGGACAGATTGATCAAATTCTCAACGTTGCAATCGATGTAGAGTAAGCAGAACACCTCTTGGATAAGAGAAAGAAACTACTGACTACGTGTTCCCTCATAGCTCAGAGCATTTCCGAAAAGCGAATATCGCAGATCTCCTAATATTCCGCCTGGGAATCGACTGAATACTGTAGGAATTGTCAGTTTCAGGAATGTGCTGGTCGGATTTTCCTACGCCGCTTTTACTCCGTTATACCCGCTTAAATCCAAAAAACGGGTACAAAGTCCCAATTTGGCGCTCGCATCACACTTGCGTTTGCAAAAACGCTATGAAGACGCCTCGATCATTCAACTGGCCATTCTTCACATTTTGGCTTGGCTATGCTGCGCTCGTGCTCACGATTACATCGATTGTTTTGTAAACAGTGGCGCCCGGCCTTGGCTTTTTAGTATTCCCATCTTTTGCTCGTTGACGCAGCTCCAGGTGGATGGGGCACAGGATTTCTCAAAGTACGCGCTCATCCAACTGAGTAATCTTCCGTTAATACCCGCTAGCATAATCTAAGTTTCAACTAGTGCTGATGTAGCTCCGTTAAACTGTGTTAGGCACTGTTTAGGCACGAGGAAAGTCTGTTTTTACCGGCTTCTCCCCTTTCCTTTTTTCATCGCTGCCGGTTCATCGCCATTCCGACGGCAGCGGCTTTTCGCTCGCCATTGACAAGCCTCAAAAACACCCAGCGAGACTGAACGTCCAGGTTTAAATTGAGTCAGCCACAATCTCGGTTCGCCGCTACCACAGACACCTTAGATACGGCTCACCGATTCAAAAAAGACAATCAGGAAAACCGCCCGTCCGCCGAAATTGTTTCTGCAAGGCGGTCAGAAGAGGCAAAGTTCTTCAAGAGGTTAAAAAAGCTCATGATGGTTTTGTCGTCGCCGTGGATATCGAAATAAGGAAAATTCATTCGCCTGTGCCGTTACGATTGCCGCTATGTACCCGCCGCAGTCGATGCGCGTCAGGTTTGTCTGCTAATGCGAAGTCCAGCTTGAGATCCATTCTGATTCTCCAAAAAGATCTGATTTGGCTAAAGAATGTTGATTTCATGGGCCCGCCACCAACGAGCAGCACGCCGCGAGATTACGAGATTAGAATCGAGCGAACAAACTCACGCCCGCAGGTGCGTATTCACATGCACCGCCTCTAGCGATAGCACACCTCTAATGCGTAAAAAAAATGATCCCCCTAGCAATGAGTCATGCGATTGGTAATTATTGAAGTCACACCGGAAATCTTCTGGGAAAGGCAAGACGTTACACACGGATTCCTCTCCTCGGGTCCTACTCGTTGAAGATTTTGAAGATCTGCGAAAACTCGTGGCGTTTTATCTAAATGCTCGGGGCTACCAGGTCCTCGAAGCTGCAAATGGCCGAGCGGCCATCCAGAGCGCAATAACCGGAAATCCCAACTTTATTTTATTAGATTTCCGCTTGCCGGACATAAACGGAATGGATCTAGCTGGGGAGCTACGCAAATTGCCTCAGACCAAAAATATCCCTATTGTTGGATGGAGCGCCGATTCTGGATCAAGCGCATATCGAGATACACTACGGCGGGCTGGCATCGTTGAGTACTTGCAAAAGCCAATCAGGCTCAAAGACCTCGATGCGATGATTGAGCGATTGCTGGCGAAATGAAGGCAGCGATGATGCGGCCTCTCGCGCTTGCGACGTGCTGATTCTTGTTCAAACCGTTTGGCCGTCTCGTCGTCGTTTATCTTCTGCGAATGATTTATCAGTTGTTTTGATGGTTGATCAGCAGACAAAACTCATAAACTAACTGATACCCGCTATGCATCCATGCTCATCTTGCTAAAGCGGTCGATTCCGGAAATCTCCGAGTATCTCGGGCATGCTGACGTATCGATCACCATGCGAGTCTATGCCCATTTTCTGACGCAGAAAAAACAGAACTCGATAGGCGACTTGGAACGGCTGATTCAAAGTTCTTCGACACAAATGGGCACAATTTGACAGGGGAGGGGAAAAATAGTCTTGTAGCTGATGTTTACTTTTGCCCCCGTAGCTCAGGTGGATAGAGCACAGGATTCCTAATCCTGGGGCCGCGTGTTCGAGTCACGCCGGGGGCAAATCTAACGCCGCACAAATAAAGGGGAAAGTCGGAAACGGCTCTCCCCTTTTCTTTTTCAGGTCCGCCATGTCTCCATAATGTCTCCACTCCGAGGGCCGCATGAGCGTCACAGCAACACAGAGAAAGACTCGCCGAGACTACCGAATGCACGGCAATAGCGAGTTTGTGCGAGCGTACAAGCAACGCGGTTACTCGGCCATAGACGACGCACCCATGCGGGCCGAGAGGGCGAAGCTGTGGCGCGAGGCGGCGATCCGGCTCAAAGGCGGAGCGAGCTGTCCGTTTCACCTAAAGGTGGAGATCAACTCGGC
>Ga0207645_10001027_pt1 | contig 23086 bp, 19 predicted proteins | sample KBSM53metaG_FD_184331 | JGI IMG/M metagenome (GOLD analysis project Ga0207645, IMG submission 184331) | Miscanthus rhizosphere microbial communities from Kellogg Biological Station, Michigan, USA - KBS M5-3 metaG (SPAdes) (version 2) | ecosystem: Host-associated > Plants > Roots > Rhizosphere >...
TCACTCGCGCGTCGCGGTTCTTAGCCAAAAACGAGTTCTGGCAAAGAACCGCGACGCGCGAGTGATCGTGCGACCTTCGTTTGTGGATGGCGAAAAAAATGCGCTATTCGAAAAACATCGCCTTCGCTTCGCTGAAAACGTCCCGACTTCGCTCTTCAATTTCCTGTCGACCATTCCCGGATCAATTCCCTGTGTTAATTTGGAGCTCTGCGTTTATTTGGGCGCGCGGCTGAGCGGCGTCACTTTTCTCGACGTCGGCGCACAAACGACTTCGGCCGTCTATGCCATGTTCGATCCGGCCGAGCTTAAAAGAAGCTTGGGCATTTTTATGATGCTCCAGTCGATCGAATTTTCGTTGCGCCGCGGTTGTTGTTATTACTATCCCGGGTATGCCTATCGGGAGCCCTTCGCCTATGATTACAAAAAGAGATTTGTTGGATTGGAAGCTTTCGATTGGGCCGAAGGTTGGAAGCCATTTCGCCGAGAAAATGCACAACCGGAATAATCAAGCCACGTTGACCGTAAGCGCACCGGATTAGCCCGCCGAATTTTTATTTCATAAAGACTTCTGCTGCGCGTAACCTTGGCGATTCGTCAGTGAGCCTTGCATGGGCAAAAATCGTTTTGTCAGTCGCAACCCGCGACGTGGATTGATCCGTCAGGTTTGAGCGGTAATTCTGTCATCTTGCAACCTTGCAGTACGACGTTAGAATTGTCCTATGCAATCCGTTTACGTCGCGGGCGTCGGCCTGACCCGATTTGGTAAAGATCCGCGCTCGCTCGGCGAGATTTTTTCTGAAGCCGCGCATCTTGCGCTTGCCGAAACCGCCGAGGTCGACGCGCTCTATATCGGGGTGATGAGCCCCGAGGAGTTTACCGGCCACAGCAACATCGCTTCATTGATCGCCGATGCCGTGGATTTGACCGGTGTGCCCGCGACGCGAGTTGAAACTGCGTCTTCCGCAGGCGCCGCGGCGCTCATGGCGGGATTTCAAGCCATCGCCTCTGGGTACTATCGTCGCGTCTTAGTTCTGGCCGGAGAGAAGATGACCCATCTCAGCACGAGCGCAACGACGCGCATTCTGGCGGAAGTCATCGATCCGCGGGAGCGGCTGTGCGGCGCAACCATGCCGGCGCTGGCGGCCATGATTACTCAAAAATATCGACAAAAGTTTCACCTGTCGGAAGCGCGCCTGGAAAATATCCTCTGTAGCATTGCGCTCAAGAACCACGGCAATGGAGCCAAAAACCCGTCGGCGCAGTTTCAGCGCGCGATCTCGCGTGAGACTTACTTCGGCAGCAAATTGGTCGCGACGCCGTTGCGGCTCTATGATTGCGCGCCGATCACCGACGGTGCGGCCGCCGTTGTGCTTACTCGCGAACCGAGCGACGTGCGTATCTCGGGGGTTGGCCAAGGCACAGGAGTTTTGAGCCTTCAGGATCGCGAAGTGTTCACCTCTTTCCCGTCAACGCAGATCGCGGCCGCACGGGCTTATGCGATGGCGAACACAGAACCGAAGGGAATCGACTTTGCTGAAGTCCATGATGCCTTTACGGCCTTTGAAATCATCAGCACCGAGGACCTCGGTTTTTTTCCTCCTGGGAAGGGCGGCGACGCTGCGTTCGAGGGAAAAACCACGATTGAGGGCGCTTTACCGATCAATCTTTCCGGCGGTCTCAAGGCACGCGGCCATCCTGTTGGCGCGAGCGGATTGGCTCAGGTAGTGGAAGTGACCAAAACGCTTCGCGGCGAGAGGCCGTGGCGACGCGAGTTCAAACGCGGTTTAACGCAGAGCACCGGCGGCTTAGGCACCAATAACTTCGTGACCATCCTTGAACGGGCCGGTGCGCCGACCGTTCAGAACCCTTGGAAGGGAGCCACAGCTTCAGCAAATAGGCCGCCTCGCACGGCTCCGCCGGCCCGTTTGTCGGACGAGGGCGTGATTGAGACGTTTACGATCGTTCATGTGACACCGGACGGTTTTCTTCCGCCCCTTGCGCTCGCGCTCGTCAGGACAACAGACGGCCGGCTGATCATGGCTCAAGGCGAGGAGAACGATCCCGCGTTGAAAATCGGCCGAGAAGTGTATCTCAGACGAATCGACGGGCTGTATCTTTTTACTGTGAAGAGTCACATGCAAAGAGTGCAAGAAGCTTTCACTAAGTTCTTGCGCCGTAAGGTCGCGGCGGAACTCTCTCAAGAGAGCAAGTAGGAGACGAGGAGTGATCATTGGGCACCGCTCCGGCCGAGCCGAAAAAAAATTCCGATCACTGACAAAGCTTCTTTTTCAAAAACTGAAAGACGCCATTGTCTCTGGCAAGCTCGAGCCAGGCGAGCCGTTGTCCGAAACTAAACTCGCAGCCTCTCTGAAGGTCGAAGCATTTGCTGTTCGTGAAGCGTTGCGCAAACTCGAAGCCCAGGGTTACGTTACCTTTCAAACCGATAGCCAGCCGATTGTCAGCAAACCGACCCGTGAGGAGATTGAAGACCACTATGCGATCGCCGGCGTTCTCGAAGGATTGGCCGCTAGACTGGCGGTTGAGCGCGCTCGCCCCGAAGAGGTGGAATACTTGACCCAGCTGCATCATTCGCTAAGAGAGGCCAGCCAAAAACGCGATCTAATGCATTATTTCGAAGCCAACAATAATTTTCATCGAGCGATTGCCGACATGGCGCGCAATGAGCGGCTCTATCGGCTCATCGATGAGCTGCGGCAAAATATTCAAAAGACCCGCGTTCTCGCGCTCCGTTTGCCCGAACGGCTTGATTATTCGATGCGCGAACACGACCAGATCTTGGACGCTTTTTTAAAAAAGAATTCAGAGCTCGCCGAAACTGCGATGGTGCGCCATTTGACAAACCATATGAAAACTCTTCATAAGGCACTCGAGACCAGCAAGGGAGAAAAGAAATGAACAATGGTGAACAAACAAAAGCCCGCGCTTTGGGTGTTAACCATGTGGTTTTGGAAGTCGATGACTTGGACAAAGCGCTAGCGTTCTACGGAGCTCTTTTCGAGTTCACGTTGCGCGGCCGGAGCGATCATAATGCGTTCATCGATCTCGGCGACCAATTCATTCAGCTAACACTGGGGCGAACCCAGGTGCCGGACACCAAGCGCCATTTTGGCCTGGTCGTCGATGATCGTGAAGCGGTGCGCAAAGCCATGGAACGGCACGGCATCGAGAGCATCAATGATCGACTCAATATTCTCGATCCCTGGGGCAATCGGATCGAGATCGTTCCCTACGACGATTGCCAATTCACCAAAGCCTCCCACGTTCTAAACGGCATGGGCGTCGCACCAATGACTAAGACTCCCGCGGCAGTCGAGGAACTCAAGAAAAAAGGTATGGCAGAAAACTAGCTTCAAATCCGTCCGCGCCGAGTGCGCTGTCAGAGAATCGCGTGCCACCCTCGGCATGCAAACTGAAGCTAAACGCGTTAGTCTCCCACCAGCAAACTTCAATCTTCGTATTAGCCGGTTGCATTTCATCTTGAACCCAATCCCTGCCCCAGATGGACATCGGGCCTCCGCATCGCGAATTTGGCTGGCGCTCGCAGCGGTTTATCTGATCTGGGGATCTACTTATCTCGCGATTCGGTTCACCGTCGAGACGATGCCGCCATTTATTTCCGCGGCCGCCCGTTTCGGTATCTCGGGCACGTTCTTAGTCATCTTCCGTCTACTCGCGGGGGATGCAAAACCGACTTGGGTGGAATTGCGCAATGCGGCGATCATCGGCATTTTCCTGCTCGTCTGCGGCAATGGCGGTGTGGTGTGGGCCGCGCAGTTCATTCCCTCAAGCCTGTCCGCGCTGCTGGTCGCGACCGTGCCGCTTTGGATGGTTTTGCTCGATACGATCCGTCCCGGAGGTATTAGCCCGGCCATCCGACCGCTGTGTGGAATCTTGCTAGGCTTTACCGGCGCGCTCTTGTTGATCGGTTTGACTCGCGACGGCGCCAGTCCAGGAAATTTTTACGGGGCGCTCGCCGTCCTGACGGCATCTTTGTTCTGGGCGGTGGGGTCTGTTTTTGGCAAGACCGCCGTTTTGCCAACTTCACCGCTGCTCACGACCGGAATCGAGATGCTCGCGGGCGGAGCTGTCCAAGCATTAGTTGCGCTCATCAGCGGCGAATTCGATCGTTTTAGTTTTGCGCTGATATCGGAGCGCTCCGCGCTGGCGTGGCTTTATCTGACGATGATCGGCACCCTGGCGTTTATCGCTTATGCCTGGCTCCTTCGTGCCGCGCCGCTTCCGCTGGTCGCGACTTACTCCTATGTCAATCCGTTGGTGGCGATTATTCTCGGCAATTTACTGGGCAAGGAAGTTATCACGACGCGCGTTTTGTTAGCGGCTGGACTGATCGTCGGTTCTGTAGCTCTGGTGAGTGGCCGTAAAACCTGACCGAGCGCAATCAATCGCCGATGAACTCTGCGATTGCCGCGAGTGGCTTGATATGATCGCAGACGATTTTCACAATCGCCAACAAAGGAACGGCCATCAGCGCTCCCGGTACGCTCCATAGCCAGCCCCAAAAGATCAGCCATATGAAAAGGACGACCGGATTGAGCATGAGCCGGCGACCGATGACGAGAGGAACACATAAGTACTCCTCGAGCAGGTTCAAGCCGAGATAGCTAGCCGGCACTAGCAGAATGGAGCCGATCGTGTCGAGCGTCATTGCCGCTACCAAAGTGACGATGCTGATGCCGACCACGGCTCCGAGGAACGGAATAAAGTGGAGTAGCCCCGCCATCACACCCCATAACAAGGGATTCGGCATTCCGAGAAAGTACATCGCGGTTCCGATCGCCGTGCCGAAAAATGCGTTGATCAGGCATATCGAAAATAGATACGTCGAAATATCCCGCTCGATTTGCCGGCTGATTTCCACCGCGGTTTTCTTATCTTCAAAACGCGGCAAGACCGTCACCAGCTTGCGCAAAAACAGATCGCCCGAGGCTAAGAGGAAAAAAAGCAAAATTAAAACCGTGCCGATGCCGACGATAAAGTCCTGAGTGGGCGCCAGCAAAGTTTCGCCAAAACTTGGCCTGCGCACTTCGACTTTTTGGGTTTTCTCATTACCCAAGTTCGTCAGCCGGTCGACTTCCTGCCCCGCTTTGGTAACTTCGCGCATCGACCTTTTCAAGTCACTGAACTTACGCTCGATCTGTTGCGCGGTTTCCGGCATTTTCGTCAGCCAGGCGCGAGCAGGTCCCGAAAGCTGGTAAATCCCGAATGCGACACCACCGATCAAGCAACCAAGAACGATAAAAGCGCCAAGCGGCGGCGGAATCCATACGCGTGCCATCGCCCGGATAGTTGGGCCAAAAACAAAATTGAGCAAGATGGCGAGAACGACAGGGATAAAGAACGAGCTCGCCACCTTCAATGTGAAAAAAACCGCCAAAATAAGAAGGCCGGTCAACGCGAGCGACCGCACGTTGAACGGCTCGAGAACCGTAGCCAGCTCGCGGATATTTGGTTTCTCTTCGGTTTCCGCTTTAGATTCTTCGTCCAACTCTTTAACAGCTCGCGGCAATGCCATGATGTAACCTCGGCGCCCGGAGCTGAAATCGTTGGAGATGAAACCGGGCGGCTCTATTAAGAATAACCTGCTATGGAGTGGTTTTGAACTGGCAGAAAAAAGCAACTTTTTTTCAATGGCTAAAGCTCGCCCGGTTTTGAGCCAGCAGGCGTTTCGCCTTTCGCGGCGCTAACGCTTGGACGGTGAAAATCGCCTCTTTTTGTCACATTCGAGCGATACAACCTTGTCGCTCATCCGCTGTCCGAATCATATTGCGACACACCTGGAGCGATGTTAAAGGAAGAATTCGGAGGGCATATGGCAATCACCCTGTATCATGACACGCCGTCATCCAACTGCGACAGGGTAAAAATTGCCCTGGCTGAAAAAAATCTAAACTGGGACGGCGTGAGAATCCGACTCGCTAACAAAGAGCAGAAACGACCGGAGTTCTTGGAGCTCAATCCGTACGGCAAAATTCCGGTTCTGGTCGAGAACGGCAAAATATTATTTGAATCCTGCATCATCAACGAATATCTCGACGAAAAATATCCGAACCCGCCGCTCATGCCGAACGACCCTTACTTGCGCGGGCGCGGACGCATTCTTGTGGACTATGCTTTAAACTACATTCACGAGCCCTATTGGTCGCTGCGTGGCGAAATGCTGAAACCAGAAGTAGAGCGCAACGCCTCTGTTCTTGAGCAGACACGTGGACGTCTGAGAGAACAGCTTCAATATTTGGAAACGGCGCTGGAAGAGAAGGACTATTTTCTCGGCGCGCTAAGTCTCACTGATATTGACGTTCTGCCGCGTTTTCTGCGGATGGAATCCTATGGCGCGTTGCCAGTCCCCGGCCTGCCGCGGCTCAGCGCCTGGCTTCAGCGCATGAAGGAGCGCCCATCCGTGAAAGCAATTATTTGACGAAAGGAAACGGTATCCCTCAACTTGTTAGAATCATTTCGCCGTGTATAACCGCGCTCCGCGCTCACTTCAGCACTTCTTTCAATTTGGCGACCACGGGCGACGGCGTCTTGAATAGCTTCTGAATCGACTGCTCGATCTCTTCGCCCGAGGCGGGCGCCACTTCCAAATTCGCTTTGCCGGCGTCGTTCAAAAAGTCGGAGTCTTTCACTGTTTGTAAAAATGCCGCGCGAAGTGTTTGGATCCGATCCTTCGGTGTATTGGGGGGTAGCGAGTAACCATATGTCATCGCGCTCGGCGCGTGAATTCCGGCCTCCATCAACTGTTTGGCCTCTTCCGATTTTGCAAAGCTAATCGACAGCGGAACTTTGGGCAGCTCGGGATGGGGCTTCGGCGCGCTTTGCAGGACGATTATGACGTCTCCCGCTTCGATCGCCTTGCGCCAAGTGGAGCGCACGGAGACCCACGAAAACCCGCACAATCCGTCGAGTTCACCGGATTCGACGGCGACGCGGATATCCGCTGTGCCTTTGTAGCCGGTAATCAGCCGCATCGGGAGTCCGATCGCCTCCTTCAATACCTTGGCGGTGTCGTCGGTCGTGGAGCCGGGTGCGCTGCCGCCCAATTTCAACGGAGTTTTCAACGCCAGCCATTGCTCGGCGTTCGTGATGCCGGTTTTCCGATTGAGCACGCAGAGATCGTGATTGTAGCCAGGCGCGCCCAACCAGCTCATCTTTATCGGGTCAAATTCAACTCCCTGGGCACCGATGAGACGCGCGAGAATGAGATTGCCGTTGAACGCGCCGATGGTCAGCCCGTCAGGCTTGGCGACGCGATAAATGTGATTGGCAGCGATGAGACTCCCGGCGCCGGTCATGTTTTCCACGATCACCGTCGGGTGACCAGGGATATACTTTCCCATTGAGCGGGACAGCGTGCGCGCGTAGGTATCAAAACCGCCGCCCGCGGAAAAACCAACAACGATACGAATCACTTTTCCACGATAAAAATCTTCTCCGACGGCGGCGGCACGCATGTCCGTTGCCATTGTGAAGATCACGATCAGCACCAATCCCATGACAATCAAGTAGCTTCGTCTCATGGCTTATTCCTCTTCTTGAATTAACGTCGCGCGCACAAGCTATGCGAAACCGTCGGATTTCGTCAACCATAAAAATAGCTAAAGATGCCGATTTGTCGCACGGCTTCGAATCGCGTTGACAATCGGACCTGTTTGTCGATATTGACCCAGTTCGGGGGAAAATCGGATGCGTCTTAAATATCTGCCACTGAGTATGCTCTTTTTGCTTGCATTCGCACTGAATGTTCATCCTGCCGAGTTTTATCAGGGTAAAACCATTCGAGTCATCGTCGGCGGCAGCGCGGGCGGCGGCTTCGATATTTATACCCGCGCCATGGCGCGCCACATGGGCAAGCATATTCCAGGAAGCCCGACACTGATTGTAGAAAACATGACCGGCGCCGGCACACTGATCGCCGCCAAATATTTGCATAGCAGCGCGAAACCCGACGGGCTTTCCTTCGGCATCTTCAATGGAGCATTGATCCTGAGCGGGGCGCTCGGCAACAAGAGCGTCGATTTCGATATGCGGGAGCTCGAATACCTCGGGGTTCCGGTACAAGACAGCACCGTGTGCGCACTGCGCAAAGAGAGCGGCGTAACCAACATGGATCAATGGTTCGCGGCCAAGGCTCCGATTAAGCTCGGCGGTCTAAGCCCGGGGAACAGCACCAGCGATGTGGCGCGAGTGCTCTCCACAAGTCTCAACCTGCCGATCCAGCTCGTCGAAGGCTATAAAGGCACGAACGAGATCCGCCTCGCCGCTGATGCGGGCGAACTCCATGGCGCTTGCTGGGCGTGGGAAACATTGAAGGTGGCCTGGGCAAACGCGATTCCCGCAGGGGAAGTCAATGTCGTGTTACAGGTCACAGCGAAGAAAATACCGGAACTCACGAGTGTCCCGATGGCTCTCGAGCTCGCTAAAACCGAAGAAGCGCGAATGTTGCTCAAAGCCGGCGCCATCGATCCCGCTGCCATCGTCCGAGTCTACGTCACCACACCGCGCACGCCGAAAGACCGCCTGCAGATCTTGCGTACCGCGTTCGCCAAAACTTTGACCGATCCCGAATTCATCGCTGAAGCGAAAAAGGCCACATTGGACATCAATCCTCTGGCCGGTGAAGATGTGAAAAAAATTGTCGACGACCTGTTCAAGCTCAGCCCAGCGGTCAAAACCAAGCTCGCCAGCATGCTCGCGGCGAAGTAAGATTACGGAGAGCTAAACTCGATGATGCGCATGAAAGAGCTCTTTTGCGTTCAAGTCATTCTCTACACCTGTATCTTATGGAGCACAGTGCATGGATCGCACGTCGCAGCATATGGCGCCGAGCTCAAACCGGAAAAAAATCGCCTTGAAGTTGCCATTGCCGCCACCGGACCGCTTTACCTTCCGGTCATTCTGGCGAACGAAGCAGGCTATTTCAGCAAGCGCGGCTTGATCGTCAATCTCAGCACACTGAGCGCGACGGCCTCAGCACAAGCGCTTCTGTCGGGCCAGGTGGACATTTACCAGGGAGGCACCGCGACCATACACGCCAATGTCGCGGGTTCCGATTTGATTTACATCGCTGCCAGCGTGGACCGGAGCACGTTAGTGCTGTTCGGCCAAAAAGGCATCACAAGCTTTGATCAGCTGCGCGGCAAGTCGGTTGCGACCACGTCGGTGGGCGCCTTCGGCGAAATCGCCATCCGCAAAACTGCCAAAGAGCGCGGCATGGAAGTCGGCAAAGATCTCAAGCTACTTTACCACAAGGGGCCGCCGGACGCGCTCTCGACGTTTCTCGTCGGCAACGCTGACGGCCTCATCGTCACGCCGCCGCAGACCGAAATGGCTCGCGGTAAAGGATTTCCCGTGATCATCGACTATTATGAAAAAGGTCTAAAAATCATCGGACCCGGCACTGGAGTGGCGCGCAGTTTTTTTCAAAAAAATCCCAATACGCTGAAGATCTTTCTGATGGGATATCTCGACGGAGTGAAGCGTTCGCTCGACGATCCGGCCTACGCCAGAAACGTGCTCGCCCAAAGCAGCAAAATGACCGATCAAAAACTGATCGATGAGAGTTACAATGAAGGCGTCAAGGTCTGGAACAAGGATATGACCGTCGATCCGGAGGCGATCAAGGTCGTGCTTGAGCAATCGACTATTCCGAAAACAGCCGAATTGGATGTGAAGCGCTTCTACGACAATACGTTGATCCGCGAGGTCAACCGCGACTATGCCTCGAAGCTGTTTCCCAGCCAGGTGAAATGGTAATCGTGGGTATGGATGAAGCACCTACACCCGATCCATTGTTCTTCGTAGGGTGAGTAGAGCGAAGCTCAACCCACAATTCCTCGGAGCTCTTCACCCAAGCTCAGACAAGCGCCACCGCGATTCTTGATCCGCTGTTGAGCATCGTTGCCGGTTTCTGATACTGAATACCTCTAAGCATATATTGAGGAGCTGTGTTTATGCGCATTATCGATGCTGATGGCCACGTGCTGGAGAAACAAATTCCCTGGGCGGATTTGCTTGAAGCACCCTATCGCGATCGCGCGCCCAAGGAAGTGAAAGACAATCGCGGCTTTAGCTTCATCATGATGGAAGGCAAGTTGACGCCGAAGCCTGTTGGCAAAGCATGCAGTTTTGTCGGCGCGCCGCGCAGCCACTCGCCGCAGCCAACGACCGGCATGGTCGATCCCCGGCAGCGCTTGAAGGATATGGATCTCGAGGGCATCGATACGGCCGTTCTCTTCGGCACCTCGCCCTTTTTGAGTTTGCCGTTTGTCGAAGACAAAGATCTGGCGAGCGCCATTGCCCGTGTTTACAACAATTGGCTCGCGCAGTATTGCAGCGCTGATCCGCGCCGGCTGAAAGGCGTCGCCGCAGTCGCCATTCAGGACCCCACCGAGGCCGTCAAGGAACTTCGGCGTGCCGTCGAAGTTCTCAAGTTTGTCGCCGTCGCCAGTCCGCCGATTTCAGCTTCGAAAAAAAATCTCGATGATCCGGATCTGTTTCCGTTTTTTGCCGAGGCGGAGCGTCTCAATGTGCCGGTTTGCATCCATGTTGGCGCCGGCGACGGCGTCCCTGCGGCCACGGAGCGTTTCGACCATCCTTTCTTTACCCATGCGATGGCGCATCCCTTCGAGCAGATGATCGCTTCTCTGTGCGTCGTGGCGGGAGGTTTATTGGAGCGTTTTCCGCGCCTGAAGTTCGCTTTTATGGAAGCCGGCTGCGGTTGGGTGCCCTACTGGATGGAGCGGCTCGATGAGCACTATGAGATCCTTCAACCGACCGTGCCCTGGCTCAAGAAGCCGCCGAGCGAATATATGAAGGGCGGACAAATGTTTTACGCGTTCGAAATGGAAGAAAAAATGCTGCCCTACGTCGCTGAATTCGTCGGCGCCGAGCGATTGGTTTTCGCCACGGATTATAACCACAGCGACTCGAAGTTTCCGCACACTGTGGAAGAAGTGATGGAGCGCAAGGATCTCTCCGATTCGCTCAAAGCTAAGCTCATGGGAGAAAATGCAGCGCTGCTTTACAGTCTGTAGAGTTCGCACCGCTAACTTTTTCCTTTCCGTCCGCTTTGCGCCCTCATCCTGACCTTCTGCCAGAGTAGAAGGAATCGGCCAAACTTCGACGTAACTCCATTCCTTCTCGAGCGTCAAATAACAAGGCTGCTCGACAAGCTCGCTCAAAAATTATGAAGTAAGTCATGATCGCAGGGATCTGGAGGAGGAGTGTACATGAAAACTCGCAAGCGGATTTTTGGGATTTTAGTCTTGGCCGCGGTCGCTTTAACCGGGTGTGATGAATTGGCCCGCGTTGGAGACTTGGGCAATTATGGTAGCCTCGGAAGCGATCTGGTCGGTGCGGTAGAGTACGTCGATACACGCGCCCGTGAGATAGAAATTCGCACGGATTCCGGCGCCACATCGGTGATCCGTTACGATGACCAGACTCAGGTGATTTATCAACAGCGAAACTATTCCGTTGCCAATCTGGAACCGGGCGACTATATCGCGGCACGGGTGCAACAAGACCGCGATGGCCGAAATTACACCGACACGATCACCGTTAGAGAAGGCGTGCAGGATCGCGGCAACCGCCGGGGCAGCGCGCGATTGGATCGGATCGAAGGCCGCATCGAGTCCATCGATGAAAGGCGTGGAACTTTCGAATTGCGCGATTCGCGGAGCCGGTTGATCGTTGTCGCCGTCCCATTCAATGCTCCCCGTTCAGTAATCGATCGTTTTAACCGGCTGCGCAAGGACGACTACGTGCGCATCGAGGGACGGGCTGCAGGCGCCGAGCGTTTCGACCTGGAGAGTTTTCTGTAGGAGTGGTTGCTTTTGTTGTCGTCGTCATGCCGGTGAAGACCGTCATCCAGGTTTTGCCGATTCCTGGATACCGGCCTCCGCCGGTATGACGTTGAGCTATTGCCATAGGTTTTACTGTAAAATCTGTTTGAAGAAATCGTTGCCCTTGTCGTCCACCAGGATGAACGCCGGAAAATCTTCCACTTCAATCTTCCAGATCGCCTCCATACCGAGCTCGGGATATTCGAGCACCTCGACTTTCTTGATGTTTTCTTTGGCCAGGATGGCCGCCGGCCCGCCGATCGATCCTAAATAAAAACCGCCGTATTTTTTGCACGCATCGGTGACCTGCTGACTGCGATTACCTTTTGCAAGCGTGATCATCGCGCCGCCGTGCGACTGAAACAGATCGACATAGGAATCCATTCGACCCGCTGTGGTCGGCCCAAATGATCCCGAGGCCATGCCTTCGGGAGTCTTCGCGGGACCTGCGTAATAAATCGGATGATCCTTCATGTACTGCGGCAATCCCTCGCCGCGGTCGAGCCGTTCCTTGAGCTTTGCATGCGCGATATCGCGTGCGACGACCATCGTACCGGTAAGTGAAAGCTGGGTTGTCACCGGATATTTCGAGAGCTGCGCCAGGATCTCCTTCATCGGTCGGTTGAGATCGACATGGACGACATTGCTCGCAATCTTGTCACGGTATTCTTCGGGAATAAGACGACCCGGTTCCCGCTCGAGTTCCTCGAGCCAGACTCCTTCTCGGTTGATTTTCGCTTTGGCATTGCGATCTGCAGAGCATGAAACGCCCATACCGACCGGGCACGAAGCCCCATGGCGCGGCAAACGAATAATGCGCACATCCAGCGCAAAGTATTTTCCGCCGAATTGAGCGCCATAGCCGGACTTGTAGGCCTGCTCCAACATCCGATTTTCCAGCTCGACATCACGAAAAGCTCGTCCGTGCGCGTTACCGGAGGTCGGCAGATGATCGAGATAGCCGGTCGTTGCGAGCTTCACGGTTTTCAAGCACGCTTCGGCCGACGTTCCACCGATCACGAACGCTAGATGATATGGGGGACAACCGGCGGTACCGAGGGTTTTCATTTTCTCGGTCAAGAATTTTTCCAGGCTCGCCGGATTGAGCAGCGCCTTGGTTTCTTGATAGAGCATCGTCTTGTTCGCCGAACCGCCGCCCTTAGTCACGAACAGAAACTGATACTCCATTCCGTCGCTGGCCATGATGTCAATTTGCGCCGGCAAATTCGTTCCGGTATCCACCTCATCGTACATGTTGAGCGGCGCCGTCTGCGAATAGCGCAGGTTTTCTTCGGTGTAGGTCTTGTAAACCCCTCTGGCAAGATACTCTTCGTCTTTAACCCCGGTCCAGACTCTCTGACCTTTTTTCGCGACGATGGTCGCCGTCCCGGTGTCCTGGCAAAACGGTAGAATTCCCTTCGCCGCGGTGTCGGCATTGCGAAGCATCGCCAGGGCAACATAACGATCGTTGCTCGAAGCGTTCGGATCCTTGAGAATCGCCGCGACTTTTTCCAGATGCGCCGTACGCAACAAAAACGAAACGTCGCGGATCGCGACGTTCGCCAACAAGGTCAAGGCAGCTGGATCGACCTTGAGAATTTCATGGCCTTCAAACTCTGTGACTGAAACGTAATCTTTGGTCAGGAGCCGATAGCGCGTGGCGTCCTTTTCGATAGGAAGCGGGTCTTGATAAACGAATTCCGGCGTAGCCATTAAACTTCACCTCTTTCAGTAAATCCTAAATGAATTTTCCCATTTTGTCGACGCGGTGCTGAGGATCCATTTTCTGTCACGCGAGCAAAACTTTTCTGTCGTTTACATCGCAGGTCCTATTTCAAACAAGCCCCTGGTTACGAATCATCCGCTCTGCCATTCAAAATCTTCGATAGGCTCAGGGTTAATTCCGTGAGAAATCTTTCCCCTTTCTTTCCAAAGTCATGCCCAGGAGTCTCGCCCTTCCGCGTCCAAAGGTTGACAGAACCGCCTCAACTCACTAGTTTTCCCAGGTCGGGAGGTTTCATGAATTGGATCTTTGCTTTGCTCATCGTTCTTGCCGTGCCAGTTGTAGCGGCGGCGCAAACGCAAGACCAACTCATCGCCGGCGCGAAGAACGAGGGCAGACTGGTACTTTATGCTTCGGCGGCGACACAGCAATTACAGATGTACATGGTAGCGTTCAACAAACGTTACCCCTTCATTAAGACCGAGTACTTCCGCACGGACAAGCAGAAACTCGTCACTCGCGTGTTGCTCGAGGAGCAGACCAAGCAGCGGATCGCCGATCTCATTCACACCAGCGTCATCGAGACTCACATTCTGAAAAAACGCGGCGCGCTTAGCCGCTACGTACCCGCGGAGTCAGCTTCCTATCCAAGCCAGTACAAAGACCCGGAAGGTTATTGGACCTCGGTGTATGCGAGCGGTACGTTGATGGGATTCAACACGCAGCAGGTGAAGCGCGCGGAAGCGCCAAAAACCTATGAAGATTTGCTCAATCCGCGATGGAAAAACAATCTCGGCATTGATAATACGAAAATCGAATGGTTCTCTATGTTGCTCAAGCTCAAAGGCCGCTCTTTTATGGAAAAGCTGGCCGCGCAAAACCCGCGTGTCTATGCCGGCAACACCAACGCGCTCAATCTTCTCGCAGCCGGCGAGTTCCCGATCATGCCCGGTGTTTACGAGTATTCCGTTGACAGTCTGAAAACGAAGGGCGCACCCGTCGATTGGATTGGCCTCGAGCCGGTGATCACCTACACCGTTGCAGTTTCGCTTCCATCCAATCCGCCACATCCATTCGCCGCAAAACTATTCACGGAATGGTTGTTGACCAAGGAAGGGCAAGAGGTGATCAATCAATACGGACGCGTGCCGATTCGCGACGACATCGATTCCAGATACGGGAAGATTCTCAAGCAGCACAAGCTGCTGATGACCGATGTCGACCTCAGCCAGCGCGAAGTCGAAGTGAACGAAATGATTCGCAAGCTTTTTCGGTGATTAACAGGGCGGAGGTATCGCCGCTCATGGTTCAACAAGCTCACCACGAGCGGTTTGGATTACTTTAGACTCAAGCATCTAGCCGTTCACTGAGCTCCGAAGGACATCGCTGCGCTTCTCGGAATGACACGAAGAAGCCGAGTAAACTTGGCACGGTGTATTGCGCAACCCGCTGTCGAAAGGTCTCCAATAGATCTCCGAGGAGATTCTCCAAATCGCGACCGAGAAATTTCCAACCTACTGCGCGATGTGCACATCGCGCTGCGGCGTGATTGCAACCGTCGAAAACGGCAGGCTCACCGCCGTCAATGCCGATCCCGAACACCCCAACGGCTGCATCTGCGTAAAAGGCGCCGCCGCGCCAGACATCGTCTACTCGCCAGATCGCGTGCAATACCCCCTGCTGCGCTCACGAGCTAAAGGTGATCCCGATCCTGGCTGGGTGCGTGTGACTTGGGATCAAGCCTTGAATCTTACGGCTCTGCGCCTGAACGATATCAAAACGCGCTACGGCGCTGAAGCCGTGGTGTTTTCCCGCGCGACAACCGCGGGGAGCGCCGCCATCGATTATGACGGCTGGTTGCAGCGCCTGGCGAATGCTTTCGGGAGCCCGAATTTTCTCACGTCCAATCACATCTGCACGTGGAATCGCCGCGTCGGCTCTAAATATACCTACGGGGTCGGCATGCCGCTGCCGGATTTCGATCAGACGCGCTGTATTTTGCTCTGGGGAATCAACCCGACCGCGACATCGCCCGCTCAGGCAGTGCGTGTGAATCGAGCTCTCAATCGCGGCGCTAAACTGATCGTCGTCGATCCACGCAAAACGACTCTGGCTGGCAAGGCGGACTATTGGCTACGGGTCTGCCCTGGTACCGACGGCGAGCTCGCCATGGCCATGATCGACGTGCTTCTCGCCGAAAAACTCTTCGACGCAGAATTCACACGCAAATGGACCAATGCTCCCTATCTGGTCCGCAACGACACCGGTCACTTGCTTAGTGAAGCTGATTTCCGCGACGATGGTCGCGTAGATACATGGTTGGTTTGGGACGAACACAAGAAGTTTCCTGTCAATTGCGCTGCTGGCGGCGTTTCGCCGGCGCTTTTCGGTTCATTCGCCGTTCGACTTTTAAACGGTAAGACGATTCAATGTCGGCCGGCGCTTCAGTTACTCAAAGAAGCCGCCGCCGAGTTCACACCGGAAATATCGGAGAAGACCACCACCATCCCGGCCGACGAGGTTCGCAAAGCTGTGCGGCTGTTCGCGACCGAAAAACCTTCCTGCTACTGCACCTGGGTCGGGCTCGAACAAGACCGCGATGCCATGCAAACTAACCGCGCGGTGTGCATGTTCTATGGATTGACTGGGCAGTTCGACCAGCGCGGCAGCAACGTGCTGTTCGCGACCACTCCGACGAATCCGATAAATGGTCGTGAATTGCTGCCCAAAGAAAAAGATGTGATGAGGCTCGGACTCGCCGAGCACCCTTTGGGTCCTCCGCGTGACACCGGCATCGTCCAAGCGGCGCGGGTTTACGACGCCATTCTCACGGAAAAACCCTATCCGGTGAAGGCGCTGGTCGCGTTCGGTAGCGATGCCCTGCTTGGTCATGGCGATCCCCTGCGTGGGAAAGCGGCCCTCGAGAGCCTCGAATTTTACGTCCATCTCGATACGACGATCAACCCGAGTGCAATGTTTGCCGATTTGATCCTTCCGGGCACGAGTTGTTGGGAGCGCGCAGCACTGTTGCCGTCATCTGAGATCGCCGAGGACACGATGAATTGGGCACAACTCCGTCCGGCGGTTGTGAATCCCGTATACGAGTCACGCTCCGACATAGAAATTATTTTTGAACTCGCCAACCGACTGGAGCTCTCTGACAATTTTTTTGGCGGCGACCTCGAGGCCGGGTTCGACTATCACTTGATGCCTTCAGGCCTTAGCAACCAGCAATTGAGCGCGCATCCGCATGGGATCCGAGCTGACGTTCAAACTCGCCATCGAAAGTATGCCGAGATCGATGCTGCCAGCGGTCAACTGCGCGGATTCGAAACGCCGAGCGGCAAAATCGAGATCTTCTCCTCCATATTTGCACAGACCGGATATACTCCACTCCCCGGCTTTTCGCGCAACCCGTTCACCGCCGAACAGCAAGTCTATCCGCTGATCCTTACTTTTTTCCGGGATATTCACTTCTGTGATGAGCAACATCGAAATATTCCCCGACTGCGCCGCGCGCTGCCCGATCCCTTCCTCGAGATTCACCCGAGCACCGCACTGACGCGTGAAATCCAAAACGGCGATCGGATCTTACTCGAGACAGCAGCTGGAACAGTGCAACTGAAAGCCAAATTCAACGAATCCCTTCATCCGTCCGTCGTCGCAACTGTCTACGGCTGGTGGCAAGCCTGTAAAGAACTGGACCTCTCCGGTCACGACCCGTTCAGTGCAAATGGCGCAAATCTAAATTTGCTTGTTCCAAACGACGACGCCGACCCAATCAGCGCCTCCGTCGCCCATCGAGGTCAGCGATGCCGAGTGATAAAGCTTAGCTGAACTCGGCGCATATCCTCGATATTGTGTGTGTAAAAGCGCCGCATGCTGTGCTCTGCGCTGATATAAATATTGTTCAACTAGCAAATTCCGCCGCCATGAAGTTAGAGACGGTGAAATGGGCTAGTCATCTTGTGAAGCTAATGGGGATGTAAGATGGACATCTTATGGGAGGAACTAACCTCCGGACTGCCTGATGCGCGCCAGTTAGTTCATGTACTTATCCGGCTGATTGCCGCCAGCTTGCTCGGCGCCGTGGTCGGCTTGCAAAGGGAGAAAGCCCACAAGCCGGCAGGGCTCAGGACACACATACTGGTCAGCCTCGGCACAGCTGTCTTGGTCCTGGCTTGCTCCGGAGTCGGCATGTCCCTCGATGGCATATCGCGAGTAATTCAAGGCATCGCTACCGGCATCGGCTTTGTAGGTGCGGGCTCCATTCTCAAGCTGAACGAGGAGCGGCACATACAGGGGCTAACGACCGCGGCTGGGGTGTGGATGACGGCAGCGATCGGGGTAGCGGTAGGGTTGGGCAGCCTCGGTGTGGCGTTGCTCAGCACGTTGTTCACTTTGATAGTTCTCGCCCTGGCGGGACCTCTCGAGGATAAGCCTGAGTGAACGCATGACGTGAAAGATTTAGAGAAGAGTCATTGAGCACCCGGGCGTGGTGATCGCAGTGCATACAAATCGCATCCATGGGAACCCGCAAGCGAGTTCGTGTTTAGGCCCAGTGCAGCGCGGCCCGCTGATCCCGGCGTTGGCGGTGATCCTTAATTCAACTCCAAGAATAACTCCTCCAGCGCCATCTTCTTGGTGATCAATCCCTGATCCAACGAGTAGCCGACGAACCGTTCGAGATTCGGACGATTTCTCTCCAACCCGAACGGCCACGGATCCGGTCCTAAGAGTTTTTCTTGTTCCTCAAATTCATGCCGACCCCAGGCGAGCCATGACCAGTTCGGATCGGCGTAGAACTCGCGGCAGATTTTTTTTGCCTCCGTAAACGCATCGAACAGATTCTGCGCGGCTTCAGGAAATTTCTTCAGCACTTCGTCTTTGAACGCCACCACATGCATGATCGGAAAGAAGCCGTTTTTTGTGTAGTAGCGCAAGTCTTCGGCTTTAGGATCTTCGAACAAGCGGCGAATTTTGCTCGAGCCGCGTAGCACTGGCTTCGGCGGATGGGGCGTCATCATAGCGCTGATCTCGCCGGATTCGAGCAGATCGCCGGCATCCGTGCCCTTCGGCAGCTGATCGATCTTCACGCCCTTCTCCGGTTCAAACGGGATATTATCCCTTTTACTGAGCACCCAATGAACTTCGCGCCATGGGACCGCGAATTCGCTCTGCAGATCGCCCTTGGCTAAAGTCGCCAGAGTGTTTTGAAAACTGTGCAGGCCGACTTTTTTGCCGATCAAATCGAACGGCCGCTCGATACCCGCTTCGATATTTACCCACATCTGCGACAGGCTGAACAACCGGCGCGGAAATACCGGGATTGCGGTAAACGGCATGCCGCGGCTTTTCGCCATCAGATACGATGAAAGCGAAAGCTCCGCTACGTCGAATTCGCCTTGCTGCAACATACGCTCGTGGCGCTCTTCGCCGTCACGCTGCCGGTCCGATTGGCCGACGATCAACACGTTGAGATCGATCTCGGCGAGTCTTACCGTTCCATCGAAAAACGGCACGTGGCGATCATAGTGTGACAGTGCAATCGTAATTTCCGATTTAGCCATTGTTTCTCCCTAATCTGATTTTCGCCCGAGTATCAGCTTCATTCAGAAAGAGGCAGTGCCATCCTAAGGCGATAGCCGAAGGATCTCAGCATAGCGCACAGGCAAAGAACAAGATGCTTCGCCCTGCTCAGCATGACATGTGCTTGCGTTTTTAGATTTTGCTGGCCAGTGCGAAGACAAGCAGATTCCTCCATCACATCACCATCATCAACTTTGTCAAATCGCGCACGTTACTCACGAACTCAATCTGGCGGATCGCAGCGATAACTTGATCCGAATTCGTTTTCCCGAGGATTGGCTCGAGCAACCATGCCGCTTTTTTCTCCACTTCCTGCGGGCTCATGGGGTTTTCCGGGCGTCCCCGGCAGTTGATCACGTGCTCGCGCAAGGTGCGACCGTCTTTCAAAGTAATTTCCACCAGACCTTGAAAGCGGTACCCCGATTTTTCCAACTCGGCATCGCCGATCAATTGTACTTTTTCTTTCAAAGCCAACACGCGCGAGTTTTGAAACCGTTCATAATCGTGTGCCAGCTCGAAACTCAACTTTCCCTCGAGCAGGATCGCCGCGACCATGTATTGGACGTTCACGTCCGGCATATGCCGATTGTTCACCGTCCGCGCGCCGCTCTCGGGAATGCGCACGATGATCTTATCGATCTGTTCGGGCGGAATCGGCTGCTTGGCGAGCAGCGCCAGAGTGGCATCGACGGTTTCCATCATCGGGGAACCGACCGGATATTTTTTTATCAGGCAGCTCGTGATCGTGAAGCGCTGCCCGAGCTCGCCTAAAATCTTCGCCGGGTCGCACGGCGCGTAGGTTTTGATAATCCCTTGATCGCCCTCGAGCACGTCTCGGTTGCCCGTGAAGCCCGATTGAATCAAGAGCGCCGCCGTGACGCCGTTTCGCGCGGGCATTGCCGCATAATCGAAGGCTTTTTCGATGTGATCATCGTCGCCAACCCACGCGCGCGAACCCGAGGCCTGTTGAGCGGCATAAGAGATGAGATAGCGATGCTGCAACTCACTCAATTCTGCCAAGGATCCCGCAGCCGCCGCTGCGCCGAAGGTCGCGCCGAAGCTCGTGGAACGCGGCTCGAAAGCCTGATGAAAACGAAACCCGATGTCGTAGCCGAGAATCACCGCGCGAAGCAACGCCTCGCCGCCGCGGTTTTGCGATTCGGCGATCGCCAAAGCCGCGGGAACGATGGCGCAACCGGGGTGGAGCTGACTGTTCGAATCGTCGGTCTCGTCCGCGTGGCCCGACATACCGTTCGCGAAAGCTGCCAGAAGGGGCGTCGTTTTTAAATTCGATCCGAGCACGATGCACTCGGGGCTAACCGCCTGGCGTTGCACGTGATGTAAGCCGAGTTTGCCGGGCCTCAAGGTTGATCCTGAAACGATCGCCGCCAGCGAATCTAACAGGTGGCTTTTGCCCTTTTGGATGACTTCCGGCGGCAATTTCGTCTGGCGCGCCGCAAGCATGTAATCGGTCAGCGATTCAATGATTTTCGCCATCAAACCTCCCCGCAAAGCTGGAATATGGGATGATCAGTATTGGAGGGATGCGGATCAGAAATGCTTTCTCCTAATGCTGTACTCCATTTTCTGCTATGCGTTCTTAGTCCCGGCCGCGCTGTGCTGTCAACTAACATTGACACGACTTCTCACATCGCGATATGACGCCTGTGTCATCTTGAGACGAAGCCGAACGATCTGGCGTTGTGATCATTCATCGAGATTCTTCACGGATTCTATCGTGAGCTTTGACGAACGATTCAGAGCGGGACTGGTACCTTAACGTCCACGTTTGTCGAACCGAGAAGGTGGCTATGGGTCAGAAAACGGCAGGCTGGAACCGAAGAGAATTTCTAAAAACCACCGCATCCTTCGTTGCGCTCGCGCCACTCGGGTCTGTCGCGGCGAGAGACGCGTTTGCGCAATCCGCGGGTCGCAATCGTATCACCGTGGCACACGGCGTCGGCGTTTACTCTCTGAATCCGTATGCGGTCAACACCTCGCCGCTCCAGGCGGTATGGGGCTCGATCATGGAACCGTTGATCGATGCCGATTACGAAAAACGCGGGTATCGCGGCGTTCTCGCTGAATCGTGGCAGATAAAAGGACCGAAGCTTCAGTTCAAACTCCGCAGAAATATCCGCTTTCATGACGGCGCACCGTTCACGAGCCGCGATGTGCTCGCGTCTTTCAAACGCATATTGACCGACAAGCAGAGTCTTCAAGCGCCGAATCTGCAAAACATCGGCGAAATGGATGCTCCCGACGATTACACGGTGATACTCACGTTGAAGAAGGCCGATGCCAATGCGCTCGAAGACATCAACAGCCGCGTTATCATGAAACAGTCCGCGGCGGAAAAAATGGCTGAAGCCGATAACCGTCCGATCGGCACCGGGCCATTCAAATTCACGAGTTGGGAACGGAGCGGGCAATTCGTGATGCGCCGCAACGAAAATTACTGGGGACAAGCGGCGAAAATTGATGAAGTGATTTATAAGTCGATTCAAGAAGACGCGGCCCGGATCGCTGCGCTCGAATCGGGCCAAGCCGATATCATCAGCAATATTCCACCGCACGAGGTCGCGCGATTGAAAGCCAATCCGCGCATTCGTGTCCAGCAGGTACAGGGTCTGCGACCGATTTTTCTGGTGCTCAGCCCGGCCTACAAACCCCTCGATAATCTCAAAGTCCGCCGCGCGATCACCCAGGCTATCGATCGGGAACGGATTATCAAACATATTCTTGAAGGCTACGCTTACCCACTCAGCGGGCTGTTGAGTCCGCAGGTCTTCGGTTACGAGCCGGGCGCAAAAGCCTTTCCCTACGACCCGGAAAGAGCGAAACAGCTTTTGAACGAAGCAGGCTTCTCGAACGGATTGGAAATCGATTATTACAGCCCCACCGGACGCTATCCCAAAGATCGCGAGGTAGCGCAGGTCATTGTCGAACAACTCTCGAAGGTCGGGATCAAAGCCAACCTGAAGACACCGGAGTGGAGTATCTTCAATACCGATTACAAAAACGGCAAGTATCCCTTCTATCTCACCGGACGCGGCAGCCTCACAGATGCCGACACCCTATTTCAGCAGTACTTCAGAACCGGAATGACCAAGCGTGTGCTTGGCTACAGTAATCCCAAGCTCGACGAGCTTCTCGATCTGGAGCAAGTGACTTTCGATGTCAAAAAGCGGGAAAAGCTTCTTTGGGACGCCCATCGCATTATTTTGGAAGATGCTCCAGCCATACCGCTGTGGAACGCGATGGACATCTATGCGCACCGCGCAGATCTCCAGTGGAGTGCGCCATCCGATGAAAAGGTGGAGCTAAAAACCGCTTATCTCAGGACGAAATAGCTACGGTAAGGGTTTGCACCACGGATTCATTGTCACGCGCCGAGAGGATAAGCAGTGACAAGAAGAAAAGGATTTGTCATTCTGGGCAAGCTAGCGATAGCGAGCGCGACCCGGAATCCAGAAGATTGAAATCCCCTCGATGCCGGTTTTTCACCGGCATGACAATAAAGGATGCTCGACAGCGTGCTAGTTCAGCGTACACGCGAAACTGATCTGAGCCGATCAATTTGTTGAAGTAACTCGGCGACCGTTGGCCGATCTGCCGGGTCTTTGCTGCGATGCGAATAAAGAATGTTCCCGTCCCGATCCAGCAAAAAATCTCCACCCGATTGAAAAATATCCGCGCCGTCATACCGCTCTCCCTTCATTCCTCTACGTATCAGCTGCCGATAAAACTTCAGCGTCGACGGCGAAAAAACGCGCCATAGCTTAAGTTTCGGTAGCGCAAAACTCTGGTACGCCTTGCGCTCTGGATCGGCGAGAACGGGAAAAGGCCATCGGTGTCGCTCCTGATAATCAAGCAGCTTGGACGGCTC
>Ga0207645_10001035_pt1 | contig 22972 bp, 17 predicted proteins | sample KBSM53metaG_FD_184331 | JGI IMG/M metagenome (GOLD analysis project Ga0207645, IMG submission 184331) | Miscanthus rhizosphere microbial communities from Kellogg Biological Station, Michigan, USA - KBS M5-3 metaG (SPAdes) (version 2) | ecosystem: Host-associated > Plants > Roots > Rhizosphere >...
TTGCGATCGCATCGCCGCAAGGCCGAGGCGGTCGTGACCGTGATTTCGGCGAAAAGGTTGTCCGGATCATCAAGCAGATCCAGAAGCTCTTCGGAGTTTCGTCGAACGACGATCTGCCGCTTCCCCCGCCGCCGCGGCCATGACGTAGTCCAAGCCGCAACCCTTCCTTCCGCACGACCGTACAATACCCGCACTTCCAGAGAGGTGGGGGTATGGCGGACATTTTGGCGGTTCGGGATGTGAGGAAGACGTTTGGGGAGGTCCGGGCGGTGGATGGGGTGTCGTTCACCGTCCGGCAAGGGACGATCACGGGCTTGCTCGGACGCAATGGCGCGGGCAAGACCACCACGCTGCGGATGATCACCGGCATCTTCATGCCGGACTCCGGGGCGATCGACTGGCTCGGGACCTCGCCGGGGGCGGGGGCGCACTTCCGCGACCGCATCGGCTATCTGCCGGAAGAGCGCGGGCTGTACAAGCAGATGAAGGTCATCGAGCATCTGCTGTTCCTCGCCGAGATCAAGGGGCGGCGGCCGGCGGACGTCCGGGGCCCGCGAGTCCCGTGGTTTTCCAGTTGCGCGTGGGCTCGAGCGTGAGGCGCGGGTGCGCGCGGGCGTCCGAAACCAGCATCTGTCGGACGTTTCCCTTCTCGGCCACCTTCTCGGCTCGCTTCCACATCCCGTAGCCTCCGCCTCCGGAGGCCCGGTGCGAGTTGAGGGCCACGGTGAAGACGTCGTCGTCCCGGACGTCCCGGCCTCCGCGCCGCAGGAAGACGACGCGCTGGCGCGGCGGTCGCGACAGGTCGATCTCGTACTCGGCCCCCTCGAGGCTGTCGCAGGAGCGGGGCTTTTCGTCCGGGTCCGACATGCACTCGGCCGAACGCTCGAGGGCCTCGCGCACGATCTTGCCCGTGGCCCGCATCGTCACGAGGCTGTTCTCGTAGGGATAGAACTGCCAGACCTGGCGCATCGAGAGCGGTCCCGCCTCCCACTCGACCGGCTGGAACGCGAGGGGCGAAGCGAACGAGAGGTCGGCCTTCGTCTCCGCGAGCTGCACCCGATGCAGCCAGTCGACGATGCCGGAGTCCTCCATACGCGGACGCGTCCTCGCCCCTCCCGTCGAGGCCGGGGCCGCGAGCTCGGTGAGCTTCACCGCGAGGACCTTCATCGTGGCCTCGTGGGAGGCCGCGACGGCCGCGACCACCCCGGGGTCCGGAACGACGTTTTTCATGGGAAGGCTCCGGCCCTGGACCCCCCCGAGCCGCCATGGGGCGCTGTCCCCGGCCTTCTCGAAGGCGACGTCGAGCCGGATGAGGGCCTCGCCCCATCTGCCCGGCGCCGCGACCCAGACCGGGCCGACCCGCTGAGGCGCTACGACGACGTGCGCGTGGCCCGACAGGACGAGGTCCACGCCCGGAACCTTCGTCGCGAGAGCGTAGGCCTGGTTCTCTCCCGAGGCGCCCCCTCGCGGCTGGCCGGTCTTCGGGTCCCGCTCGAAGCCCTGGTGAGTCAGGATGATGACGAAATCGCACCGCTCCTGCTCGCGAAGCTGCGACACGCGGTGTTTGGCCACGGCCAGGGGCTGCACGAAACGGAGCCCCTCGAGCAGGCTCGGGCTCACCCAGTTGGGCGTTCCCGTCGTCGTGAGGCCGAGAATGCCGACGCGCACGCCTCCGATCTCCTTGACGACGTAGGGCGGGAACGCCTGACGGTCGCCGAGCATGAGCGTGTTGGCCGACAGCCACGGGAATTTCGCCTGACGCTGGGACGCGTCGAGCCGCTCGACGCCGAAGTCGAACTCGTGGTTTCCGACAGTCATGGCGTCGTAGCCCATGAGGTTCATCGCGCCGATGATCGGGTCGGCCGCCTCCTTGCCGGATGCGAAGGCGAGCGCTTGTTCGGGCGATCCCTGGATCGTGTCCCCGGAGTCGAGCAGGAGCACCGGCCGGCCTTCGGCGCGGATCGCCTTGACCGAAGCCGCCACGCGCGCGAGGCCCTCGCCCAGGTCCGCGTTCGCGAGCGCGTCGACCGGGTGCACGCGGCCGTGCAGGTCGCCCGTGTAGAGGATCGTCAGGCGAACATCCCTCGCCGGCGTGGGCGCCTGCGCAGGCGCTGCGGACAGCGTCGCGACGCGGGCGGCGACGAGGATTCCGACGAGGATCAGGAGGCGGCGCACTCGCGGATCGTACACGGCGCACGGCGCGCATAGAATGCCCGCGCATGCCGCGAAAGCCCCGGGAAACGCCCGAACAGACCCGGCGACGCGCCGCGCTCATTCTCCGAAGGCTCAGGAAGGCGTACCCCGACGCGAAGTGCGCCCTGGATCATTCGAGCCCGCTCGAGCTGCTGGTGGCGACGATCCTCTCCGCGCAGAGCACCGACAAGATGGTCAACACGGTCACGCCGAAGCTCTTCGCGAAGTACAGGACCGCGGCGGACTACGCTCGCTCCCCGCGCGGCATTCTCGAGAAGGAGATCCACTCGACCGGCTTCTTCAATTCGAAGGCGAAGAGCCTGCGGGCGATGGGCGCGGCGGTCGCCGCCGAACACGGCGGCAGAGTGCCCGACACGATGGAGCAGCTCGTCGCGCTGCCGGGCGTCGGGCGCAAGACGGCCAACGTCGTCCTCGGCAACGCCTTCGGCAAGGACGAAGGCTTCGTCGTCGACACGCACGTCGGGCGCCTCGCCCGACGCATGGGATTCACGCGTCAGACGGATCCCGTCAAGGTCGAAAACGATCTCAATGCGATCGTGCCCAAGGGCCGGCGCACGCTCGCCGCGCACCTTCTGATCTTCCACGGCCGGCAGATCTGCACGGCCCGCAAGCCCGCCTGCCCGAGCTGTCCGGTGGAGACCCTCTGCCCCAAAGTCGGTGTGTCGCTCGTGTAAAAGGCACGCCCGCTTGAACGAAATCAGTTTTCCGGAGAACCAGCGGAAAACCCTGTCAAAAACCCTGCGGAAATGGCCCAAAAATCGCGGAATCCCGCGTTCCGCAGCGGATTGCACCATCCTCTGTGCGCTCGGACAACACGTTCCCCATCAGTGATTTAGCGTCGATGCCCAAACACCTGTGCAGGAAGGTCGAATCGGTAATCGCTCGCGGTTTCTTTTTCCACACGTGCAACCGACTCAAAGAGTGAAACTTAACCGCCTCTTCAGTCACAGGCCGGGGCGGTGCTCGCCGTAAATCCCCTTCAGGGACTTCACGATTTCCCCGAGCGTGGCGCTCTCCGTGACGGCCTCGATCAGGCCGGGCATGAGGTTGCGGTCCTCGCGCGCGTCCTCCCGCAGTTTCGCCAGGGCCCTCTCCGTTCGCTCGGGATTCCGGGCCGCCCGGAAGGCCGCGAGGCGCGCGAGCTGCTCGGGCTCGATCTCCGGATCGATCGCCAGGATCGGAGGCGCGATCTCGTTCTGCTCGCGAAACGCGTTGACCCCGACCGTCAGGCGCTTACCCTCCTCGTGCTCGCGCTGCGCCGTGTAGGCCGCGTCCTCGATCTCCTTCTGGAGAAATCCCTGCTCGATCGCGGCGACCGCACCGCCCAGCTCGTCGACTTTGCGGATCAGGGCACGGGCCCGTTCCCGGATCTCGGACGTCCAGGCCTCGACGAGATGCGAGCCTCCCAGCGGATCGACGACATCGGCGACGCCGGTCTCGTTGGCGATGACCTGCTGCGTGCGCAGGGCGAGGCGCGCCGACTGTTCCGTGGGCAGGGCGAGAGCCTCGTCGGACGCGTTCGTGTGGAGAGACTGCGTTCCGCCCATCACCGCGGAGAGCGCCTGCAGCGCCACGCGCACGACGTTGACGTCGGGCTGCTGAGCCGTGAGCGTCGACCCGGCCGTCTGCGTGTGGAAACGGAGGCGCCAGGAGCGCGGGTCCTTCGCGCCGAACCGGTCGCGCGCGATCTCGGCCCAGAGGGAGCGGGCGGCGCGGAACTTCGCGACTTCCTCGAAGAAATTCGCATGCGCGTTGAAGAAGAACGACAGCCTGGGAGCGAAGTCGTCGATCGCGAGCCCGCGGCCGAGTGCCGCTTCGACGTAGGCGATCGCGTTCGAGAGCGTGAAGGCGACCTCCTGGACCGCCGTCGATCCGGCCTCGCGGATGTGGTAGCCGGAGATCGAGATCGTGTTCCAGCGGGGCACCTCCGCCCCGCAGAACGCGAAGATGTCGGTGGTGATCTTGAGCGACGCCCTGGGGGGAAAAATGTACGTGCCGCGAGCCACGTACTCCTTGAGCAGATCGTTCTGGACCGTGCCCGAGAGCGCGCTCCAGGCGATTCCCCGCTCCCGCGCCACCGAGAGCAGCAGCGCGAGGAGGATGGAGGCGGTGGAGTTGATCGTCATGGAGATGGAGACCCGATCGAGGGGCAACCCTTCGGTCAGGATCCGCATGTCCTCGAGCGTGGCGATCGCCACGCCGACCTTGCCGACCTCCCCGCGCGCGGCCGGGTCGTCCGAGTCGTAGCCCATCTGGGTCGGCAGATCGAAGGCCACGGACAGGCCCGTCTGGCCCTGCTCGAGCAGATACCGGTACCGCCGGTTCGACTCCCGGGCAGAGCCGTAGCCGGCGTACTGGCGCATCGTCCAGAAGCGGTTGCGGTAGCCCTCCGGCGAGATCCCCCTCGTGAAAGGAAACTCGCCGGGAGCGGGCTGGCCGTAAAAGGGCTCGACGGGGACCCCCGAGGAAGTGCTTTCCGGCAGGTTCGGCCGCCCGGCAGCGACCTGCTCCTTCCTCTCCTTCACGGCGGCGATTGTTTCACGGTCTTTCGGGCCGGCCGGCCTGCCGGCCCCGGACCCCGGATGCTAGAATTCTCGAAAGCGCCAATGACAGAACACTTCCGGGGACGTCTCGAGGTCTTCGGCCTCGCGGACCTCCTCCAGTGGATGGAGCTGAACCAGCGGTCGGGCCGGCTCCTCGTCACGCGCGGCCACGACCGCCGCACCCTGGACTGGAAGGACGGCGAGATCGTCTACGTCTCCGGCTCCCTTCCGCGGCACCGGCTGGGCGTCCACCTGCTCCGGAGCGGCGCGCTGCCCGCGGCGACTCTCTACGAGCTTCTGGCCCGCAACATGACCACCCAGGAGAACCTGACGCGCCTGATCCTCGAGATGGGCCACGACACCCTCGACGGCCTCTCGCTCCGCGTCGAGGAGCTCGCCCGCAAGCTGCTCTTCGAGATCTTCGAGTGGCGGGAGGCCAACTTCGATTACGACCCGACGTACCGCGTGACCCCGATCCTGCGCATCGGGCTCACCCTCCGCGGCCAGGCTCTCGCCTTCCAGGGTGTCAAGCAGCTCGACGACACCCACCGCCTTTCGCGCCGGGAACGGCGGGAGACCTGGGAGGCCGCCGACGCGTGGGTGCTCCCGTTTCTGCCGGACGCGATCGAGGAGCACTTCTGGGAAGCCCTCGAGAGGCTGAACACCGCGCTCGAGCCTCTGGAGGCCCGCGTTCACGCGACGCGCTTCCATGAGTTCGCCCGGCGTCTGCGCGAGCGTCTCATCAAGAACTACCTCATGCGGCCGGTCCACGAGGACACGGCGAGCCTGCTTCTCGAGCTTCTCAAGAAATCGCCGCTCGATCCCGCCGCGGTCGTGTCCATCGCCGCGCTCGACCAGTACCTGACGCTGGATCTTCTGATCCTCGCCAATTCCCTCTCGGTCGACCGCGAAAACTCGGTGGGAACCGTCCCCGAGGCGATCGACCGGATCGGGGCCCGGGCCCTCACCGTGCTGATCGACCGGCTCTCCTCGACCGACTTCCCGTCCCTGGCCAAGGGCGACCCGGCGGCCCGCGCCGTCCGCCGTGCCAGCCTCGCGGCGGCCCTCGCGGCAGGCCGGTTCGCCGAGCGCTACGGCATCTCCCGGGAGCGCGGCTACACGCTGGGGCTCCTTCACTGCATCGGCTATTCGGATCTCTTCGAGATCGTTCGCGAGATGAACCTTCCGGCAGGCCCTTTCCGCGGTGCCGTGCTCGAGACCTACCGGCCGGCCGTCGGGCGCGCCCGGGCCGAGATCTGGGGTCTCCCCCGGGATTTCGAGGCCACCCTCTCGGACGACGGGACCGACCCCAGCGCCTCCGCCGCCCTCGTCCGGAAGTCCCGCGCGGCCGTGCCGGGCTGCGCCGTGGGGAGCCTGCCGGTGGACTCCGGCGACGACCTCGAGTCCGACGAGATCGCGACCGAGCTCAACATGCTCTTCGAATACCTGGGCCTCGAGCCGATCGCGGCGTCCCGGGAATAACGAGGGCAGCCCGGCTCGAAGCGGCGGCCCCCCCCGGCTCCCCCCCTGAAAGATTCCTCAAAAGGGGACGCTGCGGAATCCCGAGCCACCCGGCCGCGTTTTCGGTGCCGTACCGAGCGGCTCGCCGGCCCGAGAGGGCGGCCGGGCCGACGAGAAAGGACTCGACAATGCGCTCCAAAGCACCGGCCATCGCTCTCCTGCTCGCCACCGCGGTGGCCCTCGGCCAGGAGGCCGCACCGGCGCCGCAGGTTCCCGTCTTCTCCGAACGGGTCGAGGTCCGCGTCCTCGACCTCGATGTGGACGTCACCGACTCCAAGGGTCAGCCGGTGACGGATCTGAAACGCGAAGACTTCACGGTGAAGATCGGCGGCAAGCCGATGACGATTGACTACTTCGCCCGCGTGGCCGACGGCACGATCCACTCGCCCGACCTCGCCACGGCGTCGCCCGATCAGGTGCTCGCGGCGTACACGAAGGGCGGCGAGGCCACGGTCCCGAGAAACTTCCTGATCTACATCGATCTCGGATTCATCTCGCCGGGCATCCGCAACCGGAGCATCAACGCCCTCTCCGACTTCGTGACGCGGCTGGGCCCGAACGACGCCACCCGCCTCGTCCTCTTCGACCGTTCTCCCATCGTCCTCCAGGACTGGACAACCAGCAAGGAATCGGCGATGTCGGCGCTCTCCCGGATCGAAAAGGAGCATCCGGGGATGTCCCGGCTCCAGACCGAGCGGCAGACGATCGCGTTGATCGATTCGACCCCCCGCCGGCGGCGCGGCGCCTACGTCGAGCAGTACGCGGCGCAGGTCAGCCAGGAAATCCAGACGATGATCACGAGCATGCAGAGCGAGCTCGTGACGCTCTCGCCGCTCGCGGGCAAGAAGTCCTTCATTTTTCTCACCGGAGGCTTCGAGTATCAGCTGGGCTACGTGATGGCGCAGTACGCGTCCGGCTCGGTGGCCGCGCCGTCGCTGTCGTTCACGAATCTGCGGCAGATCCCCGAGCGCGTCGGCGGGATGGTCCAGAATGCCAACTCCGACGAGGTCACCTTCTTCACGATCGACGCGACCGGCCTGACGGGCGAGGGCGTCGGCGCCAGCAACGACGATCCGCTCTCCAGCCGGCCCGGCATCGGCTTCCAGGCCCGGCAGGACCGCCAGGCCGGCCTCCAGGAGATGGCCCTCGAGACGGGCGGCCGCGCGCTTCTCAACACGAACGACTTCCAGCGGGGTCTCGGGCGCGTGTACGAAGCCGTGTCGACCTACTACACCGTGGGCGTGAACCTTTCGAGCCTGCCGATCGGGAAGTACGAAAAGGTCGAGGTCGAGGTCGCCCGTCCGGGAGTGACCGTGAGGTCGCGCCGCGGCTTTGCGGCCCGGCCGGAGACGGTGCTGGTCGAGCAGCGCGCCCGCGCGACGATGGAGACGGACCTCTCCTACACCGCGATCCCGGCTGAGATCAAAACCGCGCCTCCGACGCCCGACAAGAAGCTGTATCGCCTGCCGATCACGGTCACGATGCCGGCGTCCTCGCTGACGTTCGTGCCCAACGGCGACAAAGCCACCGCGAGGGCGGCTTTCTACATCGGATCCATCGACGACAAGGGACGGATGAGCGACATCACCCGCCAGGAGACCACGTTCGAGCTCGCGTCCAACCAGACCTCGGGCGACACGCCCCTGACCTACGCGGCGGACCTCCAGACGAAGAAGGGGAACTACCGCATCGTCGTCAACGTGCGCGACGTCGCGACCGGAAAGATGGGGACCGCGCGGGCGAACGTCCGGGTGGAGTGACGGAAAGTCGAGAGTCGTGGGTCGAGGGTCAAGAGGAGGCCCTCATCGGCTCCTCACCCTCGACCCTGAACTCTCGACCCTCGACTTTCGTTCGTCGCGCCGTTACGGCTTCTTCGGCTTCGGAGTCGGAGCCGCTGCCGGGGCCGCAGCCGCCTTCTTGGGAGGAAGGCTGCCGTCCGGCATCAGCACGATGAACTCGCCCTTGCGCTCGATCCCCTTGTTCGCGGCGGAACCCTTCGCCGCGCTCAGGTCCCGAACCAGGATGGCGAACGTGTAATAGCCCGGCTCGAACGAGGCCAGCGGGATCTCGCTGCCCGTTCCGTAGTTCCCGCTCGCGACCGGCATCAGGTCCGCCGGCCCGGTGAACGGCGCGAAGGCATCCTGGCCGTCGCGCTGCACGTTGATGCGCGTCATGATCCTGGGCTTCGCCGCTTCGGCGGCCGCCGGGGCGGGCGCGGCCGCGCCACCCGGGTCGGCCGGAGCCGGAGCCGCCGCGGCGTCACTGGAGGCCGCCGGCAGCGTGGGATTGGAAACCTCGTAGAAGTACCAGAGGCTGTCCGACTTCAAGAAGCTGCGGTCGCCCTTGGGCTCGACCTTGATCGGCTTGTCCGATCCGAAAACGAAGGGGTCGGTGGGTCCAGGGCGTTTCGTCAGCGGCACGAGGCCGGCCGAGAGGATGAGCGGGGAAACCTCGAACTCCGTCGTCTTCGGGTTCAGCGTGAACGGAACGTTCGACGCCGCCAGGGGGGGCTGCCCCTCCGCGGCAAACAGGCCGAACGTTCCCTTGTACGCGCCGGGCGGCAGAGCGACGGACCTGTCGATGACGCGGTCCTTGCGGGTGCCCTCGGCGACCTCGGAGACCGACGCGTCCTCCCAGAACGACTGGACCTCCGCGCCCGAAGAGTCCGTGACGACTCCGCCGAGCTTGAGCGGTCCGGCCGTCGAGAACGCGGCCTTGTTCGCGGGCAGGTAGAACTGAAAAGCGAGGAAGTCATCTCCCGTAGAGGAACGGAATGTGCCGGACCAGAAGCCGGCCTCGCCCGCCGCCGCGGCGGGAGCGGACATGAGGGCCGTCTTCACGGCCGCCGGCAACGGGACGACTGCTGCAGGCGCTGCAGCCGCCGCAGGCGCCGCACCGGCGGGAGCCGCACCGCCCGCGGGAGCCGCCGCGCCGCCGGCTGGAGCTGGAGCGGCCGCGGGAGCGCCGGGGGCCGGCGCCGGCGCACCCGCCTTGGGAGCGGCGGGCGCGGCCGAAGCCGTCGCGTTCGGGTTCACGATGGACTTCTCCGCGAGCGACGCCATCGCCTTCTCGACCGCCGCGCCGTTGCGGAGCTCGTCCGAGCCGACGCGGGGATCGACTTCGATCGTGGCCCTCAGATCCGAGAGCTCGAGGACCGGGGGGAGCCGGTCCTTGTCCCACGTCCAGGTGTAGGTAATCGCGGAGTTCGCGTCCGCCCCGCCCTGGACATCGATGCCCGGAACCGTGGCGCCGTCCGGCATGCCCGTGCCGCTTTGCTGGGCGCGAGTCTGCCCCACGCGCGACGGCGGCCCGAGCACGACGAACAGATGGCCTCGAACCGAGTCCGCGCCCCGCTTGTAGCGCGCGAGCTTGAACTGCTGATCGGCGGCGGCGATCCGGCGGGAGATCTCGGACTTGAAGGCCTCGCCGCCCCGCTTGGCGTAATAGATGGCGATGAACTTCTCGGCCTCGTCGTCGGTCGAAACCTTCTTCCATTCCGTCCGCTCCGCGGGCGTCAGGAAGTAGGCCTCAGGCGAGCGGTCCCAGTCCTTGTACTTCGAAAGCTCGGCCAGGGCAGAAACCGTGATCGCCAGGCCGGCAAGAGCAAAAAGAAATCGTTTCACAACACCTCCAAAACGTTCGTCAGAGCGCGTGATTCTATCCGAGACCGGAGGGGGCCGGACAGCCCGGAGGACGGGTTTTCTAGCCGCGTTCCGGGCGCCCGGAGGCGTAGCGGCGGCCCGGAATCTTGGCGAGAGCGAGGGTGCCCTCGCCGACGGGCCGGCGCCGCGAATCGAGCTCCGTACGCATGACTTCGAGCATCTTCTGGACGTCTCCGTGCATCCGTTCCATCCGCTGCTTCATGTGGAGGATGACTTCGACCCCGGCCAGGTTGACGCCGAGGTGACGCGTCAGGGTCAGGATGATTTCGAGGCGCTCGATGGTGTCCGAATCGTAGAGGCGGGTGTTGCCTTCGGTGCGGGCCGGCCGCAACAGGCCCTCCCGCTCGTACATCCTGAGCGTCTGGGGGTGGATTCCGTACTTTTCGGCGATGACGCCGATGCGGTAGACGCCGGAGCGGCTCCCCGATTTCATCGGGCCTTCCGGTGCTCGGGGGGCCGCGGCTCGACCGGGATCGTCTGGCCCTTCTCGGCCTTGGGCGCCACGACGCGCAGGACGCCCGCGCGGAGGCTGGCCTTGATCGCGCCGGGGTCGAGCGAAGCCGGGACCGGGAAGTCCCGCGAGAAGGTGCCGTAGATGCGCTCCATCCTCACGAAGTGGCGGGGCTCGGCGCCGTTGGCCTTCCGATGCCCCGAGACCCGCAGCTTGCCGTCGAGGGCCTCGAGGCGGACGTCGTCGAGCCGCACGCCGGGGAGCTCGATGTTCAGGATGATCTCGTCGGGCGTTTCGTAGACGTCGGCCGCCGGAGACCAGAGCGCCGCATCGAGCCCGTCATCGGGAAACTCGGTGCGGTGCATCGTCTCTTCGAACAGACGGTTGACCTTCTCCTGGATGGCGAAGAGGTCCTGCAGCGAGTTCCAGCGAAAGACCGTCATGGGAACTTTGGCGTCAGTGTAGCGCGTCCTTCGTCACATCGAGTATCGATCCCCGAGGAGCCGAGGGATCCGGTTCGAGTCCGGGATCCCTCGCTCCCGCTCGGGATGACGCCTCCGCGGCCTCTCGGCCGCGACGGCGTCACTTCTTCTCCGTATCCACATACTCCGTGTCGATGACCTCGTCCTCCTTGCCGGCGTCGGAGGAAGACCCCGCGCTCGGGCCGCCGGCCGAGGCGCCCGGCGGCGGCTCAGCCGCTCCGCGGTACGCGGCCTCGGCCACCTTGTGGGTCGCCTGTTCGAGCTGAGCGAAGGCATCGTTCATTGTCTGGGCGTTCCCGGATTCGAGAGCCTTCTTCGCGTCGGCCAGCGCCGATTCCACCGCCGAGGCGTCCGCCGCAGAAAGTTTGCTCTTGTTCTCCTGGAACGTCTTCTCGGATGCATAGATGAGGGAGTCGAGCCGGTTCTTGGCCTCGATCTCCTCCCGGCGCTTCCGGTCCTCGTCGGAGTGGGACTGGGCGTCCTTGACCATCCGGTCGATCTCGTCCTTGTTGAGGCCGGAGGACGCGGTGATCGTGATCTTCTGTTCTTTGCCCGTGCCGAGATCCTTCGCCGACACGTTCATGATGCCGTTGGCGTCGATGTCGAAGGTCACCTCGATCTGGGGCATGCCGCGCGGTGCCGGCGGGATCCCCACCAGGTGGAAGACGCCGATCGTCTTGTTGTCGCGGGCCATCTCGCGCTCGCCCTGGAGGACCTTGATCTCGACGGACGTCTGATTGTCGCCGGCCGTCGAGAAGGTCTCGCTCTTCTTCGTCGGGATCGTCGTGTTGCGCTCGATGAGCTTGGTCGTCACCCCGCCCAGCGTCTCGATGCCGAGCGAGAGCGGCGTCACGTCGAGAAGCAGCAGGTCCTTGACGTCCCCCGCGAGCACGCCGCCCTGGATCGCCGCGCCGATCGCGACGACCTCGTCCGGGTTGACGCCCTGGTGCGGGTCCTTCCCGAAGAGGTCCTTCACGAGCTTCTGAATGCGGGGCATGCGGGTCTGGCCGCCGACGAGGACGACCTCGTCGATGTCCTTGGGCTCGACGCCGGCGTCCTTCATGGCCTGCTTGCACGGGCCGATCGATTTCTCGACGATGTCCTCGACGAGCTGCTCGAGCTTCGAACGCGAGAGCTTGAGCTGCAGGTGCTTCGGTCCCGACGCATCCGCCGTGATGAACGGCAGATTGATTTCGGTCTCGACGACGTTCGACAGCTCGATCTTGGCCTTCTCCGCGGCTTCCTTCAGGCGCTGCATGGCCATCGGGTCTTTGGAGAGGTCGACGCCCTGGTCCTTCTTGAACTCGGCCAGGATCCACTCGATGATGCGCTGGTCGATGTTGTCGCCGCCGAGGTGCGTGTCGCCGTTGGTCGACTTGACCTCCACGACGCCTTCGCCCACCTCGAGGATCGAGATGTCGAAGGTGCCGCCGCCGAAGTCGTAGACCGCGATCGTCTCGTCTTTCTTCTTGTCGAGGCCGTAGGCGAGAGCCGCCGCCGTGGGCTCGTTGACCAGACGCTCGACCGTGAGGCCGGCGATCTGGCCGGCGTCTTTGGTCGCCTGGCGCTGCGAGTCGTTGAAATATGCCGGCACCGTGATGACGGCGCGCGTGACCTTCTCGCCCAGGTACGCCTCGGCCGCTTCTTTGAGCTTGCCGAGAATCATCGCGGAGATCTCCGGCGGCGACCAGTCCTTGCCGCCGGCCTTCACGCGACAGTCGCCGTTCGACGCCTCGTCGACGGCGAACGGAACCATCTTCATCTCTTCGGACACTTCGGAGTACTTCCGGCCCATGAACCGCTTGATCGAATACACGGTGTTGGCCGGATTGGTGATCGACTGGCGCTTGGCGACCTGCCCGACGAGACGCTCACCCGACTTCGAGAACGCGACCACCGAAGGGGTGGTGCGATTGCCTTCTGCGTTGGGGATGACTACGGGATCCCCGCCCTCCATCACGGCCACGCACGAATTCGTCGTGCCGAGGTCGATACCGATGATCTTGCTCATGCGATTACTCCTTCTGGCTCCCCTACTTAGGAGGTCGCACTATAGGACATGAGTCGAGGACTGTCAAGGTTCAGGCGTGATTTCCTAAGTCCATTGCACTCATGTCGTTACGTCTATTCTACGACGAGGACGCTGGGCCGCTCGGTCTGAGGAATCGGCCGGGAGGCCGCGGGACGCAGCTCGGACACCGGCGCCAGGCTGCGCTCGAGCGACAGGTCGAGATCGATCTGGCCGCTGGCATTGTGGCCGTAGAGGCCGAACTTTCCGTCCTCGGCTCGCAGGATGTACCGGTAGAAACGGCCGTAGGGATCGCGAAGGTCATCCTCGGGCAGGATGCCGGCGACGATCAGATCCTCGAGGCTTCGGGGATAGCGGCCCGTCGAGTCGTAATAGATCCGCACCGCGCGCTCGACGGCCACGACGTGGTTCAGGGATACGGCCTTCGCGAATTCGGCCCGCTCGGGCACCTCCCCCGCCGGGCGGAGCAGCGGATTCAGCGGGTTCCGCGGGACGAGGAAGAAGGCCGCGGCGATGAGCGCCGCGAGCACCGCCCACATACCGATGGCGCGCCCCGAAACTCCCGAACGTGCTGCGGCGGCGGGAGGCGGAAGCGCCACGGGCACCGGCTCCTCCTCGACGCGGCCGGGCTCGATGAGGTGGCGGCCGAGCAGATCGGTCGTGCCCTTGAGGACTTCGAAATCCGAGAGGAACGCCCGTTCCATGATTTCGCTGACGCTGAGCCTGCCGTCGACCCAGCGCCAGGTCTCCGCCTCCGATCGGGAGACCGAGAGCGTTCCCTCGGGAGGATTCTTTTCACCGGAGACGAGCCTGAGCCGCTCGACGCCGGGCGCGCGCCGGAAGACGTTCGACAGCGAGCCGAGCTTCTTTTCGAGCATCGGCCACTCGTCGACCATCTGGGCCGCTTCCATCAGGATCGTGTCGATCGTGACGGGCGCCATGTGGTCCGCGTCGTAGTCGACCGTGCCCTCCTGAGTGAAGTGGAACCGCCCATCGGGCCAGCGGAAGGCCGTATAGACGATGCGCGCGATCTGGACTCGGAGCGCTTCCCGCAGCTCGTGCGGTTCGATGAAACCTTCGCGGATGAGGAGGAACCCCATCCGCTGCTGCGTCTCGCGCTGCACGACGAGGACGCGATCGAGCTGCTCCTGGGTCACGTAGCCCGCGCGGATCAGGAGGTTGCCGAGCCGGTTGTCCAGGCGGCGCGCCGTCGACTCGGCGGCGACGACGGAGCCGCCGAGGAAGGAGATCGTGATCGTGTCGTCCTCTCCGTCGACCTTCAGGACACCGGTCTTCCGCTGCAGGCCGAGCATCTGGAAGATGTCGGTCAGCGAAAAGACTTTGAGAGTTCCTTCAAGTCCCACTGGGAACCCTCCTCGCGCCCCACTGCGCGCGCAGCCACAGGGCCGCGGCGATCGCGGCGCCCGCCACGACCGTCGCGCGCACGGGCCCGAGCGGCGGAAGCGACAGCGGATCGAAGTATTTGTCGTCGAGGACCGCGGCCCCCACGGCCGTAAAGAAGAGGAGCAGGATCGCGGCGGCTCGGAGGGGCCGGCGTGAGGCAAACGCGTGGGATCCCGGCAGGAAGAGCGAGACGATCCGAATCGCGAGGTGTTTGCCGGAGGCCCGCCTCTGCATGGCCTTCGTCTCGGCCACCTGATCCTCGATGTCGACATCGTCCTTCTTCATGTGGAGCTTCCAGCACGCGGCGCAGTACAGCGAGGGATCGCCCCAGCGGCGGCAGCGCTTGCAGAACGGGCGCCCGCAGCGGTCGCAGTCGAGGGCGACGTCGCGATCGCGACGGCGCGCGGACAGGATTCCGAGTGCCAGCGCCGCGAGCGGTGCGAACGTCCAGGCGGGAAAGTACTGTCGCCAGCCTCGCGCGCTGCCGTGGCCCGGCAGCCGCCGGCTCTTGGGCTGCGCGTCCCACGCGCCCATGCGCTCCCGTGCGCGGTCGAGCGAGTAGCCGGCGGAGACGACGCGCGACAGGGTCGGGTTGTCAATCCAGCCGTTGACCTGGGAGTTCGAGATCTCGCGGGCCTTGCGGATCGCGGCGGACTGGCCGTCGAAGTCGTAGGCCTCTCCGCGGGCGAGGGAGAGGTTGTAGAAGACCGCCGCGGATGAGGGGGCGCGCTTGCCGGCCTCGATGTAGTCGCGAATGGCCTCCCCGTAGTCGCCCTCCGTGAACCGCACGTTGCCCCGGTTCTGGAGCGGGCGATGGTCCGCCGGATCGGCCTGCAGCGCCCGGCCGTAATCGGACTGGGCGCGCTCGAGGTCCCCGGAACGCTCGGCGAAGATCCCGAGCAGGTACCAGACGTCGGAGTCCTCGGGAAAGACGGCCGCCGCCTGGCGCAGCCCGTCCTCGGCGCTCGCGTCCTCGCGGCGTTCCGCGAGGTCGAGCGCGGCCGCGAAGAGAGGCGAGCGTTCCTCGATGTTCGCGGCAGTGATCTTGGCCACCAGCGGCGGAACCAGTGCCAGAGCCACGAACGCGGCGGCCAGGACGGTCCGCTCCCGCCCATCCGTGTAGGGGAAGAGAAGGGCGCCCCAGTAGAGCAGGAGCCACACGGGGCCCAGACCGATGTAAATCGGCAGACCGAGGAGGAGGAGCGCGAAGGGGAGGACGGTCGCCGACCCATAGGCTCGCCCGGCCCGTTCGGCAATGTCGTGCCAGGCCCTGGGGAAATGCCGCACGGCGAGCGCGAGCACGGCGCCGGCGAACATGCCGGCGATGCCCAGGGCGATCCAGAGACCCAGAGACGAGAAGATCGCGACACGCGCCTCGCGCGTCGACACGTAGGCGGCGGCCGCGCCCGGAAGCTCGCGGAGCGCCTCTCCGATCTTCCCGTGGCGGAAGAGGAACGAGAGGTGCGCCAGGATCGCGTCGGGATTCGAGTCGTCGAGCTTGAGCGCCGCGGCATACGCCCGGGCCGCGCGCTCCGTCGCGCCCTGCCTCTCGGCCCGGTGCCCGAGGTAGACGGCGGTCCGCGAGAAGTCGGAGAGACGATGCACGCCGACCTTCCGCCCGGCGCGCAGCATGCCCTCGAGCGCCTTGTCGGCCGTGGACGTGTCGTTTTCCGAGAACGCCGAGAGAAACTCGAACCATTGCCCGCGGTACTGGCTGCGCGTGACCGGCGGCGGCAGCGGCGAGAGAGCGTCCTGCGCATGCGCCTCCGGCGCGAGTCCGATTGCGGCGGCGGCGGCGAGGAGGAGCGCCGCCGCTCTCCGACGAAGCCGGAGGATTGAACGTCCGGATGCTGTCGTCATCGATACGGCGCTTATCGCGGCGGCTCCGGGCCGGGCGGCCGCACCGCCTCCACGTACGCCATCCGAAGCTCGTAGAGCACGCGCGAGAGCAGATCCGACTCCTCGAAGGACAAACGCCCCCGGGTCTTCTGCTCGAGAGCGCCCAGCCAGTCGATCATCTGTCGCGCCACTCCGGGCTCGCGCCGCGGGAGCTGCTCCCCGGTCATCGGATCGATCCCGAGCGCGGCATACACGTTGGAAGCGAGAAAGCTCACCAGCCCGATGAACGCCTGAGATGTCGCGGCTTCGCCCGGCGCGTCCTTGTCCGCAACAGCCGTCCCGGCCGGGCCGGGAGACGGCGGAGGAGCAGGCGCCGGAGGCGGCGCGGCGGGCCGAACCGGCTCCGCCTTCTCTTCGGGCTCGAAGTCGGCGCGGAGCTCACCGTCGGAGGTGAACATCCGGCGGTCGACCACGCGGATCGGTTTCTCTTCTTCGCTCACGCTTGCCTCGGTGGACCTGAGGTTTGGATACGCAATTTTACCCCGGAAGCCCGCCCGGTATGATCCGCGCGTGTCCGAGAGCCTCGATCGCCTCGTCGGCCTGGTCGACCGTCTGCGGCAGGATTGCCCCTGGGACCGCGAGCAATCCTTCGAAACCCTGAAGACATACCTGCTCGAGGAGACCTATGAAACGCTGGCGGCCATCGACGAGGGCCGCGCGGAGCCGCTCGAGGGCGAGCTCGGAGATCTCCTGTTCCAGGTGTTCTTTCTCGCCCGCCTCGCGCAGGAGCGGGGCTGGTTCGACATCCAGGCCGTCGCGGACCGGATCACGCGCAAGATGACCGAGCGGCATCCGCACGTCTTCGGCGGGCCGCCCGCCGAGAGCGCCGAGGCCGTCAAGGTGGCCTGGGAGAAGCGCAAGCGCCGCGACCCGGACGCGACGGAAGATCCGCTCGGCACGCTTCCCGCCGCGCTGCCGGCGCTCGCGACGGCCTACCGGCAGACGCTCCGCGCCGCGGATCTCGGATTCGACTGGGAACGCGACGCCGACGTGGCCGCGAAGATCGAAGAGGAGCTCGCCGAGTGGCGCGCCGCCTCGGAGCAGGGCGACCCCGCGGAGGAGCTCCACGAGATCGGCGACATGCTGCTCTCCGTGGTCAACCTCGCACGCCGCCGGAAGATCGATCCGGAGAGCGCGTTGCGCCTGGCCAACCGCCGGTTCCGCGAACGCTTCGCGGAAGTCGCCCGCCTCGCCCGCGAATCGGGCAAGGACGTCTCGGAGGCGGGGATGGCGGAGCTGGATCGATACTGGGAAGAGGCGAAGCAGAAGGGTTGAGCGTTCGACGTTCCACGGCCCTCGTGAAACGGATCAGCGCACCAGCTCACCCACTCGCACCAGTTTGACTCCTCTCGACGCGAGGCCCGGCATCTCGCGCTCGAGGACCGAGAGCGTCGCCGGATAGGGATGCCCGATCGCGACGGCGCTCCCCTCCTCCCGCGCGCGGCGAACCAGCTCCGCGAGCTGCCTCGACACCGCGTCCTCGGTTTCGACGTCGTCGAGAAACACGCGCCGCGAGACGGCCGGCACGGAGGCCTCCTCGGCCGTCCGCTCGGCGACGGTCGCATCCGTCGTGCGGCTGTCGAGAAAAAACAGGCCGCGGTCCGAGAGGACGCCGGCGACGACGCGCATGACGCGCGGATCGGCCGTCGCCACCGAGCCCATGTGATTGTTCACGCCGACGACGCCGGGCACGGTCGCGAGGTCGCTCTCGAGCGTCCGGACGATCTCGGCATCGGACTGGGAGCGCAGGATGACTCCGGGGCCCGGGCGCACCTTCGGGTAGCCGGCGGGCTCCATGGGCAGATGCAGGAGGACTTCCTTGCCGCCCCTCGCGAGCGCGCGCGCCGCCGCCGCGCTGTAGGCCACGCCCGGCAACACGGCGCCCGCGACTGGCGCCTTCCAGGACGCGATGCGCTCGGCGGGTCCAAGCTCGTTTCCGAGATCGTCGATGACGATGGCCGCGAGGCCCGTCGTTCCGGGCGGAATCGCGGCGCGGGCGGATTTGGTGGGAGCGGCCTTCGGTGGGGCCGTGCGGGCGCGCGGCGCGGTCGGACGCGGGGAACGCACGGCCGGTGCGGGCGCCGGCGACGGGGCCGGGGGCTCCGAACGGGTCTTGAGGTAGAGGGCGATTGCGAGAACGATCGAGAGGACGGCGAAGAAAACCGTGACCGGAGAAACGCGCCGTCCCCGACGCGTCACGGGCGAAATCCGACCGCCGGGACGCTCAGGCGGCCTTGCGCGCGGCCGAGCCCCGAATCACTTCGAGCCCGCGCTCGAGGATCTGATCCTTCTCCTTCGTTTCACCCGGGAAGACGATCACGCGCTCGTCCGGCGGGAGGCCCTTGCCGCCGAGCGTCTGCCCCGAGGGAGAGACGTAGCGGCCGACCGTCATGAACAGCGTCCCGCCTTCTTCGGTCGGAATGCCGCGCTGGATGATGGCCATGCCGACCGTCGTCTCGCCCACCGTCTTCGCCTGGGCGCGGTCGCGGAGCGCGGCCGCGAGAATCTCCGCCGGTCCGGCCGTCGAGTCGTCCATCAGAACGACGACCCGGCCCTTCCAGGTCGCCTCGCCGGTGGCCTCGAGCGGCTTGCTGGTGACCTTGCGGGACATCACGGTAGCGACCGGGCCCTTCCCCAGGAAGAGCGCGGCGACGGGAGTGGCTTCAGCGGGCTCGCCGCCGATGGATCCCCGCAGGTCCAGGATGACCGCGGAGATGCCGCGACGCGAGGCCTCTTCGAGCTCCTTCTTCACGGCGGCCGCGGTGGCCGGCGTAAACGAAGGGATCTTCAGGATCGCGACGTCGCGCTCCCAGGTGGTCGAGGGACCGGGCGCGTCGAAACGCCCGCGCGTCACCGGGATCGTGAGCCGCTTCTCGTCGCCTCCCCGAAACAGGACGATCTCGCACGACGAGCCCTCCGGGCCCTCGAGCGCCGCCTTGACCTGCCAGTACGGAGCGTTCCGGAGCGTCTTTCCGTCGACCGAGTCGATGAGATCTCCCGCCTTGATGCCTGCCTTCTCCGCCGGCGAGCCGGGCAAAGGAGCCACCACGTACGGGTAGCCGCCGCGGCGCGCGAAGACGATTCCGGCGCTGGCCGCGCCCGAGGCTTCCTGGGCCTTGTACGCCGCTTGTGCGGAGGCCGGGACGTAGTAGGAGAACGGGTCGAGCGCGTCCGACATCCCGTCGTAGGCGCCTTCCAGAAGGGCCTTGCCATCGGTCGGCTCGACATAGTTGGAGCGCGTCAGGGCGAAGACCTCCGAAAAAATCGAGAGGGCCCGGGTCGCCGGGTCCTTCCCGGCCCCTTCCGGACCGGCGACGGCGCGCAGCGAAAGAAGGGCGCAAACCGAAACGACCACGAACGCCAGGCGGGAGCGGTGGGATTTCATCGTGGCGATGGTAACACCGGGGGTCGAGCCGTGAATTTCAGGAACTCGGGAGAGGAGGCAGGCGGCGGGAGGCAGGGGGCAGGACTCTAGGGACATTCTTCCTGCCTCCAGCTTCCTGCCTGCCGCCTCCTGTTCCCCTCACCGTAACCACGCGACCGGGTCCATCGCCTTTTGCCGGTCCCGGACCTCGAAATACAGGCCGGGCTCATCGCGGCCGGGGCCATAGCCCGCGAGGCCGACCTCGGTGCCGACGGCAACGGGCACCCCGGCGCGGACGGAGACGGCCTGCAGCCAGGCATAGAGAGTGAGCATGCCGTCGCCGTGGTCGAGGATGACGAGGTTCCCGTACTCGGAAAGCCACTGGGCATAGACCGCCTTGCCCGCATACACGGCGCGCACCGGGGTGGCGAGGGGGACGGCGACCGCGACGCCATTCGAAACCGTCCACGTGTCGAACTTGGGATGGCGATGCCGGCCGAAAGTCTCGACGATCGTGCCGCGCGCCGGCCAGTCCAGCACGCCCTTCCACGGACGAATGCCGCCCGCCGGATCCACCGGCTGCTCCCCCGTCGACTGCCGGGCCAGCGTCTCGAGGAGCCGTTCGAGCCGCGTCGCCTTGTCCGTCAGCTGCGAGACCTCGCGCCGCTCGCGGGCGGACTGGTCGCGCTCCCGGGCGAGCAGGTGTTCCCGCTCGGTCTTGAGCGACGCGACGCGCGTCTCTTCCTGGCGGCTGCGCGCATAGAGGCGATCGATCTCCGCCTTCAGCGCCTCTTCGCGCGCCACGTCGCCGCGCAGCCGGGCCTCGGCCTCGCGATGCTGGAGCACGAGCCGGCCGTCGCGGCGCGCGAGGCTGTCGAGCCGCTCGATCGAGTCGAGGAGCGCCGGGACGTCGTCCGCGGACAGGAGGACCCGGAAGTAGCCGTATCTCCCGAACCGCTGGAGCAGGCGTGCCCGCATGACGAGCGCATCGCGCGCCTGGGCCGCCGCGGCGGAGGCTCGGACCCGATCCTGGGAGACGGCGGCGAGCCGCCCGGCGAACTCCTCGCGTGTGGCGGCCAGCAACTCGCCCTCCCGCGTGGCGATCTCGAGCTTCAGCTCGAGGCGCTTGAGCTCCTCGGCGAGCGTGGCCTCTTTCTTCTCGCTCTCGGCAAGCCTCGACTGCAGCGAGCCGATGCGCCGCTGAAGCCGATCGAGATCCGCCCGGCGCTCGGAATCGGCGGGGGTCACGGCCTCCTGGGCGAAGCTTCCCGCCGCGAGAACGAAGAGAAGCCCGACGAGGCGTGCCCGACCCGGTACGCCCTTCACCAGAGCGCCTTCCCCGCCGCGTCCTGGACTTCGGCGACGCCGAAGAGGGCCCGCACCGAAGCCGTGACGTCGGCGATGCCGGGGATCTTGTCCGCGCGGAAGGGCCGGGACGAGAAGAACACGCCGCGGACGAGGTCGGGGTCGAGCGAGCAGTGGTCGCCGCTCCAGACGTCCCGGTTGTCCTCGAAGACGGACTCGGTCGGCACCCCGAGCGAAGACTGCCAGGACACGCGATAGCCCGGCAGGTTCGCCACGATCAGATCCGGGATGAGACGCGGATCGAACCGCCGGTAGACCTCTTCCCTCTTGAACACGCGGGAGACGGCCCGCCGCCCGTTCTTGGGATCGGTCAGCGCCGTCAGGCGGTCGATCAGCTCGCGGCGCAGCGCCTCGTACTCCGCGCCGGGGGCGACGATGCCGCCGTTCTCCCGTCCGGAGAGATTGACGTAAATGTCGCCGAGGCCCATGGCGTAGGCCTTCGACTTCGTCCAGTCGATCGCCTCCCAGAACTGGCCGCGCGAGAAGAGCGCCTCGAGGTTCTGGCGCCGCGCGGCGCCCTTCAGGACGAGGTAGCCGTTCTCGACGAGCCAGGAGTTGTAGTTGACCGACCGCCGCCACGTCGCGAAGCCATGGTCGGAGAGCACGAGGAGAACGTCTTCGGGCTTCAGCGCCTTCGCCGTCTCCCCCACGATCTCGTCCATCGTCCGGTAGGAATTCTCGACCGCGTCGCCGTACTTTGCCGCCAGCGCGGCGTCGTAGGCCGGGTGCTCCGGGTCGCGGAACCGCCAGAAAACGTGCCCCACGCGGTCGGGGAACTCGAAATAGTGGAAAAGCAGGTGCTCCTTGCCGGCGAGGAGCCCGCGCAGCATCTTCCGCTCCTGCTCTGCGGTCATGCGCACGTCCTCGAGGAACGCGTCTTCGGGAAGCGTCCCCGACTGGATGGACCAGGTGTCGATGGCCCAGCCCATCGTCTTGTAGCGGCCGAACTCGTGCACCAGCTCCTTCGCGAACCCTCGCGGCGAGGACAGCGTGAAGCCCGGAGGCAGGTGCTCGGGGTCGAACTGGACCGGCGAGAGGTAGAGGCCGATCTCGGGCTGGATCGAGACGAGCCGGAGGCGCGCGTACCCGTGGATCGCGACGAGCGGGTTGACGCGAAAGACGAGAGGGACCCAGTCGCTCCACTCCCCGGGACGCAGCTCCGCGCGGGCGGTTTCGGCCTCGACGAGGATGCGGTCCCGGCCATCGGGGACCGACAGCTTCAGCGTCGTATCGATCGAGCCCTCGCGGCCGAACGGCCGACCGGGAGGCCCGACGACCCGGACTTCCTGACGCCCGACGTTGGACTCGAGGCGCACGATCTCGACCGAGAAGTCGTTGCCCTCGCGCGGCGCGAAGAACGGATCGGACGTGAAGTAGGCGGGACGCCCGATGCGGCCCGAGACGTCGGGCACTCCGAGACCCGAAAGCATGCGTCCGTCGGGAAAGGCTTCCGGTGGAAACGTCACGGGCATCCGGATCACGGTCGCGGGACGCGCGGCGGGCTCGGACCAGAAGACGGGCCCGCGGCGGTTGTTCTGGACCCACGGCCGCATCGTCGGCAGCCACGCGCGAACCGCAAGGAACGCGGCCGTGCCGGCGCCGAGGCCGAGCAGGACGAGGATCGCGCCGGCGAGGCGGCGGCGGCGGGCGAAGAGGAAGAGCGCGGGCAGCAGAAAAAGCGCCAACCCGGCGGCCGCGAAGATCGCGGGGTTCTTCTTCCCGAAGAGGAGCGGCACGCTCTTCTCCTCGGCCACCGCGAAGGTCGGAATCCGGTTGGCGGGATCCCGTTTGAGGAAGTCGAAGATCTCGTGGCCGCCGGGATCGAGCCCCGTCGAGAACGTCGCCCACGAGACCGGAGTCTGCGCCGGGACGGTCGGCGTGAGCGGCGAGTAGCCGCCCCTCGCCTTGAGCGCCGCGAGGTTCGGCAGCTCTCCCCTCGCCAGCATCTGCTCGACGATCTGCGAGTCCACGCCGTCGAAGCCCAGAATCACGACGCGCGGCGGCGCCTCGGCCCCGCGAGTGGGAGCCGGTAGCGCGG
>Ga0207645_10001039_pt1 | contig 22955 bp, 16 predicted proteins | sample KBSM53metaG_FD_184331 | JGI IMG/M metagenome (GOLD analysis project Ga0207645, IMG submission 184331) | Miscanthus rhizosphere microbial communities from Kellogg Biological Station, Michigan, USA - KBS M5-3 metaG (SPAdes) (version 2) | ecosystem: Host-associated > Plants > Roots > Rhizosphere >...
GCGACGGGCCTCCCCGCATGGAAGCGCGGCCAACCGGGTCAGGTCGGGAACGAAGCAGCCCCAACCGTTGCGACCAGTGCCGGGGTCAGGCTCGTCACCCCTCTCCCTTGAAGTCCAATACCGGCCCGGGCTCCAGCAGGGGCGCGGCCCCCCAGCCTGTCGTGTGTCAGTCTGATGTGTCGCTTTGGTCAACCAAGATGAGCAAGACCGACACCATGGCCAGACTGCCCGGACTGTTCCAGCGCGCAGGCGTCTGGACGCTTTGCATGAAGATTCCCCTTGACCCTTCAGGGGGCCTACCAGGGGCGCTCGAAGATCATCGAGTCCTCCAGACGACGGACCACGGCGAAGCCAAGGTCAAGTGAACCGCCCGACGACACCGCCAGAGGCAACCCCGCAGCGGCCAGTCTTAGTCACAAGCATCGAGGCCAAGTCGGTATCCGTTGATGGGACCCTCGAAGGGCTCGATGCGACGGACTGGGACGGAACCCTCGCCCCCTGGGATTGATCTACAGCGACGTTCAGCTCAATGGCCTGAAGCCTGGAGCGGGTCCGTCCGTTTCCGGTGCTTCTCCTGAGCCCTCATGCACCAGCGGCTCGGTGTCACAGAAGTCGGGAAAGGCGCTTGTCGATGCGAAGCGTGGACTGCTCAGGGTCGACTTCCCCGTGCTGCGCTGGCGGACGCGAAGTACTCGAAGAAGGCTTGGTTCCGCGACCAGAATCGAGAAAGGATTGATCCTCATCGCGGCCTCGGGGAGAATGGGATTTGGGCAAATCTTCCCACGCCTCGCGCAACGTCGCAGTAGGACAAATCCGCATTCCTGATGCGACGCAGTACCGCGGGGCACTTGGAGCCAACCGTGGCAAACGATCTTCGACGCGACCAAGGTGCTGCCGGCAGGCCCCAGACACAGAGGTGGTGGCGGTTCTGCCAGTTGATCGCCTTGGCGACATCCTTGGCGGGCATCGCCATCGCCATCAAGTGGCCCGATAGTTGGGGTGTGACGCTTGCCTTCGCCGGGTTCTTCGTTGCAGTCGTTTTCGAATGGATCCGCGAGAAGTAGCCGAGCCCGACCGTCGACGTAGGCTCGACAGGCTTCATCTCAATGTGCGGATCGTTCGCACCCCGGGATTGATGATGACTGCACAGCCTGCTGACACTACCATCGCGCCACAACAACGGGAGGGATGCGATGCGCTGGGCTCTGCTTTGAGTGTGGGCGTTGCTTTGGTGCGCAGGCTGACACGATCTACCTGTGCAAGGCCTACTCGGGCGGGATGTTTTGGTCCAGCGCACCGTGTAGCCAGCGGCGGTCGACCATGGATCGAGCAGTCAGCGTACCCGACAACATGCCATGGGATCAGAAGGTCCAGCCGGCAGAAGCCTCGCGGGCTCAGGCCCGTGCAGCGGCCGCTCCCCCACCGCAGGTGGTCGTCCAGCAGGTAGTGCAGAACCCGCAGGTAATCCCGACAGGCCGAATGTGACGGCTCAACCGACCGACTCACCTTTCGGAGAGAGCCGTGAGTCGATTGCCCTCTTGGCCGCAGTCAACGCGTTGTCCGCCGCGCGGCCGGAAGTATCGAACATCGACGTTGGAAACTGCTGCCACGACTGATCGTCATAGGGATCTACCGAGAAGCTGGCAATGAATTGGCTGGGAGGACCTCGCGCGGGAAATCCCATCGCAACCGGTAGTCGAACTTCGCTCCAACGTGTCGTGATTGAGAAGCCCCTGTAGCAGGAGCGTTGTGATGTCGGCATGGTTGCGCCTCCCGTTTGTTGGTGTGTGAACACGGTGAGCCTGTGCCGAGGCCGCGGGCGTAGGAGATGTACCCGCGCGATGCGCAACCGCAGCGCCAGGCTGTGTAGGACCGCAGGCACGCCGGCCATGTCCTGATGGTGGAATCGAATCAGCACCCGCCGAAAACCCCCGTCAGTACGGGGTTTCAGTTTGATACGTCGACGGACGGGGCCACCCTCACCCATTGCCCGTGCAGCGTCGGCACTGTCGGTAGCGTCCGACACCTGATGGTGCAGCAGTCCGGTAGCCCGGTGAACCAGACTAGGCGATCATGAGCCGGGGGCCGGATCGCCAACGCCAGTGGCGCCGCGCACTCAGGAGCAGTGTTGATGAATCGGGTTTTGCGTGCAACGCAGTGCGCCTTGGTCGTGGTCTTGCTGTCCCTCGCGGCTTCGGTCGCGTCGGCCACACCGGTTCCGCGCAATGACGAAGCACCGGCGGCGGCCGCGCCTGCACCGCCGGCAGCGCGGGCGCCCACCATGCGCCACGGCAAAGTGACGCACATCGAGGCGATCCGTGAACGCCCGCCCGGCACCGGCAAGGGCGCGGTGATCGGCGGTGTGCTCGGCGCCGTGGTCGGCAACCAGTTCGGCCACGGCACGGGGCGGGCCGCGCTGACCGTCGCCGGCGCCGCCGGCGGTGCGGTGGCGGGCAACAACGTCGAGCGCAACATCAACAAGCGCGTGATCGGCTACCGCGTCAGCGTGCGCATGGACAACGGCCGCAACCGCACCATCGAGCAGCCCCGGCTCGATGGCGTCCGGGTCGGCGACCGTGTGGTCGTCGAGGGTCGTCGCGTGCGGCGCGACTGAACGACGCGGTCACGCCGCCTGCTTGAACGCCATCACCGCCTGGTTGCGCAAGGTGCGCAGCAGCGACAGCTCCTTGTCGCCGAGATCGATCCCGCCCGGCACCGCCTTGTCGGCGTAGATCAACGCGAACGGCGCACCGCGCAGCTGCATCGGCAGCAACAGGAACGCGGGCGCGTTGACATGCTGGCGGTACCAGGCCGGCAGGCGTGCGCCGATCTGCCCGACGGTCGCGTCGGCGATCAGCGTATCGGCGCCCTTGATGCAGACCGCGGCAAACAGATCGCCGGTGGTCTTCAACGGCACCTTGAAATTCGCGACCACGCCGGCGACGTTCTCGCCGAGGCCGAAGCGGCCGGTCAGGCATTCGGTCTTCGCATCGCGCAGGCAGAACACGATGCGCCGGAAGCCGAGCGCGCGGAACATCGTTTCGAGGATCATGCGCAGCACGTCGTTGAGCTTGAAGTTCTCGACCATCGTGTTGGTGATGTCCTGGATGCCCGCGGCCAGCACCTCGGCGGCATTCTCGAGCGCCGTGGGCGGGGCCTGCCGGCTCATCGTGACGGTGGCCTGCAGTTCGTGCGGCGTCAATGAATCCTCGGCGTCACGCCGCATCGGCAGGGTCGCCTGCACGGTCGGCGTCGCGAACAGGCGGCGCGCCGCCGAATTGGCCGTCACCTGCAGGTTCATCGCCTGGGCCATCTGCGCCAGGCGCTCCTGGGCTTTCGCCGAGGCGGCCTCGATGTGCGCGGTGCTGAGCCCGAGCGTGCGCGAATAGCGCTTCGCGACCTCGGCGACCCGCGCCTGCGCCAGCTCGGGCGGCGAATTCAGCAAGGTGTCGGTGATCTGGTTCGCGGCGAAGCTGAGCCAGCGCAGCCGCTCGCCGGCGTCCTGCGGAGCGCGGATCGGCGCCTCGCCCTTCGGCTTCGACATGCACGACTGCAAGGTCGCGGGCAGCCCCCAGGCCTTGGCCACGCCGAGGCCGAGCGCCTCGAAGCTCAGGCCGAGCACCTGGGCCGAGGCGGTGGCTTCGCTGACCGCGCCGGCGGTGCCGCCCTGCCCGGCCGCGGCGACGATGCCGCGCACCTGGCGCGCCTCCTCGACGAAATAGAACTCGGTCAGCAAACGGCCGAGGTTCTGGAACATCGCGCCGATGAAGGCCTCTTCGCTCTCGCGCAGCAGCGTGCCGAGCTCGCTCGCGACCATGCCAGCCATCAGCGCGCGAAGGAACTCCTCCTTCAGCTGGTTCGCATGCGCCTTGTCGTGCATGTGCTCGAGCAGCACCAGGCTCGTCGCCATGTTGCGCACGCCGGCAAAGCCGATCAGCGCGACCGCGCGCGAGACCGTGCTGATGTTGCCGCCCGCGCTCGAGTAGTGCGCGGTGTTGACCAGCCGCAGCAGCTTGTTGGTCAGCGCGACATCCTTCAGGATCTCGCCCGACAGGCTGTTCAGGGTCTCGTTCTCGGAGTTCGCGACGCGCTGGATCCGGGTCACCGAATCCGACAGCGCCGGGAAATCGCTCTTGTGGCGCATGCGGCGCAGCAGGAAGTCGAGCGTGCCGCTGCCGCCACCACCCTCGGCCTGCGGCGGCGCATCGTCGGATGCCGGCGCTGGCGTCAGCCAGGCCTTCAGCGCGTCGCGGAACGCAGCGGCGCTCGGCCAGCGCCGCGCCGGGTCGCGTGCGAGCGCGCGCAGCAGCAGCGGGCGCAGGCCGTCGTCCACTTCCGACGACAGGCTGTCGGGCAGCTTCAGGTCGACGCTGGCGACATGGTGCATCGCGCGGTACGGGTCGCGCTCCTTCACCAGCTTCTCGCCGCTGAGCATCTCGACCAGCACCACACCGACCGAGAACACGTCCATCGCGGCGGTCGGCAGACCGCCTTGCGTCGCCTCGGGCGACATGTAGCCCGGCGTGCCGACGACCTGATCGAGGTTGCCCGGGTCGTGCAGCCGTGCGGCGATGCCGAAGTCCATCACGCGCGCGCGGCCGGCGCCGTCGACGAGGATGTTCGACGGCTTCAGGTCGCGGTGCACCACGCCCGATGCATGCGCGGCTTCGAGCGCATCGAGCACGCCCAGCATCATCGCGACCGCCTCGTGCGCCGGCAGCGCGCCGCGCGCCTTCAGGTGCTGCGCCAGGGTCGGCCCCGGCACATATTCGAACACCAGGTAGGGCTGGCGCCCCTGCACCTCGGCCTCGAACACCGGCACGATGTGCGGGTGCGTGAGGCGGCTCACGCTGCGCGCCTCCTGCAGCCACTGGTTGACCGCTTCCGGCTCGGCCGCGGCATCGGCGCGCATCAGCTTGACGGCGACCTCGCGTTCGAGCCGCGCATCGAAGCCGAGCCAGACGGTCGCCTGCGCGCCCTCGCCGAGCACGCGCTGGAGTTCGAAACGGCCGAGCATCATCCGGCCGCCGGCGTCGGCTCGACACTGCCGGGCTGCGGCGCACCGGCGTCGGCACCCGGCGCGTTCTCGCCACGCCACTCGCCGCGCGACGGGCCGGGCATCGGCGTGCCCTTGCGCACCCGCTCGCGCGCAGCCTGCAGCGCATCGGCGACATCGCGTGCGCTGATGCCGAGTGTGCGCGCATAGCGTTGGGCGACCTGGCCGATCGCGCTGACGACGCGCGGCCCCGCGAGCAGGTTGACCGCGTCGACCGCCTCGTTGGCCGCGCTCGCCACGAGGCGCAGCAATTCGCCGTCCGAGTCGGGCTTGCGCACGGCGGCATCGAGCGGCAGGCGGCGCGCCATGTGCATCACGTCGTCGCCCAGGCCCCAGTGGCGCGCGACGACGGACCCGAGCGATTCGACGTCGACGCCGATCACTGCGAAGGCCGCGGCATCCTCGCCCAGCCCGGGCTGTTCGGGCGCGCCGGTCGTGCGGTTGGCCGGGATCGGCTGCATCAATTGTTCGATCTGCTCCGCCTCGTCGGCGAAGTGGTAGCGCAGCATCAGCCGGCCGAGGTTCTGCAGCACCGCGATCAGGTAGACGACCTGCGCGTCGTAGCCGGCCGGGCGCAGCGCCTGCGCGGTGTGTCCGGCGAGGCGGATGCGGTCGAGCGTCTCCTGCAGCGCGTCGGCCTGCTTCGGCGTCAGCGGCCCGGGCCAGGCGCGCAGGGTGTTCGCCGCAAGGCGCACGCCGTTGACGCCGATCAGCGAGATGATGCGGCGCAAGGTCAGCACCGGGCCGTTGCCCTGCACCTGCGTGCCCTGCACCTGGGCCGAGTTCAGCGTGCGCAGCAGCTCGAAGGTCAGCGCCATGTCGTCGAGTACCTGGTCGGCGATGTCGTCGGTGCGCTGGGTCTCCAGGCTCGTGACGCGGGCGACGCGCAGCGCCAGGCCGGGCAAGGCCGGCAGGTGGCCGACGCTGCCCAGGCGGTCGAGCAGCAGGCCGAGCGGGCCGCCGCCATCCTGCGCCTGCGCATCGAGCCAGCCGGTGAGCGCGCCCAGCAGGGTGCGCGCGTTCTGGTAGCGCAGCCGCTCCTGGCTCGCGCTGCAGCGGTTCGCGATCGCACGCAGCGCCTCGGGAATCGGAGTGCGCGTGCTCCACGGCAGGCGCACCAGTTCGCGGCCGAGCGGCGCGATGCGCGCGATCACGAGCGCGGTGTCGGGCTGCTCGAGCGGCGGCTGGCCGGTCAGCAGGTGCTGCAGCAACAGGCCGCAGGCGAGGAGATCGCGCGCCGCCGCGGCGCGCCGCGCACGCAGCTCGCTGGGGTCCATCGCCATCGTGCGTTCGATCGAGCGCGCCCGCGCCACATCGCGCAGCGCCGCGAGGGCATCGCCGGCACATGCCAGCGCCATCAGCCGGACGCTGCCGCGCTCGTCGATCAGCACGTTGTGCAGCTGCGGATCGAGGTGGGCGACGCCGGCTTCGTGGGCGAAGGCCAGGCCCTGCAGCAGATCGCAGAACCAGCCGACGACCTCGTCGGGTGCCAGGTGCGGGTGCGCCGCGAACCACTCCTGCAGCGTCACGCCGTGGCTGCGGTCGACGGCGATGTACGGCCAGTGGTCCTGAACGCCGACTTCGGCGACGGGTGCGAGATTCGGGTGGTCAAGCCGCGCCGCGGAGCGCGCGTCGCGCAGCCAGTGTTCGAGCGCGCCCGCATCGGCCGGCTGGACGCGCGGCAGGCTCAGCATCGTGTCACGCTGGCTTTGCGGGTCGAAGGCCAGCCACACCATCGTGCCGGTGCTCTTGCCGAGCAATTGGCGCAGCGCGAAACGGCCGAACGCCCGGGTGGGGTTCGCTGGAGCGTGGGGCAAAGCGTTGGCGACCATGGGCGACGTGAATTCAGTTCCCCGATTGGACCCCGGCCGCCGCCTCGCCGGTAGGCCGATCAGGCCACGCATCACCGGTCAATTGGCCGGATTGCACGGACGGGGCGGGATCGAGCGCGCGCGACCGCTCTGAACGTCAACCCATGGCCGGCGGCACAGCGCGCGCCCCGATGCGCCACCGCGTCTCAGTCGAGCTCGATCACCTCGCCGGCGCCGGTCAGGAAGGCGCAGCGCACCGCCGCGCCGGGCTGCAGGCGCCGCACCGCGTCGCGGTAGCGGCGCAGCTGCTGGCGGTAGGCCTCGAGCTCGTGCGGCGCGTGCTGGAGCTTGTAGTCCAGCACCCACCAGACCGGCCCGTCGCCCGCGTCGAGCTGCACCAGCCGGTCGATGCGCAGCACCTCGGTGTCGACGCCGACCGGGACCTCGTTGCCGGCCCAGCGCAGCGCCGCGCCGCCGAAGAAGTGCGCGCAGGCCGGGCTGCGCAGGATCGTGCGCGCCAGCTGCGCCGTCGTCGTCGCGGTCGAATCGAACTCGGCCGCGGCGGCCTCGGCCAGTTCGGCCAGTGCCGCGTCGTCGATGCCGGGCACGCTGCCGCTGGCCCATTCGAGCGTGCGGTGCACGGCCTTGCCCAGGCGGGTCGCCTCGGTGTCGGCGCTGCGTGCGCCGCTCGGCCGGGCCGGCGCCGGCCCGGCCACCTCAGCCATCGGCGCGATCGACTTCAGCAGGAACGGCGCCGCCGGCGTCGCGGGCGCATCGACCGGCCGGCCGAGCGCTGGCGTTGCGCCTGGGCACGGCGCAGCCAGCGGCTGCACGCGCGCCCACCACGAGTCGCCCGGCGCCGGCCGCGACGGCTCGGTCGCGCTGAACACCAGGCGTTGCTTCGCGCGCGACATCGCGACATACAGGCCGTTGAGTTCTTCGCGCCGCCGCGCCGCGAGCTCTGCGTTGAGCAGCGGCAGCAGCGACGGCGGGCATGCCGACTCGGCATAAACGAAGGCGCAACGCCGCGGCGCCTCGGCCTCGACCGGCCAGTCGATCAGCAAGGTCGTGGTCTCGATCCGCGTCGGCTCGGGATCGGTGTCCATCACGAACACCGTGTCGGCTTCCAGCCCTTTCGCGCCGTGCACCGTCAACAGCTGGATCGCATCGGCCTGGGCGGGCAGCGCGACCTTGATCGCACGGCGCTTCAGCGCGCGCACGAAGTTGTACGGTGTCGCATAACGTGCGCCGTCGAGCGTCAGCGCCTGCGCGAGCAGCGCATCGATCGCATCGAGCGCGGCGCGCCGCTGCACCGCCGGCACTGTCGCGGCGACGCGCTCGCGGACGCGGCCTTCATGGACGATGCGGTCGAGCAAGTCGTGCGGCGGCAGCTGCGCCGCGGCGGCGCGCCAGCGCGGCAGCCAGGTGCGGGCGCGCTGCAGCGCCGGGCCGTGCGCCGCTTCGGGGTCGACCAGCGCGGCCCACCAGTCGCCGCGCGGGCCCGGGCCGGCATCGGCGCGCTGCGCGAGCGCGATCAGGTCGTCGTCGCCGGCGCCGAACAGCGGCGAACGCAGCGCCTGCGCCAGCGCCAGCCGGTGCGTCGGCGAGACCAGAACGTCGAGCAGCGCGATCAGGTCGCGCGCCTCGGGCGCGTCCATCAGCGCCGATTCCTCGACCGCGGCATAGGGCAGCTGCAGCGCGCGCAGTGCTTGGGCCACCAGCCGCAGCGACTCGCGCTTGCGGCTGAGCACGTAGATGTCGGCCGGCCGCAAGGTGCCGGGTGCGAGCAGCATCTGCACCGCCCGCGCGACTGCCGCGGCCTCGCGTTCGCGCAGGATCTCCTCCGGCTCATGGCGCGGCGTGCGCAGGCTGTCGCGCCATTCGACCGGCGGCGGTGCAGCACGCCCCGCGCGCGGCGGGCGGGCGGTGCGGGGCAGCGCGAAGATGCCGGCGCCGGCCGTGGCGCCGAGCTCGGTGGTGTGCGGCCGGAAACCGCTGAACTCGCCGGCGGCCTGCGCCTGCGTGAACACCACATTCAGCGAATCCAGCAGTTCGGGCGCGTTGCGCCGGGTGTGATCGCAGGCCAGCACGTCGCCGCCGAGCGCCTCGGCGACGAAGCTGCGCGCCGCCTCGAACACGCGCGGCTCGGCCCGCCGGAACCGGTAGATGCTCTGCTTCGGATCGCCGACGATGAAGACCCCGGGTGCGCGCTGGCCGCTGGCACCGCCGCCGGCCCCGGCGTAGCCCGAGAGCCAGGCGAGCAGCGCATGCCACTGCAGCGGGCTGGTGTCCTGGAACTCGTCGATCAGCACGTGGCGGATGCGGGCATCGAGCCGCTCCTGCACCCACGCGGCCAAGGTCGCGTCGCGCAGCAGCGCGAGGCCGCAGCGCTCGAGATCGGCCATCTCGGCCAGACCGCGGCTGCGTTTGTACGCACCCAGTTCGGCCAGCAGCACCCGCGACAGCCGCACCATGCGCTGGTGCTCCAGATGCGCGTCGAACTGGTCGACGCGCAGCTTCAGCGCCGCGAGCTCGGACTGGACGGCGGCAAGGCCCGCGACCTGCCCGAGCTTGCGCGGCTCGTCCTTCAGTGTGAACAGTGCCTCCCAGCAGGCCTCGAACTGCGCGCGTGGGTCGGCCTGCGCGAGCGCCGCGACAAGCGAAGCCGCGGCCGCCTGCGGATTCGCGCCAGCGAGCGCCAGCGCAACGGCCAGCTCGCGCAGCGACGCGCGCCACGCGGCGGCCAGCAGCTCGCAGGCCGGATCGACGAGCACGCCGTCGCGGCCGCGCGCGTCGGCGGGCGGCTCGACGCTGTCGTCGAGCACGCCGGCGGCGTCGGCGAGCTCGAACTCGACCCGCCGCGACCAGACCGCATCGAACCAGGCGCGCGCCTGGCTGCGGCCGCGCAGCGCGATCAAGGTCGCATGATCCTCGCGCAGCGCCGGGTCGCGCAGGATCGCGGCGTGGAAGCGCCGGAACACCTCGGGCCGGTGGTCGTCGAGGTCTTCGATCAGCGTCATGTCCTGCTGCATGCCGAGTTCGTTCAGCAGCTCGAGCGGCGCCGAGCGCAGCAGCTGCGCGAACCAGGCGTGGAAGGTGCTGACCTGCACCGGCCGGCCGGCGCGCAGCACGCTCTCGTGCAGGCCGGCGAGCTGCGGCGCGAGCGAGCGCGCGTCGGCCGGCGCAACGCCACGCTGCACCAGCGCGTCGACGCGCGCGGCGTCCGAGGTCTGAGCTGAGGCGAATTCGCGCAGCCATTCGTTGAGCCGGTCGCGCATCTCGCCGGCGGCCTTGCGCGTGAACGTGATCGCGAGAATCTCATGCGGCGCCGCGCCGTCGAGCAGCGCGCGCAGGATGCGCGACACCAGCATCCAGGTCTTGCCGGCGCCGGCGCAGGCCTCGACGACGCTACTGCGGCGCGGATCGCAGGCCAGCGCGTAGAACGCCGCGCGGGCGACCGGCCGGCCGTTGGCCTCATAGGCGGCGCGCGTCATGCGGCGGCCGGCTCGGGCGCGGGGTCGTCCGCCCAATGATCGCGCCGGCACACGCCGCGGGCCGCGCAGTAATCGCAGCTCGCGCCTGCCCCCAGCGCCGGCAGCCCGGCACCGGCACGCAGGCGCGCCAGATCGTGCGCCAGCCCGTCAACAAGCTTCGCCGCGCTGTCCGCGACCTCGGGATGCGCGATCTCTTCGAGGCGCTTGCTGCCATCGACCGCGAGATAGCCGGCCTTCAACGGCAGCCCGGAGTGGGCGCGCATCAAGGCTCCGTAGAACGCGAGCTGGGTGTCCTCGAGACGGTCGCGGAGCTTGTCTTTCAGGCCGCTGGCGCTGCCGGTCTTGTAATCGATCATCTCGATGCCGCGCACGCCATCGATGCGCACCGCGTCGATGCGGTCGATCACGCCGCGCATCGCGATGCCGCCGAGTTCGGCAGGCGTCGCGGTCAGCTCGTGCTCGCCGTGTTGCCACTGCGCGCCGGCGCGGTCGCGCTCATGCAGCCAGGCGACATAGCGCGGCGCGAAGGCCCTGAACGACGCGGCGAACGGCAGGAAATCGGCATCGCCGATGCCCTGCGCCGCGCGGCGCGCCTCGGCGATCTGCGTCAGGCGGCTGATCTCGGCGTCGGCCGCGGCGGGTGCCTCGCGCCCGGCATGGAAGTCGAACAGCACGGCATGCAGCCAGGTGCCGTAGTCGCGCTTCTCGATTTCGCGCTCGAGCTCGTCGTCTTCGCGCAGGCGCAGCATCTGCAGCGCGAAGAAGCGGTACGGGCAGGCGCGCAGCGCTTCGCAGGCGCTGGCCGACAGGTGTGCCGGCAACAGACCGGGTGCGGCCGGCGCGCCCATGCGGATCGGCGTCGGCACGACCGGTAGCTCGATGCGCGGGTCGTGCCAGTCGGCGAGGCGCCGGCCCTGCGCCGCCCATGCCAGCATCAGCCGCTCGACCAGTGGGCTATCGGCGAGCGGGTCGCTGCCGTCGACGCGGCGCCGCATCAGGGTGATGCGCGGCGCGTCGAGCAGGTGCACGAAGGCACGCAATTCGGCGCTGCGGCGCTGGGCGATCGTCGGCACGCCGAGTGTGCCGGCCAGCGCGTCGCCGAGCAGGGCATCGGCCGACGGCGTGGCGCCCAGGCGGCGATCGTCGGCACCGGGGAACACGACCGCGCCGAACGGCCGCAGCATCGCACGCGCCAGCGGCGTGATGACGACCTGCGCGACGTCGTCCTGCGGCGCCGCGGGCAGAAAGGTCGCTTGCTCGAGCGTGTCGTCGACCCAATCGCGGAAGGCGTCGCCGCTCATCATCAGCGCGCTCGTCGCGTGCGCCCATGGGCCGCTGCTCACCGCGCCGCGCCCGAGGCGCAGTGCGGCGAGCACCTGCCGACCGGCGTCGTCCTGCTGCAACATCGCCATCGCACCGCAGCCTGCCAGCGCATCGGCGAGTGCGGCGAGCCAGGCACCGAGCGGCTGGCGCGGCGCTTCGGCGAGGCCGGCCAGCACGTGTGACGCGGCGGCCCACAGGCGTGCCGCCGCGGCGCCGAGATCGGCGTCGGCCAGCGCGGCGCGGCGTGCGATCTGGGCACGCCGGCAGGTGGCCTCGAGCCCCGACAGCGCCGCTGCGTCATCGGCATGCGCCCACGACGTACCGCTCTTGAGCCAATCGAGCAGCGCATCGGTGCCGGCTTCGGCACGCGCCGCCTGCAGCAGCGCCATGACCTGCGCCGCGGCGCGCGTCGTCGACAAGCGCCAGCCGGTCTCGTCGAGCAGCCGCACCCGGGCGCGCTCGAGCAGCGCACGCACGCGGCGCACCAGCACGCGGTCGTGCGCGATCAGCGCGACCGGCACCTCGCCGTCGCGAACGTGCGCCAGCACCTGCGCGGCGGCGCATTGCGCCTCGTGCTCGAAGTCGTCGCAGACGGTGTAGGCGGGCGCGCCAGCCTCGAGCGTCGCAATCGGCGCAATGGAGGCGAACGGGTCGGCGTCATCGACGTCGGTATCGATCACCAGGCCGGGCCGCGCGGATGCGGCCATCAGGCTGGCGCACAGCGGGTCGGGCCCGCCGGCCTGCAGCGTGATCCAGGCCGATGGCGCGGCCATCGCGAACAGCCGATCTGTGGCCGGCGCCGGCGCCAGCGCCGCCCATTCGAGCGCGATGCGCGCCAGCAGCCGCTCGGTCGCCCCCGGCCCGCTGATCGGTTGCAGGGCCCCGCGGGCGGCAATCCAGTGCGCCGGGCGCGCGTCGGGCGCGATCGCGAATGCGGCACGCGCGAGGGCATGGGCGGTCGCGGTCAGCGCCCGCGCGGCCTGCTCGAACGCCCGCGCATCGCGCCGCGCCCAAGCCGCGCCCCAGGGCTGGGCCCGCAGCAGCGCCGCCGCGCTCAATGCGTCGACCGTGACATCGAAGCTGATCTGTCCGGGCTGCAGCGGCGCGGCCGGACCGAGGCTCGCTGCCAGCGTCTGCGTGGTCTCGATGCGCGGCATCCAGCCAGAAGACGATGCAAACGCCGCGCGCGCCGGCGCCAGCAACTGGGCGAACGGCAGCAGCACGATCGCGTCGCGCAGCGCGATGCCTTGCGCCGCCGCCCAATCACGGATCACGCACGCCACCGTGTCCCAGCGCGGGCGGCGCTGCGGCGCGCTTTCAAGGGTCCATCGCTCTATCGTTGCCATAGGGAAGATCAGGTCTGCGCCGCCGGGCCGAGCGCCACGGGCACCGGGGCTTTGTGTCAGAATCATTGTGCCTTGCCACCCATCACGCGGTGCTTGCCTGAGGACAAATCATGAGCAGTGAACTGATCAAACACACATCCGACGCCTCGTTCGACACCGACGTGCTTAAGGCCGGCAAGCCGGTGCTCGTCGACTATTGGGCCGAGTGGTGCGGGCCCTGCAAGATGATCGCGCCGATCCTCGACGAGGTCTCGAAGGACTACGACGGTCGCCTGCAGATCGCCAAGATGAACGTCGACGAGAACCGCGACGTGCCGGCGAAGTTCGGCATCCGCGGCATCCCGACGCTGATGCTGTTCAAGGATGGCCAGCTGGCGGCGACCAAGGTCGGTGCCCTGTCGAAAGCCCAATTGACCGCGTTCCTCGACGGTCATCTATAATTCTGCGAAACGCGGCGGGAGCCGGCGCTTTACCGAAGCCGCCAGACCCTGCCGCCAGAGATTGGCCACCACGCCCTGAGGATCGCTGAAGCTGTTCAGCGCCTCGACGCCCGCCGCGGCGCGTGAAGTCGGCTCCACACTCCCGTTGTCACGTTCGTACCGCGAGCCAGCGCACATCGATGCGCGGGCTGTCGCCATCCACCCCCAGGGTCCTTCGGCCATGCACCTGTCAGAACTCAAGTTGATCCACGTCTCGGAGCTCATCACGATGGGCGAGGCGCTCGAGATCGAGAACGTCGCCCGCATGCGCAAGCAGGAGCTGATGTTCGCGATCATGAAGAAGCGCGCGAAAGCCGGCGAGCAGGTATTTGGCGACGGCGTGCTCGAGGTCCTCCCCGACGGCTTCGGCTTTCTGCGCTCGCCCGATGCCAGCTACATGGCGAGCACCGACGACATCTACCTGAGCCCGAGCCAGATCCGGCGCTTCAATCTGCACACCGGCGATGCAATCGAAGGCGAAGTGCGGGTTCCGAAGGATGGCGAGCGCTACTTCGCACTCGTCAAGGTCGACCGCGTCAACGGCGTCGCCCCCGAGGAGAGCAAGCACAAGATCATGTTCGAGAACTTGACGCCACTGTTCCCGAAGGAGCAGTTCAAGCTCGAGCGCGACATCAAGACCGACGAGAACGTCACCAGCCGCATCATCGACCTGATCGCGCCGATCGGCAAAGGCCAGCGCGCCCTGCTCGTCGCGCAGCCCAAGACCGGCAAGACCGTGATGATGCAGCAGCTGGCGCACGCGCTGGTCGCGAACCACCCCGAGGTCTATCTGATCGTGCTGCTGGTCGACGAGCGGCCCGAAGAAGTGACCGAGATGGTCCGCACGGTGCGCGGCGAGGTCATCAGTTCGACCTTCGACGAGCCCGCCGCGCGCCACGTGCAGGTCGCCGAGATGGTGATCGAGCGCGCCAAGCGGCTGGTCGAGATGAAGAAGGACGTGGTGATCCTGCTCGATTCGATCACGCGGCTGGCCCGCGCGTACAACAACGTGCTGCCCTCCAGCGGCAAGGTGCTGACCGGCGGCATGGACTCGAACGCGCTGCAGCGCCCGAAGCGATTCTTCGGCGCGGCACGCAACGTCGAGGAAGGCGGCTCGCTGACCATCATCGGCACCGCGTTGGTCGATACCGGCAGCCGCATGGACGAGGTCATCTACGAAGAGTTCAAGGGCACCGGCAACTGCGAGATCCACCTCGATCGCCGCATGGCCGAGAAGCGCGTCTATCCGTCGATCCTGATCAACAAGAGCGGCACGCGGCGTGAAGAGCTGCTGCTGCAGCCCGAGATCCTGCAAAAGACCTGGATCCTGCGCAAGTTGCTGTACCCGATGGACGAGATCGAGGCGATGGAGTTCATCCTCGACAAGATGAAGTCGACCAAGAACAACCACGACTTCTTCGACATGATGCGTCGGGGCGGCTAGCGCGATATTTCACGCCGGGGGCCGGGCTATAATCCGCGGTTCACCGCTTTCGGAAAGTGCGCCAAAGGGTTTGGCGTGGCTACCAAACAAACGGCGACCGAGTCGCCAAAGCATGCAGAGGTTCCCGATGAAAGAAGGCATTCACCCCACCTACCGCGAAGTCTGCTTCGTGGACCTGTCGAACGGCTTCAAGTTCGTGACGCGCTCGTGCGCGACCTCGAAGGAAACCGTCACGATGGACGACGGCCGCGAACTGCCGCTGTTCAAGCTCGAGACCACCAGCGAATCGCACCCGTTCTATACCGGCACGCAAAAGAGCGTCGACTCGCTCGGCGGCCGGGTCGAGAAGTTCCGCAACAAGTTTGCGCACCTCGGCGCCAAGAAGTGATCTTGTATCGCTCAGGAAAAGGCAGCTCCGGCTGCCTTTTTTCATGCGCGACGAATGGCATGATCCGCGCCTGAATCGACGGTCCACGACGTGAACTCCCCCAATCCCGCGCTCGTGACCCAGCGCGCCGCACAGCGGCTGCCGCGCGTCGCGCTGCTGCTGTTCTGTGCCGCCTACGTGCTGCCGGGCGTGTTCGGCCGGGACCCATGGAAGAGTGCGGACATCACCGCGTTCGGCTACATGGTCAACATCGCGCAGGGTCGCACCGGCTGGCTTGCGCCGACCGTTGGCGGGCTGCCGGCCGATGCCGCCTTGCTGCCCTACTGGCTCGGCGCCTCGTTCATCAAGCTGCTTGGCCCCTGGATCGACCCGAGCCTGGCGGCACGCATCCCGTTCGCGCTGCTGCTGGTGCTGGTGCTGGTGCTGACCTGGTACAGCGCCTATCACCTCGCACGCACCGAGAAGGCCCAGCCGCTGCCCTTCGCGTTCGGTGGCGAGGCCGATCCGATCGACTATGCGCGCGCGATCGCCGACGGGGCACTGCTCGCGCTGGTCGCGTCTCTTGGCCTGCTTCAGCTCGGCCACGAGACCACACCTGAACTGGCCCAGCTCGCCAGCGTCGCGCTGTATCTCTATTCGCTGGCCGCGAGTCCATTCCGAGGCGCCCGGCCTAAGCTTGCGGTGCTGGCGGCCTTGCCCGCGCTGGCGGCCAGCGGCGCACCGAGCATCGCCCTCGCGCTCGGCGCCGTGGGCAGCGTCATCTGCAGCGCTTCCGGCTATGCACCGGCGCGACGCTTCGTGCCCTGGATCGCCACCGCGACGCTCGCCGCCGCCTTGCTGGCAACCGCGCTGGGCGCGTGGGGCTGGCGCATCAGCGCCGGCAGCCTGTCGCCGGGCGGTGCCTGGGAGCTGCTGCGCCTGCTCGCATGGTTCACCTGGCCGGCGTGGCCGCTGGCGGTCTGGACGACCTGGCGCTGGCGCAGCCACCTCGCGGATCGCCACATCGCGATCCCGCTCGGCTGTGTCGCGGTCAGCATGCTCGCATGCATCGCGATGGGCGGCTTCGATCGCGCGCTGATGCTCGGGCTGCCGCCGCTCGCGGTGCTGGCGGCGTTCGCGTTGCCGACCTTGCAGCGCAGTACCGCCGCCGCGATCGACTGGTTCTCTGTGTTCCTGTTCACGATCTCCGCAGCCGTGATCTGGGTCATCTATGTGTCGATGCAGACCGGCATTCCGGCCCAGCCGGCCGCGAACATCGCCCGGCTCTCGCCCGGCTATGCGCGGCAGTTCTCGGCGCTCGCGCTCGGCCTGGCCCTGCTCGGCACGCTCGCCTGGCTGTGGCTCGTCAAATGGCGCACCGGCCGCAACCGCCACCCACTGTGGAAGAGCCTGGTGCTGCCGGCCAGCGGCGTGGCGCTGTGCTGGCTGCTCGTGATGACCTTGCTGCTGCCGCCTCTGGACCATGCGCGCAGCTACCGATCGCTGGTGCAGCGTGTCGCGAAGGCCGTGCCTGCCGATGCCTGCATTGCCGCTCCGGGCGTGCCGCGCGCACAGGTCGTCGCGCTCGAGCACCTCGGCGGCTACCGCGTCGACGCCGTTACGCCGGCCGGCGACACGCGCTGCCGCTACCTGGTGCAAGTCGAGCCGCGCCAGGCATCGAACGCGCCAGGGCGCGGCTGGCGGTTGTTGACGCGCGAGCGTCGCAACACCAGCGAAGAAGAGATCACTGCGGTATACCGGCGCAGCGACGCGTCGCGCTGAACGCGCCGCGATCGGCATCGGGCTCGTCGGCGAGGCGATCGCGCGCGGCGACGCCGCGCACGGTCGACACGAAGCTCGCCTCAGCCCAACGCGCGCTCAGGCGCGGCGGCCGCGGCCGGCGACGATGCCGTGCCGTTGTCACGCACCCGCGCCGCCGGGAACACCAGCCGGAAGATCGACCCCTGGCCCGGTTCGCTCTGGATGTCGAGTTCGCCGCCGTGCCGCTGCATCACGTGCTTGACGATCGACAGGCCCAGCCCGGTGCCGCCGGTGTCGCGCGAGCGGCTGCCATCGACCCGGTAGAAGCGCTCGGTCAGGCGCGGCAGGTGTTCGCGCGCGATGCCCAGGCCGGTGTCGGCCACGCTGACCTCGCCCGCACCGTCGGCCAGATGCTTCCAGTGGACGTCGATGCGCCCGCCCTGCGGCGTGTAGCGCACGGCGTTGTTGACCAGGTTCGCGATCGCGCTGAGCAGTTCGTTCTGTGCCCCGGCGATCTGCGCCGCGAGGCCGCTCGCGAAGGTCAGGCTGTGCCGGCCCGCCGACAACTGCTTCGCATCGATCTCGACCTGCGCCAGCAGCGGCGCCAGCGCGACCCAGCGGTCGGCATGCGGCCGCGGGCTGCCTTCGAGCTGGGCCAGGGTCAGCAGGTCGCTGACCAAGGTGCCCATGCGGTCGGCCTGCTGCGTCATCAGCACCAGCACGCGCTTGCGCTCGGCCTCGGTCAGCGGCAGGTTCGTCATCGTCTCGATGAAGCCGGCCAGCACCGTCAGCGGCGTGCGGATCTCGTGCGAGACGTTCGCGACGAAATCCCGCCGCATCGCGTCGGAGCGTTCGCGTTCGGTGATGTCGAGCGACATCACCAGCTTCAGCCCCTCGCCGTACGGCCGCACCAGCACCGACAGCGCGCGCTGGCCGCGCGGGTCGGGGATCTGGATCGCCTGGTCGAACTGCCCGGCCTGAAGATGGTTCACGAAGGCCGGCGTGCGCACCAGGTTGGTCACGCGCTGGCGCCGGTCGCGTTGCGGATCGAGACCGAAATGATCGGCCGCGACCGAATTGCACCATTCGATCTGGTCGCCCGAGTCGAGCAGCATGACACCGTTCGGCGAGGCCTCGATCGCCGACAGGAACTGGCTCAGGCGGACACGCTCGCGCACCGCCCCCTGCTCGCGCAGCCGGATCGCACGTTCGATGCGGTAGCCGAGTTCGCCCCACAGGCCGGCGTCACGCGGCGCAGCGCCTTCCTGCGAGCCGCGCAGCCACTCGATCAGCCGGTAGCCTTGCAGCGTGTCGCGCAGCGCGACCGCGCCCAGTGTCGCCGCGAGCCCGAGCGCGGCGCCGAGCACCGGCGCATCGAATGGACCGACCAACCCGCCGACCAGCCCGCCGGTGACCGTGCCGATCAGCGCCACGGCGATCCGAGGCAGCAGCCAGTTCATCGCATGCGCGGCATCAGGCCGAGAGCGCTTGCACCGCCGCCTGCTGGGTCAGCCGATAGCCCGCACCGCGCACGGTTTCGATCATCTGCGCGCACCGCACCGGGCTCAGCGCTTCGCGCAGCCGCTTGACATGGACATCGACCGTGCGCTCCTCGATGAAGACATGGTCGCCCCAGACCCGATCGAGCAACTGCGCGCGGCTGTGCACCCGCTCCGGGTGCGTCATGAAGAAATGCAGCAGCCGGAACTCGGTCGCACCGACCTTGACTTCGGTGTCGCCGCGGCTGACGCGGCGCGTCGCCGGGTCGATCTTCAGCACACCAACCTCGACGACGGCATCGAGTGCCTCGGGCGCCTTGCGGCGCAGCACCGCGCGGATGCGCGCCATCAGCTCGTTGGTCGAGAACGGCTTGGTCAGGTAGTCGTCGGCGCCCGCATCCAGACCCTGAATCTTGTCGGCTTCCTCGGCACGCGCCGTCAGCATGATCACCGGCAGCTCGCGGGTGCGCGATTCGGTGCGCCAGCGTTTGGCCAGCGCCAGCCCCGACTGCCCGGGGAGCATCCAGTCGAGCACGATCAGGTCGGGCAACGCGCCGTCGACCGCGGCCTGCGCCTGCTCGGCGGTGGCGGCAATCGTGACTTCGAATCCGGCATGGCGGAGATTGATCGAGATCAGCTCGGCGATCGCCGATTCGTCTTCGACCACAAGGATGCGGCTCATCGCAAGGCCCTCATGGCTGCCCCGTCACCGCACCAGCGACTCGACCGTGCCGACCGAGTTGTGGCGCACGTCGGTGCCCTTGACGATGTAGATGATCTGCTCGGCCAGGTTCTTCGCGTGGTCGCCGACGCGCTCGATCGCCTTCGCGACGAACACGAGATCGATGCTGGATGAGATCGTGCGCGGGTCTTCCATCATGAACGTGATCAGCTTGCGCATCAGGCCCTCGAACTCCTGGTCGATCAGGTCGTCCTGCTTGAGCACCTCGACCGCCTTGTCGACATCGAGGCGGGCGAACGCATCGAGCGCCTTGCGCAACTGTGTCACCGCGAGCTCCGATTCGTAGGCGAGGTCCTTCACCGGCAGGCGCAGCCGGCTCGACACGCCGGAGTTGACCAGCCGCTGCACCGTGCGGGCGATGCGCGCGGCCTCGTCGCCGACACGCTCGAGGTTCGCGATCGTCTTCGAGATCGCGATCAACAGGCGCAGGTCGCGCGCGGTCGGCTGGCGCCGCGCGATGATCGTCGACAGATCGCGGTCAATCTCGACCTCGACCTGGTTGACCCGCTCTTCGGTCATCAGCACGTCGGAGGCGATCTCAGCGCTGAAGTTGGTCAGCGCATAGACCGAGCGCGCGACCTGCGATTCGACCATGCCGCCCATCTCGAGCACGCGCGTCGAGATGCCGCTGAGTTCGGCGTCGAACTGGGTGGATAGATGCTTGTCGCTCATCGTGTTGCTCCTTGGGCGTTCAGCCGAACCTGCCGGTGATGTAGTCCTCGGTGTCCTTCTTCTTCGGCTTCATGAAGACGTCGGACGTCGGGCCGAACTCGATCAGGTCGCCGAGGTACATGTAGGCGGTGTAGTCTGAACTGCGCGCCGCCTGCTGCATGTTGTGTGTAACGATCACGACCGTGTAGTCGGTCTTGAGCTCGTGGATCAGCTCCTCGATCTTGCCGGTCGAGATCGGGTCGAGCGCCGAGCACGGCTCGTCGAGCAGCAGCACCTCGGGCTTGATCGCGATCCCGCGCGCGATGCACAGCCGCTGCTGCTGGCCGCCCGACAGGCCCGAGCCGCTCTGGTTGAGCTTGTCCTTGACCTCGTTCCACAGCGCCGCCTTCTTCAGCGCCCACTCGACGCGCTCGTCCATCTCGATGCGCGGCAGGGTCTCGAACAGCTTCACGCCGAACGCGATGTTGTCGTAGATCGACATCGGGAACGGCGTGGGCTTCTGAAAGACCATGCCGACCTTGGCGCGGATCAGCGAGACATCGTCCTTCGAGGCCAGGATGTCCTCGCCGTCGAGCATGATCTGCCCTTCCGCCCGCTGATCGGGGTAGAGCTCGAACATGCGGTTGAAGGTGCGCAGCAAGGTCGACTTGCCGCAGCCCGACGGGCCGATGAATGCGGTGACCTTGTTTTCGGGGATGTCGAGGTTGATGTTCTTCAGCGCGTGGAAGTGGTTGTAGTAGAAGTTCAGGTTGCGGATCGAGAGCTTGGGCTTCTCGGTCACCGGGAATTCGATGCGGGTGTCCATGGGGTGCTCCGGCTCAGGTCTTGTTGCGCAGGAAGGTGCGCGCGAGGATGTTCAGCACCAGCACGCTCATCGTGATCAGGAAAACACCGGCCCACGCCAGCTTCTGCCAGTTCTCGTACGGGCTCATCGCGAACTTGAAGATCGTCACGGGCAGGCTCGCCACCGGGCCGGTGAAGCTCGAGGCCCAGAACTGGTTCGACAGCGCGGTGAACAGCAACGGTGCGGTCTCGCCGGCGATGCGCGCGAAGGCCAGCAGCACGCCGGTCATCACGCCGGCACGCGCCGATTTCAGCGTGATGCTGGAGATGACCTTCCACTTCGGCGTGCCCAATGCGTAGGCCGCTTCGCGCAGCGCGTTCGGGATCAGCGACAGCATGTTCTCGGTGGTGCGGATCACAACCGGGATCACGATCAACGCCAGTGCGAGCACGCCCGCATAGCCCGAGAAGCTCTTCATCGGCGCGACGACGACCGCGTAGATGAACAGCCCGATCACGATGCTCGGTGCCGACAGCAGGATGTCGTTGATGAAGCGGGTGCAGCTGCCGAGCATGCCCTTCTGGCCGTACTCGGCGAGGTAGATGCCGGCGAAGACGCCGATCGGCGTGCCCAGCAAGGTCGCCAAGCCCACCATCATCAGCGAGCCGAAGATCGCGTTCGCCAGGCCGCCCTCGTCGGCCATCGGTGGCGGCGTCATCTGCGTGAACAGCGCCAGGCTTATGCCGCCCACGCCCAGCCGCACGGTCTCGACCAGGATCCAGATCAGCCACACCAGCCCGAACGCCATCGCGGCGAGCGACAGCGTCAGCGCGATCGCGTTGATCGTCTTGCGCCGGCGGTGCTTCGCGAGCTTGCTCGCCGAGAGGGTCACAGAGGTCGCTTTCATGTCAGCGGCTCCCCTCGCTCTTCTTCATGCGCGCCAGCAGCAACCGCGACAGCGCCAGCACGACGAAGGTGATGAAGAACAGAACCAGCCCGAGGTAGATCAGCGACGCCTTGTGCAGGCCTTCGCCGGCTTCGGCGAACTCGTTCGCGAGGGCCGAGCTGATGCTGTTGGCGGCCTCGAAGAGCGACAGGTTGTTGAGCTGGTTGAAGTTGCCGATCACGAACGTGACCGCCATCGTCTCGCCCAGCGCGCGCCCCAGGCCGAGCATGATCGCGCCGACCACGCCGGTCTTGGTGTAGGGCAGCACGACCTTGAACATCACCTCCCACGTCGTCGCGCCCAGACCGTAGGCCGACTCCTTCAGCAGCACCGGGGTGACCTCGAAAACGTCGCGCATCACCGAGGCGATGAACGGGATGATCATGATCGCCAGGATGATGCCCGCGGACAGCAGCCCGATGCCCACCGGCGGCCCAGAGAACAGCGTGCCGAGCACCGGCACGCCGGCGAACAGTGCCTGCAGCGGCTGCTGCACATAGGTCGACAGGATCGGGCTGAACACCAGCAGGCCCCACATGCCGTAGACGATCGACGGCACCGCGGCGAGCAGTTCCACTGCCGTGCCGAGCGGCCGCTTCAGCCACGCCGGCGACAGCTCGGTCAGGAACAGCCCGATGCCGAAGCTCACCGGCACCGCGATCAGCAGCGCGATCGCCGAGGTCATCAGCGTGCCGTAGATCATCACCAGACCGCCATAGCGGTGCTGCACCGGGTCCCACTCGCTGTGCACCAGAAAACCGAGCCCGTATTCGCGGATCGCGGGCATCGCGCCGACCAGCAGCGAGCCCAGGATCGCCGCCAGCAGCAGCAGCGTCAGCCAGGCCGCGGCATGGGCCAGCACGGAGAACAGCACGTCGGGCCAGGCCGCATGGCGACGCAGGGTCGGCGGCGTCGCGCCAGGCTCGGTGCGCTGGCTCGCGGGGTCGTAGGGCGTCGCGGGAAAGGTCGCGGCCACGGGCTCTCCTTCTGGGACTGGCGTGAACCGGCGCGGGGTCGCGCCGGCTCAATTCACTTGTAGGCGATGGGCTTGCCGGCACCGTCCTTGATATTGTCGGCCCAAGCCTTGTGGACCAGCCCCTTCAGGCTGTCGGGCAGCGACACGTACTCCAGATCGGCCGCCATCTTGTCGCCGTTGGCATAGGCCCAGTCGAAGAACTTCAGCGCGCTGGCGGCGCTGTCGGGCTTGGCCTGGCTCTTGTACATCAGGATG
>Ga0207645_10001041_pt1 | contig 22919 bp, 26 predicted proteins | sample KBSM53metaG_FD_184331 | JGI IMG/M metagenome (GOLD analysis project Ga0207645, IMG submission 184331) | Miscanthus rhizosphere microbial communities from Kellogg Biological Station, Michigan, USA - KBS M5-3 metaG (SPAdes) (version 2) | ecosystem: Host-associated > Plants > Roots > Rhizosphere >...
GATCATCCGTCAGAAGTTCGGGAGCGACGGCAAAGGCTGAAGACTCGAGAAAGTCACCCGATTTTTCGTGGGATTTGACGAGCCGCTCGACCTGTTTGCGCAAATCTCTGTCGCCCTTGCAGGCTTCCTCGAGAAACGCGATGCGCTCCTTTGGCCCCCGCGTCATCACCTCGTCAAATAGGTCAGTGATCCGTTGCCACAGCTCGGGCTTCATCAACATCCTTCCGTGGTCAGCTCTGCGTAGAGCCACGCTTTGGCCGCCCTCCAATCTCGCATCACCGTGTTGGGATGTACCTTAAGGACATCGGCAATCTCTTCTACGGTCAGTCCGCCGAAGTAACGCATTTCGACGATCTCGCATCTGCGGCGATCAAACTCGGCCAGCTTTTCCAGCGCTTCATCAAGCGCCAGCAGCTCCTCCGCCCGCTCTTCGGTGACCAAAGCCGTCTCGTTTAGAGTCACCCTTATCGCCCCGGCGCCGCGTTTGAGCGCGTGCCGTGCGCGCGCGTGATCCACCATGATGCGCCGCATTAGTTGCGCAGCAACAGCCATAAAATGTGTGCGGTTTTGCCATGGCGGCTGTGTTCTGTCGGTAAGTTGTAGATAGGCCTCGTTGAGAAGCGCGGTCGTTTGCAGCGTGTGGCCGGCGCGTTCCCGGCTCATATAATAATGCGCCAGCCGGTGCAATTCGGGCTGCACAAGCGGAATCAGCTTTTCGAGCGCTCCCTCGTCTCCGCCGCTCCAGTCACCCAGCAGTTGGGTGACTTTTTGTTGCGATGGAGAAGGCGCCGTCATACAGGCTGCTCGACGCTGCGAATTTTAACACGGTCGAGGGATTTTTACAGCCTGACGGCTTCTTTAGAATATCTCGCGCAGTCGTGGTGGGTTCTAAGCGGGATTTTCGCTTTAGGAGGTAGAAGCACATTCAGGTCGCACCGAAGAAAACAGACGCGCCGGACAGATGTCACAACTGAAAGGAAAATTTTGAAAACAACTGATTTGATCAAAGATTTCGGATCGCATCCGAAGATTGAGAAGTTCGTCGTAGTTCAGAAGCGCGAAGAAAGCAACGCTGAAAAGAGGACTTAATGTCTTTTGAAGCGCTGATGCTGCCTCATCTTGATGCAGCGCACAATTTAGCCAAATGGTTGCTTCGCAACGAACAGGATGCGCAGGATGTGGTCCAAGAGGCGTTTTTGCGCGCGTTTAAATCGTTCAGTGGATTCCATGGTTCCAATGGCCGGGCCTGGTTGTTAACGATTGTCCGAAACAGCTCCTACACGTTGCTAAAAAACAACCGTGTGGCCGATCTCGCCACCCCTTTTGACGAAGAAATACACGCGTCCGACGACAAGTCTGTGAGTGCCGCGACGATTCTGGAGCGTAGTGAACACGCAGAACTCATTAGGGAAGCAATGGATGAATTGCCTGCGGAATTCCGTGAGATCCTGACGCTGCGACACGAAGAAGATCTCTCTTACAAGGAGATAGCGGACATCGCGCAAATTCCGCCTGGAACGGTCATGTCGCGGCTCGCCCGCGCTCGGGGGAAGCTCAAGGAACGTTTGGCGGCTCGCATTGGTAAGCAGAAATAAGATGAACTGCGAAGAAGCGACAGAACGGATGCATGGTTACTTAGATGGCGAACCGGATCCGATTACCAACCAAACGATCGAGCAGCACTTGCGTGGTTGCCGTTGCTGGCAGCAAGGCTTACAGACTTTCAAGCAGAAGTTCGCAGGACAAACGTCGCACCGTTGAGAGTGATTCAGAGATTTTGGCTGACGCATAAGACTTCAGTTTCGGAAAAGCGGCGGCGTAGAGAATTCGAATATTACCCTTAGCTCCTTTCTTTGGTGACGGGCGGTTTACGCTTCCTTCCTCGCCAAACTCACCTCTTTTCAGGAGCCGCGGCCGTCCGACGGATATCAGCTAACAGGCCGGGAATATCACCGCCGCAAAACGGTATGGATTGTTGAAAGCAATTTTATTGATGACCGAATCACTGAAACCAAGGCGCAGAAAGACCACATTATGACAACCTCGCCCGCTCATTCTCCAAGATCAGTCACCAAGTGCGTGACCGTAATCACTCCGTTTCTGAGACACTTAAATACAGGCACGCTGGCGATCTTCCTGTTCGTTGCGCTGGCTTCTCTTACTAGCATCCGTGGCCGGGAAGTTGAAACTAAAGGATCAACTCCCGTCGAAGCCGATAAAAATGAGATTGCCATCGCAGACTTCAGCTTCTCACCCAAGATGTTTACCGTGCCGCCGGGCGCGACGGTGACCTGGATCAACCACGATAAGGTGCCGCATGTTATCTCAAGCGCTGACAATCAGTTTCAGAAATCGCCTCTATTGCAGCCAGGGCAAAGCTTCTCTGACACCTTCGCCACCGGAGGGAACTCACTCTTACTTCTGTTCTATCCACCCCCGGATGACAGGAAAAATCATCGTCAAGTAAACGTTCAACCATATCACACATGAAATCTTCATTTCGTTCACCTCGCTCAGCTTGTTTAAAATCCATGCTTTTGATTGTTCAGCTGGCCTTCTGCTTTGGCGCTCCAATTTTGGCCAAGGCGGGGCAAAGAGATTCCTCTACCGGATCTATCCAACCAGACTTGAACGACCAAGCCCTATTACCTCAGGGCTATCTAATCGTTTATTCGGCCACAGATCGATTCGATGACGGAGGCACGTTCTATTACCCCCACAGCTCCTACTCCATCTACACGACCGACGGGAAGTTCTTTAAGAATGTAGAAAATCACATTTCACGGAGCGACGAAATTCCCGCGCTTGTAACACTGCCGGTCGGATCTTATACGATTCTGCTTCGATCGGAGAACCGAGGCTACATTCGCCTGCCCATTGTCATCACCCCAGGGCGGCGAACGATTCTCGATCCGGATGAGGCTCAAACGGACTTACAGAAGCGGTTCGCTCAACCCAGGGACCCGCGGCGCGTGGCGAAAACAGGCACCCCACCAGCTCAAGTTTTCTTCGCAAACTATTCAATCTCACGAAAACTCGGATGAACTCCGAAGCGCGACATGAATTTGACGTAAAGTACGAGGGTCGCGTCCAGAAGATCCGCGAAGCGGCCGCCGCCGCAATAAAACAATTAGATCAATTGCGTTCCGGCACGAATGCGCCACAAGCGTTCGATGCTCAGGTCGCGCGCATTGCACAACAGAACCTACACCGTTACGGGTGCGATCTTATTGTTCACCGAACGGCTGATGGGGCAACGCGATTCCTGATCGAGGTCCAGAGCACTGGGAGAAGATACGATTTAATCAAAAGTTTTTTCCATCGTCATGATGGATTGATACCAAAAGCCGAGGCCTGATTTAGTGTTCTGGACCTTGAAGTCACGCCGCCGCAACCGGTAGAAAAGATTCTGCTGGGCCAGTAGCTGCGGTCACCAACTTCGCAGCGGGATAAGTAGTAGTTTTCTCTAGAAGTAACCCGGATCCTGAGCGGTGGAGCCTAGCATCCGCACGCAATGTTGCGTTGAGGTGTGCCAGGGGTCTTTCGGCTGTTTTGTTTCGCCAAGCACCGTCCTTACAGAATGGGAATATTAGCTAATCAGAGTGGTATGAATAACTGAAGGCAATTTTACAGATGACATCATCACTAACATCAAGTTCTGGGAGAACGGATCTCATGTTCGGTTCTCTCCTTCCCCATCGGAAAGACACAGCCAGGCGCGTATCCGTACTCTTCCCGCTTCTAAAACATTTGAATACAGGCACTGTAGCGTTTGCAATGTTTGTCGCTGTAGCACTTTTGAGTAGCACGCACGGCAAGGGCTCTGAAACAAGAGCGTCAGCTCCCGTCAAGGCGATAAAGACCGAAGTTGCTATCGACAACTTCAGTTCCTCCACAAACACCTTAACGCTGCCAGCCCGCGCAACGGTCACCTGGACCAACCACGATAACGTGCTGCATGTGGTCGCGAGTGCAGACAATCAGTTCCAGAAATCGGCCGTCTTGAAGTCTGGCCGGAGCTTTTCCCACACCTTCGTGACAACGGGAACCTATTCTTACTTCTGTTCCATTCATTCGCGGATGACAGAAAAATCATCGTCAAGTAAACATCAGCCCACACCAACTGCATGAAATCATCACTTGGCACCTCGTTTTTGAAAGCGACGTTACTAATCGTTTTATTCGCCTGGTGCCTAAGTAAACCGACCGGCGCGCAAGCTGGAGGTAAAGATCAGCTCTCTCCCGGTCCGGTACGACCTGGGAATTTGGATTATCGAACTGAGTTACCACAAGGATTTCTCAAGGTTTATTCCGCTATCGATCGATTCAAGGATGGCGACGCGTGGTACTTTCCACACAGCTCTTACGCCATCTACAAGATCGACGGAAGGCTCTACGAGAATGTGAGAAACCACAGTTCCGCGGCCGATGAAGTTCCCGAGGTCGTAGCCTTGCCTGTTGGAACCTACACCGTTGTGGCTCGGTCGGAGCGAGGCGGATACGCCAGCATGCTCGTTGTCATCAAGGAAGGTGAGCAGGTAGTCCTCGACTTGGATCTCTGGGAGACGAAAACGCAAAGGAGCTTAGTACACAACTGACGAATAGCGATCTATGAACGCGGAAAAGAGTGAGAATGCTTCAGATGGTAGCAACGGCCGTACTCTAAAAATCCGAGTGGCGGCTGCAGGTACATTAAAGGAATCAGGCCAACTACTTTTAACCGATCCTGTCAGCCAGGAAGCGCGCAACCTTGAGATCGCTCGGATCGCTTACAAACTATTGCAAACGGAGGAACACGATCTGGCTGTTCAGCGCAGGCGAGAGGACTTAGCCCGCCTGCTTATCAAGATCCGGAGAGGCGAAGCCGGATACGCTCAAGTTAAAAGGTTTTTCGATGAAAATCAGGGATTGCCTCCAGAAACAGAGGGCTGACTTATGACCCTCGATCTTATAGGGAAAAAGGTCATTGTAATTAACGAGAAACATTCTATCTGGCGCGCGATTGCCGAAGCAGTGGCGCGTGAAGGAGCCGACGTAGTGATTTGGCTGCGGAACGGCGATGATGAGCTGAAGGAAGCAAAAGTATTGTCAACAACGCGGCTGAAAGTCCCACCGCAGCAGTCCAACGGAGCAACGCCAATCTCGCTCTGGCGCCAAGCGATGGCCCTTAAATCTTACTGGTGATCCAGTTGGACAACGCCAAGACCTCACGTCTCAAAGATTCTTTGGAATAAAAATCCTCCGAGCCGGTAGGGAACGGTGTGAGGCAATCTGCCAAGCAACCAAACTAAAACCAAAATAAATCTAGACTCTTATGCAATCCGATACTCATTACGTCAAAGACAACAGCGCCAAAGAGGTCACAGGATCATCGCAATTAGCGACCTCACTCTCAGCGCCCAATCGCCTCGCCAGGCGATCTTTTCTCCGAAATCTCGGGCTGGGCGCAGCTCTTCTCGCGCCAGGCGCCGCGTTACTCAGCAGTTCGGCCAAGGCATTGGCAGAGAACGGAAATGGAAAGGAGAAGAACGGTCTTACCCGTGGAGATGTTGCGATTCTTCAGCTCCTTGCTGCTGCCGAACTAATCGAAACCGACTTGTGGAAACAATACAACGAACTGGGAGGAGTAAAGGCGCCAGATTCAGGCTATAAGGCTGGCCTGGTTATTCTTGATGGCGATCAGCCCCAGTATATCGCTGACAACACCGATGATGAGATTAGTCACGCGGCTTTCCTGAATGCCTATTTGAAATCGAAGGGCGAGCAGGAAGTTGACCTGGGCCACTTCGCTACCTTAGCGCCTAGCCAAGTCTCGTTCGTCCCCCAAACTGGACGGCTTACGAATCTTAAACAGCTCAGTGTGGATACCAGCTGGTGGACCCGCTACCGCAGCACCACCAACCCTGACTTCGGTGCGACCTTCCCGAATGCGGTCCCGAGTTTGCATATTGGACAGCATACGGCAATTCCGCGAAACAATAATGAACTGGGCAATCCCAACAATCCCAGTGACCACGTCAAGGCTATCGCTTTCACAGCGGGATTTCACTTTGGTTATATTGAGCAAGGTGGCACCAGCCTGTACGCCACCTTGGCGCAAAAGGTAACCAGCCTGGAAGTTCTACGAATCCTTATCAGCATCGGCGGAGCTGAGATCATGCATTTCCAGACCTGGCAGGACAAGGCAGGCAATGCTACTCCGTTGACTGACTTCGATCCAATCAATAATTCAACGGTGACATTTAAGGATTTGACTACGGGGCAGCCGGAGAGGTTGCAAGCCAACCTGATCATGCCCGAGCCCTGCGAATTCATTAGTCCAAACCTGCCTGCCTGTTCAATCATTCGCCCAACGGGTCCAGGACAGCTTGACGCAACGGGCGTTATCAACAGTTTCATTGCTGACGGCCTTTTTCAGGGGCAATCCTCTCAATTTATGCAGCTAATCACTTCTCTGGCCGCCGCTGCGGACGCAGCGGATCGAGAAAACGGTGACTGACGGTAACTTCCCGGTTTCAAACGCCGCGCTCCAGGCCCACGCCTGAGCGCGGCGTTTTAGCGAAGACAAGCGTCGGAGGAAACCAAGTGCAAAGCGAGAAGTAGGCAGCAGCGGCACAAGATCCGCGATTGCCAGCCTCACCGCCAAAGATCCCGGGAATAAAATCGGGCGGAGTCGGTAAGCACAGGTGTAAGGCAACCTATCAAAAAACAATCCAAACCAAAAACCAATACTATGTCCGATTACATCTCTCACGACCACGAACACGACGGGATCGATCGCCGTGGGTTTCTTCAATGCATGGCTTGGGCCGGCACGGGCCTGCTTTGGACCGTCAGCGGCGGCGTCCTCGCGTCAAAAACCCTCGCCCAAATCGCGAAGGCGGAAGACTCGTTGCCATCGGCCACGGATCTCAGCTTTCTCCAGATTAGCGATAGCCACATCGGCTTTAGCAAAGAGGCAAACAAGGATGTGACGGAGACGTTCAAGATTGCTCTCGATCGCATCAACGCGATGCCCACTCCGCCCTCCTTCCTCATCCACACTGGAGATATCACACAGCTGTCGAAACCGGAGGAGTTCGACACGTTTGATCAAGTGCTCAAGAGCTGCAAGACAAAGGATGTATTTTATGTACCCGGCGAGCACGATGTCCTGAACGACGGCGGAAAACTTTATCGTGATCGTTATTTGAAAAGCGTCGAAGCCAAGGGCTCAGGTTGGTACAGCTTTAACAAAAACGGAGTCCACTTCATTGGACTAGTCAACGTCCTGGACCTTCAAGCCGGCGGTTTGGGTCAACTCGGTGACGAGCAACTTGAGTGGCTCGAGGCAGACGTGAAGGATCTCGGAACCAGCACGCCGATTGTCGTCTTCGCCCACATTCCTCTCTGGGCGGTTTATCCGCAATGGGGCTGGGGCACAAGCGACAGCGAACGCGCTCTTGGATATCTGAAACGCTTCGGATCGCTGACAGTTCTAAACGGACACATTCATCAGGTGCTCCAGAAAGTGGAAGGCAACGTGACTTTCCACACTGCGATGTCGACTGCTTTCCCACAGCCCGAGCCGGGAAAGGCGCCAAACCCTGGTCCTTTAAAGGTGCCCTCTGAAAAGCTGCGCAGCATGCTCGGCCTGACCAGCGTTCAATACAAGCAAGGCAAAAGTGCCCTCGCCGTGGTCGACTCCAACCTTAGCTAAACCATTTCAACTATGACTACATTTATTCCCAAAAATAAAACCGCGGTACTCTTGTGCGGAATCGCTTTTCTCAATCTATCCCTTTTCGCGATCGCGGGCGAGATGAAGAACGAGGAATCCACCACCAAGCAAAATAGAATAGAGATCAAAGATTTTGCTTTCAATCCTCAGACCATAACCGTGAAGTCTGGAGAAAAGGTGACCTGGATCAATCGGGACGAAGAACCTCACACTATCGTGAGCGTTGGGAAGCAGTTTAAGAAATCGACTGCACTCGACACCGATCAAGAGTTCACCATCACGGTGGGAACTCCCGGCACTTACGAGTATTTTTGCTCGGTTCACCCGAAGATGACTGGGACGATCGTGGTCGAGAAATAGTCCGGCGCGATTGATGCCCCGTGTAGCCGCGGTTCCGTGAATAGTATGAAAATATTTCTGGCGGCTTCCCATTCTCCGAATCCCTTCGATTTAAAGGCTGCGCTTCTGGCCGGGCACGCGCAGCATCCGGTTATCATTCATTTTCCGATTGCGCTTTTTATAGCGAGCGCTGTCTTTGAGTTACTGGCGGCCTGGCGCAAGCAACCGCTTTTTGCATCTGTCGCCTATTACAATCTCCTCGGCGCCGCGCTCACTCTCCCATTAGCGATCGCCACGGGGCTGGGGGCATGGCAATGGCAACTCGAAGGCGCCACCCTGAAAGGCAACTTAATGCTACACCTGATCTGCGCGCTAAGTTCCGCCGCGCTAATCTTCTTTCTCTCTTGGATGCGCTGGCGCTTCCGCGTGAAAGGCATCTCGCCAGGTTTAGCCTATTTCGCAGTGACCTTCCTGGCGCTAATGATGATCACCCTCACCGGCCATCTTGGTGGAATCCTGAGCGGCGTTGAAACACCCGGATAGGAAACTCCAAGGTCAACCGAACTAGACGACGCTTACGCCCTATTCCTTCTCTTCGTCCAGCTTCGCCTTCACCGCCGCCTCAATTTCCTCGTATAGTTTCGGATCCGATTTTAAGGCGTCCTTTGCCGCATCTCTTCCCTGTGCCAGTTGCGTGCCCCGGTAATTCAACCAGGAACCGCGTTTCTCGACGATTTGCTTTTCCAGCGCGAGATCGAGCAGCGCGCCGGTCGACGAAATCCCCTCGTTATACATGATGTCGAATTCGGCTTCGGTAAATGGCGGGGCCACTTTGTTCTTCACAATCTTGACCCGGGTGCGGTTACCGGTGACGACGCCATCGGTCTGTTTGATTGCGCCGATGCGGCGAATATCGACACGAACACTGGCGTAAAATTTCAACGCCTTGCCGCCGGGTGTCGTCTCCGGATTCCCGAACATGACGCCGATTTTTTCACGAATCTGGTTGGTGAAGATGCAGCAGGTCCGCGCCTTCGAGATCAGGGAAGTGAGTTTGCGCAGCGCGGCGCTCATCAAACGCGCTTGCGCGCCTACGGTGGTATCGCCAATTTCGCCCTCCAATTCGGCCCTTGTCACGAGCGCGGCAACCGAATCGACCACGATGACATCGAGTGCGTTTGAACGGATCAGAGTTTCACAGATGCGCAGTGCTTCTTCACCCGAGCTCGGTTGCGAGACCAGCAGGTCATCAAGGTTAACGCCGAGCTTCTTCGCGTACCTCTGATCGAGCGCATGTTCGACGTCGATGAACGCGGCGAGGCCACCGCGTTTCTGTGCCTGGGCGATTACGGTTAGCGTAAGCGTAGTTTTGCCGGAAGATTCTGGCCCGAAAACTTCGACCACCCGGCCGCGGGGAAATCCGCCGACGCCCAGCGCGCGATCAATCAAAATGTTCCCGGTCGGAATGACGTCGATATCGACTATTTTGTCGTCACCGAGACGCATGATGGCGCCATCGCCGTAATCCTTGGCGATCTGCTGAATGGCGAGATCGAGATTTTTGTTGCGGGCGGCGGTGACCTTGTCTTCGCCGGTCTTCTCAGCGGTTTTAGCGGGCATAATTCAACCTTACTCAAACCGACAAAGTGGAGTACTGGCAAGATAAGATTTTTGCCCGCTAAACACGCGAAAAGATTCTAATCAGAATTTGCCGAAAAATTGCATTCGGCACAGCGGCCGAATGCTACAGGCTGGCAGCCTGCGCTCCCCAGACAAAAAGCAAAAGGCCACGCATATTTCCCATGCGCGGCCTTTGAAACCTGAGTTTTCGGCGCGTTAGCTGACCGTGATTTTGCGGGGCTTCACCTGCTCCGCCTTGGGGAGCCTGAGCGTGAGAATCCCCTGCTCAATATGCGCTGAAATCTTCGACGTATCGATGCTGGGATCGAGCTCAAAGACGCGGCGGAAATTTTCCGAACGCGATTCGCGGTGGACCAATGTTCCATTGATCTCCGGCAATGATCGCCGGCCAACGATCCTCAGTTCATTGTTCTCGACCGAGACTTCGAGTCCTTCCTTGTTCACTCCGGGCATCTCGACGTTTAACAGGTAAGCATCGTTATCCTCAATCACGCTCGCCGCCGGCGTGACGAACTGCTCGCTCCGTTGCTGGCTGGCATTTCGATTTTCACGAACCAATGTGTTCATAATAATAATTTCCCTCCTTGATCAGGCGACGTTGACCTGAATCTGTTTCGGCTTGGCTTCTTCCGCTTTGGGCAGAGTCACACTCAGAATGCCGTCACGATACGTAGCCGTGACTTTGCTGGCATCGACTTGAGTCGGCAGCGAAATGCTGCGGCGGAATTTGCCGACATAACGTTCAGTCCGCTCCGCTTTGTCGCCCTCCGCGGTTTCGCTCTTGCGTTCGCCGCTGATCGTCAGCATTCCGTCTTGCAACGAAATCTCGATGTCCTCCTTGCGCATGCCGGGCAATTCGACCCGGACAACTACGTTGTCGTTACTCTGATAAAGATCGAGCGCCGGTGACCAACCGCTAAAGAGTTGCGATTGCCCTCCGAAATTCGACCAGAATGGCATCTCAAATAAGGTGTCAAGTTCGTCGCGGAGATTACTCAAGCGATTGAGCCCGCTCCAAGCCACGGTCTCGGGTGGTTGATATCGAATAATACTCATAGGTGTTGAATTCCTTTCTCTAAAATTGTTCTCGAAATGACCATCAGCTTGCGAAATGCCAGTTTGCGGTGAACACAAGCAATCAGCTGAATATCAATAATTTATTTATGAAAGCCGACGAATCTTCATCGCTAATTATGAGACATTCTTGCACAGCAGCAGCCACATTGGTTCCGACCCCGCGCGCCAATGCGACCCAGATTTACTGGGTTGCCGCTAGCGCGGTCGCTCACTTACCTTCACCCTGTGCCGCAGCTAAGTACCCACGAAAAATTTATGCGCGCTGCCTTACTGCAGGCAAAAAAGGGATTGGGCACAACAACCCCGAATCCAGCTGTGGGAGCGGTGCTGGTTTTGCGCAATCGTATCATTGCGTGTGGACATCATCGGTTCGCCGGCGGTGATCACGCGGAAATCGATTGCCTGCGAAAATTAGAGGATCCCATTCCAGCCGAAGCGGTCCTTTACGTAACGCTCGAGCCCTGCTCGACCCGTGGACGAACTGCGCCCTGCGCAAACTATATCATCCAACGCGGAGTCCGGCGGGTAGTTATCGGTGCGGTCGATCCAAATCCGAAACATCGAGGCCGCGCGCTTGGACTTCTGCACGCGGCTGGAGTCGACGTTTGCACTGGCGTTTTGGAAAACGAATGTACGCGGCTGAATGAAGCGTTTAACAAATGGATCGTCAGCGGCGAACCATTTGTAATTGCGAAATGTGGCATGAGTCTGGATGGCTACCTGACTCGCCCGCCAGGCGAAACGCGCTGGCTCACTTCGGAATCCTCGCGCACTCACGCGCACCAGCTTCGCACGGTCGTCGACGCCATTATTGTCGGCGCCGAAACCATCCGGCGAGATAATCCACGCCTTACCGTGCGCAAGGGGCCGCGGCGCACCCAACCCTGGCGAGTGATTCTGACCAAATCAGGCCGGCTTCCCCGGAACGCTACGATTTTTCGAGATTCGAAGAAAGAGCGCACGCTGGTTTATCGGAACAAGTCACTGCGAGCGGTCTTACGCGATCTCGGGGGGCGTGAAGTTACCAGCGTTTTGATTGAAGGCGGCGGCGATGTCCTGAGTCAGGCTCTCGATCAAAGGTTAATTGACAAGGTACAAATTTACATCGCGCCGCTTTTTACTAGCGGAGGCGTATTGGCCTTTGGAGGGAAAGGGGCCGCGTCGACGCGGCAATCACTACGGTTGGATTGGCCGCACTACGAACGAATTGGTCAGGACATTTGCATCATCGGCTATCCGAAAAAAGCGAGGGACTTTACCTTAGAATAATCCGCAAAACTTTGTCGCCGATTTTTGGTTAAATCATACAGAGGGAGGTGAAGGGATGAAGAAGTTCATGATGATCGCACTGGTTGCGATTGGGTTCATCGTGATGGCGACACCCGAATCGAGCGCGGGCGTTTCAATCGGCATAGGGTTGGGATTGCCGGTCGGTTTTTGCGGATACCCGGCCTATTACTCCTATGGTTACTATCCGTACGGCGCCGCTTATTATCCGCCTGTTATCTATTACAGCAGCGTGTACGGGCCTTACTATTGGTGGCACGGCCGTAGGATTTTTGTTCGGCACCGCCACTTCCGCTAAAGTCGTTTCGCGGGCGTCGGTCCGATCCCAAGCTCGTTTTGACTACCCAAATTCTTTTTGGGTCAGAGATCTCGCCACGCGAGGAACACAGGTCTGAGACCTGTGCGGCGCACCGGCTTTCAAGGCTGTGTTCCGTCGCGGTCTCTTGCCGTTACTCGCGGTAAACTCCGATCACTCTATTGTCGTTATCCGATTCGCAGCCGCGAATTAAAGAAGCGATGTGTCGTCGTCGTCATCGTTGCTCGCCAAAAGGTCGAGATCAGCCGCGACATCGGAGTCCTGGACTTCTGCCGTGGTTAAACCGCGATGCGGCGAACCCTGATGCTGTAACACTTGGAATGTAAACGCGGCGATTGCTACGACAGCAGCAGCTGAGAGCGCCGGGACCAGCCTACGGAGGTTGAACCAGCCACTAAGACCATCTCTTTCCGGTATTTCGGCGCGCACAGCCCGGACCACGTTCCGCGCAAAAAATGAGGATGGTGCCGCGCCTTTTGAGCGGCCAAGCAAATCCCAGAGTTGCGGATCTTCCTCGCGTTTCATACCCATTAATTCAACCGAGAAATTTAACCAAAGTTTCGGCAGCTAGTCACTCATAAATAATCCGACAGCTACTTAGGGGGACAGACAGCCTTTGCGGAACCCGGGTCTTCCGATTCGCGCGCTGGTCGCTAGACCTCGGCCGCATCCAGGAAACCTTCCAGCTGTCGGATGCGAGTGGGATGCCGCATTTTACGCAACGCCTTGGCCTCGATTTGTCGTATCCGCTCGCGGGTGACCCTAAACTGCCGACCGACCTCTTCCAAAGTACGACTATATCCATCGACTAATCCAAAGCGCTGCTCCAGCACTTGCCGCTCCCGTTCGGTCAACGTTTCAAGCACATCTTTAATTTTTTCCTTCAGCAGCACGATTGCCGTGACGTCGCTCGGATTCTCTGCCCCTTTATCTTCAATGAAGTCGCCGAAATTGGTTTCCTCGCTCTCACCGACCGGCGATTGCAATGAGATTGGTTGCTGGGCCATTTTTAAGACCGCGCGAACGCGATCGACCGGTAGCAGAATTTCTTCCGCCACTTCTTCCGGAGTCGGCTCGCGTCCATATTCCTGCACCAACTGTTTTTGCACGCGCATCAGCTTGTTAATTGTCTCGATCATGTGCACCGGAATGCGAATGGTGCGCGCCTGATCGGCGATGGAACGGGTGATAGCCTGCCGGATCCACCAGGTCGCGTAAGTGGAAAATTTGTAGCCGCGGCGATACTCGAATTTCTCCACCGCTTTCATTAGTCCCATGTTCCCTTCCTGGATCAGATCGAGAAAGGAAAGGCCGCGGTTGGTGTATTTCTTGGCAATGGAAATGACGAGTCGCAGGTTTGCTTCCACCATTTCGGTTTTCGCGCGCAACGCTTTGCGCAACCACGTTTTCAGCTCCTGATAATGCTCGAGATATTCTTCCGTGGAGAGCCAGGCCGCGCACTCCAACTCTTCCAACTTCGGTAGCTGTCGGCGGCGGGTGTGATTGTTTTGCAGGCGCTCAGACTTCAACGCCGTCAAAAGCGCGAAGTGTTGATCTGCCAGATGGACGAATTCTTCCATCACCTTTTGTTTGAAATAGAATCGCGGATAAAGCCGTTGCAGGGTATTGACCGAACGCTGGAATGCTTTCGTCCGCGCCTTGGCGGTGCGCGGAGACGCTTCGCGCATCTGAGCGTACTGGGCCGTGGTTGTTTCGCCGAGTTTCTCCACCTTCTGGCAAAGACGCGGCAGCAATTTCATGTAGCGCTCTCGACTCTCAATTTTCTTGTCGAGAATTACGCGATCGAATCGTTCGTGTCCTTCGGCTAATTTCTGCGCTAAGTCGAGATGCGCTCTAGCCGTAAACCCAAAACGGTTGATGTACTGCTGCACGAGATGCTCGGCTTCCTCGATTCGCTTTGAAATTAGCACTTCCTGCTCGCGGGTCAGCAGAGGAACCTGCCCCATCTGCTTGAGATACATCCGCACCGGATCATCCAGAATCTCAAAGCGAGTCTCGGGCTTTTCCTCTTCCTCTTCTTCTTCGGTTTCCTTTTTGCCTTCTTTGTAACGATCGACTTCTGATGCTTCGATGATGTCGATCTCCATCTTCCGGAGCTGCGTCAGGATCGCATCCAATTCATCTGCGTCGGTCACCCCTTCGGGCAACACGTCATTAAGATCGTCGAAGGTGACGTAGCCCTGTTCCTTTGCCAGCTTGGCCAGCTCGCGGACGCGGCCTTGCAAATCGTCCGACGCGAGCGCCACGCGATTGCTTTCATGCGGCTGATGCGGAATCAAAACTTTGTGTGCCACCGCACCTTCAGTTTTTCGCGGGCGTCCTCGCTTTCTCGCCACCACAGGTATCACAGTTTTGGTCTTTACCTTCCGCTGCGGCGGTGCGTGCCGGGAATTACCATTGGAATGTGGCCGACCCCGCATGATACGTTTTAATTTCTTGGCCACGGGAAAACGTTAGAATCTCGCGACCGCTTTTGCTGGAATATCCGAATTTTTAGGGCTGTTGCGCACGGGCGGGCGAAAACCGAGGAACGTCGTGGAGTTGGCCCCGGAGGTCAAGAACTTGTTTCTGAAGTTGCATAATTTCGCCGGTAGTCAGATTCGGGAGACGTAACCGGCTTTCCGCAGCTTCCAGTTCGCGCCGCAAAATCGCCTGCCTAAGACCATTCCACCATTCGCGCGCCAGCGTGGCAGCATTAGCCGGCATTTTTTGCAGGAGCCAGCCAGAGACCAGCGATTCCTCCGCCGGTGACAGAGTCGTCTGAAACAAATTCGACGAGGCCGAATCGGCCGGACGAAGATCGGCCTGGAGGATTTTTGTGAGCAAGTCCGAGCCGGGAACGCTCGCCAGAACTTCGGGCCAATTTTGCTCGAGCAAGAACGCCCGCGCCTCTTCATCGCGCAGCGCGAGCAGACAAAGCATCGCAACGTTGTGCGATGGAGCAGCTATCGGTGCGGCAACCTTCGCGTCACCCTGCCGAAAGGGCTGGCCAGGTTTAACCAGCGTCTCAAAATCAGCCAGGCGCATGGCAAGACGGGCGGAAATTTTGTTCATCACTTCACCACGCATCACCGGGTCGCGCACAAAGGTGACGCTGGCAGCCAGTTCACGCGCGACCTGCATTTTGGCGCCGAGTGAATTCAAATCGGTCGTGGCCGCTTTTTTCTCGATCCAATAGTCAAAAAAATCCGGCGCCGACGCGACTAGATCTTCGAATTTTTGCCGACCTGATTTTCGTACCAGCGAATCCGGATCTTCCTGGGCGGGCATCTCCGCGACTCGCACCACCAGATCATTTTGTAACAAGGCTTCGAGCGAACGCTCGGCCGCGTTTTGACCGGCGGTATCGGAATCGAAACAGAGAACCACCTCCCGAACAAAGCGTTTCAGCACATGCGCCTGGTTTTCCGTGAACGCGGTTCCCTGCGGTGCCACCACATTTTGAATTCCCGCCTCAAAGAGCGTGATCAAATCGAGCTGTCCTTCGCAAACGATGGCGCAATCGGCTTCGATCAATGCTCGTTTCGTTTTATGGAGTCCGAAAAGGACCCGACCTTTCCGAAAGAGCGGCGTTTCCGGCGAATTAATGTATTTAGCCGCCGTCGCCTCAGTGGCGAGAACGCGCCCAGAAAAAGCGATGACTTCGGCGACGTCGTTGCAAATCGGAAACATCAGCCGGCCGCGGAAGCGATCGTAGAACTCGCCATCACCGCGTTCTTCGTCACGCAGTTTCACCAAGCCGCTCGAGAGCAGTTCCCTCCGGCGATAGCCTTCCTTGCTCGCCCATTGGCAAAACGCATCCCAACTTTCCGGCGCGTAACCCAGCTTCCATGATTTCGCTGCTTCCCGGCTTATCCCCCGCGTTTTCAAATAATCGCGCGCGGGAGTGCCCAGGTCGCGCTTGAGCAAATTTTCATGAAACCATTCCGCTGCTTCCGAGTGCAGTCTTAGCAACAAACGCCGCGCTTCATGCTGCTGCGTTTCATCTTCGCTGCGGCGTTCTTCCACAATTGCGATCCCAACTCGCGCCGCCAGCTTGTGCACAGCCACCGGAAAATCGATATGCTCGTAGTCCATCACGAAGCGAAAAACGCTGCCCCCCGCTCCGCACCCAAAACAGTGAAAAGTCTGGCGTTGCGGACTAACCGTGAAGGACGGCGTTTTTTCCTGATGAAACGGACAGAGCGCCTTAAAACTGGCGCCTGCTCGCTTCAGCGGAAAATAAGTTCCGATCACTTCCACGATGTCGTTCGCGGCTGCGACTTGCTCGATTGTTTCCGACGGGATCGCCATTTTTCTCTCGTTCCAGCCTGTTTACCGTGGCAAACTTAGCGCGTGAGCAGCGGCTTCCAAATTTTCCGCAAAATCGCGCCGGTGTTGTTGTGCATCGCCACTCTGGGGCCGGCGGCCCAGGCGCGCGAAATCATTCATAAAGGCGACACTGTCATCATCCCGCTGCGAGGTGAGGTTTCGCCAGCGCTATATCTTTTTCTGCGACGCGGAATCAAGGCGGCGGAATCGGCCGAAGCGAGTGCAATCGTGATTGAAATGAATACGTACGGGGGGCGTCTCGATTCCGCTGAGGAAATTACCGGCGCACTCAATCGCGTTACTATTCCCACCTACACCTTTATCGATTCGAACGCCGGATCGGCCGGCGCGCTCATTGCCCTTGCCACCAAACATATTTATATGGCGCCGGTCAGCGCGATCGGCGCCGCTGCGCCTGTTCTCTCCACCGGACAGGACTTGCCCGAAACGGAACGCGACAAAACTGTTTCCTATTTTTCCGCTCTCGTCCGCAGCATGGCCAGTCGCAACGGACACAATCCCGATCTCGGCGAGGCGTTCATGAACAAGGAAAAGGAAGTGAAAATTGGCGACCGCGTCGTGCACGCGAAAGGTTCGCTCCTGACCTTGAACGCGCAGGAAGCCACCGAGATGATTAACGGCCATCCGTTGCTAGCCGATGGGATCGCGCAGTCCATCGATGATCTGGGGAAAAAAGCGAAGCTCGGCGGCCAGCTCGTCCGGTTACAGCCGACCGGTTTTGAGCAATTCGCTTTTTGGATCACGGCGTTGGCGCCATTGCTTCTGCTCCTCGGCATTGTTTGCGCCTATCTCGAATTTAAAATTCCGGGCGCGACGTTGCCGGGCGTCGTGGCGGGAATTTGTTTCGTTCTCTTTTTCCTCGGTCATTATCTGGCCGGTCTGGCAGGTTGGGAAGCAGCGGTATTTTTTGTGCTCGGCGTTACCCTCGTTCTCATTGAAGTGCTCTTCTTCGCCCACTCCACCATCATCTTTGGCGTGGTCGGCGCTTTCCTCATTCTCGCCTCCCTCTTCTGGGCAATGGTCGATCGCTACCCCGATCAACCAGTCGTTCCCTCGACCAAGATGTTGCTCGTTCCGATGTTGAACCTGTCGATCGCAATCATCGCCTCGATGATCGTGATCGCATTGCTCGCGCGTTACCTGCCGCGCACCAGTTTCTATCGCCGTTTCGCGCTAATGGCGGCGAACCCTTCGGGCCCATCTTTCAGTGCACCGCGAGAATTCGCCACCAGCCGGTCCATTTCACCGGGAACGCGCGGATTAGCGATGACCACACTACGTCCGAGCGGAAAAGGGAAATTCGGGGAACAGATCGTCGATGTCATCACCGAGGGCGAATTTATTTCCGCCGAAACGCCGATCATCATTTCTCAAATCGACGGCATGCGCGTGCTGGTCGCGCGCACTCAAGCGCCTTCCTAACGATAATTAGGTCAACACCGGCCTAATTAATGTGAACATGTTAAGATGCGACTTCGTTGTTTCTCACTTCGTCGGTCAAGGAATTTAGACTTGTCCCATTACTGCCGCATTACGGCCGTTGACCCCATTAGTGCCCCGTCAGAACCGAACGCCCAGTCCCGAGGGCCCGGAAACATTGCCATCATTGGCTCGCCACGCGAGGTTGCTCGCGTGGCGCTCAAAATCCTGGTGACGGTGGCGATGGCATTGATTCTAAGCCTTGAAAGCACGGCGGCCATTTTGCCGCAAGGTCCCGGCAGTTCCGGAACCGTGGACGTGCGCTTTCCGGTTCCCGAGTATTACCAAAAATATGCGACGCAGGACGGCAATCCCGTTCCAACCACAGGTCGTCTCTTCTTGCTCCTGCCACCGAACTTCGACTCTCGGCGAGTTTGGCCGATTCTTATCGTAACCGCGACCAAGGATCCCGGACACACAGCTCCTTCGGATGCGCCGTGGTATCACGCTGCGGCCGTAGCGGAAGGCTGGATTGTGCTCGCCACCGATGCGACGGTCCGCCCTCGGAACGACTCAGTAAGCTGGAGACTCGCGCTTCTGGCGGCCGGGCTGGACGTGGTGCATCACGAATGGCCAAAGTCGGGCCAATGGCCGGTGGCGTTTGCGGGCATCTCGGGCGGTGCGAAGTGCGCCCAGTGGCTTGGAGCGATCCTAGCCCAGACGCACTCCCTGAACATTCGCGGATTTTTCCTCAGCGGAATCAATGAAGACCAAATGCCCGAGGCGCTGAAAACCAACGTCGCGCCTCCCGGATTTCTGCGTCTGCCGATTTGGATCAGCAGCGGAATTAACGATCGTATCGCAACCCCGGCGCAGGAGCAGCAGGTCAAAGGCTCACTAGTTCGCACGGGGTTTCAGAACGTCCGACTGAGTCGATTCAGTGGTGGCCACGAAGTAAATCGAGCTGACCTGGAGAGCGCGCTCAAGTGGTTCCGCGAGCAGGGGCACTTCTAATTGGGCTCCGACACGACCAAGTAGCGGCTGGCTCAATAAGTTTAGCCCGGAACCTGTCCATTTCATGAATTTGTATGTCTTTCGTTGGACAAGGCGTAACCGCATTCCGACTGGGCACCACAGAGGAGTCTGAAGCAGTGGCCTGATATCAGGACAACCTCGCCAATGCCGTCGCGCGCGTCTTCATGTTTTTCGGGTCGACCCCAAAAATGTCTCGATGAAAGTTACGTTTTCGTGCAGCGAGGAGTTTGACCCTTTTTACTGCGCGGCCTAGGCTGACGCCACGAACCTGCTTTTGAAGAAACCTGCCATGTTGAAACGATCATTGACTGCTTTGCTGATTTCGGCGTTCGCCTGCGCAAGCCTGAATGCGCAGGAGCACTCGCGAATTCATCAACCAACGCTAACCCCGCAAAACAGCGGCACCACCAACGGTCTGATCGCCGTCTGGCCGGTGAATCCACAAGTGGTCTGGGCATCCGGTCGCGCCGGTACTTTCACCGTTACCACTGACGGCGGACGGACGTGGAGAGCCGGCGTAGTTCCAGGCGCCGAAATGCTGCAATTCCGCGATGTGCAGGCTTTCAGCGCTAGCGTTGCTTACCTGATGTCCATTGGAACTTCGGGGGACCCAACAGATTTTCGCATCTACAAGACGGAAGACGGCGGAGCTACCTGGACAATACAGTTCGAGAACCAGAATCCGAATGCCTTCTACGACGGCTTCGCCTTCTGGACGCCGCACCGCGGCATCGCACACAGCGACTCGGCGAATGGAGTGTTCCCGGACCTACGCACCACCGATGGAACGACCTGGCAGGATATCAGCAACAACATGCCGCCAGCATTGCCGGGAGAATTCTCCTTCGCATCGAGTGGTACTTGCGTCACAACACAAGGTGGGAGGAACGCTTGGATTGCGACAGGCGGTGCGACGATTGCCAGGGTGCTGGCTACCCGAGACGGAGGCAACACCTGGAACGCGTATAACACCCCTCTAGCAAGCTCGCCTAGCGGAGGCGCCTTCACCGTCGACTTCCGTAACCCATTCGATGGCATCGTAGGCGGCGGCGATTTGGACCCCGGCAATCCCAATAACGCGCGCACCGCGACTTCGAGCGATGGCGGTCAAACCTGGACCCTTACGAACCCTCCTCCGGTGACGGGAGCCATTTTCGGCCTGAGCTACGTGGGTCAGACTGGCGGCGGCGCTGGAAACAATCTCGGCCGAGCGGTGGTAGTTACCGCTAATGATGGAGGCGCCGCCTGGACTCCCGATGAGGGAAACACCTGGTTCACGTTGCCGGGTGTCGCCGGCTACTGGGCGGTGGCTTTTGCCAGTCCAAAAGCCGGATGGCTGGTGGGTACCGATGGTCGCATTCTAAAGATCAGCTTCTAGCGTCCGCAACGCTCGAAGCTTCTAAATTGGACGCGGGCTCAGCCGCCGGCGACGACGCGGATGAACTCGATCTTGTCGCCCTCGCGCAAGGCGCGCGAATTCCATTCCTCGCGGTGCAAGGCCAGGCCGTTGTGCTCGATTAACAACGCCGCCGGGATCAGGTTCAATTCGCGCACCAGCGCGTCGATCGTTGACACGGGTGGAACGGAACGCGATTCGCCATTTAAGGTAATTGTCATCGCTCCATCAGGGCGGTATCCCAATCTTTCCAGACCGGTTCCATCCCGTCGCGACGCAAGAGGGTCGCGATTTCCTGCGGCGAACGGGGATCCCCGATCTCGAATTGACTGGTGGCAAACTCCGGCTCGCGCGGCGAAACGTCCGGCGGCATGATCCGGCCACGAACGGTGCGATGAACTTTCTCTTTGCCCTGACCGGTGTAACCGCCCGGTTCGGTGTGACTGCCGGCGCTCATCATTGTTATCCCGATCTTGATCAGCAGATCGCGCAACGCAGCCGGCTCACGCGTGCTCAGAACGATCCCGACCTGCGGAAAAGTAACGCGCAGGGCGCACACCAGATGAACGAGATCGCGATCGCTCATGGGAAACTGCGGGCGAAATTCTCCGGCCGCCGGACGAATGCGCGGGACACTTACAGTGAGGGAAGATTTCCAGCAACGTTTGAGCAAATATTCGAGATGGGCCGCGAGGGTGATCGCTTCCTCACGCCACGGAGCCAGTCCAAAAAGCGCGCCAATTCCAAGGCGACGAAAACCTGCTTCGTAGCCGCGCTCGGGACATGCCAGGCGCCAGCCAAAATCCTTTTTCGGTCCGGCCAGATGCAGCTGATCATAAATGGCACGGTTATACGTTTCCTGGTAGACAACGAGACCTTCTGCGCCCGCTTCGACAATCGGAATATATTCCTCCGTTTCCATCGGAGCGACTTCGATCGAGATTGAGGAATAATCGTCCCGCAAAGCGCGGACGCATTCGGCAAGATAATCGCGACCAACGAATTTTGGATGCTCGCCGGCGACGAGAAGGAGTTGCCGGAAACCCGCTCTCGAAAGATGTCGCGCTTCCTTTACCACTTCATCGACCGAAAGCGTGACGCGCAGAATTGGATTTTCGCGGGAGAATCCGCAGTAACGGCAGCTGTTGATGCATTCGTTGGAAAGATAAAGCGGCGCGAAGAGCCGCATAGTGCGGCCAAAATGCTGACGGGTGAGTGCTCGCGCTCTCCCAGCCAGGCGATCAAGCTCGGCACTGCTCTTAGGCGCAATCAGCCCTGAAAACGAGCGAATGGTCTCGCTTTTTTCCAGCGGCAAATTGTCGAGTATTGGTGCGAAAGCCACAACGATACTTTCCATCCTCGCGGCTGCTTCCGCAAACTTCGATGCGCGGCATCGAAAAACGCAATCTCGCGAAATCCCAAAACCCAAATCCCAGGGAAACTCCAAGGCTCAAAAAGAAGAAGGATTTTAACCGCGGATTACGCGGAGGGCTCCGATAAAGAGGAGCTTTAGCTACGAAAGGCGCCGCGGCTCGACGGAGTCTAGCCCTACCAATGGGGCCGCGCGCGAAAATTTCACTGGTAGGGCGACGATCTGCGGAGCCAGTTGGGCTTGAGGTTGGTCATCGGGAATTGGGATTTAGGCGTGGGCGATCATACAAGCACAACTTTTGTCCGAGAAAGGTTCGTCACGGAACGCTGAAACACGCTCGCGGCTCTGTAAACAGTGCAGCGGCACCCCGTCAATCGGAATGCCGCTGCTTAAAAAACTGTGATCGTACTTAACTAAAAGGCGAAGGTGACGCCGCTGCGGACCATCCCGAAGTTGTTCTTCGGCCCGTCGACCACATTCCAGCTGAAGTCATTCATCCAGCCGATTGTCGGCGTGAAGCGAACTTCAAAGCCGCCGCCAAACTGCCCAACGGGTTTGGTTGTGGTATTGTTGTGCCGTTCGGCGATGAGGTCGCCTTCGCTGTCGAACAGCAGGATCGAACGGCTGCCACCACCGAAGATCCCACCACCGCCTGCGAAAGCGTAAGGTGCGAATCGCGAGCATGGAATCGGATAACGAAAGGTAAACGTTCCAAGGACGCTGCCGACTACGCTCTGATTGCCAGCTTCGATGTCAAAAGTTTCACCACCGACAACGAAGCTGCGGCTACGATTATTTCCCAGGGACTCAGCATAACCTTCAATCCCGATACCAAAGTACCGGTGAAAGAAGTATTTTACGTCGCCACCGCCCCCCCAGGCATGGTCGACTCCGAGATAGGTATCGTTCTTATACGATGTTCCGGTAAATGAATAGGTACCCCACAGACTGACGTCCCACTCGG
>Ga0207645_10001044_pt1 | contig 22915 bp, 22 predicted proteins | sample KBSM53metaG_FD_184331 | JGI IMG/M metagenome (GOLD analysis project Ga0207645, IMG submission 184331) | Miscanthus rhizosphere microbial communities from Kellogg Biological Station, Michigan, USA - KBS M5-3 metaG (SPAdes) (version 2) | ecosystem: Host-associated > Plants > Roots > Rhizosphere >...
GCTGCCGGTCCACAGGACGGTGGTGTTGAAGAGTTTGTTGCCGATGCCCTCGAAGGCGAAGATGAACAGCCACAGCTTGGCCGTCACGGCGGTGGGGATGGCCCACGGCACCAGGACGGCTGCACGGACCAGGCTGCGGCCCTTGAAGGCCCGTGCCATGATGACGGCCATCCAGAAGCCCAGCACCGTCTCAAGGCCCACCGTGACGATGGTGAAGAAGAACGTGGTGCCGGTGGCGGACCAGAACTGCGCGCCCAGGGTTCCCGGCGGGCAGTCAACGGTTCCGCCGTCCGGAGCCGGGCATTGCTGGAAGATCCAGTTGTAGTAGTTGGAGAAGCCGGCCGGGCCACCCTCAACGAAGAGACCCGTAGCGGGGTCCAGACCGGCATCTTTTTGGAATGACATCACAATGGCGGTGATGATCGGATACACGATCACTACCGACAATGCGAGGATGGTCGGCGCCAGCAGCCAAGCTGCCCAGCGCCCCTGCGTCGCGATGCGGTTGTCCTCCCCAACACCCTTGGGTGCGTGGTGGATCGGTGCCCCGCCCGACGCCGGTGCCTTGACCGACGTCGGGCCTACTTCAGTTGCCATGATGGACCTACTGTCCCGCGCTAGCGGACTCGATGGACTTCTGCATGTCAGACAGGGCCGCGTCTACAGTCTTCTCGCCCTTGATGGCCGAGTACGCGTTTTCCTGGATGGCCTTGGTGACGGCCGGGTAGAACGGGGTGACCGGGCGGGGCACGGCGTTCTCGATCGAGGTCTTCAGGACCGGCAGGTACGGCAGCTTGGCGACGAGCTCCTTGTCGTCGTAGAGCTTGCCGAGCACCGGTGCGAGCGAACCCTGCGTGGCGAAGAACTTCTGGGTCTCTTCCGTGGTGAGGAACTTCAGGAAGTCCACTGCGGTGGCCTTGTTCTTGGAGTAGACGCTGATCGCGGCGCTGTGGCCGCCGAGGGACGAGGCGCCCGGACCGGTCTTGCCGGGGAGTGCGGTCATGCCCAGGACGTCCTTGACCTTGGAGGAGCCTTCAGTGGTGGCCAGGTTGTAGACGTAGGGCCAGTTGCGGAGGAACAGCAGCTTGCCGTCCTGGAATGCCTGGCGGCTTTCCTCTTCCTGGAACGTGATGGCTTCCTTCGGGATCGAGCCGTCTGCGTAGGCCTTGGTCAGGTTGGCCATGCCGGCCTTTGCCTCCGCGGTGAGCAGGTTGGGCTTGCCGTTCTCGTCCAGCACGGCTCCGCCGGCGGAGTTGATTGCCTCGGAGGCGTTGACGGTCAGCCCCTCATACTTCTTGAACTGGCCGGAGTAGCAGCCGATGTTGTTGGTCTTGGCGATGGAGCACATGCTCATCATCTCGTCCCAGGTCTTCGGGGGCGTGGGGACCAGGTCCTTGCGGTAGTACAGGATGCCGCCGTCGGATGATTCCGGTGCCGCGTACAGCGTGCCCTTGTAGGAAGCGGCATCAACGGTCGGCTTCAGCATGGCCGAGGTGTCCAGCGCCATCTTGTCCTTGAGCGGCTGCAGCCAGCCCTTGGCGGCGAATTCGGCGGTCCAGACGACGTCGACGCTCGCGACGTCGTAGCCGGGGTCCTTGGCCTGGAAGTGCTGGACGAGGTCGTCGTGCTGCTGGTCGGCCTGGTCGGTCTGCTCCTTGAAGGTGACCTTCTCGTTCGGGTGGGCGGCGTTCCACTTGTCGATCAGCGGGCGGACCACGTTGCTGTTGTCCTTGCCCTGAACGTAAGTGATGGGGCCGCGTCCGTCCAGGCCCTGCGAGGCGGCGTCGCTGCCGCTGGTAGTGCCGCCACCTCCGCCGCCACACGCCGAAAGGGTGATAGCCAAAATGCCTGCCGTGGCGACGGGAAGTAGGAAATTGCGGGTTTTCATACTGGAGTGCTCCTCGCTGAGTACCGGTGAAAAACGGCCGTACTGATGGTGTGCCGACCATCACAGTAATCAACAGGCAGTCCGGAATGCAAGCGTTTACATCAAACCTTTATGCAAAGGAGATTCCGTGGCCCGCCGGCCAGCCCCGCTCGCGCCTGCCGGGAAGGCTGCCTCAGCCCCACCGCCGGCTCAGCGGACCCGCTCGGAACGGCCGAACCGCGACCGCGCGCCGGATCCGATGTGGATCAGCACCGGGGTGCGTTTGCCGATCACCGCGTCGAGCGCCTCTACCAGGGCGGAAACTTCGGCGGCGAGCCGGTGCGGGGCGACGCCCTGGCGCGGTTCCACCCGGATCTTGAGGGCCGGCTCCCCGCTGATTTTGTAGGCGGCTACCGTGACGCCGGCCAGGTCGGGCCGGTCCGCCAGCGCCGCGCGGAGCGCCTGCTCCGCCACGCCGCCGCTGATTCCGACGTTGCCGGGCACTTCACCCGGGTCCTCCTCTGCCACGAGCAGGCTGGTCCGGCCCGTACCTTGTTGGGCAATCCAGGCGATCATCAGGCCAAGCACCACCAGCAGCGCCAGGCAGATGGCAAGCCACAGCCAGCTCCCCTGGCGGCGGGGGAATTGCGTCCGTTCGAACAAATCGAGCCAGAAGCTCAGGACGCCGCCGGCCCACTCATGCCACCACACGCCCACGGCCGGGACGCTGGCAAGCAATATCAGGAGGACACCGATGGCGAGGAGGAGGATGCCAAGGATGCCAATCAGTACGCGGTTCAGCGCCCGGGGGGTGTTGTTCATGCCCCCACCACCCCGGCTGTGGCTACCTGGATCCGCACTTCCGGCATCGGCCAGGGGCCCATTTCCTCCACTTCCCGGCGCACAGCCTCCAGGACGGCGTCCGGGCGCAGCGGCACACCGGAGGTCGGCCGGACGTTGACCGTGATCCGGTTCCGCGACACGACCACCATCACCTGTTCCTTGGCCACGTTGGCGGCCAGCCGGGCCCGGCGCGCCAGGGCAGCGGCGATCACCTCATCGTCCACCACGACGGCGGCCCGGCGGTCCGGGAGCAGGTGGCGTGCCCGCCGGCCGGGCAGCACAGCATTGAGGAAGAAGAACAATCCGGCCATCGCGATCACAGCGCCCGTGACGCCGAGCAGAAGCGGCGGGATTCCCGCCGGGAGCGCCACTACGCGCTCGGCCGCGGTCTGCGGATCCACGAGCCACGGCGGCTGCCCGATCGCACGGACCCCCGTCTCAAGCAGCGCATAGCCGAACACGGCCATAACCAGGCCGGCCGCGATCACGGACACAACAGCGCGCGATGTGTGCGTCTCCCGTTTCACTATCCGGCCCATGCCCGCGGCGCCGGAACCCAGCGGCGCGCTCCCCGGCACCGCATCGGTGTCGTGCCCGGCGGAGTCGATTCCGGCGTTCTGGGTGTCCTGGCTCAATGTACCCGGCCTCCCCCGCGCACGGCGGCCCCGCTGATGCGGATGTCCACCCGGCTCAGCTGCGCTCCGGTCAGTTCCGTCACGCGGCGCAGAATCTCGGCCTTGGCGGCGACGGCACGCTCCCAGATGGAACCGCCGAATCCGGCGACGCGGCCTGGGTCCCGGACTACAGCGGTGAGGTTCGGGACCGCGACGGGCATGACCAGCGAGAGGGCGAGCAGCCCGTCATCGTCCGACCAGTCGGCGCGGACGTCGTGCGCCGGGACACCGAGGGCCTCCCCCGCGGCCGCCCGGGCCACGCTCGTCAGGGCCTGGGTGCTGATGCGGTTGTGCCCGGCCATCGCGGCGCCGGGGATCGGCGCTTCAGCCGTGATGCTCATGAGGAGGAACGCCGGCCTGTGAGGGCGTCAAACACGCTGCGCAGGTCCAGCTTCCCCTCTGCGGCCCGGCCCAGGAGGGCGCCGATGGCCATGAAGAACAGGGCGCCGAGGAAGCCCCAGACACCGAACTGGAAGGACATGAAGGCCACGAAGGCGCCCATGGCGATTCCCACTACCGTCAGACTCATTGGATTGCCTCCCTGGCTGGCCGGGCCTCGGCGGACGCGGCCGGTTTGGCCGGGCCGGGCACATAAACGTCGTTGATCTCGATATTGACCTCGATCACTTCGAGCCCCACCAGTTCCCCGACGGCGGCGTAGACGACGGCGCGGACCTGGTCCGCGAGGGCCTGCAGGGGGGTGCCATACACCGCAACAAGATCGATGTCGACGGCGACTTGCGTTTCGCCGACTTCCACGCGGACGCCCGCTGCGTGATCGGCGTTGCCGACGGCGTCGCGGATGGCCCCGAGGGCGCGTGAGGGTCCTGAGCCCAACGAATAGACGCCGGGCACCGATCGGGCGGCGATGCCAGCGACCTTGGCGACGGCGGTTTCCGCTATGACCGTGCGGCCGGTTCCGGCCGGCGCGGACAGACCGTCCGTGGGACTGACCAGGGCGCCGGCCGCGGGCTGACCTGCGAGGCTGGCAACGTGTTGACCGGCCGCGGGACCGGCGACGGGTTGAGAATTCTGGTATTCCATAACGCACTCCCCCTTCTCTTTGACACAACCCTAGTCCCTGCCTTGGGGGCCGTGGGGGAATCTTGCGGCGCCCGTTCCCACAGTCCATGCAGGTGGGGGCGGGAACGGGCCGTCTGTGTTGGGGACAAGGCAGGCCGTTTGTCGGCTGCGGGATGTCAGCCGGGAGCCGACGCGGGCGTTGGCCTGGCCGAACCCCCTACTTGCAGTTGGTGGCGATCCAGGTCGTGACCGGCGCCATGGCGGCCTGGAGCTTTCCGCTGGAGAAGACCGTCTGGTCGGTGACGCCGGCAACGGCCACCTCCTTGAGGTTGGCGAAGTCGGCTTTGAGGCTGTCCGGGACGCGTTCGGCCGTCTCGGCAAGCTCAGTTTTGAACTGTTCCAGTTCCGCCGTCTTGCCTTGGGCGGCCGACAGCGGAAGGAGCGTGGCGCCGGTTGCCTGCTCCGAGATCTTGGAGCACGCCTCGGCGGCGCTGGTGAAGCCGCCGAACGGTCCCGAGGTCCCGCTGGGGCTCGGCGTGGCGGACGCGGAAGCAGTGGACTCGCCCGCGGCGGACGTGCCCGCGGCGGACGAAGGCGCGCTGCCGGCCTGCGGGGCCGAACACCCGGTAAGAGCCAGGGCTGCGAGGAGGGCGGTTGCGGCGAGAGGACGGGCAATATTCTTCGAAGTCACGTTGCAGAATCACTTTTCGGTTGAGATTGCGCCGCCCGCCCGGACCGGGCTGCCGGCGGCCTTGGTGTTCTTTCCCCAGCGTGCGAGTCTAGCCCGGCCGGCTGGACGGCCCCCAAACGGTCGCCGCCGTCGCCCGCCCCTCGCCGCCCGTCTCCCCCGTCGATAAAGCGGAGCAGGAGATGGTGTTAAAGAAGAAAAGCACCAGTTCTCAAAGAACTGATGCTTCCCAGTGGTGGCTCCGACCGGCGTCGATCCGGTGACCTTTCGATTTTCAGTCGAACGCTCTACCAACTGAGCTACAGAGCCTAGGTGACATGTCACCTTGATGGCCGGAATTTCTTCTGGCAATCAGAGCGACCCTGACGGGACTTGAACCCGCGACCTCCGCCGTGACAGGGCGGCGCGCTAACCAACTGCGCTACAGGGCCTTGCTTGTTTACTGCTTGTTCTTGCTGTCTGCGATATCGCTACCGCAGATTTTCAAGGCCTTTAGCCTACCAGACTTTTTCACCCGGTTTGACCAGTTCCTTGCGTACCCCCAACGGGATTCGAACCCGTGCCGCCGCCGTGAAAGGGCGGTGTCCTAGGCCGCTAGACGATGGGGGCCAGGACGCCATCCGGTGAAACATATCAGGGCAAAAATTAAGGGCCGAAGCCTGTCGTTTTTGTCCTTTCGGGTTCCTCCGAACTGGACTATAAAACTATAAGGGCAGACCCCCGGATTATCCAAAATCGGCCCCTCCCGCCGATACAAAAGCCGGGCCAGGATGGGGGCGGAGCCGGGCAGAGTGGGTGCAAGATGGACTGATGGATGCCGTTGATGCCCTCAATGAGATTGCGTTCTGGCTCGAACGCGGGCTCGCCCCCACCTTCAAGATCCAGGCGTTCCGCAAGGCGGCCGGGATTATTGGCGCCCTGGACCCGGAGGAGGTCGCAGCGCGGGCACGCAACGGCCGGCTCAAGAGCATGAAGGGGATCGGCGACAGAACGTTCGACGTCATCCGGCAGGCGGTCGACGGCGGCGTGCCCGACTATCTTGAGGATCTGCGCCAACGCGGGCAGCAACCCCTGGCGAGCGGCGGGGCCGAACTGCGCTCGGCCCTCCGCGGGGACCTGCACAGCCACAGCGACTGGTCCGACGGCGGATCCCCGATCGGACTGATGGCTGACGCCGCCCGGACACTGGGCCGGGATTACCTCGCCCTGACGGACCACTCCCCCAACCTCAAGATCGCCAACGGCCTGAGCGCCGAACGCCTTCGGGAACAACTGGACGTTGTTGCGGACATCAACGCGGACGGCGGCGACTTCCGCCTTCTGGCCGGGATCGAGGTGGACATCCTGGAGGACGGCACCCTGGACCAGTCCCCGGAGATGCTGGACCGGCTGGACATCGTGGTGGCGAGCGTCCACTCGAAGCTCCGCTCCGACCGGAGCACCATGACCGAGCGGATGCTGGGCGCCATCAATGATCCGCACACGAACGTCCTCGGCCACTGCACCGGCCGGCTGCTGCAGGGGTCGAGGGGAACCCGCCCGCAGTCCGAGTTCGACGCCGCGCGCGTGTTCGCAGCGTGCGCCGGGAATAATGTGGCCGTCGAAATCAATTCCCGCCCCGAACGGCAGGATCCGCCGGACGACCTGATCCGGCTGGCCCTCGATGCCGGCTGTCTGTTCAGCATCGACAGCGACGCCCATGCGCCGGGCCAGCTGGATTTCCTGCAGTACGGTGCCGAGCGCGCGGCCTCGAACGGGGTTCCCGCCGAGCGGATCGTCACCACTTGGCCGCTGGATCGGCTGCTGGAGTGGGCCGGAAGCGGCAAATAGCGGCCGGACAGCTGTCCTGGGCCAGGGCCCAGGGCTACCCCAGCCCGGGGATGCCCAGCCCGCCAACGCCCAGCCCGCGAATGCCTGCCCGCCGAGGCCTAGGGTCGGGACGGCTCCGGTCCGTCGGGCCGCCACGGCGTGGGCCTGGGCAGCCAGCGCGGGACGTTGCTGCGGTATTCCTCGTACGCCGCACCGAACTTCCGGGCCAGTGTGGGCTCCTCGTACTGCCGGACGAAAGCCACCACCGGGATGGCGCCGATGCCCAGGGCCAGGAAGAGCTTCGGCTGGCCCAGCAGGAGCCCCTGCCCCGCGACGGCCGCGGCAATGGACACGTACATCGGATTCCGCACGTACCGGTAAAGGCCGCCAACCACCAGTTGCCTGGGCGGGGCAAATGGCGCGGGGGTCCCGATGCCCTCGACGGCGAAATGCACAAAGGAGTTCGCGATGACGGCGGCGCCCGCACCGATCATCATGGCGCCCGCGATCTGCGCGGGCACCCCGCCGGGGACCGGGGACTCCACTTTCCAGCGGGTCAGCAGCCACGGCACCACGCCGGCGGCGGTTGCGGGGGCGGCCGCGAAGACGGCTGTGCCGATGGCTGCACGCCGTCGTTCGCTGGCCGAGGCTGGGGATGCTGTCATCCGGCAATCGTGACCCCGCCACGTTGAACGGACAAGGGCCCACCGGCCTAACCCGGGGACGGGGGATCAGCCTGAGCTTTCCCGACACTTTGCGTGGGCGCGCGGTGGGCGGCGCAGCGCTCAGACGAGCAGCAGCACGGCAAGGGTGACCATCACGACGGCGATTCCGGCGTCGAGCACGCGCCAGGCCGTCCGGCGCCGGAACAGGGACGTCAGGAACCGTGCCCCCGCGCCGAGGGCGGTGAACCAGGCAATGCTTCCCAGGCCGGCCCCGGCGGCGAACCACCAGCGTCCGGCTTCGCCCTGGGCGGCAGCGAGGGACCCGAGCAGCAGCACCGTGTCCAGGTAGACGTGCGGGTTCAGCCAGGTGAAGGCCAGGCAGGTGCCAAGGACGGCGGCCCGGCCGGCGGCGGGCTTGTTGCCGGGATTCTCCATCTGCTCCCCGCGGACCGCGCGCCGGGCCGCGAGCGCCCCGTAGGCAAGGAGGAACGCCGCCCCGGCCCACCGGATCACGACGAGGGCAGCGGGCGCCCGGTCCAGGAGGATGCCGATGCCCGCGACGCCCAGCAGGATCAGCACGAGGTCCGAGACCGCGCAGACTGCCACCACCATGACGACGTGCGAGCGCTGGATGCCCTGCCGGAGGACAAAAGCGTTCTGCGCGCCGATAGCAACAATGAGGGACAGTCCGGCGGAAAGACCGGAAAACAGGGGAAGGATCACCACTCCACGGTAGGCGCCCGCCAGAGATGAAACCAGTTAAAGATTCTGCTGATACGTAAGATGGGCTAATGATGGAGATTACCCCCGAACAGGCCCGGACGCTGGCCGCGATTCTGACGCACGGGAGCTTCGACGCCGCGGCCGCGCACCTGTCCGTGACGCCCTCGGCGATCAGCCAGCGGGTCCGGGCCCTCGAGACCGCCGTCGGCCGGCCCGTCCTGACCCGGGCGCGGCCGCCCGGACTCACGGAGTCCGGCGAGGCCGTGGTGCGCTTCGCCCGGCAGCTGGAAATGCTCTCCGCGGACCTGGCCGAGGAGCTGCAGCCGGAGCACCCCCGCGGAGGGAAGCGCCTGACGCTGGTGATCAACAGCGATTCCTTGCACACCTGGGCGTTGGCCGGCCTCGCGGCGGCCAGTGACAACGTCCAGCTCGAGATCCTGCGTGAGGACCAGGAGCACTCATTGGACCTGCTGCGCGCCGGAGCCGCCGCGGCCGCCATCACGGAAACAGCCCAGCCCGTGCCCGGCTGCTCATCGAGCAAGCTGGGCACCATGCGCTATTTGCCGGTGTGCGCTCCGGACTTCGCCCGCCGCTGGTTTGGGGCGGGTGCGACCGGCGCGACGCTCGCCGCGGCTCCCGTTGTGGTCTTCGACCGCAAGGACGACCTGCAGGACCGCTGGCTGCGCCGGGTCAGCCGGGCCTCCCTGCAGCCGCCGCGCCACTATGTGCCGGCCGCCCAGGAGTTTGGCGATGCCATCCGCTGGGGCATGGGCTGGGGCATGATGCCCGAGATCGAAATCGGCGAGGACCTGTTGGCCGGCAGGCTCGAGGCCCTCGCCCCGCGAGCGCACGTGGACGTTGCCCTCTACTGGCAGCAGTGGCGGCGCGGCTCGGCGGCGCTGAACGACGTCGCGGCCGCTGTCCGGACGGCGGCGCGCGTCCTGCGCTGAGGCCACACGGGATGTTGGCAGGATCTCGACTAGACGTGACCGATTCCCGCCAGCCGGGAGGAGGCGGGAACGGCTACATTGGCAGCATGGCAACAACCGCCGCATCCGGCCCCACTCCGTCCGCAGGCCCCCACGAAGGGTCTCCGCACGCTGCCCCCGCACCCGCCCCGCAACCCGCGCCGCCCCCTCCCGCACAGCCGGCCACGATCAGCAGGCTCGGCATCGGCGCCGTCGTCGTCACCGTGGTCCTGTGGGCCTCCGCCTTCGTGGGCATCCGCGCTGTAGGCCCGAGCTTCTCCCCTGGCTCCCTGACGCTCGGCCGGCTGGCCGTTGCCGCCGTCGTGCTGGGCCTGCTGGTGGTGCCCAAGCTCAGGGGCCTGCCCCGCGGCCGCGAGTGGTGGCCCATCCTGGCCTATGGCGTCATGTGGTTCGGAGGCTACAACGTGGCCCTGAACGCCGCCGAACACATGCTCGACGCGGGCACGGCCGCCCTGCTGATCAACGTCAACCCCATCCTGGTCGCCGTCATGGCCGGTGTGATCCTGAAGGAAGGGTTCCCGCGCTGGCTCATCATCGGCAGCCTGATCGCGTTCGGCGGCGTGGCCGTGATTGCGCTTGGTTCCGGCCAGCGGTCGACGGCGGACGTGGCCGGCGTCCTGCTTTGCCTGCTTGCGGCCGCGCTGGCGGCCGTGAGCGTGATCGTGCAAAAACCGGTGCTCCGCAAGTTCCCGGCCGCCCAGGCCACCTGGTTCGGCATCATGGTGGGCGCCCTGTGCTGCCTGCCCTTCAGCGGCCAGTTGGTCACCGAGCTGCAGGCCGCTCCCCTGCCGGCCACCCTGGGCCTGGTCTATCTGGGCATCTTCCCCACTGCGATCGCATTCACCACCTGGGCCTATGCGCTCTCGATGATTGATGCGGGACGCCTCGCGGCCACCACCTACCTGGTCCCGGGCACCACAATCCTGATCTCCTGGCTGGTTCTGGGCGAGATTCCGACCATCTGGGGCCTGGTGGGCGGCGTGATCTGCCTTGTGGGCGTGGGGCTGACCCGGCGCCGGTCCCGCTAGAGTTTGCCTATGCCCTCCTCCCTCCCGCCCGGCCTGCCGATCGTTCCGAACGGCGGGGACGGCAATGCCGGCGGGGACGATGGTGACGGCCCGGACGACGCCCCCTTCCCGATGTCCGAGGCCGATTTCGAGGCTGCCGTGAGTGATGCCCTCGACCGGATCCCGCCGGATCTGGCAAAGACCATGAGCAATGTCGCGATCTTCATCGAGGACGACTACACCCCGCAGCCCGGGGAGGATCCGGACACCGTGCTGCTGGGGCTCTATGAGGGGGTGCCCCTGACCGAGCGGGACTCCTGGTGGGACGCCGGCTCGCTGCCGGACCGGATCACCATTTTCCGCCAACCCATCCTGGACATCTGCACCTCCCGGGAGGACGTGATCGAGGAAGTCACCGTCACCGTGGTGCACGAGATCGCCCACCACTTCGGCATCAGCGACGCGCGCCTGCACGAGCTCGGCTGGGGATAGCCTTGTAGGCATGGGACACGACCACAGCCACTCGCACGGCCTGACTGCCACCGGCAAGCACCGCAAGCGCCTGGTCGCCGTCCTGGCCATCACGCTCGCCGTGGTGCTCGTGCAGACGATCGGTGCGGTGGTCTCCGGCTCCCTGGCCCTGCTCGCCGATGCCGGACACATGCTCTCGGACGCAGCCGGCGTCTTCATCGCCCTGCTGGCCGCATGGATCGCCACCCGGCCCGCCAGCGATCTGCGCACCTACGGTTACCAGCGCGCCGAAGTTCTGGCGGCGCTGGCGAACGCACTGGTCCTGATCGTCATCTCGGTGGTCATCTTCACCGAGGCCATCCGCAGGCTCGGCACCACCCCCGAGGTCCACACCGACGTCATGCTCGCCGCGGCGGTCCTCGGCGCCGTCGCCAACCTGGTCTCCCTGCTGATCCTGCGCGGCGCCCAGAAGGAAAGCCTGAACGTCCGCGGCGCCTACCTCGAAGTCCTGGGGGATCTGCTGGGGTCCTTTGCCGTCATCGCGGCGGCGGTGGTCATCATGGTCACAGGGTTCCAGGCGGCCGACACCATTGCCTCGATCCTCATCGCCCTCATGATCCTGCCCCGTGCCTGGCACCTGCTGCGCGACGTCGTCGACGTGCTCCTCGAGGCCACGCCCAAGGGCGTGGACGTTCAGATGATCCGCGACCACATCCTGGCGGTGGACGGCGTGGTATCCGTCCACGACATCCACATCTGGACCATTACCTCCGGTGTCCCCGTCTTCTCCGCCCACGTGGTGGTGGAAGACGCAGCGCTCGGCGCCAAGGGCGCCGACCGGGTCCTGGACAAACTCACCAGCTGCCTTGGCTCCCATTTCGACACCGAACACTGCACGTTCCAGCTCGAGCCCACCACGCATTCAGAGCACGAGGCCCACCAGCACGCCTGACCGTCGGCAGGACACACCCGTCACGGACGTGGCCAAATGACACTCGTGTTGTTTATGTTATTCATGTGACTCGTGTTGCCAAAGTAGCCTTTGGCACGTAGCCTCATGCCTGCTGGGTGATCCGCAGAGGGCTTTCACGCGCCAAATCCGACCTCGCTCACTCCAGCCTGAGACTTCAGCGAGGTTGCCCATGAGTTGGATCCGATCCGGCCGCAAGACGGCTGTGCTCTGCACCGCCGTCGTCCTCCTCGGAACCCTCGCGCTCCCGGCCCAGGCCGCGCCGCTGACCTCCGCGCTGATTTCTTCGCAGCTTTCTGCGCAGGGGCGCCCGCCGCTGGAGACTGCCGGCCGGGTTCCGGCGTCGCCGGAGATCCCCTCACCGGAAGAGATCGCTGCCGCCAAGTCCAGTGCGAGCTCGACGGCGGCAGAGGTCACCAGGATCGACGGGCTTCTGGCCGACGCGTCGGCCGGCCAGGAAACCAGCCTCGCCGCATCCCTGCAAGCAAACAACGCGTACGGCGAGGCCCTCGTGGAGCTGGCCACACGCCGTGACGCGGCGGCTGTGGCGGCCGCCAGGGCTGCCGCCGCCGGGGCAGAACAGGCCAAAACCCGCAAACAGCTCGGCCAGCTGGCCGGTGACCTGTACCGCAACGGCGGGCTGAACCCGGCCCTCAGCAGCTTTGTCAGCGGCTCCGGGCGGGCCCTGGAGGATGCCGCCACGCTGGAGGCTGTAACGGCCGGACGCGCGCGGGCCTTCGAGTCCGCGGAAAACGCGGCCACGGCCGCGCAGTCCCTGACCGAAGCCGCAGCGGACGCCAACCGCGCCGCCGACGAGGCCGCCGCGACTGCCGCGGACCGCAAGGCCGACGCCGACCGCGCCGCCGCAGCCCAGCGCCAGGTCGTGGCCGATGCCAAAGCGCAGCGCAGCGCGCTCGTGGACCAGCTGGCAAGCCTGAGAAACACCACCGCGGCGCTGGAATCGGCCCGGGTGGACGCCCTCGACCGCCAGCGCCAGCAGGCTCGGCTCGCAGCACTGACCGCGGCGGCGGGCCCCGCGCCGCAGCCTGGCACGGGTTCACAGCCGGCACCAACAGCTCCGGGACGGGACGATTCGGCCGCAGGACAGCCAGCCGCTCCGGCTCCCGCCGACGTGCCGGCCCCCGCTGCAGCGCCCGCACCCGCACCGGCACCAGCACCGGCGCCCGCACCCGCGCCGGCTCCGGCATCCGCGCCGGATCCCGCGCCAGTACCTGCTCCGGTCCCCGTACCGATTCCTGCCCCGGTTCCGGCGCCAGTACCTGTTCCGGTTCCCGCGCCGATTTCTGGCGGGTCAAACCAGACCGCGATTTCGGTGGCGCTCGGCAAGACCGGATCGCCATTCTTCTACCAGTACGGCGGAACCGGGAGCTATGGGTTTGACTGCTCGGGCCTGGTGCAGAATGCGTTCGCCGCGGCAGGGAAGTACCTGCCCCGCACTGCCTCCCAGCAGTTCGCCCAGGCCCCGGTCCATGTCCCGCTCTCCCAGGCGCGTCCGGGCGATCTGTTCGTCTGGGGTTCGGCCCCGGGCTTCTACCACGTGGCCATCTACCTCGGCGGCGGCCGCGTGGTCCAGGCGCTGAACCCCGACGCCGGCATTACCGTGACCGATGTTGCCGCCATGTCCGGGATGCAGCTGTACGGCTACGCGGCCCGTTACTGAGACCCGCTCCCGGGGTTCCGTTCAGGCCTGTCTGGCGGCTAGGAGAGCACGTCCTTGGTGATGAACCTTCCGTAGGCCAGCGCGCCGAAGACCGCGACGTAGCCGCCCTGCAGGAGGGCATTGGCGGTAAAGGAATCCCAGGAAACCGGCTGCCGGAGCAGATCGCCAAAGTCCAGCCAGTAGTGGCTGAAAAGCCAGGGATGCAGCCACTCGAGTTGCGGCAGCGCGTCCAGGACCTGCGCGACGACCGAGAGCACCACGGTGGCCGCCATGGCCCCCACCGGAACATCGGTCAGGGTGGAGATGAACAGCCCGATCGCCGACAACCCCAGCAGTGAAACCGCCAGATAGGCGGCGATCAGCAAGAGCCGGACCATGGCCTCGCCGGTGCCGATCGTGTCGCCGGAGAGCAGGGTCACCGGCCCCACGGGGAAGAGCGCCGCGCCGATTCCGGCCCCGGTCAGGGCCACCACGAGCGGGGCAACGATCACGAACACGGCCGCCCCGGCATATTTGACGATCAGCAGGCGGATCCGCCCGGCGGGAGCCACCAGCAGGTACCTCAGGGTCCCCTGTCCGGCCTCCCCGGCGATCGTGTCTCCGGCCACGACGCCGACGGTAAGGGGCAGGAACAGCGGAACGGAGACCACCATTGCCGTGACGCCCACGAACAGGCCGTTCTGGGCGATCCGGTCCAGGAAGGCCGGCCCGCGGCCTGCCGGCACGGCCGAGGAGACCCGCACCGCCACCGCGATCAGAATCGGGATGGCCGCCAGCGCGCACAACATGGCCCACGTCCTGCGGCGGCGGAACAGCACCCCGAGCTCGGACGCCAGCAGGTCACCGGTCAGGGACCCGCGCCGGACCGGCGCAGCGCCGGCCCCGCTGTCCCCGCCAGCGCCTGCGGCCGCTTCGCTGTGTCCCGGCGCCGGGGCAACTGACGGGCCGGCTGCCGGATCGCCCGCGGATGAGCTGTTACTGGACAACGTCGAACCCCTCCCCCGTCAATGCCACAAACCGGTCCTCAAGGCTGGCCTGTTCGGTCGCGAAGCCGCGGACCCGGACCCCCGCCGCCACGAGGGCCGCCACCACGGCTTCCGGCTGCACGGCCGCCCGCTCCACGGACCGGGATGATCCTCCGTCTTCCCGGGCTGCCGGAGCCCCAGCCGGAGCCGGAGCCCCAGGCAGTGACGCGAACAGGGCCGCGTCGGTCCCGGAGCCGGCGGCACCGGAACCAGCGCCACCGGGAGTACGGCCGTCGGTGCCCAGGGTCGCGGTCAGGCCGAGGCCGGCCAGCACCTGCGCCGCGGTACCCGGATCCGGGGTCAACACGCGGATCCTTGCCTGGCCGGCCCCGCGCAGTTCCGCCAGGGTTCCCTGCGCCACAAGCCGGCCAGCGCTCATGATGGCCGCATGGGTGCAGATCTGCTCGACCTCGGCCAGCAGATGGCTGGAGACGAACACCGTGGCGCCGTCGGCCGCGAGCGATCGCACCAGGCTCCGCACCTCACGGGTGCCCTGCGGATCCAGCCCGTTGGTGGGCTCGTCCAGCACCAGCAGTTCCCGCGGGGCGAGCAGGGCGTTGGCGATCCCCAGCCGCTGCTTCATCCCCAGCGAGTAGGCCCGGACCAGCTTGTCCGCGGCGTGCGTCAAACCCACCCGTTCCAGGGCCGAGTGGACGCGGGCACGCCGCGTCGCGCCCGAACCATAGGGGTCCGCGGCGTCCATGCGGCGCAGATTGGCGGCGCCGGAGAGGAAGGGGTAGAACGCCGGTCCTTCCACCAGCGCCCCGACCCGGGGCAGCACGTCATTGAGTTTGCCGGGCATCTCCTCGCCCAGCACGCGCATGGAGCCTCCGGTGGCCGTGGCCAGGCCGAGCAGGAGCCTGATGGTGGTGGTCTTCCCCGAACCGTTCGGGCCCAGGAAACCAAAGACCGCGCCTTTCGGCACGGCCAGGTCGACGCCGTCGACAGCCATCTGCTGGCCGAACCGTTTGGTCAGGCCCGTGGTCTCAATGCTCAGCTCGGCCGCCGGCCCGGCGGCGCTCACGCGGCCGTCACCGGATGGTCAGAGAGCAACCGTCGGCCACCGGATACCGCCCCGGACATCACTTCTGTGCGGCAGCGGTCTGGAGCCGCTCCAGTGGCACGGAGCCGGCGACGACCCGGCCGTCGTCGAGCACCAACACGTTCACCAGCGCGGTGGACAAAAGCCGGCCGCCCTGGACCGGGACGGTGGCCTGTTCGAGCAGGGCCGTGGCGTCCGACGCCGGGCCGGCCGTTCCCGCCGGGAACTCAACAACCGAGTCCCAGCCGGAGCCGGTGACTGCCGGCTTGCCGGCGCGGTCCTTGGCCGCCGGCGCCGTCGCGTTCCCGGCGTCGTTTCCGTGCTTGTGCTCCTTTACCGGAATCTCCTCGACCGTGGCACCCGGCGGCGGGGTGAATGTGAAGACCGACGCGTCGGGGGCCCCGAGGGTCAGGCTGGTGTAGGCGACGCGGAAGGCGGGATCCGACTGTCCGCGAGCCTTGATCTCGACGCCCAGCGGCAGACCGGTCTGGCCGTCAACGGCTACTGCGATGGACCCGACCAGCGTCGCATCGGACTTTGGTGTCAGCACCAGGTTGTAGGCGGGCCGGCCGGCTACCTGGACATCGGCTCCCACCGCCACGTCGGTGCCCGGTTCGATCTTGGCCAGTAGCATCGCGGCGAGCTGGTCGGGGGTGGCGGTGACGTCGCTGCCGGCGCTGTGACGGCCTGTGTCACCGGCGTCGTTGGCCGGGAGCTGGGCATGGGCGGCCGTGTTGTCCTTGGAGTTGTAGAACCACACGTCGTTGCCGTGGCGGATGGCGTTGCGTTCGGCCAGCCGGTCCATCACCTGGACGCGGGCGTTGTCCGGGCCGTCGCGATAAACCCGCGCGGTGTGCGGCCCCGTCAGCAGTTCGAGCCATGCCGTACCTGACGGGGCCGAGCCGGCACCGGTCTTGGGCAGCTCGGGAAGCCCGAGCGCAGAAGACTGTTCCAGGGTTCCGGAGAGGGCGGGCTCGCGGTGCTGGGCAATCAACTGCAGCACCTGCTCCGGCGTCTTGGGCGGCAGGGGATCCCCGGCGCTGGCGGGCAGGGATCCGGCCAGCGCGCCGGCGGCAATAACGGCAGGAACGGCGGCAGCAGGCAGCCAGCGCAGCCACGTGCGCGTCATCGGGACCGCGCTCCGGAAAGAGATGTTCCAACTATCCGCGCCTGGGGAATGCGCGCTTCAGTGCAGCTCATAGGTCAACAGTACGCCTGGCCCCGGCAGCCCGGTTATCCTACTTCAGCACATTAATGGTCAGTTCCACGGCGCCCAGCAGGAACGCGAGCACGGAGGTGCCCAGGCCCGCCACGAGCAGCAGGCCGGGGTGGGCCAGGCCCACCACCACCCGCCTCAGCCGGGGCCTGTCCCGCAGGAACTTCTTGGGCACGGCGCCCGGTTCCGGCGTTTGTTTCCAGCCCCGGAGCCGCCGCAGGAACCAGGCGCAGCGAATGATGAAGGCCAGCCACAGTACGGAGACCACCAGCGGGATCGCGGCCAGCAGGAGGTTGAAGCCCACCGCGGTGACCTCGCGTTCGGACGCCCCGACGAGTGACTGGAGGGTGGTTGAGATCGAGGCGCTCATGACCACGGACACGCCCCACACGAGGAAGGCGGCGATCAGGGCCAGGAAGCGGACGAAGAAGTGGCCCAGGACGGAGTCCCGGCGCGGCTTCAGGTAGCGGCGCGGGGTGGCGTGCAGAAGGGCGATGCTTGCCAGCAGCGTCGGCAGGGCGGCGAGGCCAACCAGCACATACCAGGACCAGCCGGCCAGATCCAGGAACTCGTCGGCCACGATCAGCACCGCCCAGAACCCTGCCCACGCCCAGCCGGCGGTGAGCGGACGCCCCACGAACCACTCCGGCAGCCACGCGTCCGGGTCCGCGGGCGCGGGGGGCGCGCCAGTCGCGGGCGCGGGGGGCGCGCCAGTCGCGGGCGCGGGCGCGGGGGGCGCGCCAGGCGCGGGCGCAGGGCTTGCGGGCGGCCGGGTGTCAGGCGCCGGGGTGCCCGCCGCGGGAACTCCGGCGCTCCCGGGCTCCCGGCCCTCGGAGCCGCGCACTTCGCTCATGGCCCCACTGTAGCGAGCCGGCCGACACCATGGTGCGGAGCCCGCCGCCGCCGGCGGCCCGGCGCGAAGTGGCCGGCGTCAGGGTGACGGCGTCAGGGTGCCGGCGGCGTTGACGGCGTCACGGTGCCGGCGGCGCCGTCGACCGTAATGCTGTGGCCCGTGGCGATCCTCGACGTCGCGTCGGGGACCCCCACCACTGCGGGGATCCCGTATTCCCGGGCGACGACGGCGCCGTGGGAGTTGGGCCCGCCCATTTCCATCACGAGGCCGCCGGCCGTCAGGAACAACGGCGTCCAGCCCGGATCGGTGGACGGCGCCACGAGGATCTCGCCCGGTTCCAGGTGCGCGCCCTGGGGGTCCAGGATCACGCGGGCCCGGGCCGTGATGGTGCCGGCCGAAGCCGGTGTGCCGGAGAGCCGCCCCGCGCCGCCGTCAGAACCCGCCGGCCCCCTTCCGCCGGCTGTGGTCTGCACCGCAGTGGTCTGCACCGCCTCGGGCTCGGTGCCGTCCGAGAGCAGCACGCGGGGAATGTGCCGGCGGCCCAGTTCGGCCGCGTACGCCTCCCGGCGGCGTGCCACGAGCCCCTGCAGCGCGGCGCCGCCGAGCCCCCGGTGCGCGTCAGCCAGGTCGAGGAAGAAGATATCGTCGGCCGCATCGAGGGCCCCGGCCGCGGCGAGTTCGGCCCCGACGGCTGCGAGCTGCTCCCGGATGGCGCCGAGCGCTTCCACGAGGTGGTACTTGGGCAGCTCTCGCAGCCCGGCGAACATCCGGGTCCGCCGCAGCGCGGCCCGCGCGAGTGCACCGCGAAGGCGGCTGCGCTGCGCCGCCGCTGCCACCAGCCGGGCCACCTGTGCCTCCGCCTCGCGGGCCGCCTTGCCGAACTGCCGGTCCGGGGCGAGCGCGGGATCATCCATGCGCAGATAGTTGGCCAGGACCCCGAGGATGTGGGTCGGGTCATCAGACCAGCGGGGCATGCCGACGTCGATCTCCGCCACGGCGCGGTGGCCGTACCGGCCCAGGAAGTCCCGCAGCCCGGACTGCACGACGCCGGGCAGGTCCCCCGCCCGGTAACGCCGGGCTATCTCCGGCAACGCGGCTTCCCCGAATACCGCCGCCGACGCCGGGTCGTTGCGGATGGCAGTAGCCAGCGACCACAGGTCCAGGTCCATTTCGGTGGTCACGTTGTTGGGCAGCCCCCGCAGGACTTCCTGCAGCGCCCCGTTCCCCGGTTTCCCGGCGAGTTTTCCGGCCACGGCCAGCAAGGCGAACCCCAGGGCGGGCAGCGGCAGGATCGCGGGAACCACGGGAAAGACATGCCGGCCAAGGATCCGCTCGACGTGATCCAGGCGCTCCGTGGCGGTGGCGCCGGCGGGCACCGCGAGTGCCGCGCGGAGCTGTTCGCCCACACGGTCTGCCCGGCGCAGTGCCGCCTCGGGCCGGATGAGGCCGCGGATCAAGGTCTCCGGGACCTTCGCCCTCGCCGCCACCGGGGCGACGTGGCGCAGGAGCCGCCACGGCCTTGTTGTGGTCACGGAGAACCGGGGATCGGCGAAAAGGTTGCGCAGCACGGTGGCCGAACGCGCCTCCATGACGTCAAACACGCGGGGGACAATGGCGCGCCCGGTCTGGCTCCGGAGAACCGGCGTGAGATCGAAGAAAATCCGCTGGCCTGCCTCCGCGTACGGCGCGGGCCCGTCACGGGGCACCGGCACCGGGAAATGCGCCGCCCCCGCAACCGAAGACGCAATCAGCCGGATGCCGGCGAGTCCCATCGGGGTGAGGGGCCGGGTCAGCCCCTGGGCCAGGCTGAAACACAAATACACGCGCGGCGTCGGCCCGGAGGGAGGCCGGTCCGGCATCGGATAGAGGGTGGTGATGGGCCTGGACTGAGTCAGCCACACGGCACCGTCCCGGCCGATGGCCCATTCGAGGTCCTGCGGCGAGCCGAAGTGCACCTCCGCGCGGCGGCCCAGGAGCTCCAGTGCCGCCAGTTGGGCGTCGTCCAGGCTGGGCGCCAGCCCGGCGTCAGGTTGCGCCACCCGCTCGGTGCCGCCGCCGGGCAGGGGACGAATGATGATGCCCTTGTCCCCAATTCGCCGCTCAAGGATCCGTCCCGTGGTGCCGTCGAGCACGAAGTGGTCAGGGTTGACCGCCCCGGACACCACGGCCTCCCCCAGCCCCGGGCTGGCGTCGATGACGGCCTCGTGCCGCCGGCCGGTCACGGGATTGGCAGTGAACAGCACCCCGGCCACGGCCGCGTCCACCATGCGCTGGACCACCACGGCGAGGGACACCGCCGAGGGCTCAATCCCCTGCACCGCGCGGTAGGTCACCGCGCGGTCTGTCCACAGCGAGGCCCAGCACCGGCGGACGGCAGCCAGCACGGCATCCGCACCCACCACGTTCAGGAAAGTGTCCTGCTGGCCGGCGAAGCTGGCAAACGGCAGGTCTTCGGCGGTCGCGGAGGACCGCACGGCGACCGCCGTGTCGGTGCCCAGCGCCGCATAGGCGGCGCGCACGGCGGCGTCGATGCCGGCGGGGACATCGGCGTCGAGCACCAGCGCGCGGGCCTTCGCCGCAAGCGCAGCCAGCCCCGCCAGGTCGTCGGGGGCTGTTGCGGCGAGGGCGCGGTGCACGTCCGCCAGCGCCGGGGATGCCGTGGCGTCCAGATACGCACTGGTGGTCAGGCAGAAGCCGGCGGGCACCGGTAGGCCGGCGCGTGCCAGTTCGCCCAGGTTCGCCGCCTTCCCGCCGACGGTGGCCAGCATGTCCGGGCCAAGGCGTTCAAGGGCCAGGACCGGCCCGCCCTCGGCAGGGTCCGGCGTCCCGGGGTGCTCCATCCGTTAACCGTCCTTCCGACGCCGGGCCCGTCGCCTTCTAGGAGTCGCCGAGCATCGGGCCGAAGCTGGCTCTGTCCGCCAGCCGCGGGTCGTCGCGGTCCGGCACCACCATGACCGGGCCCTTGGCGTGGTGGAGGACGCCGTCGGACGTGGAGCCCAGCAGCATCCCGGTGAATCCGCCGCGCCCTCGGGTGCCGACCACCACGAGCTCCACGTGCCGGCTGGCGTCGACGAGGATGTCGACGGGCGAGCCGTCCACGAGCTGCGTCTCCACCTGCAGGGCGGGGAAGTAGCTCCGCAGCCAGGCCACGCCGGCGTCGAGCTGTACCTTGATGTCGGCGAACAGTGCGTCGCGGTCCATCGGGGTGGGCACCCATGCCAGCGAGCCGGTGTACTGCGGCACCGCGCACACCACGCGGAGCCGGGCGGAGAGCCGCTCGGCCTGCGCTGCGGCCTCCAGCACGGCGACGCGGGCCTGCTCGGAACCGTCGACGCCGACGACCACGACGTTCTCCACCGGCTGGCTGCCCGACTTGGCACGTTCGGCGAGGACGTGCTTGTCGTCTGTGGTTTCGCCCAGGCGGTCCGCGCAGATCAGTGGCACGGTCACGGTGGGGCACTTCGAGTGGGCGGGCAGCGCGCTGCTGACGGAGCCGAGCAGCCGGCCCACGAAGCCACCGCGGCCGCGGGTGCCGAAGACCAGAAGCTCCGCGGTTTCGCTGATTTCCAGCAGCACGCCGGACGCGTCCCCGTTTTCGACGGACGCGTCGACGTCGATGTTGTAGAAGGCGATCTTGTCCATGGCGTGCTTGAGGATGGCTTCGGCGCCCTCGCGGATCACGGAGTCGTCCACCGTGGCGTAGCCGCCGTCGAGCCCGGAAGCGGCGAAGATCGGAACGGAATAGGCGGTCACGATGTGCAGCGGGCGGCGACGGCGTTCCGCCTCACGGGCCGCCCACACCAGGGCGCAGTGGCTGTGGTCCGAGCCGTCCACTCCCACGACGATTCCGCGGGGCGGCGCCGGCTCGCCACCGGTCTCCCATGCCGGGTCCGGATGCACCTGTTCACGGCCCATAGGGTCCGCCTCCTCGCGATTCTTGCCTGATGTTGCGGCTATTCTGCCAGAAGTACTGCCGCCCGGCGTCCACCGGCGAGGCGACCCGGAATCTGCGTGCAGGAACCCCTGATTTTCCTCACTATTCTCGGTTAATTGCGAACATTCAAGACGGCGGCAAGGCGTCCCCGGCCGCCCGCGGCGGAAGGATTTACGCAGAGTTAACACGCCGTTTCCCGGCCCGGAAATTCAGGCTTTTGAGCCGGTTTCCGCTGGAGCGGGGGCACGGAAACCGCCGGAATCCGGCACCACAGCCAATGTCCTACCTCCCCTATCCACGGGCGGGAATCTTAGGTATCCTTCGAGGCATTGCTGAACCGAGACTGGTGTTCCAGAAAGCAGCCGCTGGGGCTGTGGAACCAGGCACGGGTTGGCGTCCGGGGTTTCCCCCGCGACTCGCACCATTTCAAGGAGGTACCCTGCAGTGTCGAGCATGCCTTTGTACGGCGGGATTGAGCGGACCACCGCCGTAGTCATCGGGACGGGGCTCTCCGGCCTGGCTGTGGCCAGCGAGCTCCAGCGCCGGGGCGTTGCGTCCATCATTGTGGACGGGCTCGACCTCCTGGGTGCCGGCCATCCGGCCAACACCTCCTCGCTTCAGCGCTGCGACGCGGCGGACGCCGCCAGCCTGAGGGAGCGCAACGAAATCCTGCGGCACCTGCGCAACTACGCCGCAAGCCACAAGCTCGACGTGCGGAACAACATCCGGGCCCTGCAGCTGGACCTCCTGGAGGCCGGCACGGACGGCTCACCCACCGAGAAGTGGGCCGTCCAGACCCCTGGCGGCGTCCTGCTGGCCGACCACCTTGTCCTGACCCGCTGCGCCCACAGCCAGCTGCGCCGCATGCTCTCGGAACTTGGCATGGCAGCCGGGCAGAACCTCATGGCGGCAATGCATGCTCTGGGAATGTACCTCGTGGGGGTGGGCGAGCTCATTACCCCGACGCCCAAGGAAGTCCTGCGCCAGGCCAAGGTGGTGGGACAGGCAATCTCGGCCAAGGTCCACCCGAACGGGATCCCCGCGCTGCTGCCCGGCGGATTTGCCCTGGCCGCCCCCGCCTAGAAGCGCTTTGGCCGCGTTGCCGGAGTCGCGTCGGTTTGTTTCAGCCTTCGGTGTCGCCGCCCTGGTCCGGGGTGAGGCGGCGTTTCGCCATCAGGCCCAGGGCCACCAGGATTCCGACCCCGACGGCGACGAAGACCATGACGCTCCAGGGAAACTGCTGCGACCCGGCCGGTGCAGGGGCTGGCGCGGGCGTGGTCCCCGGCTGGGCGGTGCCCATCGTGGGGACGCCGGCAGCCGCCGTCGTGCCTGCCGCAGCCGCCGTTGCTGTGAAGGTGAAGCTGCCCTCGATCGGGTGGCCGTCGGAACTGGCCACCCGCCAGTGCACGGTGTACGGCCCCGCGGGGGCGCCGGA
>Ga0207645_10001045_pt1 | contig 22910 bp, 17 predicted proteins | sample KBSM53metaG_FD_184331 | JGI IMG/M metagenome (GOLD analysis project Ga0207645, IMG submission 184331) | Miscanthus rhizosphere microbial communities from Kellogg Biological Station, Michigan, USA - KBS M5-3 metaG (SPAdes) (version 2) | ecosystem: Host-associated > Plants > Roots > Rhizosphere >...
GGCCTTTAGGCCTGCCAACGGCCGCGCGGGCAGCCCTGAAGGGCTGCGCTACGAGTGATTGTGAACGCACTCTACAGGGCTGCGAGTTCGGCAAGGCACTCCAGCGAGAACATGAAACTCAGAGACCGTGGTGAGCGCAGAGAACAATACGAACGTATTCTCTGCGTGCTCCGCGAGCTCTGCGTTCCGGCGTTGTGGCTCGTTGCCGCGATTGTGATCTCCGACGCGGTGCATGCACAACCGCCGCCGGTGACGGCGGCGCCGATCGCGATCGTCGGCGCGCGCGTCATCGACGGGACCGGCGCTCCGCCCATGGACGATGTGGTCGTCGTCGTCGACGGCGATCGCATTCGCGCCGCGGGCACGCGCGCGCAGACACGTGTGCCGCCCGGCGCGGCGGTGGTTCAAGCGGCGGGGAAGGTGCTCATCCCCGGCCTCGTCGACGTCCATTGCCACATCAACCAGCCGGCTGACGAGATGAAGCGCTACTGGCTTGCGCAGCTGCGCTGGGGCGTCACGACCATGCGGTCGGCGGGAAACGACAAGCCGGAAACGGTGCCGCTCTTCGCCGAGACCCGGCAAGGCCGGTTCCTGGCGCCGCGCGCCTACACCGCCGGACAGGGTTTCAGCGTCAACGGCCCGTATCCCGGCGCGCCGGTGTTCCGGCCGGCGACGCCGGACGAGGCGCGCGAGGATGTTCGCCGGCTGGCCGCGCAGAAGGTCGACGTCATCAAGATCTGGATGACCGACCCGAAATTTCCCGCGGAAGTGATCGCGGCCATCGTCGGCGAGGCGAGGGCGCACGGCATCCCGATCGTCTCGCACGTCACCGACGTGGCGAGCCTGCGGCAGCTGGCCGAGCTCGGCGTCACCGATTTCCTGCACAACCCGCGCGATCAGCCGGTGACGCCGGAACTGGTGGCCTACGCGAAAGCGAAGCACCTGAGCTTCGCACCGACGCTCGCGAACATGGAGTCGGGATGGTTCTACTATGAGCATCCCGACATCCTGGCAATGCCGATGCTGCAGGCGGCGCTGTATCCGCGCGGGCGACAGATGCTGGCCGATGCGGAGCGAAAAGAGAAGACGCTCTCGGCACCAGATCTGGCCCAGCGCAAGGCGCGGATGCGCGACCAGACCTACCCGTTCATCAAGGCGATGTCCGACGGCGGCGTGCGCATCGTCACCGGCACCGACTGCGGCGCGGAGGCGTCGCAGATCACGCCGTTCGGACACGCAACGCACCGCGAGATCCAGATGTTCGTCGAGGCGGGGATGCCGCCGCTGGCCGCGCTGCGCGCCGCCACGCTCGACGCGGCGCGCGTCATCACGCGCTCGGAAGATCCGGAGTACGGCGCCATTCGACCCGGGAAGGCAGCCGATCTGGTCCTGCTGGACGCCGACCCGACCGTCGACATCAACAACACGATCAAGATCAGCAGGGTCATGCGCGGCGGGTTCTGGGTGAGGTAGTCTTTCGGGCTGCCGCATGGCCCTGTCCGCCGGCACTCAGCTCGGGCCGTACGAAATCCAATCGCCATTGGGCGCGGGCGGTATGGGCGAGGTGTACCGTGCGCGCGACACGAAGCTGAATCGTGACGTCGCGATCAAGGTCCTGCTGACCACGGTGGCGAACGATCCAGATCGCATGGCGCGGTTCGGCCGCGAAGCGCAGCTGCTCGCGTCCCTCAATCACCCGCATATCGCCCAGATTTACGGGCTCGAAGAAGCGGATGGCGTCCACGCACTGGTGATGGAGCTGGTCGAGGGGCCGACGCTCGCGGATCGCATCGCTCATGGGGCAATCCCGCTGGACGAGGCGTTGGCGATCGCGAAGCAGATGGCCGAGGCGCTCGAAGCCGCCCATGAGCAGGGGATCATCCACCGCGACCTGAAACCTGCCAACATCAAGGTACGGCCGGACGGTACGGTGAAGGTGCTCGACTTCGGCCTGGCCAAGGCGCTCGATCCCGCGGGTGCGTCGAGCGCCAGCGCGACGATGTCGCCAACTCTCTCGCTGCACGCGACGCAGCTCGGGATCATTCTCGGCACCGCGGCCTACATGAGTCCCGAGCAGGCGGCGGGGAAGCCGGTTGATACGCGGAGCGACCTGTGGTCGTTTGGCGTTGTGTTGCTGGAGATGCTGACGGGCCGGGCGGCGTTCACCGGCGAAACGGTGTCGCACGTGCTCGCGTCGGTGCTGAAGAGCGATCCTGACTGGACCGCGCTGCCCGCGGAGACGCCGGTCCCGGTCCGCAGGCTGCTGCGGCGCTGTCTGGAGAAGGATCGTAAACGCCGGCTCGATTCTGCCGTCGCTGCTCGACTGGAGATCGACGACGCACTGGGGGCTCCAGTGCCTGAGACCGCGGCATCGGGGGCGGTTCTCGCCCGTCGTGCTGCGCCGATGACAATCGCGCTCGCGCTGGCCGGCGCCGCCCTGATCGCCGCGCTCGTCACGTCCGCCGTGATGCGTCGGAGGCCACCGGCTGCCGTGCTGCCGTCGCGCTTCGCGATTACGCCGCCGCCGACGCAGCCGCTGCGCATCGATCGCTTCGATCGAAGTCTCGCCATCTCATCCGACGGCCGGCACATCGTCTACACGTTACCCACCGACGGCACCGGCGGACCGTTGATGGTGCGCCCGATCGATCAGCTCGACGCCCGACAACTGGCCGGCATCCCGATCGCAAGGTCGCCCTTCTTTTCCCCCGACGGGCGCTGGATCGGATTCTTCACCGACACCGAGCTCAAGAAGGTGTCGATCGCCGGTGGACCGGCGATCACGATCTGCCGGTTGTCCGGAGGGCCGCGAGGGGCGACCTGGAGCGACAGCGAGACGATCGTCTTCGCGACCTCTGACCCGACCACCGGCCTGTGGCGCGTGCCGGCGGGCGGCGGCGAGCCGACCGCGCTGACGACACCAAATGCGGCCGAGCGCGAGGGAGACCACGTCTTCCCGTCGTTGTTGCCGAATGGCCGTGGCGTGCTATTCACGATTGCGCCGCCGGGCCAGGTGGAGGATTCGCGCGTGGCGATCTTCGACTCAACGACCGGCCGGCCAAAAACGCTGATTCGAGGCGGCAGCCAGGGGGAGTACGTCGAGACCGGCCACCTGCTGTACGCGGCCGCCGGCACGCTGCGCGCCGTGCGATTCGATCTCGCGACGCTCGAGGTTCAGAGCGATCCGGCGCCGGTCGTCGAGCAGGTCAGCATGGCGGAGACCGGCGCAGCCAACTACGCGGTGTCGCGGTCTGGCACGCTCGTCTACGCGCCCGGCACCGCCACGGCCCAGGCGCGGTCGCTCGTGTGGGTCGACCGGAAGGGGCACGAGGAAGCCATCAAAGCGCCGCTGCGTGCTTACGCGATCCCGCGCATCTCGCCCGACGGCACGCGCGTGGCGCTCGACATTCGCGACGAGGAGAACGACATCTGGATCTGGGATATCGCGCGCGCGGTGCTGAGACGGTTGACCTACGGTGCCGCGCTCGACCAGATGCCGGTGTGGTCCCCCGACGGGCGCTACGTTGTCTTCGCGTCGAACCGCGCGGGCGCGCCGAATCTGTACAGGCAGGCGGTCGACGGGACCGGCACCATCGATCGATTGACGACAAGCGAAAACGCGCAGTTTCCGTCGTCCATCATGGCCGACGGCGCTGCCATGGTCGGCCACGAAAACAGGAAAACCTCGTTTGATGTAGTTCTGTTCTCCCTGGCGACTTCCTCGAGCGGGGCGTCCTTCGGGTCGCAGTCACCGCTCAGCCCGTCGGCCGTGAAGCCTCTTGTCCAGACGCCATTCATCGAACACAACGCCGAGATCTCGCCCGACGGTCGTTACCTCGAGTACTCGTCGAACGAGTCAGGACGGTTCGAGATCTATGTCCGGCCATACCCGCAGGTTGACAGCGGAAAATGGCAAGTCTCGACCGACGGAGGATCGCGCGGGGCGTGGGCGCGGAACGGACAGGAACTGTTCTACATTGACCGGGGCACGTTGATGGCCGTGCCCGTTCAGACATCCGGAGCGACTTTTCGCTGGGGGAATCCGGTCAGGGTATTCGACGAACGACCATACGCCGCACCCGTCATCGACCGCAACTACGACGTGTCGCCGGATGGACGACGGTTCCTGATGCTCAAAGAGAACGCGGCTGGCCGGGCGAACGCCGCGGCGGCCAGCATGGTCGTGGTCCTCAACTGGGTCGAGGAGCTGAAGGCCAGTGTGCCCGGGAAGTAGAAATCAGCGTGTCCACGCTCAGCTGACTGAACTGGCGCGCTTCGTTGAAACGGTGAGCGGGGTTACAGCATGAGCATGAGTTTTTTGAGCCGCCGTGAGCTGTTTCGGTCCGGACGTGACGTCGGCAGCCTTCTGGCGGCGTCAGCCTTTCTGCGGGAGCTCGGGATTCCATCCGACATGGTTTCGAGCGCCGCGGAATTGGAGCTTCGCGCCGGGCCGGATGTCTATCAGTCGATTGGCGTCCGGCCGGTGATCAACGCCCGGGGCACGTTCACGATCATCAGCGGATCGCTGATGCTGCCCGAGGTGCGGGCGGCGATGGACGCCGCGGCGAAACACTATGTGCACCTCGACGAGCTGGCCGACGCGGTCGGCGCGCGGCTCGCCGCCCTCACCGGCGCCGAGTGGGGCCTGGTGACCTCCGGTTGCGCGGCGGCGCTGACCCACGCCACGGCCGCCTGCGTGGCCGGCGGCAATCCGGATCTTCACATCCGCATCCCGAACCTCGCGAGCTTTGCCAGGGACGAAGTGATCATCCCGGCGCACAGCCGCAACGTCTACGACGCCGCGGTTCGGGCCTGCGGCGTCCGCGTGCTCGAGGTGTCGACCGCCGCGGAACTGGAAGCGGCGTTCGGTCCGCGCACGGCGATGGTGTACATCCTGGCCGGCCCGCGCGCTGACGAAAGCCCGCTCAGCCTGACGGCGATCGCGCCGCTGGCCCGGGCCAGGGGGGTGCCGATCCTCGTCGACGCGGCCGCGGAGATTCTGACCATCCCGAACGTCCATCTGCAGAACGGCGCCACGCTGGTCGGGTACAGCGGCGGCAAGTGCCTGCGAGGTCCGCAGAGCGCTGGACTGCTGCTCGGACAGAAGAACCTGGTGCGCGCGGCGTGGGTGCACAGCGCGCCGCATCACGGCTTCGCCAGGGCGATGAAGGTCGGCAAGGAGGAAGCGATCGGGATGCTGATGGCGGTCGAGATGTGGGTGAAGCGTGACCACGATGCGGAATGGAAGCGCTGGACCGCCGCGCTCGAGCACATCGCCGGACGCGTATCGGCCATCGATGGCATCACCACGTCGATCGTCCAGCCGGCCGGCCTCTCGAATCGCACGCCGTCGCTGCGGGTCTGGTGGCCGCGCCAGCGATTCGGCGTCTCGGGCGACGAACTGGCCCGCACCCTGCTCGACACCGATCCGCGAATCGCGCTGTTCCCCGCGGGCGCCGCCGCCGATCCGTCGCTGACCGGCGTGTCGGTCACGCCGTACATGATGTCGCCCGGCGAGGAGAAGATCGTCGCCGATCGCCTGCATGCGTTGCTGGCCGGCCGATCCTCGCGCGATAGCGCGGCGCCGGTCGCGACGCCGGTGGCCGATCTCACGGGCCAGTGGGATGTGCGCATCGAGTTTGCCGCCGGCGTGTCGACCCACGTGTTCCACCTGCGACAGCAAGGTCGCGAGATCGATGGCGCTCATCAAGGCGACTTCGTGTCCCGAAGCCTGTCCGGCACGCTCGACGGCGACGCGGTCAGGGTTCGCAGCACCTACAGCGAGCAGCATGGCGACGCCCTCAGCTTCAGCTTCTCGGGCCGCGTCGCTCCGGGGACCAAGGACGAGATCGCGGGAACGCTCGACATGGGCGAATATCTCGGCGCGCGATGGACGGCGAAACGGCGCGTGCCTTCGCGGGCCTGACCGGTGCCAATCCGAGCCGCCTGCGCGGCGTCGCTGCTCGCGTTGGTCGGCCTCTTGCCGGGCCCCGCCGGCCAGCCTGCGCCCAGGTACGAATTGCTCCTGCGCGGCGGTCATCTCATCGATCCGCGCAATGCGATCGACGCGCCCCGGGACGTCGCGATCGCCGCGGGGAGAGTCGCCGCGGTTGCGCCGGCGATAAGCCCCGCCAACGCAGCGAAGACGATCGACGTTGCCGGGCTCTACGTCGTGCCCGGGCTGGTCGACATCCATACACACGTGTACGCCGGCACAGGCGAGAAGAACTCCTACGCCGGTGACAACAGCGTCTACCCGGACGGCGTCACGCTGCGCTCGTGCGTCACGACGATCGCCGATGCGGGGAGCTCGGGCTGGCGGAACTTCGAGGACTTCAAGCAGCGGATCGTCGATCGATCCAGGACTCGCGTCCTGGCCCTGCTCAACATCGTCGGCCACGGCATGCGCGGCGGCGCGTTCGAGCAGGATCTCGCGGACATGGCGGCACCGCCCACTGCCGAGATGGCGCGGCGCTATGGCGGGCTGATCGTCGGCATCAAGACCGCACATTACTCGGGACCCGAATGGACGCCGGTCGAGCGGGCGGTCGAAGCGGGAACCTCGGCGAACGTGCCGGTCATGGTCGACTTCGGCGCGCGCCGTGCGGAACGGCCGCTCGCCGAACTGGTGACGAAGAAGCTCCGCCCCGGCGATATCTACACCCACGTGTTCTCGGGGCTTCGCGGTGAGCAGGATGCGTCCGGACATGTGAACGCGGCGCTGTGGGAGGGCCGGAAGCGTGGCGTGCTCTACGATGTCGGGCATGGCGGTGGCAGTTTCGCCTGGAAGATCGCGGCGCCGGCGCTCGAGGAACGATTCCTGCCCGATTCGATTTCCACCGACCTCCACGCCGCGAGCCTCGCCGGCGGGATGAAAGACATGCTCAACGTCATGAGCAAGTTCCTGGCGCTGGGGATGCCGCTCGATGGTGTCGTCCAGCGCGCGACGTGGAATGCAGCGCGTGCGCTCAAACAGGATGGGGTTGGACATCTTTCGGTCGGCGCCGCCGCGGACGTCGCGGTCGTGCGCGTGGAGCGCGGCGAGTACGGCTTCGTCGATTCGTTCGGAGCCCGGTTGAAGGCCGGCCAACGGCTCGCGTGCGAGTTGACGCTGCGCGACGGGAAAGTCGTCTACGATCTCAATGGTCTCGCCCAGCCGGTTTGGAGGTGACAGATGTCAGAGTCGACGCGGAGACGCTTCCTCACGCGGGCGTCGGCGGTCGCAGCCGCCGCGGCCGTGCCGTCAGCGGCGCGAGCGCAGGAGAAGGCAATCGACAAGCCGGCCAAAAAGGTCCACTGGAGCGAGGGCAAGCGGCCGGAGAAGACGCCGCTCTTCAGCGGCGTGGTGTCCTATGGCAACCTGGTTTTCATCGCCGGCATCGGCGCCCATTTCGATGGGGACATCAAGGCCCACACGAAACACGTGCTGGATGAGATCCAGAAGCGGCTCGACGGAATCGGGTCGTCGATGGAAAAAGTCCTGAAGGTCAACGTCTATCTCAACGATCTGAAGGACTATGCCGGAATGAACGAAGTCTTCCTCGGCCGCTTCGGACAGGATCCTCCGGTGCGGACGACGATCGCCGCGCCAGGCGGGATCCCCGGGAACTCGCTCGTCGAGATCGACTGTATCGCGTCCCTCTGACGGGCCCTATTGGTGGAGCTCCATACCATGTTCAACCGATCGAGGCTTGTGGGCCTCGCGCTCGTCGCATGCGCGATCCAGGCGCCGGCGGCACTGGCGCAGCCGACGCTGGAACTGCGCGACTTCGTCGTCATGCCGATGACCGGCCTGGTCGACGGCAAAGGCAGCAACGACCTGCTGTTGTCGCGCGTCAACACGCTGCGCGAAGAAACCGGCGGCGCGAAGCGGCTGTTCATCAGCGATCTCAACGGCCCGCTGTACATCTACGACAAGGACGCGAAGGCGCTGAAGGTCTATCTCGATTTCAACGGCAATCCGGGCCGGAAAGGCATCTTCCGCCGGCTGACGATCCAGCAGGGATATGGCAACGGCCTGAACGGGTTTTATCTCGACCCCGACTACACCCGGAACGGCAAGTTCTACACGACCCATATCGAGGATCCGGCGCTGCCGGGATCGAATCTTCCCGACAACGCGAACACCCCCGGCCTGAACGTGTCCGGCTATACGACGACGGCGGCGATCCGGACGCCGGGGCCGCTTCAGAACGAAGGCGTGCTCGTCGAGTGGACCGATTCCAACCCTGCCAACTCGACCTTCGAGGGCACGGCGCGCGAGCTGCTGCGCGTGCAGCTGAACACTCGCAGCCATCCGCTCGGCGATCTCATCTTCAACCCGGCGGCGCGGCGCGGCGATCCCGACTGGCGCGTCCTGTACATGGAATGCGGCGACGGCGCCTCCGGCGAATCCAAGATTGCCGCCATTCGGCCCAACCCGCAGCGGCTCGACAATCTCGAGGGGAAGATTCTCCGGATCATTCCCGATCTGAACGAGCACGTCTCGACGAGCACCCTGAGCGAGAACGGCCGCTATCGCATCCCCAACGACAACCCGTTCGTCGACACGCCGGGCGCGCGCAAGGAGATCTGGGCCTACGGCTTCCGCAATCCACACCGGCTGAACTGGGCGATCGATCCGGCCAACCCCGCCAACAACCGGCTGATCGCCAATTCGGTCGGTCTCCAGACGTGGGAGACCGCCTACATCGTCCACAAGGGCGCCAACTACGGCTATTCGCTGCGCGAAGGCAACGAGCTGCTCAAAGCCGACAACACCACCGCGCCCCTGCCGGCAGACGACCGCATCCCGCTGCAGATTGGCGAGAACCCGACCGCGACGATGGTGGTCCCGAAGTATCCAGTGATTCAGTACGGGCACGATCGCGCCGGCGGCGACTCCATCGGCAGCGGCTTCGTCTACAACGGCAAGCTGATCCCGGCGCTGCGCGGCAAGTACGTCTTCACCGATCTCACGACCGGCCGCATCTGGTACGCCGATTACAAGGACATGCTGGCGGCCGACGACGGCAAGCCGGGGACGCTGGCGAAGCTGCACCCGGTACGCCTGCTCTGGAACGATCCCGGCGATTCCCCTGACGCCGGGAAAAAGCTGTACGACTCGATGTTCCCGATTGTCGAAGCCGCGTATCATGCCCGCGGTGGCAAGCACCCGAAGCTGGCGGGCCGGCCGGAGCTGGTGATGGGCGGCCGCGCCGACGTGCGCTTTTCAATCAACGCCGACGGCGAATTGTTCCTCTACAGCAAGGGCGACGGGATCATCCGCGCCGTGGTGGAGGCGATCGGGTTCTGATGTCTTTATCCGAATGGTGACGCCATGACACTGCGAATCGTCGTCGTGCTGGTGGTGATCGGGCAGGGCGGGTTGCTGGCGCAGGCGCCGGGGCGGCGCGGAGACGGAAAGGCCGCTGCGCCGGCCGCGGGCAAAGCGTGGACGCCGCCGCGCACGGCCGACGGCCAGCCCGACCTGCAGGGCATCTGGGACTTCCGCAGCGCGACGCCGCTCGAGCGGCCGGCCGCGTTCGCCGGCAAGGAGACGCTGACCGACGACGAGGTTGCGGATTACGAGCGGCGTGCGGCGGAGCGAGAAGACGGGCGGCCGCCGGACGATCCGCGTTCGGAACCGTCGGTCCATCCCTCGTGGTGGCTCGACTACGGGAAGACGGTGATCAAAACCAGGCGGACGTCGCTCATCGTCGATCCGCCCGAGGGGAAGATTCCGCCGCAGACGGCCGAAGCGCAGCAGCGGCTCGCGGCGCGCCGCGCCGAGGCGCGCACCCACGGTCCCGCGGACTCGTACGAGCATCGCAGCCTGTTCGAGCGCTGCCTGACGCGCGGGGTGCCCGAAGGAATGCTGCCCGGTCCGTACAACAGCAACATGCAGCTCATACAGACGCCGGGCTATGTCGTCATCTTCACCGAGATGATTCACGACGCGCGCGTCATCCCGATCGACGGCCGTCCGCACGCGAGCCCTGACATCCGCAAGTGGATGGGCGACTCGCGCGGGCACTGGGAGGGGAACACGCTGGTCGTCGACACCACCAACTTCAGCGACAAGACCAGCTTCCGCGGTTCTGGCGCGAACCTGCACCTGGTCGAGCGCTTCACGCGCGTCGACGCCGACACGCTCGAGTACCGCTTCACCGCCGACGACCCGACCACCTGGACGCGGCCGTGGACGGTGGCGTTCCCGATGATCCGGACCGAAGGCCCGATCTACGAGTACGCGTGCCACGAAGGCAACTACGGCCTGGTCGGCATCCTCTCCGGCGCGCGGGCCGAGGAGCGGAAGGCAGCCGAGGAGACGGAGCGGAAGAAGCAGCGATAATCGACCGATGTCGCTGCTGCAGGCGCCGCGGTTCGACGCCGCTGGCGCCGAGCGCCTCGCGCGCGATCTCTACGGCGCCGACGTGTCGGCGGCGCCGCTTCCCAGCGAGCGCGATCAGAATTTCCTGCTCACCGTGGCGGCCGGGGATCGCTTCGTCCTCAAGATCGCCAACGGCGGCGAACAGCGGGCGATGCTCGAGGCGCAGAACGCCGCGATGGCGCACGTCGCGGGACGCGTGCCGTTCACGCCGCGGGTCGTGCCGACCTCCTCCGGCGACACGATCGCGTTGACCCCGGACGGCACTCATTTCGTCCGCCTCGTCACCTACCTCGACGGCACGCCGCTGGCGAGAGTCGAGGATCGGACGCCGGCGCTGCTCGAGAAGCTCGGCGGCGCCGTCGGACGCCTCGACGCAGCGCTGACCGATTTCGATCATCCCGCCATCCATCGCGATTTCCACTGGGACCTGGCGCAGGCGGAGAAGGTGATCCGTCAGTATCTGCCGCTGGTTGGCAACGATGGCCTTCGGGGGCTGGTGCAGCAGGTTGGCGAGGCGGCCGTCGAGCAACTGCATCGCGACCGGAAAACGCTGCGCTGCAGCGCGGTTCACCACGACGCCAACGACTGGAACGTGCTCGTCTCCGGCGCCGGCAGCGCCCGGGCGCCCGAGATCACCGGTCTGATCGACTTCGGCGACATGGTCTACAGCTGGACGGTCGCCGATCCGGCCGTGGCGGCCGCGTACGCGATGCTGGACGCGCCCGATCCGCTTCCGAGAGTGGCGGCGATCGCGACCGGCTATCACCGCGCGTATCCGCTGCGCGACGAGGAATTGGCGGCGCTGTTCCCCCTGGCCGCGCTGCGACTCTGCATGAGCGCGTGCATCGCGGCCTGGCAGCAGCAGCAGCGGCCGGACGATGAGTATCTCGCGGTCAGCCAGGAACCAATCCGCCGAACGCTGCCGGCGATCGCGGGGATCAGCCTTAGCGCGGCTGCCGACTCGGTCCGCCGCGCTGTCGACTGAGCGGAACCACAGAGACGCACAGAGACCCGGAGGCAGCTATCTCCGAGTCTCCGAGCGCCTTTGTGGTTGAGTAAGATAGTGCGTGCCGCGCCTATCGGTGTCCCGATGACACGAGAGACGATCGCAGTTGTAATTGTCGTCACCTCACTCTCCGCAGTCCCGGCAAGAGTTCAAGCTCAGGCCGGGCCGGCCTCCTGCACCACCAGCGGCAAGAACCTCTACGTCCGCGACGTGATGAGCGATCTCTACTTCTGGTATCGCGAGATGCCGAACGTGGACCCGGTCTCGTTCCCGTCGCCCGAGGCGTACCTCGACGCGGTGCGGTTCCGCCCGCTCGACACCACCTTCAGCTACATCACCACGCGCGCCGCCAACGACGCCTTCTACTCCGACAGCCAGTTCATCGGCTTCGGCCTCTCGACCTCGCTCGACGGCGTCGAGATGCGCGTGACCCAGGTGTTTCCCGACAGCCCGGCGCTCGAGGCCGGCCTGCTGCGCGGCGACCGCATCGCCGCGATCAACGGCCGTTCGGTTGCGTCGCTGGTCGAGAGCGGCGAGGTTGGCAACGCGTTCGGGCCCTCCGAGATTGGCGTCGAGGGCGACGTCGTGCTGGTCGACCAGGCGGGGGAGAGCCGCGCCGCGCACATGGTGAAGCGCCTGGTGACCATCCCGACCGTGTCGTTGACCCGCGTCTACACGGTGGAGGGACGCCGCGTCGGCTACATCTTCTTCAGGAATTTCGTTCAGCCGTCGTTCGAGGCGCTGGACGCCGCCTTCGCCGCGCTCGCGGCCCAGCGGGTCGACGATCTGGTGCTCGACTTGCGCTACAACGGCGGCGGCCTGGTCAGCGTCGCCCAGCATTTGGCGAGCTACATCGGCGGCCTGCGCACCGACGGCCTGGTGTTTTCCGAATACTTCCACAACGATCGCAACGCGTTTCGCAATCGCATCCTGCGGTTCGAGGCGAAGCCGCAGGATCTGCGGCTCGACCGCCTGATTGTCGTCACCACGAGAGGCTCTGCCTCCGCCAGCGAGCTGGTGATCAACGCGCTGCGCCCGTTCATGCGAGTGGTGGTCGTCGGCGGCACCACCTACGGCAAGCCGGTGGGCCAGTACGGCATCAACTTCTGCGATCTCGTCCTGGCGCCGGTCTCGTTCACCCTGCGCAACGCCGACGGCCAGGGCGACTACTTCGACGGCTTCGCGCCCGACTGCGCCGCGCCCGACGATGCGGATCATCAGCTGGGCGATCCGCAGGAAGGCTCGCTGAAAGAAGCGCTCACGTTTGCGGCAACCGGCGCCTGCAGCGCGCCGGCCGCGGCGCGGGTGAGGAGCACCCGGGCGCAGCCGCGGGCCCTGCGGCCGCTCGGCTGGCAGTCGATCGTCAACGCCTATTGACGCATGCCGCGCGCATGAACAGCGACGATCTCCTCGCCTGGCGGCGCCGCGTCATCGGCGGCAACGTCAGCGTCGGCTACCGGCACCCGCTGCACATCGTCCGCGGCGAGATGCAGTACCTCGTCGACGCCGACGGCCGCCGCTACCTCGACGCCTACAACAACGTGCCGCACGTCGGCCACTGCCATCCGCGCGTGGTCGAGGCGGCGGCGCGGCAGCTGCGCGCGCTCAACACCAACACGCGCTACCTGCACGAGAGCCTGATGCAGTTCGCCGAGCGGCTGGCCGCGACGCTGCCCGAGCCGCTGCGCGTCTGCTATTTCGTCAACTCCGGCAGCGAAGCGAACGAGCTGGCGCTGCGGCTGGCGCGCGCCCATACGCGGCGGCGCGATCTCATCGTCCTCGACGCCGCGTATCACGGCAACACGACGACGCTGGTCGACATCAGCCCGTACAAGTTCAACGGACCGGGCGGGGAAGGGAAGCCGCCGTGGGTGCACGTCGCGCCGCTGCCCGACGTGTATCGCAGCCGGATCTCGACGGTCGGGCGCGCCGTGCAGGTCGATGCCGGCGCCACCTTCGCGGCCGCGCTGTCGGCGGTCATCGATCGCCTGCGCGCCTACGGCGCCGGCCTGTGCGGCTTCATCGCCGAAAGCTGTCCGAGCGTCGGCGGGCAAATCATCCTGCCGGCCGGCTACCTGGCCGCGGTTTACGACCAGGTGCGCCACGCCGGCGGCGTCTGCATCGCCGACGAGGTGCAGACCGCGTACGGGCGCGTCGGCACCAGCTTCTACGCGTACCAGGACCAGGGCGTGGTGCCCGACATCGTCGTGCTCGGCAAACCGATCGGCAACGGCTATCCGATCGGCGCCGTCGTCACGACCCCGGACATCGCCGCCTCGTTCGACAACGGCATGGAGTTCTTCAGCACGTTCGGCGGCAGCACGGTGTCGTGCGCCGTCGGCCTGGCGGTGCTCGACGTGGTGCAGGAGGAGCAGCTGCAGGCGCACGCCGCCCGCGTCGGCGCGCATCTCCTGGAACGGCTGCGGCCGCTGGCCGAGCGGCCGTCGCTCGTCGGCGACGTGCGCGGCTCGGGGTTGTTCATCGGGGTCGAACTGGTGCGGGATCGGGAGACGCTGGAACCGGCGACGGAGGAGGCGGCCAGGATCGTCAACCAGCTGCGGGACGCCGGCATCCTCATCGGCACCGACGGCCCGCATCACAACGTGCTGAAGATCAGGCCGCCGATGCCGTTCACGATCGAGGACGCCGACCAGCTGGCGTCCTCGCTCGCGGCGCTCGTCTGATCGATCGGGTCTATTTCGATTCGTCGAACGCGACCTGCGCGTCGGCCTTGACGCGCGCCGGGTTCGGCTTGGCGTAGTTGGCGTATTTCGCCGGCACCGCCCAGCTGCTCGCCACATCGTCGACCGTCTTGCCGCCCTTCTTCGCGTCCTGCGCGAACTTGACGAAGTCGGCGATGAACTCCGAGTAGAGCTTCAGATCGGCGGGCGTCGTCGTCGTCGCGTTGTGGCCGTTGATGATCGTGTCGACGCCGTTCACCGCCGCCGCCTTGGCCAGCGTCGCGGAGTAGGCGACGGCGCTGCCGCCGTTGTTCTTGTCCATGATCGGCATGTCGCGCGTCGGGAAAGTGTCGCCGGCGTGCATCACGCGCAGCGCCGGGAAGACGACATACGCGTCGCCGCCGGTGTGAGCGCGGCCGAAGTAATACAGATCGATCTGGTCGGCGCCGCGGCCGATCGTCATCTTGTCCTTGAACGTCCGCTTCGACATGCCGCGGCCGCCGTTCTCCTTGAAGATGTTGGTCTGCTGTCCGGTTTGCAGGCCGTAGACCGGGTTCGCCTGGTCCATGTAGGTCTTGGTGTTCTCGTGCGTCACCACGTCGACCGTCGCCGGGAACTCGACGTTGCCGCTGACGTGATCGAAATGGGTGTGGGTGTTGATGATCCGCACCACCGGCTTGTCGGTGACGCTCTTGATCTTCTCGAGCAGCGGCGTGCCCCAGCCCGGCAGCTTGGTGTCGACGACGGTGACGCCGTCGGCGGTGATGAAGACGGCGCTGTTGCCGCCGCCGCCCTTCATCACGTAGAGGTTGTCCTTGAGCTTGTCGACCTCGACCACCTTCGGCGCGTTCTGGCCGGCGGGCTGGAAGGCGGCGACGGCCATCGACAGCGAACCGGCGGTGAAGAGCGCTCCGAGCACGAACAGTCTTCTCATCGAGACCTCCAGAGAGTGGCGGACATCATAACGCAGTAGCCAGTAGGCAGTAGCCAGTAGGCAGTAGCCAGTAGGCAGTTTCAGTCCGCGGTGATTTGCACCGACACGGCATCATGGCGTATATCAGCCGATGGACGGACTAACCACTGACGACGGACTCGATGACGGACTGGCCACTGGCGACTGACTCGATGGAGGCTGACGTGGCGACGAGATGGCGGGGCATGCTCTTCAGGAGCCTGTGCGCGAGCGCCGTGCTCCTGATCGCCTTTCCCGCGCACGGCCATCACTCGTGGACCGCCGGCTACCTCGAAGATCAAAGCGTGTGGATCCAGGGCACGGTGGTGGAGTTCCACTATCAGAACCCGCATGCGTGGCTCTACGTGTCCGCGCCCGACAGGAGCGGCGCGATGGCGAAGTACGGCGCCGAGTGGGCCAACCCGAGCCGCCTCATCCAGCAGGGCATCACGCGCACGACCCTCAAGCCGGGCGACACAGTGATCCTCACTGGCAGCCCGCCGCGCGACCCGTCCGAGTACCGCCTGCACCTGAAGAAGATCGAGCGGCCGGCCGACGGCTGGACATGGAGCGGTCCCGGCGGCGTGCGCTGACGCGCCGGCGCCGATAACCACGCGTGGAACGCCAGCTCCTTTTCTACGCGAATGCCGTCCTGTTCACGCTGGGCGCGCTGCTGCCGATCGTCAACCCGCTCGGGTCGGCGCCGATCTTCCTGTCGCTGACCGCGGATCTGCCCGGCGACGCGCGCCGCAAGCTGGCGATTGTCGTCGCGCGCCATGCCTTCCTGCTGCTGATGGCGGCGATGCTCGTCGGCTCGTACGTCCTCGACCTGTTCGGGATCTCGCTGCCGATCGTGCGCGTCGGCGGCGGCCTGCTGGTCACCGCCAACGGCTGGCGGATGCTCAACGACGACAGCCGCCCGTCGTCCGACCCGAAGCCGGTCGACGCCTGGGAGAGGGAAGTCGCGCGCCGCGGCTTCTATCCGCTGACCTTTCCGTTGACGGTCGGGCCCGGCTCCATTTCGATCGCCATCACGCTCGGTGCCCGCGCTCCGAGCCGTGGCATGGCGCCGATGGGATCGTTCATCGCCGACCTCGTCGCCGTCACCATCGTCGCGCTGACAGTATTCCTGTGCTTCCGCTCGGCATCACGCGTCATCGCCTCGCTCGGCGAAACCGGGACGGCTGTCTTTCTGCGCCTGTCGTCGTTCATTCTGCTCTGCATCGGCGTCAGCATCATGTGGAGCGGGATAGTCGATCTGGTGATGCCGTTGCTGGCGCGGTGAGAGAAGAGGTTGCGAGAAGAGGTTCGATAAGAGGTTCGAGGTTCGGGGTTCGGGTTCACCGAACCAAGAACCCCGGAACCCGGAACGTCGAACCGAACGCGAACCAGGAACCCCGAACCCCGAACCTCGAACCTCGAACCGTTCTAGTTCTAGCGCAGGTATGGAATCGTCTGCGGACCGTTGGGCAGCACGCACAGCGTCGCGTCCGGTCCGGCCTCGCGCAGCGCGCACGACACCGCCGCGGCCACGTCGTCCACCGGCTGGAAGTGCGCGGCGCGCACGGCATCGGGCGTGAGCCCGCTCGTCTTCACCATGACCCGCGCCTTCAGCTGCAGCTGCGCCTGGAGCTGCACCTGCCACTGATCGGGCACCGAGTAGCCCGGCGCGGTGATCATCGCCAGCAGCTTTTCCGGCGACGGCTGCGACGCGAGCACTGTTCCGTACGATCCGTGGGACGGCAGGCCGTCGCGGCATTCGGCGGCGCAGACGATCGTCCCGCCGCTCTTCACCACCTTGGCCGCGGCCGACATCCCTTTCACCGCCTGGTACAGGTTCTGATCGAGCGGGAAGCCCGAGTTCGAGGTCAGCACGACGTCGAACGGCGCGTCCACCGCCCGCATCGCGTCGCGTTTCGCTGCCTCGCACGCCGCGCGATGCTCGGTCAGCAGATCGCCGGCGAAGACTTCGGTGATCTTCTGCTCCGGGTTGAGCGTGACGTCGACGGCGAAGTCGACGCGCACCATCCGCGCGATCTCGCGCACATCGTCGTGAATCGGATTCCCCTCGGTGACGCCCCAGGTCGCGTTCGGATGGCCGATCCGCGCCGCGTCGTGCAGCACCAGCACCGTCTCGAGCGCCGCCAGCCCGGGCGCGACCATCTTCGGGCCGCCGCTGAAGCCGGCGAAGAAGTGAGGTTCGACGAAGCCGGTCGTGAGCCGGATGTCGGCCGCCATCCAGAGGCGATTGAGCGAGACCGGCACGCCGGTCGTGGTCGTGCCGACGTGGACCAGCGTCGACGCGTCGCGGCTGTCGTGGTTGACGATGCGGTAGCGGCGCGCGATGTCGGGGCCGAGCATCTGCTCGTGCTCGACGGGGGTGTTGACGCGGTGCGTGCCGGTGGCGATCAGGATGGTCACGTCGTCCGGCGCCACCTCCGGCATCTCGGCGAACAGCGCCTCGAGCATCTCGCGGCGCGGCTGCGCGCGCGTGATGTCGCAGACCGAGATCGCGATCTTCATCCCCGGCCGGACGATGTCGCGGAGCGGGGGACGGCGGAGCGGCTTGCGCAGCGCAGCGGTCAGCGCCGCCTGCGGATCGGCGAGCGCGGGACGGAACGCCGGCTGGATGACGGTGGCACGGTCCGCAGGGACGTCCACCTCCAGGCCGGCGCTGCCGTAGTCGAGGCGCACGCGCATGGAGTCAGGGATCAGGGACTAGGGATTAGGGACTAGGGATTAGGAAGTACCCTCAACTCCCGAACGAGCTTGGAATCTCGAAGCCCTTGCGATACTCGCGCGTCAGCAGCTGGTCGGCCTGTTTGTCGTTCACGAACTTCTCGGCTTTACCGTCGAAGGTGAGCGACCGGCCGACGCGGTACGAGATGTTGGCGAGGTGCGGCAGCGTCGACGACAGGTGGCCGTCGAGCACGCCGCAGGTCAGCACCTTCGGATCGCCGGCGCGGATGGCGTCGACGAAGTTCTGGTAGTGCGGCGACTCGGTCGTGGTGAGCCCGGTCGGCTCGCTCGATTCGCCGGCAGGCGCCTCGGCGCCAGGACCTTTCTCGTTGTTAGGCCCGAAGTACGACTGCCAGGTCTTGCCCTTCTCCTCGATCCAGAGCCAGCCCTTCGATCCGTAGAACAGGTTGCCGATCTTCACGCTGCCTTCGTCGTTGGTGAACCCGCCGCGGGTGCCGAACTCGATCACCGCGCCGTCGGCGTACTCGTAGAGCGTCGTCTGCGTGTCGGGGGTTTCCTGCGACGACTCGGCGCCGAAGTAGCCGCCGACCGAGCGGACGCGCACCGGATGCTCGTGCTTCTGCAGCCCCCAGCGCGCGATGTCGAACTGGTGCGGCCCCTGGTTGCCGGTGTCGCCGTTGCCGTAGTCCCAGTGCCAGTGCCAGTTGTAGTGGAAGCGGTTGCGGTTGAACGGCCGCTTCGGCGCGGGACCGAGCCAGAGGTCGTAGTTGACCTTGGAGAGGTACTGCTCGTCGTAGGTCGGCTCCAGGGTGGTGGCGGTGACCGTGAGCGCGTACTTCTCGCCTGGCGCCATCGGACCGTCGGGATATTTGCCGATCGCCGGCCGCGGCTTGTAGCAGAGGCCGCGCGCCATGTAGACCTTGCCGATGCCGCCGTCGTGGATGAACTTGATCGCGTCGCGCACCGCCGGCCGGCTGCGGTTCATCGTGCCGACCTGCACGATCTTGCTGTAGCGCGCGGTCGCCTCGACCATCTGGCGCCCTTCCCACACGGTGTGGGAGGAGGGCTTCTCCACGTAGACGTGCTTGCCGGCCTGCAGCGCCCAGATCGTCGCCAGCGCGTGCCAGTGATTCGGCGTGGCGATGACCACTGCGTCGACGTCCTTGTCGTCGAGCACGCGCCGCAGATCCTGCACGAAGCCGGGTTTGAAGGTGTCGACGTCCTTCAACCGCTCGTCGTGAATCCGCGCCGGCGCGAGGTTCGCGTCGATGTCGCACAAGGTCTTGATCTCGACATTCTTCAGCCGCGCGAAGCCGCGCTTGAGCGCGTTGCCCTGGCCGCGGATGCCGATACTGGCGGTGACCACGCGATCGTTGGCGCCGATGATGCGGCCGCCCACGGCGGGCGCGGCATCGAGCCGGCTGTCGAAGACGTCGCCGCCGAGCGCGAGGCCGGCCGCGGCCGCGCCGACGCGCGCACCGAATTCACGGCGGGAGAGGACGTTCGGGTCGTTGGCCACGGTAACTCCTTTGACTTGCGGATCGTAGCACCGCTGCCCCAAACTTGGGCCCCATGAATACCATCCGCCGGGCTGCCGCGGCCCTGGCTGCCGCCCTGTTCATGGTCGCGCTGGCGCCCGTCTTCGCCAAGCCGATTGACGTCGACGCGGCAACCATCGCGCAGATCAACGCGGCGTTCGACGCCGGCACCCTCACCGCGGAAGCGCTGGTACAGATGTGCCTGGCGCGCATCGCCGCCTACGACCGCAAGGGCCCGTCGCTGCACGCGGTCATGACCCTCAACCCCAAGGCGCTCGAGACCGCACGCGCCCTCGATGGCGAGCGCAAGGCGAAGGGACGCCGCTCGCCGCTGCACGGCATCCCGGTCGTGCTCAAGGACAACTACGACACGTTCGACATGCCGACCACCGGCGGCTCGGTGCTGCTCGAAGGATCGATCCCGGCAAAGGACGCCTTCGTCGTGAAAAAGCTGCGCGACGCGGGCGCCATCATCCTCGCCAAGCTCAACATGTCGGAGTTCGCCTCCGCCGGCGCCTACAGTTCGCTCGGCGGCCAGTCGCTCAACCCGCACGACCTCACGCGCACGCCGTCGGGCTCCTCCGGCGGCACGGGTGTGGCGATTGCGGCGGCGTACGCGCCGCTCGGCATGGGCACCGACACCGGCGGCTCGATCCGCGGCCCGTCCACCTCGAACGGCATCGTCGGGCTGAAGCCGACGCTCGGTCTCCTCAGCCGCTCGGGGATCATTCCGCTCGCCCTCAGCTTCGACACCGGCGGGCCGATGGCGCGCAGCGTCTACGACGTCGCCGTCTCGCTGGGCGTGATGACCGGCGTCGATCCGGCCGACCCGGCGACGGCGAAGAGCCAGGGGCAGGCGCGCACCGACTACACGCAGGATCTGAAAGCCGACGCGCTGAAAGGCGCGCGCATCGGCGTCGCGCGCGATTTCCTCGGCGCCGATCCCGACGTCGACTACGTCGTCGACACGGCGCTCGGCGCGATGCGCAAGGCCGGCGCGACGGTGGTCGACGTGCGCTACCCGAAGTGGCTGCTCGACGCGAAAGAGGAGTTCTACACCGCGGTGCGCTATCCCGAGTTCACGGTGCAGATCGCCGAGTACCTGAAAGGCACCGGCCCGAAGTACCCGAAGAGCCTGGCGGAGATGATCGAGCGCGCGAATCAGTTCACCGGCACGCGCGACGATGGCGCGCGGCCGAACCCGAGCCGCTGGAGCCTGTTCAAGCGGGAGGCGGAGAGCGGCGCGATGACCGACTATCGCTACAAGGCGGTGCACGACTTCGGCCTGCCGATGGTCCGCACCGTTGTCGACGGGATGATCGCCGAGCACCGGCTCGACGCGATCGTGTATCCGACCTCGTCGCGGCGCCCGGGCCTGATCGCGGCGCCGCCGGGCGCGGCCGGCGGCGGGACCGCGTCGGCGACCAACATCGCGAACCTTACCGGGTTTCCCGACCTCATCGTGCCCGCGGGATTCACCGGCGACGGACTGCCGGTCGGGCTGTCGTTCTTCGGCCCCGCGTTCAGCGAGCCGCGATTGCTCGCGCTGGGATACAGCTTCGAGCAGGCGACGCAGGCGCGGAGGCGTCCTGTCCACACGCCCGCGCTGCAGGGCGCGACGATCTCGGTGCCGTGATCGTGATCGCTTGATGGCAGCCCTGAAGGGCTGCGCTACGAGCGTGTGGTCGATCCGTCTCAGCCGCAATCAGCGATGGACCACGCGCGCGTCGTCGGCGTCTAATAAGTAATTCGCGGAGGACCGGATGCACTCAGGGATTTTTGTGCTTTGCGGTTTGCTGCTCGCGCAATCGACTCCTTCCACACAAACGACCGGCCGCGTCGCCGGCCGCATTGTCGCCGACGGCACGAACGCGCCGGTTGCCGGCGCACGCGTCATGATGATGCCGAGCGCGCCGCCGCGACCGATGACCGGACGCGGACGCGGCGGGCCATTTGGCCCCGGATGGCGTCCGCTGCAGGCGCAGACCGACGAGGATGGCCGGTTCGTGTTCGACAAAGTCGAACCGGGCAGCTATCGGCTCGACATTCAGAAGACCGGCTTCGCCCCGGCCGGCAACGAGGGGCGTGGCGCGACGGCGGAAGTCGCCGCAGGGAAGACCACCGACATCGTGGTCGCGCTGCACAAGGGCGGCGTCATCGCCGGCAAGGTCGTCGATGCGCAGGGCGAGCCGATCGCCGATGTTCGCCTGATGGCGATGCGGCGCATCGAGCGGCCCGCGGGCATGCCGGGACCAGCCGGCGCGCCGGCGAACTTCCTCGTGCCCGCGCCGTTCAGCGGCCAGCAGCAGACCAACGATCTCGGTGAGTACCGCATCGCCGGCCTCGCGCCCGGCGAGTACTACGTCGCGGCGACACCCAACGGAGGAATGTCGTTCGGCGTTGGCCCGGGCACAGCGCCTGTCTCGACCGGCAAGGCCAGCGTCACGACCTACTATCCAGGCACGATCGACCAGGCCGCGGCGACGCCGATCAGGGTTGCCGCGGGCGACACCGTCTACAACATCGTCTTCGCGATGCAGTCGACGCCCGGCTATCGTGTCGCCGGACGCGTGGTCGACGACAGCGGCGCCGCGGTGTCCGGCGCGATGGTGATGCTGATGCCGTCGCGGCCCGCAAGCGGCTACATGGGCCCGCCCGGTCACGCCACGACCGGCGAGGACGGCCGCTTCACGTTCGCCGATATTCCATCGGGCAGCTATCACGTCAACGCCTCGATCCCGATCCAGATGGGACCGGGCGGTGGCGCCACGGCGATTGCTTCGGGCGGCAACGGCGCCGTCAGCAGCGGCGGAACTTATGCCTGGACGTCGATTCTTGGCCCCGGCCAAGGCAGCGCCAACGCCACGCAGGCGACGGAAGTGACAGTGAACGGCGCCAACGTTAACGGCGTTCAGGTCGTCGTCCAGCGCCAGAAGCAATAGCCGCCCTGCTACACTACGCGCCATGAGGCGCCTCCTTGCCGCGGCTGCGTTCGCCGCGGCTGCCGCGCTGGCCGTCCACGCTCAGCCCGGCGGCCGCACCGTGCGCGTCACGCTGCACGAGGGGACCTCGATGGCCGCGGCGCTCTCGCCCGACGGCCGGACGATCGCGATCGATCTCCTCGGCACGCTGTGGACGATGCCGGCGGCGGGCGGGACGGCGACGCCGATCACCGACAACGCGATGGATGCGCGGCAGCCGTCGTGGTCGCCCGACGGGACACGAATTGCCTTCCAGGCGTATCGCACCAGCACCTGGCAGATCTGGACGGTCAAGGCGGACGGCGCCGATCTGAAGCCGGTCACCTCGGGGCCGTACGACGATCGCGAGCCGTCGTGGTCGCCCGACGGACGGCAGATCGCGTTCGCGTCGGACCGCGGCGGCAGCTACGACGTCTGGCTGCTGACGCTCGCCACCGGCGCGGTCGCGCAGGTGACGACCGCGCCGTCGAACGAGTTCCAGCCATCCTGGCGCGGCGGATCGGAAATCGCGTATGTGTCCGATCGCCGCGAGCATCCGGGCATCTACGCGACGGTTGTCGGCGGCGGCGCCGAGCGCGCGGTCGTCGAATCGGCGGGCACCGTCGCCGGGCCCGCGTTTTCTCCTGACGGGTCGTCGGTCGCCTTCAGCGTCGTCGCCGGCAGCCGCAGCCGGTTGATGC